>Ga0126310_10000347_pt1 | contig 15248 bp, 13 predicted proteins | sample Plot60_FD_92540 | JGI IMG/M metagenome (GOLD analysis project Ga0126310, IMG submission 92540) | Serpentine soil microbial communities from UC McLaughlin Reserve, CA, USA - Plot60 | ecosystem: Environmental > Terrestrial > Soil > Grasslands | place: USA: UC McLaughlin Reserve, Lake County... | reverse complement strand
TCGACGTGCCGGGCGAGTCCGAGCTCTGGTACGACGATCGCGACATCCCGTTCCTGCAGGAGGACGTGAAGGACGCCGCGGACATCCGCCAAGTGGATGCGACGGCGATCAAGTCGCTGACTGAGGCCGGCTATGAGCCGAGATCGGTCATCGCTGCGATTACCTCGGACGACATGAGCTTGCTGCAGCACACCGGAGTGTTCAGCGTTCAGCTTCACCCGCCCGGTTCCGGCGATTCGTCCGGCACCGGCTCTGACGAGTCGAAGTCGAGGCGTGATCGCCTCGACACACTCGCGCGACTTCGCTCGCGCGTCCAGTAGCAGCACGGCACCCGCCGGCTGTCCAACCCGCACCGACCCATCAACCGGGAGGCGTATAGCCGTGCCTGAGACACCTACCCGCCAGGGGCGGGACGACATCGACGTCATCCGGATGGTCGCACCGGGCCCCGCGCTGCGCGCGGTCGACGGGGGCGATGCGTCGGAAAACGCAAACGGGATGCCGACGCTCTACGGCCACTTCTTGCGGTTCGACGAGTGGACGCACATCAAGTCCTACTACGAAGGCGACTTCCTCGAGCGGATGGCGCCGGGCTGCGCGAAGAAGACGATCCGCGAGCGCGGCGACAAAATCAGATGCCTTTTCCAGCATGGCTACGACTACGTCATCGGCGACAAGCCACTCGGCCCGTTCGACGAGCTGAAGGAGGACGGCGAGGGCGTCTACTACGAGGTCCCACTTCTCGACGTCAGCTACAACCACGACCTCGTGCCCGGCCTCGAGACAGGCCTCTACGGGGCATCGTTCCGGATGCGCGTGATGCGTGAGGAGTGGGTCGAGGAGCCGGGCAAGTCGGACCACAATCCCAACGGTCTGCCCGAGCGCACGATCAAGGAGATCGTGCTCTTCGAGGGCGGTCCGGTCACATTTCCGGCGTACGACAATGCCACGGCCGCGGTCCGCTCGCTCACCGACCACTTCCTGTTCGAGGCTATGACGCGCGACCCGGCGCGAACGCGAGAGCTCGTCGCGTTCGCTGAGCGGTGCGAGCAGCGCACGGCCGCTCGACACACCAAGACCGCGGCCGACGCCGATCTCGGCTCAAGCGAAGAGCTGCGGGCGAGAACCGAGGCCGCTCACGACGCCCTCCTCTCCGCAACGGAGAGCGGGGACCGCACCGCAATCGCGGAGGCATCCGAGGCGCTCGCAGATGCCAACCAAGCCGAGCGCGCTCGGCACGACGCCATCCTCGATCACGCCCGCTCGACGGGCGCGAGCGAAGAGCACAACACGACTTCCACCGAAGAGACCACCGCACCCCCGAACGACAGCGCCGGGACCTCCCACCCTGCCGACGGGCGCCGCGACAACAAGACACCGCTTCGCGGTGTCGGCACCCATCGGACGCCTTTCGGCGTCCTTCCCGACAGGGGACAGCCGCGCATTCCCGCGCTGCCCCGGAGGTAACCGAAATGCCGAAGACCATTGAGGAGTTCCGCACGCGACGCGACGAAATCGCCGAGCGGATCGGCGAGCTCGACCGCGAGTACCAGGGCGTCCTTATGCCCGAAGCCGCTCGCACCGAGTGGGAGTCCCTGATCGACGAGCGCGCAACGAATGACGACGTCATCGCCGAGCTGGAGGTTCGCGCCGAGACCGTGGCGGCCGTGTCGAGCGCTGGCGATCGCACGGAGCGCGGCGCGCACTTCCACACGAATAGAGGTGTGCGTGGCGAGGACATCTACGATCTCAGCACGGTCCGGATGTCCGCGGCGAGCCCCGACGAGGCGAACCTCGAGATGCGCGACCGCGCCAAGCAATCGATCGAGGCCGCGCAGTTCCCGCACAAGACGAGCGAGCGCGAGGCGTGCCAGGAGCACATCGAGCGCCTGCTCACGACGATCGACGGCGACGGCTCGCTCGCGCGGCACATCCTGGTCACGGGTTCGCCGACGTACAAGCGTGCGTTCCCGAAGCACCTCGCCGGGACGCCGCTGACGAGCGAGGAGGCGCGTGCCCTTTCGCTCGCCGCGAGCGAGGGCGGCTACGCCCTGCCGTACACGCTCGACCCGACGATCATCCCGACTAGCAACGGCGTCGCGAACCCGCTGCGTGCGATCTCGCGCGTGGAGACGACCACGACGAACGAGTGGAAGGGTGTCTCCTCCGCCGGCGTCAGAGCGTCCCGCGTCAGAGAGAACGACGAGGCGACCGACAACGCACCGACGCTCGCGCAGCCCACCGTGAGAGCCGAGAGAGTCGACGTGTTCATTCCGTTCTCACTGGAGGCCGGGCAGGACTGGCCGAGCCTCCAGGCGTCGATGGCGACGATGATCGAGGACGCGAAGGACGAGGAGGAGGCGGTCTCGTTCATGACCGGTGACGGCACCCCGCCAAGAGCGAACGGGCTGCTCACCGGGGCGACCAACATCGTCAGAACGACGACGAGATCGACCTTCGCCATCGCCGACCTCTACAAGCTGGAGGAGGCGCTCCCGGAGCGATTCAACCCGAACGCACGGATGCTCGGTCACCGCGGCGTCTTCAACAAGGCGCGGCAGTTCGACACCGCTGGCGGCGCAGCGCTGTGGGTCCGTCTCGGCGAGGGCCTGCCGCCCGAGCTTTTGAGCTACCCGGCGCACCGTTCCTCGGCGATGGCGTCGAGAGTGGCCGACAGAGCGCTCCTGCTCGTCATGGGCGACTTCCGGTACTTCCTGATCGTCGACCGGATCGGCATGGCGATCAGAGTGATCCCGGACCTGTTTGGCCCGAACGGTCGCCCCACCGGCCAGAGCGGGATCCTCGCGATCTGGCGCAACAACTCGAAGGTGCTGGACGCAAGCGCGTTCCGCGTCCTCGAGGTCGAGTCGGTCTAAGCCGGCAAGGGCACAGCAGGCGGAGCCGAGGCTCCGCCTGCGTCGCTCGGTCTTCATCTCCCAAAGCGAAGGGCGAATCGCATGAGCGATACCGACAAGTTGTACGCGGCAAACGAAGCGTTCTTCGCCGCAGAGCTGGACATCATCGTCAACAAGGGTGATCTCGTCCGAGAGGGCCATCCGCTCCTCGAGGGTCGCGCCGCCCTCTTCACCGAGGCGGCTCGGAGAGTCGCGTACGACGTCGAGCAGGCCACCGCCGCACCCGGCGAAAAGCGCGGCCGTGGCCGCCGCTCACAAGAGCCGACCACTCCGCCAGCTCCGGCGGCGATCACAAGCACGTCGGACGGTGGTGCTGACAACGGAACGACGTCAGACGCCGTCGCGGGTACCGTATCCAGAAAGCCCGAGACGGCCGCGAAGAAGGTCGAGCAGGCCACCGCCGCACCCGGCGAAAAGCCGGGCAAGTAGGCACAGCTATGGCCGTCGGGGACCTCACGACGCTTGCGGCTGTTCGCGCGCTCTTGCAAGACGAGGGCGACGAGGACGGGTTCTCCGACGAGCTGGTCAACGACCACATCGCGGCCGCCTCTGGCCAGATCACGCACTGGACGCGGCGGGAGTTCGCTCAGCCTGACGTTGACCCCACCGAGCCCAGAACATCCGAGAGAGACGAGGAGACGACACGCGACTTCGTCAGTGTGCATGGCCTCCTCGACCTTGACCCATACGACGCCCGCGCGATCACTGCTGTTGTCGATGTGACCGACGGTGAACCGGGGAGCGCCGTCACGAGCTTCCGACTGCGTCCGAGGCCTGCCCGTAATGGCGTCTACATGTGGCTGGAGGTCCCGGGGCTCGCGGCCGACCGCGAGATTGAGATCACCGGCAGATGGGGGTGGCCACAGGTGCCGGCGACCGTCAGACGATGGTGCGGGATCGTTGTCGTCTCATGGTTGAGGAGTGACGTCGCCGCGTTCTCGACGTCGTTCGCGATCGACGAGGGCCGTATGCAGCGGCCGGAGGACCTCCCACGAGCGGCGAAGCAGGCACTGAAGCAGTACAAGCGGAGGGCGTGACGTGGCGCTGCCACCTGGCCACCGGAGCAATCGAGCCAGAAGCGGCGGAGCGATCAGTGCGAGCGGCCTTAGCGGCAGCTCCCGGCCCGCCTTCACCGTCGAGGCGAAGATCACCGGGGTCGAGAAGACGACAGCCGAGTTCAAAGCAGCTCGCCGCCACTTCAACTCGGCGATGCGTGACGTGATCGCAGCGGCCGGCGAGCAGGCGGTGCTTCCGCGAATCAAAACCATCCTTCCGTCGCGGAGATTCGGTGCATCGCTCTACGTCAAGCGCGATCGGACCACCGTCTTCATCGGGTCGAGAATGCGCGGCAGACTCAACCGTGCAGTCGGCTGGCTCGACTTCGGCGGACGACGCACTGGCGACCGGAGCACCCGCGACGGTCCTCACACGATCGTCAACACGTTGCACTCAAAACGCGCCGTTATCGACACGGCCATCTTGGCAGGCGTCCTGAAAACATTTGACCCGATCGAGCATCGACCATGAGCGTTCCGGTCCTCGACGCGCCGGCCGACGAGCTGAAAGCGCTGATCTCCGGCCTCGCTGGGTTCTCCGCCGAGAAGTGGGAGCCGCAGATCCTGAGCCCACCCTGCGGCACCGTTTCGGTCCCAAGCGTCCGGCGAACCGGCCCAGACGAAGCGGAGTCCCAGCTTGGGTCAGACGACTGGTATGCGGAATACACCGTGAGCCTGTACTTCGACCTCAAGAAAGCGCAGTCTGCGCAGCAGCAGATGGTCGACGCGGCCACTGCCTTCGTGCAGGCCGTTGACGCTGATCCGTCGCTGGGCGGCACGGTTCTTGACGCCGGTGTGACCGGCGTCGATCCCGTCATCGCCGACGGACGAACGAGAGCGAATCGGCCTCTGGTGGTCTACGAGATCACCGTGGCGACGCTCTGCCTCGTGCAGTACTCCTGACCACCTGACCTCGCAAGGAGGGGTCCATGTCTACCTCGCAGTCGGCCGAGACGGCCGAGGCGCAGTCTGCTGCGTCGAAGAAGGTGCCGGCCGCGAAGGTGGCGGCGCTGATCCTCATCCAGGGCGGCGCTCCGCTGGAGTGGCACGTCATCGACGGCGTCGGCCACGTCCACCCAACGATCCCGTCGCCGGTCGGTGGCGAGCGCGAGCCCTCACTCGAGATCGCCCGCAAGCTCGACAAGGACCTCGGCTGCGAGGTGCGACTCGTGCACGTCACCGAGGCGCAGGCGGCCGAGGGCCGCGCAGCGCGCGCGAAGGCGCGCGGGGAGGCGATCGGTGCCGCCCGCGAGGTGCGCCGTGCCGGATCAAACGCGCTCGCCGCAGAGGCGGAGCAGACCGTCAACGAAGTCGCCGCCATCACGGCGGGGGAAGGGGCGTAACCGATGCCTAAGGGCTACGTGCGCGAGCAGTTCGAGGAGACGCCCGGCTACGAGGGCGCGGCTCCGAGACTGTCGATCAAGAGACTCGACTCGCCGGCGACCAGCGTCGACAACGGCCTTGAGCCGACGCCGCTCGAGCGCGACGACGAGCTGCGTGGGGCGGACGAGCCGCTCCAGATCTTCCCCGACGAGTACGACCCGACCTGGGGATTCAGATCGCGCGCCTACCCAGATCTGCTCGGTTTCCGTCTCACGCAGATCCTTGGATCGCCGACGTCGGCAGTCGGCGACAACGACAGAGTCGTCGATCCGGACGGCAACAGAGTCCCCGTCGGCGCGTTCATGCACACCTGGACGGCCCCCTACGGGCCGGCCGGCGACAGTCCGATCACGACCGCCATGACGCTCGCCTACGCCGACGAAAGAACGTTCATCGCCCTCGCCGGGTGTGCCTCGGAGGAGCTGACGCTCTCGTCCGGCGAGGCCGGCGGCGTCCAGGTCGAGACGAGAGGCAGAGCCCTGTTCTGGGACACGATCGCCGACCCGTCGATCACCCCGACGCCGGAGAGCCTCGCGATCCGGCCGTTCATGCGCCGCGGCCTCAGAGTCGAGACATGGCAGGGCAACGTGCTCGACCTCCAGGAGTTCGGTGTGACGATCGCGAACCCGATCGCTTTCGACCGTGCGCTGGGCGTCGCCTCTGCGTTCCCGTCGATCGTCGAGAAGGACGAAGGACCGATCACAGTCACCGTCGAGGCGCCGAAGCGCAAGCTGCGCTCCGCCGACCTCGACGCGCTCATGGCCGCCGACCGCTTCGCGGTCAAGGCGCTGTGGGAGTCGCAGAACAGAATCGGCGCGACCAGCTACTTCTACCGGCTGTGGCTGGAAGGCGACGGCGCCCAGTACACGGGCGGCGGGCCGCAGGCCCTGGAGAACAGACGCCGGATCGGCGCGACGTATCAGGCCAAGCTCACGTCCGACGGCGCCGGCGCCTCGTCGAAGTTCACGCTCGTGAACGCGACGAGAGAGTACTTCACGTTCGCCTAATCGGAGGCCCGCACATGACGCATGTCATTACCGTTCCGGACACCCCGGACGGCATCACCGTGGAGCTGTGGGGTGCGCAGTTCACACCGCGACCCGCTACGAAGTCGCTCGCGAATCAGGCCGAACCGATCGCCGCGAAGATCCACGAGTCCGCCGACTACGACGAGCTGATCGACGCGATCGGTGCGGTGCTCGACCTCAAGCTGGCCAACGCGGACAGAGGAAGACTCGCTCCGTCCGTTCTCGTCAAGCGCAGATGGGACGCTGACGAGGTCAGCGTGCCGCAGCTGCTGGCGCTGCTGAACCAGATTAGAGTCGCCGAGTTCCCTACGTAGCGGAGCGTGTAGCTGAAGCGCTCCGTGACCTCGTAGACCCGGCCGGGCCTCCACTTCAAACGGACGATCGGCTCGGGCTCTACCTGCTGCGCAGACACCTCGGGATCGAACCCGAGGACGCGTACTACCGCCGCCCGCCGTGGGTCGTCGACCTGCTCGTCGAGGGCCTCCGTGCCGAGCTGTCACTCGACAGCGAGAGCGCACCCGAGCGCCCACCCGAATGGGAGGGACTCCATATCGAAGACCTCGAACGCCTGGAGGCGTAGATGCCCGGACGCCGCGGCAACGTCCACGTCGTCATCACGGGCGACGCTGACGGCCTGGACAAAGCCACACGCCGCGGCGAGCAGTCGTTCGGGCGATTGAAAAAGGGTGTTGCGGTCGCGGCTGCCGGCGTCGCCGGTGGTGTGCTGACGATGGTCAACACGGCAGCGGACTTCGAGCAGCAAATGTCTTCCCTCGGGTCCGTGACGAACGCGTCCGGACGGCAGATGCGGGCGTTCAGAGCCCAAGCGCTCGATGCCGGAGCAGCAACGAAGTTCAGTGCCTCCGAGGCTGCTGCGGCACAGATCGAGCTTGCCAAGGGCGGTCTGTCGATCGCGAACATCATGAAGGGCGGCCTGAGATCCGCCCTCGCGCTCGCCGCCGCCGGCAACCTCGAACTGGCTGACGCCGCCTCCTACACGGCGAACGCCATGAACCTCTTTGGTCTCGAAGGGTCGAGATCGATGATGGTCGCCGACGGGCTTGCTACGGCCGCGAACGCGACGACCGCTGATGTGTCCGACTTCGGGATCGCGCTCACGCAGGGCGGCGGGGCGGCGAAGTCAGCGGGGCTCTCGTTCCAGCAGACCATGGTGGCGCTCGAGGCGCTCGCGCAATCCGGCGTGAAGGGCTCCGACGCCGGCACCTCGTTGAAGGCAGCGCTCGTTCAGGTTGCCGGGCCGACCGAGAAGCAGGCATCCCTCACAAAGAAGCTCGGCCTCGAGTTCTTCAATGCCGAAGGCAGAATGAAGCCGCTGACCCGGGTCGCCGCGACGCTCCGGGACAGACTCGGCGAGATGGGCGATCAGCAGCGTCTCGCGACGCTGAAGACGATCGCCGGAACGGACGGCTTCCGCGCACTCCTGGCCCTCTACGACCAGGGCCCCACACGAATCGGAAAGCTCTCGAAGGGGATCCAGGAGCAGGGGTCGGCTGCCCGGGTCGCGGCTAGACAGCAGGACAACCTGCGCGGCAGACTCGAATCTCTCAGCGGCTCGATCGAGACCGTCGCGATCCTCGCCGGATCGGTCCTGGTGCCTCCGCTGTCCGAGGCAGCAGGAGCGACCGCCGATTTCGTCGGGGGTCTCGCGTCCGGAAGAGGCCCTGGCGGCGAGTTCGCCCGCACGGTCGGTCACATCGCGGGCGAGATTAGCTCGGCTGCGGCCACAGTCGCCCATCTCGGAATGGAGATCGGCACGGTTGGAGCGAACGTCGCGCAGGCGCTCGCGCCAGCCGGCGCAGCAATCGGAGGATTCGGGCTTGCAGCCGGCCATGCGCTTGAGCCGGTCGCGTTCGCTGCCGGGCGGGTCTCCTTCGCGCTCGCGCAGCTCGGCTTCGGCCTCCTGCAATCGCGGGCCGGGCTCGTGGCCTTGACAGCGGTCGCGGGGGCGCTCGTCGGACGGATGGCCGCGCTCGGCGTGGCGTGGGGCGTCTCCAGAGTCATGGCGTTCGTCGGGTCGATCCGTCAGGTCGTCGCAACGATGGGCGTCCTTCGCACCATCTACGTCGCGCAGACCGGGGTGACGAACGCATCGACCGCCGCCGTGTTGCGTTACGCGGCGGCATCGCGCCTCGCCGCCGTTGCGAACCGTGGTCTCAGCGCCGCGATCGCGTCCACGGGGATCGGTGCGATCGCGGTCCTCGCGGGGACCGCGATCGGGGCGCTCATGGGGATGAAGTCCGCGACGGACCAGAACAAGGTCTCCGCCCAGGATTTCAATGCCGCGCTGCGTGCCCAAGCCGATGCCATGCGGGCGGTGCGCGACATTGACATCGACGTTGCGCAGCGGAAGGCCAACCTGCGCTCCGCGAATGTCGCCGTCGAACAGGCGCAGGCCGAGGTCAACAAGCTCGTGCGTGAGGGACAGCGCGGAACCCTCGAGTACAGAGCGGCGATTGCCAACCTGACCCAGGCGAAGGTTCAGCAGAGACGCGCGACCCGAGATCTCGGCGACGCCGAAGAGGACGCGAGACGCAAGCGCCAGGACGCTACGGAAGCCTCACAGGAGCAGGCCAACAGAGCGAAGGGCCGCATTAGGACGCTCAGAGGAGAGGTGGAAGCGCTCAGAAAGGCAGCCGACTATGCGAGACGGCTCGCCGCAGAACGAAAGGCAGTCGATACAGGCCAAGGGCTTGAGTGGTCGGATGCTGGGGACCCAGAGGCCATAGCGGCCGCAGAGCGGGCGGCCACGCGACTTGCTCGCAAGCAGCTTGAATTGGCTCGCGAGACGAAGCGAGCGACGGACGCGACGATCGACGTCAAGCGTCAGCAAATCGAAGCCGCGAGAGCCTCCGGTGCGTCTCAGGAAAGAGTCCGAACGCTGAAGGACGAACTCGGCCGGCTCAAGGCGCAGAGCAAAGACGGGGCCGGTCGTATTAGGGACCTCCGCGGCCAGATCGCACGGTTGAACGGGAAGAGCGTCTCGGTCGACGTCAACCTGAATCTGCTCGCCCCTGACGTGTTTCCCGGCCCCGCCGGCGATGGCTGGGGAATGGAAAGAACAGTCAGACGCGGCGCTCAGGCGATGGCCGACAAGAACCCGCTCGCGTTCATGGGCGGGCTTGGTGGCGGTCATGCGGGGGCGGTCGACGCGTTCACGCCGCTGGCCGGTCGCTTCGGCTTGGCGATGTCTTCCGGCTACCGGCCGGGGTCGATCACCTCGAGTGGGAACCTCTCGTACCACGCGATGAACCGTGCCCGCGACTACGCGGGCACGGCAGCCGCGATGCTCGGCTTTGCGCGCTTCATGGCGGCACGGTTCGGTGCGCGGTTGAAGGAGCTGATCTACAGCCCGCTGGGCTGGAGTATCAAGAACGGCTCGCGCGTCGCACCGTACGCGGTCTCCGACCACTACGACCACGTGCACGTTGCGATGCGGGCGGGCGGTCTGGTTCCGGCGATGCTCTCCCCGGGGGAGGTTGGGGTCGCGCCGGGCGGTGGTGCGTTCCGGGTGCCCGGCCGTCCCGTCGCCGCCGACACGGTGCCGATGCTGCTGCCGCCGCGCACGAAGGTGCTCACATGGCACGGCCAGCAGCTCGTCCACAACGGCATTGGTATCGACGAGGCGATGCGCCGTCAGGCGCCGCACTTCGGCAAGGGCGGCCAGGTCAGACCGCTCGGCACTTTCGCCGCCACCAGCTACGGGCCGCCATGGGGAGGGATTCAGGGCGGCGGCGTGACCGCCACCGGGGTGGACCTGCGGCCGGCGCGGCAGGCGTTCGGGATCGCCGTTGATCCGTCCGTTATCCGGCTCGGCTCGCAAATCTGGGCGTGGCCTAACCCGTTCCGGTATCGCGGCCCGTTCAAGGCGTTCGATACCGGCGGTGCGATCAAGGGCAACCGGATTGACTTCTACGACTGGCGTGGACGCACCGCCCAGCAAGGCTGGGGCGTTCGGTCCACGAGCATCTACGCGTCGAACCCGTGGAACGGCAGAGCCGACCAGGGCCTCACATCAGACCAGGTCCGCGAGCGCACCCCGGTGCACGGACGCTCTGGCCTCTCATTCGAGGAGCAGTCCTCGAACGCCGACCGGCGGCTTGCCGTCGCCGAGACGACCGCCGGCAAGCCCGACGACCGGGCCGCCGGCGTGCGCAAGCTGGTGCTGCTGGCAGGACGGCGCAGAACGCTCAGCGGACGGCTGCAGAAGGTCAACCGGGCGCTTGCTGGCAAGCTCACGCCAGATACGCGCCAGCGGCTGCTTTCTGATCGCTCGTCAATCCTCTCCGAGCTGTCGTCGATGCCGGGCGAGGCATCTGGGCTGCTGGAAGGCTTGCAGGAGGCCGGGACGCCGAGACGCGGTGTGCGGGCCCTTGCGCGCATGTTCGGCATCGGCGTTCCGAACCGGCCGACCCCAATGGACCGCGCCCAGTCGCGCCTCGCGCAAGCCGGGCTCACTGACGACAGAGCGGACGACTTCAGAGCCCTCGCAGATATCCGCGACATCGCGAGAAAACAGTACGACCGGGCACTGAAGGAAGGCGATCCGCGGAGAATCGCGGAGGCCGCGAACGACCTCAAGCAGGCCGCGGACGCGCTGCGTGACGCCACCCCGGGCGCTGAGGATTTCGCAAACCGGGACCTTGCGCTCGCCCAGCTCACCGAGGGCACCGACGACGACCTCGCCGCGCTGCGCAGACTCGAGCAACTCGCACAAGGCCAGCTCGACGCGGCGCTTGCGACCGCCGACCCCCGCGACGACATCGAAGCGGCGAACAACCTCAAGAGCGTCCGCGACTCAATCAGACAGCTCACCGACGCGACGAACCAAGCCAACGAGCTCGCCCAGCAGCGAATGGACCTCGACAGACAGCTCCTCCAGGAGCAGCAGCGGTGGCGAGCGCTCACCGAAACGCAGGGTCCCGCGATCCTCGGATCGCTGATCGGCCTCGTCAACGATGGCGTCGGTCGCAGCGCCCAGCGCAACTCGCGCACGCCCGGTGTCGCCGGCGTGCCGGCCGTCTACGGATAGCAGCGAGGGCACATACCCCCCCGGTCCTGCGCCCTCGGGGCTCGCAGCGCCTTCTCGGGGGTCCCGACCATCGGCGCGTCGAGGACCGGCGTCGCTGTCGCCTTCGAAATGCCCCCGAGAAGTCATCAACGCGTGTTCACCGAGGCAGGAGATTTCCCGATGGCGCTGTGGAACAGAGTCGAGCCGGTCTACGAAGAAAGAGCCGGCAGAGCCGGCGACCAAATCACGATCGAGATGGTCGCTGCTGCCATGATCGAGCAGCTCGGGGGCTCGGCCGCGATGGCGGCGGCGGCGCTGGCTGCCGGAGCGGGGGTACTGTTCGTCTTCTACGGCTCGAACGCCGCCGAGCCGCGGCCGACTGCCGACGCAAGCGTCCTCGTGATCTGGGTCGGCCTCGCGTCGGTCGCACCGACGAACGGCCTGAGCACCGACTGGCGGGTACGCACGAGATGAGCGCACTCGCGATCCCAGCCACCGAGAGTGGCACGCCGGTCGGGTACGTCCGCGGCGGCCTGCCCGCCGACAACGTCGTGTGGGCCGCCGACGCCGACGGCGCGCTCTCCTCGCAGTGGGCGTCCGGTGCGACCGCCGACTGCATCGACGTGCCCGGCAACACTGGGCTGGCGACCACCGACCCGGCGTGGGCGAGAACGACGCGGATGGCACAGGTGACTTCGCCGAGACCACTGACCGGAACGAAGTGCTGGCAGATGACGATCGTCGACGGCGACGCGGATATCTTCTCGGTCGACGCGCAGCGCAGCGAGCTGGGCCAGAACTCGCCACCGCGGCCGATGCCCGACGGCATCGACCGCCAGATGCACGCCGGTCAGCACCGCTTCATCGCGATCCCGCTCTACATCCCGTCGGCCTTCGACTCGGGCGACTGGTGCACGTTCAACCAGAACAAGGGGCAGGGGGCGGCCGGCAACGGTCCCTTGTCCCTCGGGTTTTGGAGAGGGCGGGTCTTGCTGGAGAAGTCGAACAGCCAGGGCACCACCGACAGCGGCCTGACGAACGTCTTCGACTCCAGAACCGCTGTCGGGCGCGATGCGTGGCTCAAGCTGCTGATCGAGGTGTTCTGGAGCGAAGGCTCCGACGGCTACTACGCCTTTTATGGTGACCTGCAAGACGGCGGCGGTTTCCGCGAGCTCGTGAGTCGCACCGACGGTTGGACGCTCAAGTACGGGCCATCCGGGAGACCCGACTCCAGCGCGACCCCGGCGACACGCGTCGGCATCTACCGCGCGACGATCAGAGGCACCCACAGCGTCTACTTCGGCCGCGTCTGCAACGCCTACACGCGCGAGGCAGCGACCGTCACTGCGTTCGGAGCGTCGCTCTGATGGTCGGCGCGCCCGTGCAGACGCTCTCGGCGAGACCGGCGTTCGACGGGACCGGCAGCGTATCGACCCTGAACCTGACGGTGGAGGTCACCACGACCGCCGGAAACGCCCTCGTGGTGCACGGCGAAGCGACCGGCATCGTCACAGTCACGAGATTCGCCGACTCCAAGGGCAACGCCTGGACAATCGATGCTCAGCAGTCGGACAGAGACACCGTGTTCATTGCTCGCAGCGACAACAGAACGCCGCTCGTTCCCGGCGACACGGTCGCGCCGACGCTGAGCAGAGCGACAGAACTCGCGTTCGGCGGCGAGGAGTTCCCCGGTGGCCTGACGCCACGCACGACCGCCAGCGCCTACGGCGGCGACCTCGGCGGATCGGCACTGTCGGGCGGGGCGCTGCTCGCTCCACCAGTCGAGCCCGACGAGTTGGTCATCGCCGCCTGGGTTGGGCAAGGCGCTCTGAGCTTCAGAGCGGGCACTGGCTACACCGCCCTGCAGCTCGCGCAGCACGACATCAACTTCATTCGCACATGCGGCGCCGAGTACAAGCTCACGGCCGATTGGTCGGCGCAGGCCCCGGCCGCGAGCTGGACCACAACAGCCATCTGGACCGGCGTCGCGGTCGCCTACGCGCCATCCGCTCCCGGCGCGTCGATCGACACGGTCGGCGGCGAGTTGCTCCCACTGGACATCCACGACGGCAGCGCCTTCAAGCGCGCCGTCGCCTTCGAGCAGGTTGGCTGATGACCAACCTGTGGCTCACGCTCTACGAACAGGCCGTATTCACGGTCACGATCGACCCGGACGGCGCCCCGCTCGAGCTGATCAAAGCCAACGGCTATGACATCACGCGGTTCGAGGCTCCGGTGTCTGATGACGACACGATCTGGGTCTCGTCCGTTTCGACGGAGGGTGAGCTGTCCGCCGGGTCGCGACCGACAAACCGCGAGATCACCGTTGGCCTGCGAATCAGAGGCTCTGGCGGAACGGAGGAGGAAGTACTCGCGTCGTTCGCAACCGCACAGCGCCAGCTCGACATGAAGCTCGCGAAGCTGCGCCGCGAGGGCGGGACCCTGCGGGTCTTCTTCCCCGGCTTCGACACGATCGACTTCGAGATCCGTCAGCAGCGCAGCGGCCCGCGCTCGTTCGACAACCGGTACATGCTCTACCGGCGCACGACCGAGGACATGGTCTTCCCGTGCGGCCCCTACGGCGTAGGCCAAGAGGTCGCGGTCGCGGTCAGAGCGGCCATGACGAGCCGGTCCTGGATCTCAGAGCCGTTCGAGGTCGGCGGCGACGTAGAGGCTCTGCCGCGCATCGTCATCAGAAACGAGGGCAGCGACGACATCGCCTGGCTGCGGTGGGGGGTCGAGTCGCGCTATCTCTCGACCGATGCGACAGCTGCGCTGCACTACGACGCCACGGCACTCACGCCGCTCGGCGGGGCGACTGTAAGAAGCGGGGTGGTTCGCCAGAGCGCGCTCGCGCCGCGACTGCTGGCGATGCTTTCCACGAGAATCAGCAGCGTCGGCCAGATGACGCATGTCGGCGTCTTCGAGGTAATGGCACGCGTCACTATGCCGACGACGAACACGGGCGAGGTGCAGGCCGCACTCGAATGGTGGGTGGGCGACCGGACACGGCGCACTACCAATCCTGCAGCGATCTTCGCGGCCGACCATTCACGCAAAGGACAGCGGGTGCTAGTAAGCCTTGGAGAAGTTCGTCTTCGTGACGTCGGATCAGGCACTCACTCCTGGGAGGGCCGCATCGTCGCGACCTCAAGTGCGTCGGGCGACGTCCTCGACATCATCGACCTCGAGTTCGTGCCCGTGGAGGCATGTAACGGCACGGTCGAAGCACCGCGGATCTGGACAACGCCGACGAGCTTTGTCGCGCGAGACGAGTTCGACCAGTCACCCGGCGCCCTGAACGGAAAGTCACTCCCAATCGGTGGTAGATGGACCAGCTTCGGCGACGCGGATGACTTCAGAATCAGCGCGGAGCATGAGCTGCACCGCGACGTAAACGACGACACTGGAGTCATGCTGCTCGGTGGCCGCTTCGCAATTCCATCGGGAACCTCCGGAATGACCGACCAGGCGGTCTCCGTTGAAATCATGTTCATCCACGTAGACAGAATCACTCACGCGCATGTGGGCGTCCTCCTCCGGTACAGAGACGTCGACAACTTCGTTGTGGCCTTTGTCGGAACTGATACAGATGTGACGTTTGGCGGTGCGGCAATGAACGCCTATAAGTTCGTCGCTGGGACGGTGTCAGTGTTGCTTGATCCCGACGAGCTCATAAGAGTCCCGGGAGCCGACCCCAATGGCGAGTTTAGGCGACTGACGGCCTCGGCCACTAGCGATGGCGTACTCGCAGTCACGCTGGGTACGGGCAGCGTCGCGACGTACTCTTTCGCCATTCGCGATGCAGACCTTGCTTCAGGTGGCGCGCTGGCTGCCG
>Ga0126310_10000346_pt1 | contig 15258 bp, 13 predicted proteins | sample Plot60_FD_92540 | JGI IMG/M metagenome (GOLD analysis project Ga0126310, IMG submission 92540) | Serpentine soil microbial communities from UC McLaughlin Reserve, CA, USA - Plot60 | ecosystem: Environmental > Terrestrial > Soil > Grasslands | place: USA: UC McLaughlin Reserve, Lake County... | reverse complement strand
TCACCGCCGAAGAGCGGCTGTTCCTTACCGACTTCCGCTACGTCCAGCGCGCCGAGCAGGAGGTGCGGGGATTCGAGCTGCTGACCGCGGGCCGCGACCTCGTGGGGGATATTGCGGCCCGGCTTCGCGGCCGGGCCGGCTTCGACGACGCGCACGTGACCGTGCGCGTGCACGGCAAGCTCGCCGAGAAGGCGGCCGAGAAGGTCGAGCTCGTTGCGGCGGGGGGCCTGGTCGAGCAGCTGCGCGCGGTGAAGGACGCCGGCGAGCTGCGGCTGATGGGCGAGGCGGCCCGCATAGCCGACGGCGTGTACGAGCAGCTGCGTGAGCGTGGCCTCGCGGGCCGCACGGAGCTCGAGGTGGCGCGCGAGCTCGAGCGCGAGCTGCGCGAGCGCGCCGACGGGCCGTCGTTTCCGGTGATCGTGGCCGCCGGCGAGAACGGCGCGCTGCCGCATGCGACCCCGCGCGACGTCGAGATCCCGCGCGGCACGCTGGTAGTGGTGGACATGGGGGCCCAGCGGGACGGCTACTGCTCCGACTGCACGCGCACCTTCGCCACCGGGCCGCTCGACGGCCGGGCGGCCGAGGTCTACGAGCTCGTGCGCTCCGCTCAGGAGGCCGCCCGCGCGGCCGTACGCGGGGGAGCCGACTGCGCTGCGGTCGACCGGGTGGCGCGCGAGCCCATCGAGGCGGCCGGCCACGGCGAGCGCTTCGGCCATGGCCTGGGCCACGGGGTCGGCCTGGAGGTGCACGAGGAGCCCCGGCTCACGAAGAGCGCGGAGGGCCGGCTACAGCCGGGCAACACGCTGACGGTGGAACCCGGCGTCTACCTGCCGGGAGAGTTCGGGGTGCGCATCGAGGACCTGGTGGCGGTCGGCGACGACGGCTGCGAGATCCTCACGGGCGTCTCCAAAGAGCTCGTCAGCGTCGATTGATCCTGGCGGCGGCGGCCACGCTGGCGGGCGCGGCCGTCCAGTCCGCCACCGGCTTCGGCTTCGCGCTGGTGGCGAGCCCGGTGCTGTTCGCCGTGCTCGAGCCCTACCAGGCGGTCACGGTGCTGGCGCTGCTCGGCGTGCTGCTGAGCGTGCTTGTGGTGGCCGACGCCGGCCCGTTGGCGGTGCGCTGGCGGGCGATCGGCCCGATGCTGGCGGCTGCGTTGCCCGGGCTGGGCCTTGGGTTGCTGCTGCTCGAGCTGCTGCCGAAGGCCGGGTTGCAGCTGGGCGTGGGGCTTGCCGTGGTTGTCGCGGCACTGCTGCAGCTGCGCCGCCGGCGGGCCTCGGCCTTGCCGGAGCCCGCGGAGGCTGTGGCACTCGGACCGGCCTGCCTGGCCGGTGTGGCCAGCGGCGCGCTTACCACCTCGATCAGCGTCAGCGGCCCGCCGATCGTGCTCTGGCTCGAGGCAGAGGGGCTGCGGCCGCGTGAGCTGCGAGCGTCTCTCTCGGCCAGCTTCCTGGCGCTGAACGCTGTGGGAGGAGCGCTGCTGTTGATTGCGGGCGGCGCCCGCGCCGCGCCGGGCGCCGGCCTGCTGCTGCCGCTGCTGGGACTGGTGGCGGCCGGACACGCGCTGGGGGCAGTGGCCTTCCAGCGGCTCGCGGGCCCGGCCTTTCGGCTGGTGGTGCTGGGCCTCGTGCTGGCCGCCGGGGCGGCCAGCGCCGCCGCCGGGCTCGCGGGGTTGCTCTAGTCGCTTGCGCGGGCCTTGAGCCCTATGCGAACATGTGTTCGCTCATGGTCGTATGCGCCCTGTACCCGCGTTTCGAGCTGCTGGCCGCGCTGCGGGAGCGGGAAGCGATGTTGTCCGAGCCGCTTGCGCTGGCGCCCGAGGCCGGCCGCGAGCAGCTGGTGGGGGAGGTCTCGGCGCCGGCGGAGGCGTTCGGCGTGGTGCGTGGCATGCGCGTTGGCGAGGCGATGTCGCGCTGTCTCGAGCTGCGGCTCGTGCCGCCCGACCCCGAGGGCGTGCGCGAGCTGTGGGGCGCCGTGCTCGACCGCCTCGAGGCGGTCGGCGCCGCGGTGGAGTCAGACCGGGCCGGGGCGGCCTTCTTCGAGGCCGCCGGTCTGCACGGCATCCACGGCGGCGACCTGGGCGGGGTGCTCGACGCGGTCCGCCGCGCGCTCGGCCGTCGCGCCCGGCTGGGAGCTGCGCCCAGCCGCTTCGCCGCCCACTGCGCGGCGCTGCAGGCCCGCCCGCGGCGCGGGCGCTCCCGGGTCATCCACGAGCGCGAGGCCTGCGGCTTCCTGGCCCCGCTGCCGGCCTCGTTGCTGCGCACCCGCCCCGAGCTGGCAGCGCTGCCCGAGGTGCTCGAGCGGCTCGGGCTGCGCACGCTCGGCGAGCTGGCCGAGCTGCCCGCGCGAGCGGTGGCCGAGCGCTTCGGCCATCCTGGCCTGCTGGCGCTCGACCTCGCGCGCGGACGCGACACCCCGCTGGAGCCGCGCCGGCCGCCCGAGCCCGTCAGCGAGCGCATCGCGCTGCCGGAGGCGGCGTCGGGGCAGCAGCTCGAGCGAACGCTCGAGCTGCTGCTGGCGCGCCTGCTGGCCCGCTCCGAGCGGCGCGGGCGCTCGCTGCGGGCGCTCGCCGTGTCGGCGCGCTTCGTGGCCGGCGGCACCTGGCGCACGGTCGTGACCCTCCGCCGGGCGAGCGCCGACCCGGCGCGCATACGGCTGGCGCTGGCGCCCCGGCTGGCCGAGCTGCCGGCGCCCGCCGAGTCGCTCGGGCTGGAGGTGGAGGCCTTCGGCCCGCCCGCCCACGATCAGGAGCGCCTGCTCGAGGAGCGGGGAGCGGCGCGCCGGGCCCGTCTCGGCGAGGCGGTGCACCAGGCGCGCCAGGCCGCCGGCGACGACGCCGCGCTGCGGATCCTCGAGGTCGATCCCGGCTCGCGCATCCCCGAGCGCCGCGCGCTGCTGGCGCCGTTCGTGGAGGAGCCGTGAGCGCCCGCAGGCTCTCGGGGCCGCGCCCGGCGGCGGTGCGCGCGGCGCCTGACGGCATGCCGCGCGAGCTCGGCGGCCGCGCCGTGGATGGTGTGCGAGAGGAGTGGGTGGTGGAGGACCGCTGGTGGACCGGGCGCCCGTTGCGCCGGCGCTACTTCGAGCTGGTGCTGGAGGATGGCGTGAACGCCGTGGTCTTCCGCGACCTCACGAGCGGCCGCTGGTTCGCCCAGCGGGGAGCCTAGGTGGAGCGCGCACTCACGCTCCGCGAGCTGAACCGGGCCACGCTCGCCCGGCAGCTGCTGCTCGAGCGGCCGGCGCTCCCGGTGGCCGAGGCGGTCGCGCGCGTGGCCGGCCTGCAGGCGCAGAAGCGCGAGATGCCCTACATCGGCATCTGGAGCCGGTTGCGGGGCTTTCGCCGCGAGCAGCTGCACGAGCCGGCCGTTCGCGGGGAGGTGGTCAGGGCCAGCCTCATGCGCTTCACGCTGCAGCTCTGGACTGCCGCCGACTACGCCGCGCTGCGGGCCGACCTCCAGCCCGCGCTCACGCGAGCGATGCGCGCCTTCGTCGGCAAGCGCCTCGCCGGCCTCGACGAGCGGCCGGTGCTGGCGGCGGCCCGCGCGGCGCTCGAGCGCGAGCCGCTCACCTTCGCTCGGCTGCGCTCGCTGCTCGCCGAGCTCGAGCCCGAGTGGGACACGCCGGCGCTGGCGCTGCTGGTGCGCTCGGAGTTGCCGCTGGTGCAGCTGCCAGGCGACCCCAAGTGGGGCTGGCCGGCAACGCCCGCCTACGCGCTCGCCGAGCCGCCGGCCGCCGCTAAGGGCCCGCACGAGCTGATCCGTCGCTACCTGGCGGCCTTCGGGCCGGCCACCGTCAGGGACTTCCAGACGTGGTCGGGCCTGGCCGGCGTGAAGGCCGCGGCGCGGGAGCTCGAGCCGGAGCTGGTCGTGCTGCGCGACGAGCGGGGCGCCGAGCTGCTCGACCTGCCCGGGGCCCCGCTGCCGGACGGCGACACCCCCGTGCCGGCGCGCTTCCTGCCCGAGCTCGACAACGCGATCCTCTCGCACGCCGACCGCGCGCGGATCGTGGCCGACGAGCACCGCCAGGCGGTCTTCCGCCCCGCCGGAGTGGTGCGCGCAACCTTCCTGCTCGACGGCTTCGTGGCGGGCTGCTGGAAGCTCGAGCGCAAGGGGAAGGCCGCCGCACTGGTGGTCGAGCCCTTCGGCCGGCTGCGCAAGGCCGAGCGCGAGGAGCTCGCCGGGGAAGGCGAGCGCCTGCTGCGCTTCGCCGAGGAGGAAGGGCCGCAGGAGGTCCGCTTCGTGTGAGCTACGTCGAGCTGCATTGCCACTCCGCCTACTCGTTCCTCGACGGGGCCTCGCACCCGGTGGAGCTGGCGGGGGCGGCGGCCGAGCAGGGACACGCCGCGCTTGCGGTCACCGACCACGACGGGCTCCACGGGGCGATGGAGGCGGCCCAGGCGCTGAAGCCGCTGGGCGTGCGGCCGATAACCGGCGCGGAGCTGACCCTCGATGACGGCTGTCACCTGACGCTCCTGTGCGAGAGCCGAGTGGGCTACTCCAACCTCTGCCGCCTGATCACCCGCGCGCACGAGCGCACCCGGCGCTGGGTGCGCGAGGGCTGGGACGAGCCCGATCAGAACAGGCGCCCGCGCCAGGATCCGATCGACGGCGAGCCCGCGGTCTCGCTCGAAGACGTCGAGCGCCACGCCGACGGGCTCGTGTGCCTGTCGGGCTGCGCGCGCGACGGCGCGCTGGCGCGGCGCATCGAGGCCGGCGACCATCGCGGGGCGGCCGCCGCCGGCAGGCGCCTGGCCGCCGCCTTCGGCCCCGAGCGCTTCCGCGTCGAGCTGCAGCGGCCCTACTGGCGCAACGACCGCCGCCGTAACCGCCTGCTGGCCGAGCTGGCCGAGCGGCTGGGTGTCCCGTGCGTGGCCACCGGCAACGTGCACGCCCACGACCGCGCTCGGGCCGCGCTGCAGGACGCCGTGGTGGCCGTGCGCCTGGGCGTCACGCTCGACGAGTCCGAGCCCGGCCGGCGCGGCAACTCGTCGCACGTGCTGGCGCCGCCCCAGCGCATGGCCGAGCGCTTCCGCGAGCACCCCGGCGCGGTCGCCGAGAGCGGCCGCCTGGCCGAGCGCCTGCGCTTCGACCTGACCGAGGACCTGGGCTACCGCTATCCCGGCTCGGAGGAGCCCGACGCCGACCGCAGGCTGGCCGAGATCTGCACCGCCCGGCTGGCGGAGCGCTACGCGGGCCGCCGCACCCGCGCCGCGGCCGAGGCGCGGCTCGAGGAGGAGCTGCGGGTGATCCGCGGACTCGGGCTGTCCGGCTTCTTCCTGCTCCACCGCGACATGCTCGAGCTGGCGCGCGAGGTGGCGGCCGAGGTGCGCGGCCCGGACTCCGCCCGCCGCCTCTTGCCGCCGGGGCGGGGGAGGGGCTCCAGCGTGTCCTCGATCGTCTGCCACCTCACCGGCCTCTCGCACGTCGACCCGATCGAGAACGAGCTCTTTCTCGGGCGCTTCCTGAACGATGAGCTGAACGCGCTGCCCGACATCGACCTCGACTTCCCCCGTGACGTCCGCGACGTGCTGATCCCGCGCGTGCACGACCGCTACGGGCGCGACCGCTGCGCGCTGGTGGCGGCCTTCGCGACCTTCCAGGTGCGCTCGGCGGTGCGCGACTTCGCCAAGGCGCTTGGCCTGCCGCCGGGGGAGGTCGAGCGGCTGGCTCGCGCGGTCGACCCCTGGAAGCCGAAGAACGACATCGAGGAGGAGGTGCCGCGGGGGAGCTCGCCGCGCTGGGACGCACTCGTGCGGCTGGCGCGCGAGGTCCACGGCCTGCCCCGGCACGTGTCTCAGCACCCCGGCGGGATGGTGATCTCCACCCAGCCGCTGATCGACCTCTGTCCGGTGCAGCCGGCCTCGATGGAGGGCCGCCAGATGGTGCAGTGGGACAAGGACTCCTGCGCCGACGCCGGCTTCCTGAAGATCGACCTGCTGGGCCTGGGGATGCTGTCGGCGGTCGAACGTTGCATCGACGAGATCGCGCGCGTTCGCGGTGAGCGCGTCGACCTCTCGCGCATCCCCTACGACGACCGGCGGGTCTACGCCCGCATCCAGGAGGCGGAGACCACGGGCGTGTTCCAGATCGAGAGCCGTGCGCAGATGCAGATGCTCAAGCGCACCCGCCCGGAGTCCCTCGACGACCTGACCGTGCAGGTGGCGCTGGTGCGGCCGGGGCCGATCCAGGGCGGCGCGGTCCACCCCTACATCGAGCGCCGCAAGGCGCTGCGGGCCGACCCTTCATACCGCGTCCCCTACGAGCACCCGTCGCTCGAGCCCGTGCTGCGCGACACGCTCGGCGCGATCGTCTTCCAGGACCAGGTGATCGAGGTGGCGATGGAGTTCGCGGGCTTCTCCGCCGGCGAGGCGGAAGGCCTGCGCCGCGCAATGAGCCGCAAGCGTTCGGAGGCCGCCATGCGCTCCTACGAGCGGAGGTTCATCGCGGGCGCGATGGCGAACGGGGCTGCGCGTGAGGTAGCCGAGCGCGTCTACGACCAGATCGTCGGCTTCTCGGGCTTCGGCTTCCCGAAGGCGCATTCGGCGGCCTTCGGACTGCTCGCCTACCAGTCCACCTGGCTGCGGGTGCACTACCACCCCGAGTTCCTGTGCTCGCTGCTGAACGAGCAGCCGATGGGCTTCTATCCGCCCGATGCGCTGGTGCACGAGGCGCAGCGGGCGGGGGTGGAGGTGCTGCCGCCGTGCGTCGCGAGGAGCTGGGCGGGCTGCCGTGTCGAGGAAGGCGCCGTGCGACTGGGCCTGGGCCACGTGGACGGCGTGCGCGAGGCGGAGGTCAGGGCGCTCGTCGCCGAGCGCGAGGACAACGGCCCCTGGCGCTCGCTGGGCGACCTGGCCGGGCGCTCGGGGGCGAGCCACGAGACGCTCGGCCGCCTGGCCTGGGCGGGCGCCTGCGACGAGCTGGCCGGCGGCCCCGCCGAAAGCCGCCGCCGGCGGGCGCTGTGGGAGCTCGGCGTGGCGCTCCCGGGAGTGCCTCTCGGCCCCTCGTCGGGCACCCAGCTCGCGTTGCCGCTCGATCCGCACGCGGGGCCGGAGCTGCGCGCGCTCTCGGCCTGGGAGCGGATGCTCGCCGACTACGGCTCCACCGGCGTGACGCTTCGCGAGCACCCGCTCGAGCTGATGCGCCCTGCCTTGCCCTCCGACCTGAGCTCGAGCGCGCAGCTCGAGGCCGGCCGCCACGGCTCGCGCGTGAGGGTGGCCGGCCTGGTGGTGGCCCGCCAGCGCCCCGCCACCGCCAACGGCGTGACGTTCATGCTGCTCGAGGACGAGTTCGGCACGCTCAACCTGATCGTGCCGCCGCCCGTGCACGACCGCTTCCGCCTGGCCGTGCGCGCGGAGCCGCTGGTGCTGGCGGTTGGCCGCCTGGAGCGCCGCGAGGGCACCGTGAACGTGTTGGTGGACAGGATCGAGCGCCTCGACAGCCCCGACCTGCCCCAGGCCGAGATCACGCCAATGGCGCTCCGCCCCCTTACACCGGGCTTCGCCGGGACAACCCCGGACTACTCGCGCTCCAGCAGCCGCGAAGAGGACGGCGACCTCCGCGAGGTCGTGCCGGCGGCGCACAGCTTCGGGCGGCGTGGCCGCTAGCGTCACGTGCCGATGGGCGAGATCGTCGTTGGCACCTCGAGCTGGGCCGATCCCGGCTTCGTAAAGCAGTGGTATCCGCAGGGCATGGACGCCAACGAGCGCCTGCCCTGGTACGCCGAGCGCTTCCGGGCGGTGGAGCTGAACTCGAGCTTCTATGCGGTGCCGGATCGCACCACCGTGAGGCGCTGGGCGGAGGTCACCCCCGAGCGCTTCACCTTCGACGTGAAGGTTCACCGCGCGCTCTCGCGGCACTCGGCGCCGCTCGACTCGCTGCCCAACGACCTGCGCGACGAGGCCGAGGCGAACGAGCGCGGCCGCGTGATCCTCACGCCGGAGCTGGAGAGGGTGCTCGCCCGCCGCCTGGTCGAGGAGGTCAAGCCGCTCGAAGACGGCGGCAAGCTGGGGTCGTTCCTGGTCCAGCTGACCCCCGCCTTCTCCCCCGGCCGGCATGACCTCGGCGAGCTCGACGGCCTTGTGGACGCGCTCGGCCCGCACCCGGTGGCGATCGAGCTGCGGAACCGCAACTGGGTGGAGGGAGAGCGGCTCGAGAGCACGCTCCGCTGGTTCTCCGAGCGCGGCGCGGCGTTCGTCTGCGTCGACGCCCCGCCCGGCGAGAACTTCCAGATCATGCCGCCCACCGACGCGGTCACCCGCGAGGACCTCGCCTACCTGCGGGCGCACGGGCGCAACACCGAGGGCTACCTGGGCGGCAGGTCGGTGGCCGAGCGCTTCGGCTGGCGCTATACCGACGAGGAGCTCGAGGAGATCGGCGAGCGGGCGCGCGGCCTCGCCGAGCAGGCCGACCAGGTGCACGTGATGTTCAACAACAACCGCGACGACGACGCGCCGACGGCCGCTCAGCGCTTCCAGGCGCTGCTCGGCCAGGACCCCGGGCCGCCGCCGGAGGACCCCCAGCTGAGCCTGCGCTAGCCGCCAGCCGTCCCTGGGCAGTCGGCTAGCCGCGGCGCAGCTCGAACCAGACCCGCGTGCCGCGGCCCTCGCGGCCGACGCCCCAGCGGTTCGCCAGCCGCTCGACCAGGAACAGGCCCCAGCCGGAGTCGCGGGCGTCGGTGCGGCGCCGAGGCCGGGGCTCGAAGCCCGGGCCGTGGTCTCTGACCTCGACGAGCACCGCCTGGCGCCCCACCAGCACGCGCAGGCTGACGGCCTCGGCGCTCGCGTGCCTGACGCTGTTCGACACCAGCTCTGTCACGAGCAGGCGCATGGTCTCCATCAGGGGCGGGTCGAGGTCCCCGCGCAGCCGCTGAAGCGCGCGGCGGGCGCGAGAAGGGGCCTCCGGACCGCCGCTCAGGCGGACGTCGATCGTGTCCCGCGCCGACCCGCGCTCCCGGGATTCGGGTATGCCGGTCACGGCAGGTTCATAAGTCGCTGTGCCGCGCATTCAAGGCCCATTCCGCCTGCTTACCCATTCTGTACCGCTACCCGAGATTCAAAACATGGCCCCCGGGGGGCGACTCGAGCGCCCAACTCAGGAGGCTCCGGCTGACCCGTTCTGGTGAAGCGGCGGAGCGACACGGAGCACGACCACCGCGATGTCGTCGCGCGGAGCGCCGTTCTCCGCCTCGAGGGCGGCCGCCTCCACGCTGCCCGCGATCGCGTCGGCGTCGCGGCCCGCGCAGCCGGCCACCACCTCGGCCAGCCGCTCCTCCCCGAGCGCTCCCCACGGGCTGCCGGCCTCGGTCACCCCGTCGGTGTAGAAGACCACGGCGTCCCCCGGCGAGAGCGCCGCCGACTGGTCCTCGAGCGTCGGGTCGGCCACGGCGCCCAGCAGCATCCCGTGGCTGCCGAGCCACTCGACGCCGCCGTGGCTGCGCAGCACCAGCGGGAGCGGGTGGCCTCCGCTCGAGAAGCCGAGTCGAGCACCGTCGTCGAGCGCCTCGAAGTAGGCATAGGCGACGGTGCAGAAGCGCCGCTCGCCGGGCTGGCGCAGCAGCGCCTCGTTGAGCAGCCGCAACACACGGCTCGGCAGGCGCTCGCGCATGGCGGCGGCACGCACCGTGTAGCGGGCGAGCGCCGTGACCGCCGCGGCATCGGGCCCCTTGCCGCAGACGTCGCCGACCACGACGGTCCAGCCGCGCTCGCCGGTCTGGAAGAGGTCGTAGAAGTCGCCTCCGACCTCGTTGCCCTCGCCGGTCGCGCGGAAGCGGGCCGCCGTCTCCAGGCCGGGGATCAGCGGCAGCTCGGCGGGCAGCAGGCTGCTCTGCAGGGTTCGCGCGATGTAGTCCCGCTCGCCGTATACGCGCGAGTTGTCGATCGCGATCGCGCAGCGGCGGGCCAGCTCCTCCGCCATCGGCAGGTCTTCGCCCGAGAACAGCCGCCCCGAGGGTCCGTTCACGAAGGTCAGAGCGCCGATCACCCGCTCGCGGGCGATCATCGGCACGATCATCGCGGAGCGCAGGCCGAGCTCGCGCATCAGCCGCAGATGCTCGTCGTCTTCGGCGCCCTCAACCAGCAGCTCGTCGGGGATCTCGGGCCACAGCTCCGACTGGCCGGTGCGCAGGACCTTGGGCACCCCCGTCGGCGCGTTGGGATCGGGTGGGTAGCGGTCCTGGAACTCCTCGGCGCGCGCGAGCTGCTCCGGGTCGCTGTGCACGAGCGCGACCCGTTGAAGGCCGCCGTCGTCGTCGGCCAGGTCGACCGCGCACCAGTCCGCGATCTCGGGCACGGCGAGCCAGGCCACCTGGCGCAGGGTGTCGTCGGGGTCGAGCGAGTGCGCCAGCACGCCGGTGCTCTCAGCGAGGAACTGCTGCCGGCGCTCGGCGAGCTTGTGCTCGGTGATGTCCTCGAACACGTTGATCGCCATCACCACGCTGCCGTCCTCGGCGACGAGAGGCGTCGACTTGACCATCGACCAGCGCTCGTCGCCCGTTGCCCGCGTGCGAAAGCGCAGCAGCTCCTCCGCACCGCGCTCGCCGAACAGCGCGCGCCGCCCCGGCAGCCTCTCCAGCGGGAAGCGGCGGCCGCGCTCATCGAATACCTCGAAGCGCTGCATCACCTCGCTGAGCGGCGCGGCCAGCAGCTCCTCCGCGCTGTCGTAGCCGAGCACGCGGACCGCGGCCTGGTTGGCGAACAGCAGGCTGCCGTCCGGGGCCTGTGCGGTCACGCCGTCGGCCACTCCGCTCAGGATCGCCTCGAGCTGGTCCCGGGCGGCCTCCCGCTCCTGCTGCGCGCGGAGGCGCTCGGAGATGTCGCGCAGGTAGCCGGTGAAGGCGGGCGGCGACTCGGGGCCGATGAGAGCGATCGCCAGCTCGACCGGGAACTCGCTGCCGTCCTTTCGCATGCCGGTGAGCTCGAGCCGCCGGCCGAGAATGGTCGGCTGCCCGGTCTCGACGTAGCGGCGCAGCGCGGCCCGGTGGGCGTCGCGCAGCGAGGGCGGCACGATCAGCTGGGCCATCTCGCGGCCAAGCGCCTCCTGCTCGCTGTAGCCGAAGGTCTGCTCCGCCGCCGGGTTGAAGCCGGTCACCCGGCCCTCGTGGTCCATCGTGACCACGCAGTCGAGCGCGGCCTCGACCACCGAGCCCGTCCGCGCCTCGCTGGCTCGCAACGCCTCGGCATCGCGCTCGCCGCGGTGGCGCAGCTCGCTCACGTACACGCCCAGGCCGCCGCCGAGCACGATCGACAGCATCCGGGTGATGTGGTCCGTCGACCCGAACTCGTCGTTTACGACCCCGCTGAGCAGGCCCATCAGCAGCGCGTACCCCAGGACCCCCGCCGTCGCCCGAGGGCCCGCGCGCAGGGCGGCGATCAGCGGCGCCGACACGAGCGCGCCCGTCAGGATGGCGCTCTGGTCCAGCGCGGCGTCGATCGCCACTATCGCCGTGGCGACGGCCACGGCGAGCAGCACGGCGCCCCGGCCTTGCTTGTTCAGCTTGGTCACCCCCACGCCGACTCTACAGCCGCTAGAACCCCCGATGTGCAAGCCGGCGACCGCGACCCCGAGGGCATCGTGCGCGTGCGGGCGCCCAACCCGTCGCCGCTGACCCTCGACGGCACGAACACCTACGTGGTCGGTGGCTGGGTCGTCGACCCCGGCCCGGCCGACGCCGGTCACCTCGAGGCGGTCCGGGCCGCGTGCCCCGGCGAGATCGAGGGAGTGGTGCTCACGCACGGGCATGCCGACCACGCCGAGGCGGCGGAGTGGCTGGACGCGCCGGTGCTGCGGCCAGGCCACGGCCGGCGAGCGGGTCCGTTTCGCGCGCTCGGCACGCCCGGCCACTCGCCCGACAGCGTCTGCCTGCTGCTCGGGCGGGTGTGTTTCACGGGCGACACCGTCCTCGGGGCGGGGAGCGTGTTCATCGCGCCGGGCGAGGGTTCGATGTCGGCCTACCTGAACTCATTGCGGCGCCTGCGCGAGCTCGACCTGGAGCTGCTCTGCCCCGGGCACGGGCCCTACGTACGCGACCCGGCGGCGAAGCTCGACGAGTACATCTCCCACCGGCTCGACCGCGAGCGGCGCCTGGTCGCGGCGCTCGACGCCGGGCTTCGGGATCGCGACGAGCTGCTCGACGAGGTCTGGCCGGACGCCCAGGCCGAGCTACGCCCGGCGGCTGCGCTGACCCTCGAGGCCCACCTCGAGAAGCTGCGGGAGGAGGGGCAGCTGTAGCCGCGTGGGGGCGAGCAGCCGCACGCCCATGACCAGCGCCAGGGGCACGCTCCAGGCCAGGAAGGCGGCCGCCTGAACGTCAGGGGACGCCTGATGGGTGAGCTGCTCGAGGGTGACCCAGCACAGCAGCGTCGCGACCAGCGAGATCACCGGCACGCCCTCCCGCGCGTGGATCTCCCACGCCACCAGAGCCAGCAGGAACGGCAGCTCGTAGTACACCACGTTCCAGGGATCGAGCAGGCAGCGCAGCAGCAGCACGAAGGCCAGCAGCAGCAGGCCGTCCTGCCACGGCCGCCCCCGGAGCCGCCGCGCGAGCGCCAGCGACAGGGCCACGGGCACCAGCACCATCACCGGGCGGGCCACCTGGCCGATCCAGTCCGGGGCGGCGCGGTAGCCCGGCTTGGGGCCGAAGCCGCCCATCACGACCTGGCCGTGATCGCCGAGGAACCACCAGATCTGCCACGGCTGGAAGATCACCCCGGTGTTGCGCGCGACGTTGCCAGCCTGGTCGACCACCGGGCTCCCCGCCAGCAGCAGCGGTCCCAGCAGGGCGGCCGCGGATGCCGCGGCCGCGCCCAGGAGCAGCCCACGTCGCCCGGGCGCGACCAGCGCCACGGGGACCACCGCCAGCACCGCCCAGGGCTTGTTGGCGACCGCCAGTCCCAGCAGCACCCCCGCCGCGAGCGGGCGGCCCGAGCCGGCGGTCAGCGCCGCGGCAACCACCAGCACTGCGCCCAGCAGCTCCTCGGGGTGGCCGATCTCGAGCGCGCGCAGCGTCAGCGGGTTGACCGCGCAGAGGCAGAGCGCGGCCCAGGCGGCGGCGCGGCCGCGGTCCAGCCGCAGGGCGCGCGCCCACAGCGCCACCCCCAGCACCGCGCCCGCCATCAGACAGGGCGCGGACATCGAGCGAAACAGCGCCATGTAACCCCCGCCCCAGAGGTTCGGCAGGAAGGCGAACGGGGCCCGCAGCGCGAGCGAGCCGCCGTAGGAGGGCAGGGCGTCGAGGAAGGCACGCAGGTGGCCGTCGCGCAGCGCCTGCACGGCCGGCTCGACCTCCCTCTCGTAGTCGGTGAAGGCAGCCGTCTTCAGCCCCAGCCAGGCCAGCAGCAGGCAGCCGCCGGCGGCGACCAGGGTGGGCGGGAGGAGGAGGCGCATGCGCGCGCGCATACGCTCTCAATCGGCCCGCGCGCGAAGGGGCTTGAGCACCGGCTCGGCTCCTTGCGCGAGCCCCTGTGTCTACCCTGCAGCGAAGATTGATCAGCACCAACCAGTTCAAGAACGGCACCCACGTCGAGGTGGACGGCACCGTCTTCAAGATCGTCGAGTTTCAGCACGTGAAGCCCGGCAAGGGCGGGGCCTTCGTGCGCACCAGGCTCAAGCGCGTCGAGGACGGCGCGGTGATAGACAAGACCTTCCGTGCCGGCGAGAAGTTTCGCCCGATCCGCACCGAGACGCGCAAGATGCAGTTTCTCTACTCCGACGGCAGCGACGCCCACTTCATGGACACCCAGACCTTTGAGCAGCTGCCGATCCCCGAGGACGCCGTGGCCGAGTCGCTGAAGTGGGTGATGCCCAATCAGGAGGTCGATCTGCTCTACGTGGACGAGCGCCCGTCGGAGGTGCAGGTGCCGAGCGCGGTCGAGCTGACCGTGTCGGAGACCGAGCCGGGCGTGCGCGGCGACACGGCGTCGGGGGGCGGCGACAAGCCGGCGACGCTCGAATCGGGCGTCAGCGTGAGAGTGCCGCTGTTCGTGAACGTCGGCGACCGGGTGCGCGTGGACACGCGCTCGGGCGAGTACGTCTCGCGCGCATAGGTCGGGCGTGCGCCGTTCGGACCACCGCCGCGCGGCCGTCGTGGCCCTCTACCAGGCCGATGTCACCGGGCGGCCGCTGCCGGAGCTGATCGAGGCGCCCGCGGGCTCGTTCGCGCGTGAGCTGGCGGAGGGCACGCAGCGCGAGCGCGAGCGGCTCGACGAGCTGATCGAGAGCCACTCCGTCGGCTGGCCACTCAACCGCATCGCGCCGCTCGAGCGCAACATCCTGCGCGTGGCGCTCTACGAGATGCGCGAGCGCCCCGACGTTCCCCACGAGGTGGCCATCGACGAGGCGGTCGAGGCCGCGAAGGAGCTCTGCGGCGCGGACGCGCCCTCGTTCGTCAACGGCATCCTGGGGGCCATCCAGCGCGAGGCTGCCCCGCGGTGAACGAGCTGGACTCCCTGATCGCGGAGCTCGAGGGTGTCGCAGCGCGGCTGCGCACGGAGGAGCTCGGCCCCGACGAGGCCGCCCAGCTCGTGGACCGCTGCGCCGAGCTGGCCGCCAGCATCGGGTCCGGCCTGGACGCCGAGGCGCGCGAGGCCGAGGGCCAGGAACGGCTGCTGTGAGCGTCACCCGCGACGCGGCCTACCCGACCGAGCTGCAGGAGCTCGTGGACTCCTATCTGGCCGGGCTGCGCTTCGCGGCTGACGCGGGCACGGAGCGGCTCGAGCAGGCCATGCGCTATTCCCTGCTGGCCGGCGGCAAGCGAATTCGCCCGGTGCTGGCGCTGGCCACCGCCGAGGCGCTCGGCCGTGCGCCCCACGAGGTGCTGCCGCTGGCGGCGGCGCTCGAGATGGTTCACACCTACTCGCTCATCCACGACGACCTGCCGGCCATGGACGACGACGAGCTTCGCCGCGGCAAGCCCACCTGCCACGTGGCCTTCGGCGAGGGCGTGGCGATCCTGGCGGGCGACGGCCTGTTCGCCGAGGCGCTGCGGCTGGCGCTCGGCGAGCAGAAGGGAAATCCGGCGCACGTGCTGGCTGCCGTGCGCGAGCTCGTGGCCGCCGCGAGCGTGCACGGCATGGTCGGCGGGCAGTTCTTGGACGTGGCCGGCGACGGCGACATGGACCTGCGCCACCTGCACGAGCTGAAGACCGGCGCGCTGATCGCCGCCTCGGTCGGTTGCGTGCTGTCGCTGGCGGGCCCTGGCGGACCTGCCACAATCCCCCTTCGCCGCTTTGCGGCTGAGTTGGGCGTCGTGTTCCAGATCGTCGACGACATC
>Ga0126310_10000344_pt1 | contig 15300 bp, 18 predicted proteins | sample Plot60_FD_92540 | JGI IMG/M metagenome (GOLD analysis project Ga0126310, IMG submission 92540) | Serpentine soil microbial communities from UC McLaughlin Reserve, CA, USA - Plot60 | ecosystem: Environmental > Terrestrial > Soil > Grasslands | place: USA: UC McLaughlin Reserve, Lake County... | reverse complement strand
GCCCGCGTTACCCTGGAGAACCCTTACATCCTCGGCCCGCACCTGCTCGCGGCCGCGCACGAAGCGCCGCTGGACGCCGGCGACGAAGAGTATTTCGGGCCCGCGTACAGGGATGTTCTCCAGGGGATGGCGGGTGCCGGGGTGCTGGCGGCGAGCGGGGGGCGGCTGGTGTACGCCGACGGGGACAACCCGGCGCGCAAGATCTCGTTGCGGTCCGCGTCCTCTGAGACGGTCTTGATCGCCGACGAGGAGGGGGAGTTGATCGGTACCGCGGAGGCCTCCCGCGCTCCGAGCGAGCTGCATCCTGGCGCGACCTACCTCCACCGCGGGACGGCCTACGAGGTCGATGAGCTCGACCTCGCCGCTCACCGCGCCCTCACCCGCCGCGTCCCCAACCGCTACTACACTAGGCCGAGGGTCGAGACCGACGTGGAGATCCTGGAAGGGGTAGAAGAACGCGAGCTGGCGAATGGGGCGACGCTCAACTGGGGCAGGGTGAGGACGACCGACTCCGTCACGTTCTATAAAAAAGTTCGAGTGGCCGACGATAGGGAGGTGGGTGTCTATCCCCTGGATCTCCCGGACGTGATCCTGGAGACGCAGGCGTTCTGGGTGACATTACCGCCGCTCCCTCGTGGGGCCAGGCCGAGCTTCGAGAGCTTTGGCGGGGCGCTGCATGCCGGGGAGCACGGAATGATCGGGCTCCTTCCGCTCTTCGCCATGTGCGACAGGGCGGACATCGGCGGGCTATCGACTCCGATCCACCGCCAGACGACCCTGCCGACGATCTTCGTCTACGACGGCTACCCAGGCGGCGTGGGCATCTCGCGCCGCGGCTACGACGCCTTCGAATCCCTCGCCCGCGACACTCTGGGCGTCATAACCCGCTGCCCGTGCGAGAGCGGCTGCCCCGCCTGCATCCAATCTCCAAAGTGCGGCAACTGGAACGAGCCCCTGAGCAAGGACGGCGCCGTCTCCCTGCTGCGCTACCTGCTCGGCCAGGTGGACCGCTACCCGACCCTGTGAACGCCGGACTATACGTGGCGGTGGTTGGCTCCGGCGAAGCCTCCGGCGAGCTATACGAGAAGGCAAAGGAGGTCGGCCGGCTCGTCGCCGGGCGGGGGGGAATCGTCGTCTGCGGCGGGCGCTCCGGCGTAATGGAGGCTGCCTCGCGGGGAGCTACGGAGGCGGGCGGCGTAGCCATCGGTATCCTGCCTGATGAAGACCGGAAGGAGGCGAACGAGCACCTGTCCTATTCCGTAGCTACCGGCACCGGGCAGGCGAGAAACCTGGCGGTGGTGTGCTCGGGGGACGTGGTAGTCGCGGTCGGCGGCGAGTACGGGACGCTATCTGAGATAGGCTTTGCCCTCAAGGTAGGGCGTCCTGTGGTTGCGCTGATGAGTTGGGACCTCGGGGAGCACGTCGCCGTGGCGTCTTCACCCGAGGAAGCCGTCCAGGCTGCGTTCGCGAGCCTGCGAGGAAAGGTTGGTTGACCGCGGTCCCGGTATCCTCCCGGCTCGAAGGATTGGAAGCTTCTGGGGATTTACCACCGAATGCCGAGTGTTAGATCCGCGCCTTGCGCGGCCCTGTAGGCGAGGAACATCCCGAACACTGCAAGGACAAGGACGATTGCCAGGGGGATCAGGATGGTTCCCAGTGTCCTCCTGGTCGAGATCCCATGCACCCGCTTGAGCCCGATCGAGTTGAGGTAAAAGCAATAGAGCGCGGCCAGTAGGCCGACGATGGGTATCCAGCCAAGGGCGATCGGCGCTCCGACGGCGTAGCACGAGAGACGCAGGGTGGCCTTCAAGCCCCGTTGGTCGCGCCCCGCGATGAGAAAGACGAAGGCGTGCTGGAGGGACACGCTCGCGAAGAAGAGTACGGCTACTACTACGAAGAACGCCAGGGACAGGAGCACGAAGACGACGAAGAAGAACTGCAGCCCCGAGGTCGCGGCTCGTGGCTCTGACGGGTTGGCCGCCGCGACGAAGACCGCCGTCCCCGCGAACAGCGAGGCGGTGGCCACGAGGCTGATGAGCGTGGTCGCAAGGTAGCAGATCAGAAAATACAGCACGGGCGGCCACAGTGGTCCGTCCGGAGGCAGCTTGTCGAAGAAACGGTGCGGCGAGAGGAGCACGTCGCGAGTGATAGAGAGCAGGCTCGCAAACGGTCTGTCGAGTGTAAACTCGGTCGCGTCCGTCGCCCCGCGTCTACCCGAATTCTCATCCAAACGAAAGCCCTCCCCGGGCTGCGTCTCCGGCGAGAGTATACGACGCGCTGCCGAACGGCCACTTGTGTAACATTGGTCCCTGGCGAGAGATCACAGGAGGCTGCATGACGGAGAACGGTCGCGTCGCGCTCGTGAGCGGGGGTAACAGGGGGATAGGGCTGGAGATCGTGCGCCAGCTCGCCGCCAGAGGCGTCACAACGATCCTGGGCTCCCGGGACGAGGAGAACGGCCGATCGGCGGCGGAAGGACTCTCCGGGAACGTCGTCGTCCACCAGCTCGACGTCTCCGACGAGACGAGCGTGGGTCGGCTCGCTTCCTTCGTCGAGGGCGAGTTCGGGAGGTTCGACATCCTGGTGAACAACGCCGCGATCTCCAACGACGGCGGCCAGCGTGGCGTGGACGCCGATCTGGACCGCGTGCGTGAGGCGCTGGAGGCCAACCTGCTCGGTGCGTGGCGCCTCTGCGAGGTGGCCATCCCGCTCATGCAGCGCCACAGCTACGGTAGGATCGTCAACATCTCCACCGGCATGGCGGCGCTCGAGGACATGGGCGGCGGCTCCCCCGGCTACCGCGTCTCCAAGACCGGGCTGAACGCCCTCACGCGCATCCTGGCCTCCGAGCTGCGCGGGAGCGGCATCCTCGTCAACTCCGTCGAGCCCGGCTGGGTCCAGACCGACATGGGCGGCTCCCGCGCCCCGCGCCCGGTCGCGGAGGGTGCTGAAGGGGCCGTCTGGGCCGCCACTCTCCCGAACAACGGTCCCACCGGCGGCTTCTTCCGCGACCGGCGTCCGATCCCCTGGTAGACGAGAAAGTCAGGAGATGCCCCGGGCGCTGGGTGGTGACATTATTCTGGGAAAACGGATCGGGGAGGAGTACGCCCATGAACCTGGAAACGCGCCCGACGGCGGAGGAGATCAAAGGTATGCTCGGGCTCCAGCCCGGACTTCCGCGACGACATCCGCGCCTTTACGGGGAAAACCTAGTTGGGGCGTACCGCCGGGCGGGATGCAAACACTGCCGCCCGGCCGCGATCCTACGAGTTGACTACGGCTATCGATAAGTAGGCCAACGTGCCTCCGATGAAAGCGCTGTCGTAGTTGTTCCAGTCGACCGTGTACCCGGTGGGATCGCTCGGGTTGAAAGCCCGGCTCCACACCGACACGCTGAAGCTGTACACTCCCTGGTTGTCCGGCGCGAACGGTAGCGTCCGGGGTAGCAGTAGCGCTCCAACCGCCAGCGCCAGATCCAGGCTATCTCGAACCGCGGGATCCAGACGCAGAAGCGGCCGCAGGCGTCCGTGGTTACGGTGGTGATCTCTTCCCGCCGGGGACGAGACCGAAGAAGTTGCAATCCGTATCCTCGACGTGGACCGTGGCGAAGGGGTGATCCACCCCTGTAACAGGGTCCGTCTTTACCACCCGGCCGCAGACGCGCCGGAAGTGAAAGAGCTCGGAACCGTCTTCCACCTGAAGCGTTCCGAGAGATCGGCGATGGTCGCCCCGCGCAACTCTTCGACGTCCACGCCCATGAGCCCGGATAGCCGCTCGGCCTGAATAGTGGTGATCTCCACCCGATCGGGTGTCACACTTTTCGCGCCATCCTCGGCCCCTGCTGCCGCGATGATAGCAGCCATGCGTTGTGGGCCGATCTGTTCGATGGCGTCCATCTCGTCGAGGCTGCTGAAGGCCCCTCCCAGCTCGGCGCGCCTCTTGAGGATGCGCTCGGCTAACCTGAAACCCACGTCCCGCTCCTCCGGGAGCTCGATCCGCCTCGCTAGTTCTTCGGCAGATTCCACCTCGTTCAACAAGCGCAGCGCTGCCGCCTCGTCTTCGCGTCGGTCCATTGGTTCGCGCTTCTTTTGAAGGATCTGCTCGGTTCGTGCTCCTCGTTTTCCCCTCTAGCCCAGGACTGGTAGCTAGATGGTGGTGAACTAGCGGTGAATCCGAGATGAGCCGTCGATGAACTAGCCGTTTTTCCGGGCTAAAACTAGCCGAACGGGCGATGCCCGACTCTCCCGCCAGGGATACAGTAGTCGCAAGAGCAAATCCCCATAGAGGAGAACATCATGGAGAACGTGAAGGAGAGCTCGGACCTTCTCGCCGCGCTGTCGGACGGGATGGCCGACGCGGTCGAGAAGATCAGTAAGTCGGTGGTGCGGGTGAACGGCCGCAGGCGTCGCCCGGCGAGCGGCGTGGTTTACGCCCAGAACGCGGTACTCACCGCGAGCCACGTGCTCGAGCGCGAGGAGGACCTGTCGGTCGTGACGGCCGACGGGCGCACGCTCCCGGCCAAGTTCGTCGGCCGGGACCCCTCGTCTGATCTCGCCGTTCTGTCCGTCGAGGGCCTGGACGTCGAGGCGGCGCTTGCCGGGGGCGAGCCCAGGATCGGGCAGCTCGCGCTGGCGGTGGGCAGCCCCGGACGCGGAGATGGGTCGAGAGCTTCCCTGGGTGTCGTTAGCTCCGTTGGAGGACCGATGCGGACCTGGCGGGGGCCGAGGCTCGAGCGCTACATCCAGACCGACGCGACGCCCTATCCAGGCTTCTCGGGCGGGCCGCTCGCCGATGCGCGGGGGAACGTGCTTGGGATCATGACCACTGGCCTGGCACGGGGCGCGGCGCTCGCGATCCCCGCGGATATCGCCTGGCGGGTCGCGAAGACGATCGAAGAACGGGGCTCCCTCAAGCGCGGCTACCTCGGCATCTTGAGCCAGCCTGTCCAGTTCCCGGACGCACAGCGGCTCGGGCTCACGCAGAGGGGCGGCCTCCTTGTCGTCGGGGTCGAGGAAGGCAGCCCCGCAGACCGTGGCGGCCTCATCATAGGCGACATCCTCGCTACGCTCGATGGCCAGCCGGTCGAAGATACCGAGGACCTGCTGGTCTTGCTCACAGGCGAGCGGGTCGGCCGGGAGGTCCCGGTCAAGGTAGTCCGCGGGGGTGAGCTCCAGGAGCTGCAGGTCACAGTCGGCGAGCGCGGTTAGGGGCGCAGGGATGGCTGAGGAGGAGATCCGGCAGCCAGCAGAGAGAGCCTCGTCGGCGAGCGCGCAGATGGTCGGGCGCGCGCACAGGAGCGTCGTGCAGGTGCGCGCCCGCTATCGTGGCGTCGGAGCGGGTGTGATCTGGGACGAAAAGGGCCTCGTGCTCACCAACCATCACGTCGTCGCTGGGCGTCCTCGCGGCACGAAGACCGCTGTGGTCCTGAGCGACGGCAGGGAGCTCGTCGCCGGGGTCGTGAAGAGCAGCAGGGACCTCGACCTCGCGCTGCTGCGCGTAGAGGACGGTCCTGGGGGCTTGCAGACCCTCCCTATCGGGGACTCGGACGCTCTGCGCGTCGGGGAGCTCGTCTACGCCATCGGCCACCCGTGGGGACGGCTCGGGGCTGTCACTGCTGGCGTCGTGAGCGGCGTCGGCGTGGCGGGCGGTCCGGGGGGCAAGGCGCGTTACGTTCAGTCCGACATCTCTCTGGCCCCGGGCAACTCGGGCGGGCCGCTCCTCAACGCTCGTGGCGAGGTCGTCGGGATAAACGCCATGATCTTTGGCCGCCTCGCGCTCTCGATCCCGAGCAATGCCGCGAGCGCGTGGCTCGCGGGCGCGCGACAGCCGCGTCCCCGCCTCGGGGTCCGAGTCTTGCCGGTCGAGATCCCCACCTCCCTGCGCGGCGCGGATCCCGAGATACCCGAGGCGGGCCTCATGGTCGCCGCCCTCGAAGCGGGCGGTCCCGCCGAGAGGACCGGCCTCTTAGTAGGCGACGTGCTGCTCGGCGTGGACGACGGGACGCCCGGCGACGTGGAGTCTCTTCTCGACGCCATCGCCGGAGACAGCGTGCGCCTGCGTCTGATGCGCGGCGGTAAGATGTCAGTCGTGGACGTGGACCTAAAGGCCCAGGGACGCGCCGCGTGACACCGACGCGAGCGTTCGTCGTGGCTCCGACGCCGGTGAGCCGGGCGGGGCTGCGCTCGATGCTCGTGAACGCCGAGGGTACCGAGGTGCGGGTGGTGGGGGAGGCCTCCTCTCCCACAGACCCCTCGGAACTGTCCGAGGCTGATGTCGTCCTGCTGGCGGACGAGGAGCTCCTCGAGGAGGCCTCTATCGCCGTGGCGGAGGACGGCACGCAGGCGCTCGTCTTGATCTCCGAGGAGGAGCACGCCGTCTCCAGGCTGCGTGCCATGCAGCTAAGGGGCTGGGGCGTCGTCCCGCCCGACGCCCCACCGGAGGAGCTCGCGGCCGCGGTCGCCGCGGTGGGGCAGGGCCTGATCGTGCTCCCCAAGGCTATGACCGAACGGTTGCTTCATGAACCTGCAGCCTCCGTCGAGGAGCTCTCCGAGACCCTCACCACGCGCGAGCGGGAGGTCCTCGATCTCCTTGGCCGCGGCCTCTCCAACAAGCTCATCGGCCGCGAGCTCCACATTAGCGAGCACACCGTCAAGTTCCACATCTCTTCCCTCTACGCCAAGCTCGGGGTCAACAACCGTGCCGAGGCCGTCAGCCGCGGGGCACGGCACGGTCTGATCTCCCTCTAAGGCGGTATGCGGAAGGACATCCTTCCGCATACCGCGCTGGTCAGCACGCCTCCTTCGGAGGCTTGTCAGCATTTCAGCTTTTGCCGCGGATGCTCTGAGGAGGTGAGTTTCTCGACCCTCATGCTGACCTCTCACGACCTCGCCCACGTCGCTTCCAGCAGCAACCCGTTATTGTCCCGGAAAGGCATGTTGGAGATCGGACCGAGATCCGTTATATCCGTCACCTCAACACCGAACGCGGCGAGCCGCCTCCGAAACGAGAGCGCGGACTCCTCGTCCGGCAGGGCGAAGGCAACGTGTTGCAGCGCGCCAGGGACGAAGGCGAACCGCTCGAAGGACTCCGGATATGCGAACATGCGCGCGTCGGCCAGCTCGAAGAAGTGCAAACCCCACGTCTCGGCATCCTCGGCTTGATGAAACAGTGGCGGCCCTGCCGCTCCGTCGCGGCAACGACTTCCCCGACGCGCATCCCGAGGACACCGCCGTAAAAGCGGATCGTCGCGTCCAGATCCGCGGTTACGAGCGTAATGTGGTGAAAACCACGCCACGGCGGGATAACTTCGTCGTTGTGAATGCGCTCAGAAGCCACGATCATCTCCTCTCCTTGGACACACCGCTTTGCATAACGATAGTCGGCTACTGGTATGCGCCCCCGGCAACTGGCGTGGTGTGGGTCTTGTTGCGGGTGTAGAGTGGGTGTGATCCGCAAGCGGTGGAACGGAACCTGGGACCGGATGTCGGGTGAAGACGAGGATCTTGATGCTGGTCCTTGCGTTCGTCGCGCTGGGGTGTGGGGGAGAGCAGAGCTCGGGGGACGGCTCGCGGCACGCCGGATCGCCTATGGATGAGGGAGCGAACGTCCAGGAAAGCGGGGATCAAGCGTCCGCTACGGAGGTAATCGTCACAAGCGACGACGCTTCTTTGCCGGACGGGTGTAACACGCGTCAGATAGCCAGGTTGGTGATCGAGTTCGTGGACGCCTTCAACCGCGGTGATGGGGAGCAGTTGTCCCGCCTCTTCTTTGTGTCGGAGGGCCCTAGCCCACCGGATTTCTCTAATTCGGGGTATTACCCGTGGTCCTGGTACTCGGTGAGCGAGGTCGGTGAGGGGGGAAGGATCGAGAACGGCTTCGTCACCTACGACATGGGCGATCTGCTCCGCTACTTTGCCGAGAGGCACAGGCAGGGGGAGCGGCTCGGGTTGATCAAGGTGAGCTCGACGCAGGCCGGCTTGCTGGACGAGGAGAACAACGTGGGCATCGTCTACGTCCTCACCCGCGACGCCGAAGACCTCGACCCCGGGCTCGGCGGTCCGTCCCGGATTGCCTTCGGCAAAGGGGCCATCAACTGCGAAACCCGCCAGCTCTTCGTGTGGAGCATGGAGATGAGGGAGGGAGATGAGAGAACCCCGAGGGAGGCAGCCGGCTGGCTGTGCACCGATCCACCCGGCTGGCGCCCGGGTGACGCCGTGGTCGCCTGCGCCTGAGTTCTCGAAGCTCCGGCGAGGAGAGCCTGTCACGATTGGTGCTCTGTGTCGGAGCCCCTTCAGGACTTCCTGAAGCCTGTGGCCTGAAACCTACAAGATCAGATGCAGATCGCCGAACTCGTGCCAGAGGTACCCTTCCCGCAGGGCTTCGCCGTACGTGATGCGCAGGTGCTCGCGCCCGGCGAGCGCTTCGAGCATGGCCAGGTGGGAGGAGCGCGGCTCGTGCAGGCCGGTCAGCATCGAGTCCACCGACCGGATACCGCGCTCGGGCGTGATGATCAGGCGCGTCAAGCCTTCGCCGGTGTGCGTCGTGCCGCTCTCGTCCGTGACGGTCTCGAGTGCCCGCACCGCCGTCGTCCCGACCGCGACAACCCTGCGCCCCGACGTCCGCGCGGCGTTCACCAGGCGGGCGGTCTCGGGTGGGACGCGGTAGAACTCATCGTAGGGGGGCTCGTCCATCTCGAGGCTGGCCACGCCGGTGTGCAGGATCAGGGGCGCGAACTGCACGCCTTTCGCTACCAGGCGCGTGATGAGCTCCGGCGTGAACGCCCTTCCGGCGGAAGGCATCTCCGCGCTGCCCGCCTCCGTGGCGTAGACCGTCTGGTAGTAACTTATGGGCCAGCTCTCCCCGACATAGCCGTAGCGGATCGGGAACCCGTGCCGGTCGAGGTACTCGTCGAGCGGATGCGGCAGATCGAGGGTCGAGAGCCACAGCCGCGACCCTTCGCCCCTGGCTGTGTGCCCGGGATAAGGGGTATGCAGCGTAACGGTGGCCCCCTCCGGGAGGCGCAGCGTCTCGCCCGGGGTGGCGTGGCGGAACGGCTCAGTGGCCGTGCGAACGGGCCGGCGCAGCTCCACGATCCAGAGTCCTCCTGGCAGGTAGGTGGAGAGGTGAAGCTCCAGCGCCGTACCGTCTTCGCGCCTGGCGTCTACAGCGGCGTTCATCGTGGCGCTGGTGTTGATCACCAGCACGTCCCCGGCCTCGAGGAAATCCCCGAGATCCCTGAACCTGGAGTGGACCACGCGGTCGTCGTCCTTGTATGAAACCATCAAGCGCACTTCGTCGCGCGCCAGGCCCCTGGCCTCAGGCGGCTCGCTCGCCTCCAGCTCCCGTGGCAGGTCGAAATCGAGCAGTGGAAGATCCCAGAGTTTTCGGTCGTCGTTTTGTTCGACTAGAAGGTCTTGTGCGTTCAACAATTCGTCATCCTTCATTGATGTGGATCAGGGCTCGTGCCTCGTAGCGTCCGCTCGGCAGATCGCCTGTTAGAAGCTCGAGCAAGCCCGGCACGCTCTCCTCCGGTAGCGGTCGGTCGCTTATGTCCTCTCCCGGAAAGGCCTCCTGGTGCATCCGGGTGCGCATGTCGCCAGGGTCCACCCTGTAGACGCGCAGATCCGGGTTCTCGGCTGCGAGGATGTTGGAGAGCTGTTCGAGGGCGGCCTTGCTGGAACCATACCCGCCCCAGCCCTCGTAGGGCTCGACGGCGGCGTCGCTTGTCACGTTGATTATTCGAGCCCCGGGCTTAAACTCGCTCCGCACGGCCTGAATAAGCGCGAGCGGCGCGACAGTGTTGGCGCGGTAGACTTCTTCGAGCGCGTCGAGCGGGTAATCGAGCAACGCGGGCTGTGGGCTTCGACCGAGGATGCTCGCGTTGTTGACCAGGGCGTCGAGGCCGCCCGCGTCGCGCGCTGCACCGGCGAGCGCCCGGCGGTGCTCCTCGTCGGTCACGTCGCCGGGTATGGCGACGACGCTGGTCAGGTCCGCGAGCTCTGCGCGGGCGGTTTCGAGGTCTTCGGCGCCGCGGGCGTCGATGATCAGGGCCCAGTCTTCACTGGCGAGGCTGCGGGCTAGCGCGAGGCCGAGGCCGCGCGAAGCGCCGGTGATCAGGGCCGTCTTCGTGTCCTGTTCCATGACCGAACCTCCTCCGTTTTGGCGCGGCCGCCGGCCTCGGCTAGCGGCGCGGTCTTCCTTCTTGTTCGTTGGTTCGGACGCCGGCGAAGGGCTCCGATCGCCCGATGACTTCTGTCGTGTGCAAAGTATGCGTCGTGATGATGTCCTCGTCATCGTGCGGGGGGACGGTTTCCGGCCTGTACGAAGGTACAGGAAGGGTGTTAGCCCGGCATCCGGATAAGGCCCCGGCGGGTGGCAAGGGCGACGGCCTCGGTGCGGTTATCGGCGCCAAGCTTGGCGAGTATTGAGCTGACGTGGAACTTGACGGTCCTCTCGGTGACGAAGAGCCGGCCGGCGATCTCGCTGTTGTGCAGGCCCTCGGAGATGAGGAGCAGCACCTCTAGCTCCCTGGGCGTGAGGGGTTCGCGTTGCTCTCTATCGTCCCTCACGTGGTCGAGCAAGCGGGTCGTCACGCCGGGCTCCAGCAGCGAGCCTCCGGCATGGACGGTGCGGACAGCGTCAAAGATCTCCGTCCGGGAAGCGCCCTTGAGCAGATAGCCGCGCGCGCCGGCGCGCAGTGCGCCCAGGATGCGCTGGTCGGTATCGTAGGCGGTGAAGACTATGGCGCGGGATTTAGACCCGGCTTCCCGAAGCCCTTCCAGGGCAGCGACACCGTCTACCCCGGGCATCTCGAGGTCGAGCAGGATCACGTCGGGCTCTAGCATCGCGGCCAGCCGCACCGTCTCGGAGCCGTCGGACGCCTCGCCAACCACCTCGAAGTCCGGCTGGGTGCCGAGGACGGCGACGAGGCCCTCGCGCAGCATCGGGTGGTCGTCGGCGACCAGGATCCGGATCCTCGCGTCCCCTTCCACCCTCAGAGGTTCTCCAGCGGCACGGTGGCCTCGATCCGGGTTCCCTCGCCAGGCCCGCTGCGGACCTCGAGGGTGCCGCCGAGCACCTCCGCCCGCTCGCGCATCCCCACGATCCCGTGCCGGTCCTCGGGCACTTCGGAGGCATCGAAGCCCCGACCGTCGTCCTCGACGACGAGCCGCACCCGGTCCGGGGTGGCGACGAGCCGGACGGTCGCGCGCTCTGCCCCCGCGTGCCGGGCCACGTTCGTGAGCGCCTCCTGGCAGATGCGGTACAGGGCCGCCTCCACGCTCGGCGGGAGCGGCCGGCTGCCGTTCACAGCCCGGTAGCGCACGGCGATGCCTGTCTCGGCCTCCCACCGCTCCACGAGGGCATTGATCGCCTCGGAGAGCGGTCGTCCTTCGAGCGGGGAGGCACGCAGGTCCAGCACCGAGCGCCGGGCCTCTTCGAGGTTGGAGCGGGTGAGGGAGAGCGCGCGGCGCAGTGGTTCGTGCGCCCTCTCCGAGCCGGCGTCGAGTAGAGCGTCGGCGGACTCCAGCTGCAGCGCGGTAGCGGTGAGGCCCTGGGCCAGAGTGTCGTGGATCTCGCGCGCCAGCCTGTTCCGCTCCTCGACCGCGCCGAGCCGGGTGCTCCGCGCGAAGAGCCCGGCCCGTTCGACCGCGATACTCAAGAGGTCGCCGATGGTGTAGAGTAGCTTCAGGTCTTCTGGGGAGAGGCTTCGCCAGCCTGGGCTGGCGACGTTCATGACGCCGAGCTTCTTTTCCTGAGCGTAGAGCGGGATGCTGGCGTGGTAGCGGAGGCCGTCCGTGCCGTCAACGAGCCCGTCGAGCCGGCTGCACGTGAGCACGTTGACGTTCGCCGCCCCCTCGAGGTCGCCCCTCTTGTACGTGTCGAGGCAGTAGCAATACCCTGACCCGTCCATGCGGCGGGGATCGTCCGCGAGGGCGGGCGGTAAGTTCTGGGCGGCGGCCAGGTAGGGCTCAGAAGAGTCCTCGTTCATGAGCCAGATCCAACCCGTCCTCAACCCCAGAAGCTCCGCGACCTGGGCCAGCGTGAAACCCAGCGCCTCGCCCAGGTTCACAGAGCGGTTCAGCTCCCGCGCGATCTCGTTCAGCACCGAGAGCTCGTGGTTCAGGCGCCGCAGATCCTTCTTCCCGCCGCTGTCCGAGAACCCGGTCATCGCCTCTCTCATACCTCCTTGGTAATGAGTCTATCAGCGTAGGAAAGGCCGGGCATGGCGGACGAAGCCTGCAGCGCAAGCGTTGCGGGCCACCGGCGCCAGGGACTATAGTGTTGAAAGTAATGCGAAGTGCAAGCGATCGAGGAGGGTGACATGAGCGAGCTGGATCTCGCCCGGCGGTTGGAGGATCTGTTTCGCGAGACCGGCGAGGCTCATCACCAGGCGTACATTGAGACGGACGGCGCCGATCCCGAGTGGCCGCTGTGGTACGCCGGGTATCTGCAGGAGAGGCTCGGCCCGCTCCTGGAGGCCAGCTTCACCAAGAGCGAGCTCGTATACCTGTTGATCTGGGTCGCAAACGAGCAGCCCCTCAACGCCCCGGGCGCGGACTGGGCGCGTTACTACGCCGATTTCTTTTTGCAGAGGTACGCTGTATAACGGGCCGCGGCCGGGCCTGCGAGAAGTGGGGTTACAATCAGTGGGTACGCGGGCGCAGAGAAAGGCCCACGATTCCGCGCGACGACAAAGCCGGCATGGACCCCAAGGCCCAACCGTGTCTCGTCGCCGTACCGAAGGAGGGTTGTTATGAGCGAGAGGCGCGACGCGCGCAACGAGAAGGAACGGCAGAAGGTAGAGCTCGAGGATGCCGGCTGGGAACTGGTCGAGCGCGGCAGCGGCAAGACCATCTGGCGGAACCCCCGGAGCGGCCGCCTGTACCCGCAGTACGTTGCCATAACCATGGTGAGGGACGAACCGAGCCCTAAGATCGCTGATGAGGGGCCGGGGGACCGGGCAGGATGAAACTCGGAGAGACGAGCAACGCCGGGAGATCCGCCCTTACGGCGCTTCTCCGACGTTGCGGGTAGGCGTGACCAGCACCTTGTCGACGCGGCGGCCGTCCATGTCCACGACCTCGAAGGAGTACCCCTCCCACTCGAACCGATCTCCGGCCGCCGGGACGCGTCCCAGGGTGTCCATCACCATGCCGCCGACCGTCTGGTAGTCTGCCTCCTCCTTGCGCGGCAGCTGCCTGAATCCCAGGCGCTCCTTCAACGCGTCCGCCGGCAGCAGCCCGTCCACCAACCAGGAGCCGTCCTCTCTGCGCACGATGGCTTCATCGGCGTCCTCGTCTCCGTCGGGTACTTCGCCGACCAGCGCCTCAAGCACGTCGGTCAGGGTCACCAATCCCTCTATGTGGCCGCGTTCGTCGAGCACGAGGGCTAGGGGCAGCCCGGATCGCCTGAACGTCTCCAGCGCCGCGGTTGCCGGCGCGCCCTCGGGGACAAGGGGCGTCCGCCGCAACGAACCAAGCAGATCGGCGGGCTGGCCGGTTATCTCCCGTGCCCACGCATCCTTGACCGAAGCCAGGCCCAGCAGGTCGTCGAGGTCCCCACGCGCCACAGGGAAATACGAGTGCCTGCTCTCCGCCGCCCGCCGCCTTACCTCCTCGGGCGGGTCGTCCGCGTCAAGCCACACAACGCTGGGCCGCGGCGTCATCAGGTCGCGCACCGGACGGTCGTCCAGCCTAAGGGCGCGACCTACGAGGTCCCTCTCCTCGTCCTCGAAGACGCCGGCGCGGGCACCCTCCTCGAGCAGGATCTCGACCTCCTGCTCGGTGACAGGCAGCTCGGCAGGGGCGCGGGCACCCAGGAGCCGGAGCACCGCCTCGGTCGAGACCCCGAGAAACCGGACCGCCGGGGAGGCCAGGATCGAGAGAAGGCGCATCAGCGGGGCCACGCGCGAGGCCACGGCCTCCGGTTCGTTCAGCGCCAGGCGCTTGGGCACCAGCTCCCCGAGGATCAGGGAGAGGTAAGTGATAGCGACAACCACCGCGCCGAACGCGACCGGCCCGGCGTAGGGGGCTAAAGCGGGGACGCTGTGCAGCGCTCCGGCCAGCGGCTCGGCGATCGTCGCGCCGCCGAAAGCCCCGGCAAGCACCCCGATCAGCGAGATCCCAATCTGCACCGTGGAGAGGAAGCGGTTCGGCGAGTTGGCGAGCTCCAGCGCGGTGTGGGCGCCACTGTCGCCCGCCTCGGCGCGCTGCCTCAGCCGGATCCTGCGGGCGGAGACGAGGGCGGTCTCGGACATGGCGAAGAGGCCGTTCAGGAGGATGAGCACGAGGATGAGCGAGATCTCGAACACCACGGGGGTAGCGCCTCACTTCGGTAGGGATAGCGTCGCCGCCAGTATGCCACGCGGTGGTGCCCGGCCAGGTATTCTCGGGTTCGCCGGGACTGGTGGGAAGCCCGATCCTCCGTGAGGACCGTAGCGAGACGCGCTTGGAATAGTTAGAGTGCCGGATAACGTGGGGAAGCGCTAGAAAGGAGGGTCGCGGGTATGGCCAGCGAATCGGAGGACAAGCGCCGGCAGCTTCTGCAGGCGGCTTACGACGTGGCCGCGCCCAAAGGGGGGCCTTCGGCCTCGGTGCACCTGCACGAGGTCGCGAAGGAGATGGGACTGAAGGACCCTGGCAGGGACGAAGACGTCCGGAACGAGCTCACGAGCATGGTGCTCGACCTTCAGGAGGAGGGCGATGTGGAGGGGTGGTCTCCCACCAACGCACGCTTCAGGCTCACCTCTCAGGGCGCGAGCAAGGCCGAAGGCGAGTAAAGCTCCACGACTCCGCGCTCAAAGCGGATTCGAGGATGGCGGATAGCCGGGCCAAAAACCTACCCTTTCGGGTGATGCGCGGTCTGGGCGCCACCTGTAGAGTGGACCCAGCGTCGTAAGCGAAAGGAGTCCCCGGTGTCCCAGAGCCCCAGAGCCGGCGCGGCCACGCTCCCCTCAGCGGAGCCAAGGGAAGGAATGGCGGGGTCGTCGCTGTGAGCGACGCTCCGAAACCCGACGCGACAACCGGGACCTCGACGAAAGCTTTCGAAGAGGCGTCCGAAAGGCGGCGTCCCCGCTTCGTGCGGCCGCAGGTGTTGCGCAACCTCACCCCCGAGCAGCGCTCCGAGGAGCGCACGTCCACCCCGCTCGAGCTCTTCTTTGATCTGTGCTTTGTCGTTGCGGTCGCAGCGCTCGCGCGGGGGTTGCACGACGAACCGAATCTCGGCGGAGCTCTGCGTTTCATCGGCCTCTTCGTGCCGGTGTGGTGGTCGTGGATGATCTTCACGTGGTACGCCACCGCT
>Ga0126310_10000343_pt1 | contig 15308 bp, 11 predicted proteins | sample Plot60_FD_92540 | JGI IMG/M metagenome (GOLD analysis project Ga0126310, IMG submission 92540) | Serpentine soil microbial communities from UC McLaughlin Reserve, CA, USA - Plot60 | ecosystem: Environmental > Terrestrial > Soil > Grasslands | place: USA: UC McLaughlin Reserve, Lake County... | reverse complement strand
GAGGATCGTGGGCAGCGACGCACATGGCCAACCTGTAGCGGGAATCCACGGTCAACCACTCGTTCATGAAGTAGTCGTTGAACGCCCGGGCCAGCGTGATCGCTTCGTCCGTGTTGGGTAGCGTCGCGAGCTTCCCGGCCTGGATGGAGGAGAGCACGGCGTACTCGATGTCGTAACGGTCCAAGTGATCTTCTTGCATGAACACCGGATCCGAGCCACCGGCGCCCCGCCGGGCGGTTTGGTGTCCCGCCGTATGGAGGTAGCCCCTGCCAGCGGTGGGCGCAGCGGGTGATCCGGCAGCGTGGACTTGCTCCCCTCAAAGCGCCTCTGCCAGGCTGTGCTTAAGTAGGGCATCAGCCCTTTGACGTCCCCATTAATCCAAGGATGTACGTCCGAGTCGATTATCTTCGTTTTGGATGCTACTGCCACTTTCGACCTCACCTCCACAGAAACGGTCACCCGACATCGGAACCCCTCGGAAACCCATTGCTAACTCTACAGAGGCTACCCTTCTTCCACTACTCGTCCCATAATGTACGTACATATTAATGTCGGTGGCAGGCCATGTCAACAGTTGTCGACTAGGGAGCGGTTGTTGCGTTGGGTTTTTACCTGGGGGACTGATTCACCCGTAACGGACCAAGGGTTTGGCGCACCCGTGCGACCTCCGCCCACCATCGTGCGCTCCCGGATGACGTGTTACCCATCCTCGGCACGAAGGATACTACCGAAAAAACTGGTAAAAGTCCGCTCCTTTCGTACCACTTACCTACCACTCTTATCCGTCGGGAAAAGGCGGGACCAGTCGGGACGTAGCAAGCGAAGGAAAAGAGAAAGCCCCGCAAATAGGGGCTTTTCGGGAGCTGCCGGATCTGAATTCGAACCAGGACTAACTGATCCAGAGATAGAGTCTGCCATTTCCATCGAGTACCGTCGTGTCCCGAAAACACGCATAAATAAGCCGAATTCTCCGATTTGATCAAGATCGTTATTCCGCCCAGTATCACCGAATATCGCCCCAGTTGGCATCAAAAAGGAGAGATCCTTAGAGGCGGTTTCAGAACCTCAGTAGGGGTAGCAGCATCATATGCGACCTTGTCATAACCCGATTTCGGAGCTTGTAGGACTGTTAGGCTCGACCGACAGAATTCCCGATCTCTGGCTCCAACCCTTCTTCGAGGTCGAGACCGAAATGTTCTTGTAGTCCCGCTTGTCCGGCCTTGGTCACACGCACCGCCCGACTGGATGGAGTGCGCGCTACCCATTCCAACTCGAAGAGGCGAGAGGCGGCGGCCTTCGCCAGCGGCCCGGCGAAGTGGCGGTAGCGCTCGCTCCAGTCGATGTGGGCGGGCGCGAATCGCATCCGCTCCTTGCGCCCGGAGAGATCCACCCCGAATTCCAGTAGATGTAAGAGTCCTTCTTCGGTGACCTCGTAGCCGTCCTCCAACTCCCTTAGCACATCCAGTTCTACGAGAGATCGAGTGAACTTCACCCCGAGGAAGCCGGCCAGGTGATCGTAGCAGGTGCGGGCGAAGCGGACTGCCTCGGCTTCCCGTGACTGCCTGAGGGAGCGCACGGGCTTGACCGGAGAAACGAGCGATAGGGCCTCGATCGCCCCCACTATCTCGGGTCCCGCGACGCGGTAGTGACGGTGCCTGCCCCACGACTCGACCTCGATCAGCCCGCCCTCCGCCAGCTTCGAGAGGTGCGAGCTGGCCGTCGAAGGGGCCACGTGGGCCAGGCGCGCCAACTCCCCGGCAGGCAACGCCCTCCCGTCGGAGAGCGTGATCATTATGGTCGCCCTGACGGGATCGGCCAAGAGCGACGCCACTGCCGCTATGTTCGCGTCCCCGCTCCCGTTCCTGTCCATCTTCCGTCGGCCTCCCGGCTCTCTCGTACGGAGCTTCTTGGCGGGATTGTACGTCGGCGACGTTTCGGTGTTCGTCGAAATGGGTCCGTTTCGGCAACCATCGAAACCTCCTGCTCCTAGACTCCCTCGGGTAGCGGCCGCGTGGACGAGGAGGACGGCAGGAGATGGGCACGAGGGATCGGCGCGCGAAGGCACTAACACTGGGGGTCTCGTGCTTCGGGCTTTTCATGATCCAACTGGACCTGACCATCGTCAACGTGGCGCTAAGAGATATCCAGCAGGGACTCGGAGCGGGCGTCTCGGGGTTGCAGTGGGTGGTGGACGCCTACGCGCTGTTCTTTGCCGGGCTCATGCTGAGCGCCGGTGACCTGGGCGACCTCTTCGGGCACAAGCGGGTCTACCTCTCGGGTCTCGGGGTGTTCGTCGTGGGTTCCGTTGGGTGCGCCCTGGCCCCGGGGGTCGCGGTGTTGATCGCCGCGAGGGCGATGCAGGGCGCGGGGGCTGCGTTGCTGCTGCCGGCGTCCCTGGCGATCCTAAACCATGCGTTCTTGGACGAAAAGGAGCGCGCCGGCGCTTTGGGCCTGTGGGCCGGGGTCTCGGGGTTGTCGCTGGTGGCGGGACCCATCCTCGGGGGGTTCCTGGTGAGCGGTCTTGGCTGGAGATCGGTCTTCTGGGTGAACGTGCCCGTTGGGGTGGCGGCCTTCGCGCTCGCCGCACGGGCGGTGAAGGAGTCCCGCGAGTCCCGCGGACGCAGGCTGGACGTGCCCGGGCAGGTCCTGGGCGTCGCTTTCCTCGGGGCGCTGCTCTTCGCACTTATCGAGGGCAACAACCTCGGGTGGGGGTCTGAGGGCATCGTCGCAGCGTTCGCCTGCGCCGCGCTGTGCTTCGTCGCGTTCGTCGCCGTCGAACGTCGCGACCCCAATCCCATGCTCGAGCTCGCCTTCTTCAATGTCCCGACCTTCTCGGCCGCGAACGCCGCATCCGGGACCATGAATTTCGCCATGTTCGGGCTCCTGTTCGCCCTGAGCCTCTTCTTCCAACAGGCGCAGGGCTTCTCGCCCTTCGAGACCGGCGTGAGGATGATCCCCCTGCTCGCTCCGCTGACCCTCCTCGCCCCGTTCGGCGGGTGTCTGGTGGGCGCCGTAGGGCCGAGGCTGCCAAGCGGTGGGTTACTCTTGAGCGCCTTGGGGATGCTCTTGCTCTCCGGGATAGGCGCAGGCACCGGCTACGGGTCGATCTGGCCCGCGCTCTTCCTCACGGGCCTCGGACTCGCGCCCGCGACCCCCGCGCTGGTCGCCGCCGCCACGGGCTCTGTCCCACGCGCGAGAGCCGGGATGGCCTCGGCGGTCAACAACACCGCTCGGCAGGGAGCCGGGGCGTTCGGGGTGGCGATCCTGGGAGGGTTCCTGGGATCGCGAACTTCGCTGGTGGCCGGGGTGCACCTGGCCCTGGTCGTGGGCGGCATCGTCCTGCTCCTGGGAGGCCTCCTGGCGCTCGCCCTTATCCGCCCGCGCTCCTCGACCGGCGGGGGTTCGCGTCCGCATCGGGCGAGGGGAGAGTGAAACGATGAAAGGACCGTTGGTCGGCGACGAGTTGTGGGGGATCGTCGAGCCCCTCCTGCCCCCGGAAACTCGACAAGCTCGGGAGACTCGGTCTCATCGACTGGTCTCGGGCGTCGTTGTACTCGGCGAGCGTTCCGGCGAAAAAGGGGGAGAGAAGACCGGCCCCAACCCTGTAGATCGCGGCCGCCCCGGCTCCAAGCGCCACCTCCTGGTCGACGGCGTCGAGCCCGTCAAGGGGCCGAAGGGGCGACTCAAGAAGCACCCCGACAAGCTCCACGCGGACAAGGCATACGACTTTCCGCGCTGCCGGAGGTTCCTCCGTATGTGCGGCATAAAGGCCCACGTAGCGAGGCGCGGCATCGACTCTAGCGAGCGGTTGGGCCGTCACCGGTGGACCGTGGAGCGCACACTGGCCTGGCTATCTTGCTACCGACGCCTCTGCGTGCGCTAGGAACGAAGAGCGGACATCCATAAGGCGTTACTTGAGTTAAGCTGTGCTCTCATCTGCTTCAAACGCTTGCGAAGGAGGTTCTGAAACCGTCTCTTAAGAACTCCGTAACAGCAGATGAGGTCCTGTGGAGAGGAGAGCAATGGAGATCAGTATCGCATTGCCACATACTGGGAAGTTTGCTTCCGCCGAGACCATAGCTTACGTTGCAGAGGAGGCGGAGCGGCGGGGGTACGCCGCGGTGTGGGTACTTGAGAGGCTCCTTCGGCCGACCAACCCGCGTCCGTCGCCCGAGAGACCCTCTCCTGCCATGCCGGAGTCCTATGCCAACGTATACGACCCACTCGAGACGCTGGCCTACGTCGCGGCGAAGACGGAGCGCGTCAAGCTGGGCACGAGCATCATCGACGCTCTATTCCACGTACCAGCGATTCTAGCGCGGCGCTTCGCCACGCTGGACCGCCTGAGCGGCGGGCGCGTGATCGCCGGGCTGGGACAAGGTTATTCGCCGGAAGAATTCGCCGCGGCGAACGTACCGATATCCCGGCGTGGTGCGGGCTTCGAGGAGTTCATCGAGGCGATGCGCGCCGCCTGGGGACCCGACCCGGTGCGCTTCTCTGGCCGGTTCTACGAGATACCGGAATCCCAGATCAACCCCAAGCCTATGCAGGAGGGCGGCCCACCCATTCTCATCGCCGCCATGCGGAAACCTGCTGTCGAGCGCGCCGGTCGCCTCGGCTTCGGCCTCAACCCACTCATACCGAGCTGGGAGGCGCTCGAGGCGGCGGTGGGCGCCTTCAAGGAAGCAGCGCGCGCGGCAGGCCACGACCCTGCGACCCTGCCGGTGGTGGTGCGCGCCAACACGGCTGTAGGTGAGGAAGTGGCGGAGGAAGCGAGGCCCCCACTCGGCGGTTCGCTCGAGCAGGTGGCCCAGGACCTCGGGCGGTTGCGCGAGCTGGAGGTGGACGAGCTCTTCTTCGACATGAATCGCTTCTCCATGCCGGTGGAGGAGCAGTTCCTGGCCGTCGAGCGCCTGCGCGCGCTGGCCACCTGAGCTGTTCGGCGTTACGGGGCTACGTGCCTAACTCCTGAGGCCGACCTCGGAGCGGTGGGCGATCTCTTCGAGGTTGGCCCAGTCCATGCCGCGCATGCCGTCCTCAACCTCGTGGATGACCTCAAGCACCTCGGAGTTGACCGGGGTAGGAATGCCTTGCTCCCGCCCCGTGGCTACGATCTGGGCTACCTGCATGTCCACCTCGGTCTTGCGCCTCTTGACCTTCAGGTCGCGCCAGATGCCCATGTGCTGCTTTATTGAGCTGCGCCAGGAGTCAGCGAGCGCCGAGAGGGTCTCGTCGGCACGAGCCTCCATGTCGTCGCCCGGGGCGAACTTCTCCGGCTCGAATTCCCCTATCGGCTCGACCCTATCCACCTGCGTGTGCGCCACGAGATAAGCCTCGGCGCAGACTGACCGGCAGAGGCGCCTCCCCAACGGGTCGTCTATGACCTCCGCCACCGGGGCGTCAACACATGAGACTAGGAAACCCAGGGCGCCAAAGACCAGCTTGCCCCAGAGAAAGCCCCAGATATTGTCGGTTACGCTGGTGGGCATCGCGTGCTCCAGCGCTTCTCTCAAGGCTTCGACGCGGGGAGTGATTTTGCCGTCGAGTTCGCCGACGTGGATCGTCTCTTCGTAACCTAGCTGAATCAGGCCAGGTTCGAGGAGGTCGGCCCCGAAGTGCACGAAAGCGCCCACCGTCCGCTCCGCCCCAACGCGCTCGGCGATCAGGATCTCGTTCAGACCGTTCTGCAGCGAGAGGATGTAACCGTCGGGTGCCAACAGCGGTGCGAGTTCCCGAGTCGCTCCCTCCGTGAAGTGGCCCTTGACGCATAGGAAGGTCGGGCCCAACGGCCCTCGTAGCTCTTCGGCGAGGATCACACGAGGATGGAAGATTCTCTCGCCGCGCGCGCCCGTGATCTTCAGCCCGCGCTCCCGAATAGCTTCGGCATGTTCGGTCGCCACGTCGACGAGGGTGACGTCGTAGCCGGCCTCGTCCAAGTAGGCGCCAACCGTCCCCCCTATCGCACCCGCCCCGACTATCGTAATCGGGACATCTCTCAGGTCTTCCATTCGGCTCCCTTCTCCGGACGGCCTACCGAGGTCTACCCCGGCGCGGCTCGTACTCTCCGTAGTCCCGCCCCTCGAGGAACTGCTCCGCCACGCTCTCGAGTCGCTCGAAGGCGACACCGATGCCCGCAAGCTCGTTCAACCACCGCTCGAGCCCAAGCATCCTGTGCCCACGTCCAATGACTTGCGGGTGAAAGGTGACTACCAGGACACCGTCGGTGAAGTCCCGCAGCATATAGGCAACGTCTTCCGTCCAGTTCCGGAACACGTCCTCAGGCGTCTTCAGGCCGGGCATGATCGCGTTCGGCAGCCGGAGGTATTCGAAGTGCGGGTAGTCATCTAGCGACCAGCTAACCGGCATCTCGACCAGACGCGTCTCCCCTCCGAATGTCATCGGGGCGTCCTGGGGTATCTGATAGCCCCGACGTATATAGTAGGGTGAGTAGTCGTTGCCCATCAGGCTGCTGTCGTAGAGCAAGCCGAGATCGAGCAGGATGTCGACCGTGTAGGGCGTGAGATCCCAGGCCGGAGCACGGTTGCCCTTAGGGGGGATCCCGGCGAGATCTCCAACGAGCCCGTGAATTCTCCGGAACATCTCTCGTTCCTGTTTCTCGTCCAGGACCCCGACGTTCTCGTGAGCATATCCGTGTAAGCCCACCTCGTGTTCGGCCGCGACGATCTCGCGGCATACCTCCGGGTAGGTTTCGATCGTGTGTCCCGGGATGAACCAGGTGCTCGGAAGACCGCGCTCGGAGAGGAGGTTCAACAGGCGTGGTACGGCGACGACTCCGAACTCGCCGCGAGAGATCGGAGTCGGGGTCAGCATGTTCCTAGAGATCCAGAGCGACGCGGCGTCGAAGTCGAAGGTCAGGCAAACCGTCCCCGATTGCGTCAAGGGTTCCTCCTCATAAAAAGTCGGCACGACTGATGCTACATACGAATAACCGCCTTATCGTCCAACAGCTCCATCGGTGCGTCCAGCCGAGAAGACAACTCAACCAACCGACGAAGCACGTCGCGGGAATCGGTGCCGTACAGCAACTCTGGTTCACCGTTATCGTCCATCCGCGCAGGCAGGAATCTGGCCTCCTTCATGTGATCCTCTTCGACCTCGACCTCGAGCACCACCGTCTCGAGGGCTTCCCCAGTCCCCAAGCTCTCCAGGTTGTAGGGCGGGTAGTTGTCCCCCAGCGTCAGTTCGCCGTCTGTGCCCATGCTGTGAAAGAGAAAGTTGCCGAGACTGTACGCGATGAGAGCTCGACCGCGACGCTCCACGCCGTGAACGGTGTGCGGATGGTGACCGACGATGAGGTCGGCACCCGCGTCGACAAGAGAATGCGCCAACGGGCGCTGGTAGTCCGCAAGGGGCCCCTGAAACGCGGCGCACCAGCCGTTCGGGATGCCCCAGTGTACTTGCACCACCAGCAGATCGACTTCGGCCCTGACCTCCGCGATCCGTTCGCAGACCAGGCTTACATCCTCCGCAACTGCCTCGGTCTCCACCCAGGGCGACATGCCGGGCTGCTCGTCGAGCGTGGTGTTGTCTATACGAAACCTGCTAAGCACCCTAATGGGCGCTATACCCGGACGGCGAGGCCCCGCAGCGTACCCCGGCGGGAGCGTGCTCGCCAGGCCGAAGACGGCGACCTGGTATCCTGAGACGGAGAGCAGCGCGGGCTGCATCGCCTTCTCCAGATCGGCTCCTCCGCCTACCGCGGCGATCCCGGCGCTCCTCAAGGCATCGATCGTCTCGGCGAGCCCCTCCGGTCCGTAGTCGAGCGCGTGATTGTTCGCCACCGTCGCCAAATCTATGCCCTTCTCCCGCAGGGACGGGGCTATGTTCGGATCCGCACGAAGTGTTATCGCTTTGTCAGTGGGCGTATCCGCGGTAGTGAGCGGAAGCTCAAGGTTGGTCATGGTCAGGTCCGCCGAACGCAAGCACTCCCATAACTCGCTCGTCGGCCATTTGCGGTCGCTCAAGGAGTAGAGCGGGGCGAGATCGCCGGTCGAGACCAGCGTAAACCCGTGGCTCACTACGAGCGCCCGTCCGCAAGCACGTCGATACCGTCCCTGAGTGCTCGACGCGCTTCGGCTAGCTCGTGCAGGACACGATTTCGGCGGCGGACGAGCAGCGTAAGGATCTCGTTCTCCACATCACTACCCGTCTCCGCATCCAGCAGACGATCCACCGGCGCGAACAAGGGCACCGGTGGTTGGCTGAGGGCCGGGTCGTGATCGAAGGGATCGGACTGGGTGTAGTTGAGTCGAACCATCGCCGACTCGGCGCGCTTAAGGAGCTCGTTGATCCGCCTAGCCCGCTGTGTCTCCATCGTCTCGGCACCAGAGTCGAGCCGATCCTGCAGCCGATCCGCCAGGTCAGCGACCTCCTCCGCACGGGCGACTACGGTGGCGAGATCGAACCTCTCTCCGGCCCTTCTCTGCCATTCTCGCAGGTGTCCAAGCAACTCCTCCGCGGCAGCCCGGACGTCGAGAGGCACTACCCGCGAAGACAAGAACCTGTAGGCGATGGCGGCGTAGATCTGCGTGTCGCGGACCAGGAGCTCCGGGTCGATCTTGTCAGGCGTGTCTTCAGTGGTATGCCACCACCAGCCCAAGCCGCCGCTCTTCCCCCCCTGTCCGCCGATCAACTCGGCGAAACCACCGGCAGAATCACCTTCAGATGGGGGCTGCTCGGAGAGAGACATGAACAGCGAGGGGATGCCGTGTCCCAAGAAAGACTGGTCTCCCGCCCGCCCGAAGCGGGTTCCGGTAAACTCCACCCCCGTGTGCGCCCGTATGACGTCGGCGGCGCAACCCCGCGTCTCCGCCATCGCGTGCGCCTCGGTCAGAACCGTGGCGTTTCGTCCCCCGGTCGAATCCACGTTCAGGTGAAGCACGCAATTGTCGTGCAGATCTTCCCAGAAGTTGTCCGCGTACCACGTGGAACCGGCGTACCGACCGTGGGAATGACCCGACCAGAAGGCCATCCGCAGGCTTCTGCGAAACTCGTTCCTGTGCGGCAGCAGCGCCCTCAGAGTCTCGAGCATCGTGGCGTTCGCGCTACCGTTGTCCATTGCACCATAGTGCCAGGAATCGATGTGTCCGGAGAACATGACGAACTTGTCCGGCTCCACCGTCCCATCCACCTGGGCGATGAGGGTTGGGATCTCTGTCCATCTCGTGTCGACCCGGGTCACGAGACGGGCCGTGGCCTCCGGGTCTTCCTCGAGTATCCTACGCAGTTTGTTTGCCTCTGCGGCGCCGATTGACGTTACCGGTATCTGCGGCAACTGATCGCGATTCTCCGGCGTGGGAGAGCCCCAAACTCCCGAGACGATCATCTCATGGACGTGTTCGTCCTGGTTCGCGAAGACGCACGCCGCCGCCCCGGACCGCTCGGCCCTCTGCACTTTGCCGGGCATGGCCATTCCGTCTAACAGCAGGATCTTGCCCGGCGTGTCCTCTGCGGCGTAGTCCTCCTCGGTCCCGCTTCCCAGGTAGACGAGGGGCAGCTCCAGGCCCCCCTCGGGTGTGCTCGCGGACATGGAATGGGCGATGGCGTGTACCCTCTCCCCCTTCACTTCGAGCTTCGCCTCCTCGGGCAGGCTCACGTACGTCCTTCCCAGGTAGCGCTGCGTCTGCACGCCCATCTCGTGCAACGCGTTCTCTACGTAGTCGAAGGCCTTGCGTTCTTCTTCGGAACCCGACATGCGTACCCAGCGAGAGATCGCCTCCGTGTCCGCCATCAGTCGCTCCCGAGAGACCGCATCGATCACACTTCTCTCCGTACCGCTCAGTTTCGTCACTCCTCTAGACCTCCTGCGTACTCGTGTACGGTCGCTCGTCCAGGGACCGCGATCTTAGCCAGCCGAACACGCCCGGTCACAAGGTCTCGAGTAACCGCGCTACCAGCGCCGCGCGAGGGACCATGCTCGCCACTTCCACGTGTTCGTCTACGGCGTGTGCCCCACCGCCCACCGCTCCCAGCCCGTCGAGGACGGGTACCCCCAGTGCGGCGCAGAGGCAACCGTCGCTGGCGCCACCCGCCAAGCCTTCCTCGAGATCGAAGCCTATCTCGCCAGCCAGCGATCGAGCGTGGTAAAAGAGCTCGGCAATCTTTGCGGTGCGCTCCATCGGAGGCCAGATCACGTCACCCTGCACCCGGACGTCCGCCTCGCCGTGCTGCGGCTCGAGCGACAAGAGAATCTCGTTCATGCGCTCGGCTTCGGCGACGGTCACCGCCCTAACGTCCACCTCGGCGAAGGCTTCCGCCGCGACGACGTTGTAGCGGGTTCCGCCCCCTATCACCCCGACGTTGATCGTCGTCCCCGACCGGTGGTCGGTGTGGCCGTGGAGCTCCAATACGAGGCGCGCCATCTCCTCGATGGCGCTGATGCCGCCCTCCGGGTCGAGACCTGCGTGGGAGGGTCTCCCGGTGACCCGGACGCTGTAGCGGCCGACACCCTTGCGGGCTGTCTTCAAGGCACCTCCCAAGCTAGGCTCGAGGACCAGCACGGTCGCCGCCCCGCGCGCCTCCTCCTCGATGAGGGCGCGGGAAGTCGGGCTACCAACCTCCTCGTCCGAGTTGCATACGAAGACCATGGGTCTCTTGATCCCGGGGACCTCCCGGAGCGCTCGCACGGCCCAGAAGCCCTGCACGAGGCCACACTTCATGTCGAAGACGCCGGGCCCGGTCGCGATGTCGCCTCGAACACCGAACGGCATCTCTTTGATGGTTCCCTCGGCCCAGACGGTGTCGTAGTGGCCGAGGAGGAAGATCGGCGGTCCCGAGCCCTCATCATCCCAGCGGATGCGGACGTGGTTACCGGACCCTACTGCAGGTAAGATCTCAGCCCTGCCGCCGACCGTCGCGGCGTAGTCTGCGAGGAACCGCGCGAAGTCGTCGAGGAGCTTCTTCTCAGTCGAGGGTGTCTCCTGCTCGACGAAGAGCCGTAGATCCTCGAGCATTTCTTCTTCGTGCTCCTGGAGGAAACGCAGGATCCGGTCCATTCGTTGTTCTCCTTTCTGACCACCCACGCGGTGCTACCCGCGGAAGGTGTGGCCGGCCGAGTACCCACCGTCGACGAAGAGCGTGTGCCCGGTGACGAAGGATGCGGTGTCGGAGGCCAGGAAGATCACGGTTTCGGCTACCTCCCTGGGCCGTCCCGTGCGGGCCAGCGGGATCTTAGCGAGCTTCTGCTCGTGCTCTCGTTTGCCCTCCTCCGTCCGCAGCAGATCCTCGACCCCCGGCGTCTCGACGAGCCCGGGCGCGACGGCGTTCACCCGGATATCGTGCTCGGCCCACTCGATGGCGAGGACCTTCGTGAGCATGATGAGCGCTGCCTTCGAGGCGCAGTAGTGGGCGACGCCGGGACGGGCGATGGCCCCGGCCGCCGATGCCACGTTGACAATGTTCCCCGCCCTGCCCGCGCCGACCATGGAGCGTGCGATAGCCTGGGAGAGCAGGAACGGCACCCGGAGGTTGAGACTGAGGACGAGATCCCACTCCTGAGAGGACAACTCCAGCGCCGGGCTCGAAGGGAAGACCCCGGCGCAATTCACGAGCACGTCGATCCCTCCGAAGACATCCACGGCCCCTTCGACGACTCTCTTCTCGGTCCTGTCTTCCAGGAGATCCAAGACGAGGGGTGCAACTCTTGGACTACCGACCAGGGAGCACGTCTCGTCTAGCTCCGGGCCATCGCGGTCCACCGCGAGGATGTTCGCACCGGCCTCCGACATCGCGAGCACGAGCTCTCGCCCTATGCCGCTGGCAGCCCCGGTTACGACGGCGACCCTCTCTGCGAGGGGTGTGACGTTCAAGTGATCCCTCTAAACTTCCCGGAGGGGTTCCCGGTAGGTCTCCTTCATCGTGCTAACGACGATCAGCGTGACCACGGCGGCTGCGATGAGGTAAAAACCGGGCGAGAAGTTGCTTCCCGTCCGAGAGATCAGGTACGTCGCTATAAAGGGGGCCGTCCCTCCGAAAGCGGCGACCGCTATGTTGTAGCTCACGCCGAGCGCGCTGTAGCGCACGTTCGTGGGGAACATCTCCACGAGGGCAGCCGGTCCTGGACCGGAGAATAGGGAGATGATCACGCCAAAGAGCACCTGCGCCAGCACGATGAAGGCCAGCACCTGTGTCGAGGCGAGCAGGAAGAGAGGATACGTGAGCAGGGCTATGAGGGCCGAGAACGCGATCAGGAGCGGCTTCCTGCCGATACGGTCGGAGAGGGCCGCGGTGAATGGTATGAGGGCCATGAGAACCACGAGGCCTATCGCGTTCGAGAGCAGTGCCTGCGTGAGCGGTATCCCCAGCGTCTCGGATACATAGGTTGGCATGTAGGTAAGGAGGATGTAGTACGCTACGGTCCAGGCCACGGTGAAGCCTATCGCGGTGAGGCTCTCTCTCCAGTGCGCGGTGAAGGACTCCTTGACGGGCGCCTCTGTGATCTCCTCCTTCTCCTCTATGATCCGGAACGCTGGCGTGTCCTCGACCCTCAGCCGCAAGTAGAGTCCGACCAGCGCCACCACCATCCCGAGTATGAAGGGTATGCGCCATCCCCACGCGTTGAGGGCGTCCTCCGAAAGAACCGTGCCCAGGAGCCCACCCATAGCAGATCCTACAAGCAAGCCTGCGACAATGCTGACCTGCTGCCAGCTCCCGTAGAGACCCCTCTTGTTCTCCGGCGCGTACTCGACCATGAAGGCCGCCGAACCGCTCCACTCACCACCGGCCGAGAAGCCCTGCAAGAGCCGGGCGACGACAAGCAGGATCGGCGCCAAGACCCCGATCTGTGCGTAGGACGGGAGTACCCCAATCATGAGGGTCGCAATTCCCATCATGATGACGGCCGCCGCGAGGGTGTTCCGGCGACCGATCGTGTCGCCATAGTGGCCGAACACGAACGCCCCGACCGGGCGCATGAAGAACGCGACAGCGAACACGGCGAACGTGGCGAGCAGGGACGCGACCCGGTCCTCCGACGGGAAGAATTGGCTCGCGATGACCGTCGCGAAGAACCCATACACCGAGTAGTCATACCACTCCACGAAATTGCCTATGGCCCCCGCCGTGACAGCCTTCTTAGCGGTCGCGGCTTCCGCGTGCGCAGCCATTGCCAGAGCTTCCCTTTTTTAGCTATTCACCCACCTGCGTCTGTAACTCTAGAGCAAACAAGATCCAGATTCTAGAGTCCCCGTTATCGAACGAGCCCTATGCGCCCGACGTCGCCACCGCGGCAACTTGCATCGGCGCGTCATCACAAGTTCCGCCCGTGCCGCCTATCGAACGGCCAAAAGCCATGGAGATTGGCAAGACCCTTATGCGTCGAGTAGAGTCACTGCTCCGACACAGCGGTTCGGTCAGGAGGATGCTCGTGAAGACGCTGGTTCGAGGACGGGGGATTATCGACGGCACAGGGACGGGCTATCTCGACGGCTACGGCCTACTGATCGAAGATCGTCGCATCCTCACCGCCGCCGCACATGAGGAACTAGAGGGACGGCAAGATGAAGTACTGGATCTCGGGGATGCCATATTGCTGCCGGGGTTCGTCGATGCACACACCCACATCACGGTCCGTCCCGGGGAGGGGGATCAGCACGGACAGCTACGTGCCCCACCGGTCTGGCAGGCCCTTCGCGGCGTCGAGAACGTCAGGAGAATGGCACACTCGGGCGTCACCACCGCACGGGTCATGGGAGAGATAGCCGGAATCGATGTGGCGTTCAAGAACGCCATCGAAGGCGGCGAGATACTCGGACCCCGGCTGCGAGTGGCCACCCGGGCGTTGAGCGCCTCCAACGGTCATGGAGCCGCTCTGGGCACCGCCGATGGGCCCGAAGGCTTGCGGCTAGCCGTCCGGGAGAACCTGAGGGACGGCGCCGACCACATAAAGATATTCGTAACTGGTGGGGTATCCAGCACCGGCGCCGATATCGACGCGTACTACTATTCTGGGGAAGAGATTCAGGTGGTCGTGCAAGAGGCCCACCGTGCGGGCGTCACGGTCGCAGCACACGCGCACGGAGGTGAGGGTGTAGACCTTTGCGTAGAGGAGGGTGTGGACTCGATCGAGCACGGCGGTCTGCTTACACCCAAAAACATAGAAGCAATGGCCGCGCGCGGTACCTGGCTAGTACTGACCAACGCTATAGCCTTCCATCCGGCGGGTATCGAGTTGGGTGACGCCGGCAACCGCTCTATCATCGACAGGATGCGCAAAGTGCGAGCGTCGATCGAAGAGGCGTTCGACAGGATCAAGGCCTCGGGCCTGCGGTTCGCGCTCGGGACGGACTCGATGCATGGCCTGTTCGGCTATGAGATGGAGTGGTTGGTCGAGCACGGGGTCGAACCGGAGCGAGCGATCATCGCCGCCACACGCAACGGCGCGGAGGTCCTACGCGCGGCGGACGAGATAGGTACTCTGGAGGCTGGGAAGTACGCAGACTTCACCGCTGTGGCCGGCAACCCTCTTGAGAACATACGGGCTGTCCACGAAGTCGTGGCCGTGGCGAAGGAGGGACGCTTGCTCAGGTTGGGGGACTAGAGATCGTCGCAAGGGCGTCCGGTTCGGATCCCTACTCGACGTCTCTTGCAGTAGACCTCCCCAGCGCATCCAAAACGTGCAACGTCGTGCGAATGCCAGCGAAGAAGTACGCCAGACGGAGGTTCTCGTTGGGGGCGTGGTTCTGCTCGTCGTGGTTGGCGTAAGGAACTATCACCGACGGCACGCCCAAGATCTGGGTGAAAACGTAGTCGGGCAGCGTGCCTCCCAAGGAAGACACAATGGGTTCGGTGCCCCGGCTGTCGCGCACCGCCTCTATGACGGTTTCGCTAACCGGCAAAGATGGGTCGGTGAAAGACGGGGCCGTCGCCCCGAGCCGTCTGACCTCGGCCTTTGGGTTCCGCTCGGCCACGGCGCGGGCAAAGGCCTCAAACACTTCTTCGGGGTCTTGGTTGGGAACCAAGCGGAAGTCGATCTTCGCGAGGGCCCGCGAGGGTATGATGGTTTTCATCCCCTCGCCTGTGTACCCGCTTACCAGCCCGGCGATGTTGAAGGTTGGCTCCAAGGTGAGCCTGCGGTAGTAATCTACGCCATCACTCATGGGTGATTCGTCGAGCCCGTGTTCCGCGAGGAAGCTCTCCCGGTCGAAAGGAATCTTCCGGAGCGCGGACTCCTGCTTCGGGCTAGGAGGACGCACGCCTTCATAGAAGCCAGGAAACACCGCTCGACGGTCGGGTCCACGCAGCGAGTGCAGGAGCTCGACGAGTTCCCACGCGGGTTGAGGAAGGACGTT
>Ga0126310_10000342_pt1 | contig 15320 bp, 16 predicted proteins | sample Plot60_FD_92540 | JGI IMG/M metagenome (GOLD analysis project Ga0126310, IMG submission 92540) | Serpentine soil microbial communities from UC McLaughlin Reserve, CA, USA - Plot60 | ecosystem: Environmental > Terrestrial > Soil > Grasslands | place: USA: UC McLaughlin Reserve, Lake County... | reverse complement strand
CTCCACGACGCCGGAGTCCGGATCGGCGACGCGCTCGACGGCGGCGGCGATCAGCGGGTCCGGCAGCTCGGCGAACAGCTCGAAGCGGTGCGGTGGGGTGGTGCCGAGCGCCTCGGTCTCCGAGTAGCGAACCTGCCCGAACGCCGCGGACAGCGGGCTTCCGCCGGCGTCGAGCAGCCGCCGCAGCGCCCGCTCGCCCGCGTCGGCCTCGCCCAGGTAGACGCTCCGCAAGCCGACGACCGGCTCGGGACCCGAGCGCCGCGAGAGCACGACCGTGGTCGTCAGCTCGCGCGGATCCCGAGGCGCGAGATCGCGGAAGGCGGCGAGCAGCTCGCCCGCACGCTCGAGCGGGAACACCGCGCTGCCGGCGTAGAAGGTCGGGCAGGGCGCGAGGCGGATCTCGAGCGCGGTCACGACGCCGAAGTTGCGACCGGCGCCGCGCAGCGCCCAGAACAGCTCCGGCGCCTGCTCGGCGCTCACGGCGATCGCTCGGCCCTCGGCCGTCACCAGCTCCACGAGCGCCAGGTTGTCCGCCGCGAAGCCGTGCTTGCGCGAGAGCCAACCGACCCCGCCGCCGAGCGTGTAACCGGCGACGCCGACGCTCGCGTGCGTTCCGGAGGGCGGCACGAGCCCGAACGGCGCGGCGGCCGCGATAACCTGGCCCCAGCTCGCGCCGGCGTCAACGCGCGCGATCCGCCGCTCGACGTCGATCTGCACGCGATCCACGCGGCCCGTCTTCAGCAGCAGACCGTCGCTCGGGACATAGGTGCCGTGGCCGGCGCCCTGCACCGCCAGCGGGATGTCGTGGGTGCAAGCGGCGATGACGGCCGCGCGCATGTCACGCGCGTCGAGCGCCTCCGCGACGATCGCCGGACGCTGCTCGAGGTCGCCGGCCCACGTCGCCCGCGCGGCGTCGTAGCCGTCGTCGCCAGGGGTCCGCACGGGACCGCCGAAGGTGGCGCGCAGTTCGTTCGTCGCCGTTCTGTGAACGACGGAGACCTCACAGCTCATCGGACAGCCCCCGGGCGCGTCGCCGACGAGCGGCGATCGCGCCCGGCAGAGCGGCTCGTCACGCCTGGGCGACCATCAGCTGGTTGCTCTCGGCGTCGCGGAACCAGAACAGCGGCGGGACGCCCTCGCCGAAGCGGCTGACCTCGGCGTCGACGTCGGCGCCGCGCTCCTTCAGCTGCGCGTGATAGGCGTCGATGTCCTCGACCTGGAGCGTGATGCCGGTCTCCTTGCCGCCGGGGGTCACGCCCGGACCGGGCGGGCAGATCGCGATCGTCGTGTCGGCACCGGCCGGCGCGACCTCGATCCAGCGGCCGCCGTCGCCGTCGCCGCCGAACGGCGCGTCCGCCCGCGTCTCGAGACCCAGCGTCTCGGTGTAGAACCCAAGCATCCGGTCCTGATCGGCAGCCGGGATGATGATGTTGGCGACCTTGCGGACGCGCGTGTGGGTGGGGGCGCTCATGACGTCGCTACTCCTCAGTCGGTTAAACGTGGCGCGGCAGCATTGCTGTCCGCCCTCGAAAACGCAAGGCCGCTTGCGCACGACATCATGCAATGCGCGCATCACCACCATGAGGCGCCCGGTCAGGCTCGCGTCGCCGAGCAGCTCCCGGACGCATACACGCGCGATCACCTGCGCTCGGAACGGTTGACGTCCGGCGTCCGCTCCGGCGCCCGCAGGGGTGACGGAGCGGACGTCGGTCCCTCAGCGCGCTGCCGGAGTGACGGGAGCAGATCCACCCGCCTGCTGACGGCGGCGCATGATGGCCGGCGCGCCGCTCAACAGCCCGGCCGTGAGGAGCAGGAACCCGATGCCGATGAGCAGCAGCGCGACGCCCATGACGATTGCGAACAGCGCCACGGACTGCGCGAAGAAGGAGGTGTTGAGCGCCGTGCTGAGCGCGGTCTCCGTCACCCAGACGTTGCGCGCCGCGTTGTCCAGCGGTGCGCCACTCGGGCCCTTCGCCGCCTGCTCTGCGTCGTTCGTCGGTGTCCCGTTCGCACCTTGGAAGCGCGGCATCTGCGCGTACGTCTTGCCGCCGGTCGCCTCGAGCGCGTGGACGCGCATGTAGCTGGCGAAGCACTTCGCCTCGTCACCGCTGTCGATCGACTCGTTCGCGACGGAGCAGGTCGGGAGGCTCACGTTCGTCAAGCCCGCCGCCTTCGCCTCTCTCGCGATTGCTGAAGGCGTCATGTCCGGCGTGCCGACGATCGCCTCGCGCTGAAGGTTGGTGGTGACCTCATGACGACCGCTGAAGCCGACGACGATCGCGCCGATGCCGACGACGATCAGCAGGACGCTTGCCGCTACGCCTCCGTACCGAAGGATGTTGCGCATGATGCTCTCCTCTGACGTTTTGGACTTGATATGAGTCTTCGGGAGTGCGGGCTCGCCGTCTTCGGTGCGGAGCCGTGCGGCGGGCGGGATCTGCCGCAGGTTCCGCTCCGTAGAAAGCAGGCAGCCGGACCGCAGGAACTGCGGATGCGCCGCAGCGCGTTGGTGCCCACCCCTGCTTGCCGAACCGGGCCATTTGACTTGACGGAATAGGTCATTTCAGGCTGCCGTTTTGGTTAGCCGAAGACGGCGCGGCGTCTGGATGACCCCGCCGAGTTGGCCGTCGCCCGGGCCGACCCGGCTCGCCTGCTGGAAGGCGAGCGACCGGTCCTCATCGACGAGTGGCAGCGTCTGCCGGAGGTGTGGGACCTCGTGCGCCGCGCCGTGGACGATGGCGCAGCCCCCGGGAGCTTCCTGCTCACCGGATCCGCAGTTCCCGACCCGCCGCCGACGCACTCGGGCGCAGGGCGCATCGTCACCGTCCGCATGCGTCCGCTCGCGCTCAGCGAGCGCCTGCAGTCGTGCACCGTCAGCCTCGCCGAGTTGCTCAGCGGCGAGCGGACGCCCGTCACAGGAACGACGGGCTTCGCGCTGACCGACTACGTCGAAGAGGTGCTGGCATCCGGGTTTCCGGGCCTGCGTTCGCTCTCCGGCCGCTCTCGGCGCCGCCAACTCGACGGCTATGTGGACCGCATCGTCGACCGCGACATCCCGACGACGCGGGCGTCGTCATTCGCAACCCTGCGGCGTTGCGGCGCTGGATGACGGCCGGCCCGGTGGCATACCGACGCGAGGACGGGGTCGCGGTCGTCCCGCTTGCGCTCCTGGGGCCCTGAGCACAACTGAAGTTAAGCTGCTCCTGCATGCTTGACGAAGAGCGCCTGCGGCGCATCCTCGAGGTCGGCCGCGCCGTCGTCTCCGATCTCGACCTCGAGACGGTGCTGCGGCGCGTGCTCGACGAGGCGCGGGAGCTGACTGGCGCTCGCTACGCAGCGCTCGGCATCCTCGACGACGACCGACGGGAGCTGGAGCGCTTCTTGACGGTCGGGATCGACGCCGACACCCACCGCCAGATCGGTGCGCTGCCGCGCGGCCGGGGCGTGCTCGGGGTCCTGATCGAGGAGCCCCAGCCGCTGCGCCTGAAGAACGTCAACGAGCACCCGCGCTCGTACGGCTTTCCGGTCGGGCACCCGCCGATGGCGTCGTTCCTCGGCGTTCCGATCCGCGTCGGCGGCGAGAGCTACGGCAACCTCTACCTGACCGACAAGCAGGGCGCTGCGGAGTTCGACGAGGACGACGAGGAGGCGATCGTCCTGCTCGCCGGCTGGGCCGGCGTCGCGATCGCGAACGCGCGCGCCTATCGCGGCGAGCACGGCCGCCGCCGGGAGCTCGAGCAGGCGGTCGGCGGGCTGGAGGCGGCGACGGCGATCGCGCGCGCGGTCGGCGGCGAGACGGACCTGGATCGCGTGCTGGAGCTGATCGTCAAGCGCGCTCGTGCGCTCGTCGACGCGCGCGGCGTGCTGATCCTGCTGCGCGATGGCGACGAGCTGGTCGTCGCCGCGATGGCCGGGCAGCTCGAAGGCGACCTGCTGAGCGCGCGCATCCCCGTCGAGGGCTCGATCAGCGGCCATGTCATGCAGACGCAGCGTTCCGAGCGCCTGGCGAACGTGCGCGATCAGCTTCGCTTCGCGCTCGCACGACAGGTCGCCGCCGAGTCCGGGCTGTTCGTTCCGCTGGTCTTCCGCGGGCGCGCGCTCGGCGTGCTCAACGCGTTCGACCGCGGAGACGACGAGCGCGAGTTCACGCCGGAGGACGAGCGCCTGCTCGAGGGCTTCGCCGCCAGTGCGGCGACGGCGGTGGCGACCGCGCAGACCGTCGCAAGCGAGGGCGTCCGCCGCAGCATCGAGGCATCCGAGCGCGAGCGCGAGCGGTGGGCGCGCGAGCTGCACGACGAGACGCTGCAGGAGCTCGCGAACCTTAAGGTCATGCTGTCCGGCGCGCTGCGCAGCGACGACCTGCCGACCGTGCATCGCACGCTCGCGACCGCGGTCGAGCAGATCGACACGGAGATCACCGGGCTGCGTCGCCTGATCTCCGACCTGCGGCCGGCCGCGCTCGACGCGTTCGGCGCAAAGGCCGCGCTCGAGGGGCTCGCCGAGCGGGTGATCGGCACGACCGGGCTGGAGATCGAGCTGTTCGTGGACCTGGCGTTCGAGTCCGGCCGCTCGGCTCAGCGACCTCCGCCGGCAATCGAGAACGCGCTCTACCGGTTCGTCCAAGAGGCGGTCACGAACGTCGCCAAGCACGCCGGGGCGACCAACGTGGAGATCTCCGTCGTCGAGGACGACGCGTGCATCGAGGTGACCGTCCGCGACGACGGCGGTGGCTTCGACGCGGCCGCGGCGCACACCGGGTTCGGCCTGCTTGGCATGCGCGAGCGGGTGCAGCTGGCTGGCGGTGAGCTGCGCGTGACGACCGCGCCGGGCGCCGGCACGACGATCCACGCCAAGCTGCCCGCCGCCGCCGCCGACGGCAGGGCGGCCGTGCCGCGCGACGCGACCGGCTGATCGTGTAGGGCGCGCGCCCTGCCCGGCGGCGCCTTCGCGGCAAACCACGGAGCACCGCCACGGGCCGGCGCGGATGATCGCCCGGCCGATCGCGGGAAGGCTGGCTCCGTGAAGCACGACGAGCACCGCCCCGCGATCCGGCCGGTCGCGCTGAAGCGCAAGCTGCTTGAGCGCTACCGCGCGATCGTCGGCGACGAGGCGGTCGAGGAGATCCGCGACCTGGCGCGCGAGCTGCGCGGCCTGCGCGTGCTGGAGCTGAGCGCGACCGCGACCGGCGGCGGCGTCGCGGAGATGCTCGGCTCGCTCGTGCCGCTGGAGCGTGACCTCGGCCTGGATGCCCGCTGGAGCGTGATCGCGGGCGACGCGCAGTTCTTCGAGGTCACGAAGAAGCTCCACAACGGCATGCAGGGGATGGAGGTCGAGCTGACGCCGGAGGACCAGCGCGAGTACCTGCACCACAACGAGCGCTACGCGCGGGTCTTCCAGGACAGCTGGGACGCGGTGATCGTGCACGATCCGCAGCCGGCGGCGCTGCGCTCGTTCCTGCCGCGCGAGCACGGCTGTTGGATCTGGCGCTGCCACGTCGACAGCTCCACGCCGCACCTGCCGGTGTGGGAGTCCTGCGCCCCCACGTCGAGCGCTACGACCATGCCGTCTTCACGCTGGAGCAGTTCGTCCCGCCGGACCTCGGCGTCCCGACGACGCTGCTCGTCCCGGCGATCGACCCGCTGTCCGCGAAGAACCGCGCGCTGCCGCGCTACCTGGCGCGCGAGACGGTCGCGGAGCTCGGCGTCGACCTCGCGCGGCCGCTGTTGCTGCAGGTCTCGCGCTTCGACCCGTGGAAGGACCCGCTCGGCGTGATCGAGGTGTGGCGCCGCGTACGCGAGACGATCCCCGAGCTCCAGCTCGCGCTCGTCGGCTCGATGGCGACCGACGATCCGGAGGGCTGGCGGATCTATGAGGCGATCGAGCGGGAGACCGTCGGCGAGCCGGGCTGCTTCCTGTTCACCGACCAGATGGGGGTGACAAGCCACGAGGTCAACGCGCTCCAGCGGGTCGCCGACGTCGCGATCCAGAAGAGCATCCGCGAGGGCTTCGGCCTGATCGTCTCCGAGACGCAGTGGAAGGGGACCGCGCTCGTCGCCGGCCGCGCCGGCGGGATCCCGCTCCAGCTCGAGGACGGCGTCACCGGCCGCATCGCGACATCCACGGAGGAGTTCGCGGCGCGGGTCGTCGAGCTGCTGGAGGATCCGGCGGCGGCGCAGGCGCTGGGTAGCGCGGGACACGATCGCGTCCGCGAGCGCTTTCTGCTGCCGCGGCTGCTGGGCGATCAGCTGCGCCTGCTGCGCAGTCTCGTGCGCTGACCGCGACCGGTCCGGTCGAGCCGGCCGTCGCACGGCGTGCGGCACCCCCGCAGCGGTCCGCGGTGTTCTGCGGACGCGACACGGCGCCAACGGATCGATACTCGCCGTCCGAAGGCAATGCAGTCGAACCGGAGGACATCATGGAGGCGCTGAGGTCGAATCCGAAGGTCATGTGGATCTGCATAGCGGTGCTCGTGCTGGTCGTCGTGCTCGTGGTTGCCGGCGCGCTCGGCGCTTGGTTCCTGCTGGCGGCGATCCCGTGCGCGCTGATGATGGGCGCGATGGTCTGGATGATGGTCAACATGGGCCGCGGCGGACACGGAAGCGCCTGAGGCGGCGCTGTGCGCTCTGTCCTGCGAGCGACCGAGGTTCGCAAGGGCTTCGGGCACGGCGTGTGGCCGTTCCGGCGCCGGGTCGAGGTGCTGCGCGGCGCCGACCTGCACGTCTGCGCCGGCGAGCTGGTGGGGCTCGTCGGCGAGAACGGGTCGGGCAAGAGCACGTTGATGGAGATCCTCGTCGGGCTGCTCGCGCGCGACGGCGGCGACGTCGAGCGCCCCAACCGGCTGGGCTACTGCCCGCAGCTGCCGATGCTGTGGGAGAAGCTGACGGTGGCCGAGCACTTCGCGCTGTTCGCCCGCGCCTACGGCATGGACGACGACACGCGCGACCGCGCGGCCCTCGGGCTGCTGGACGAGCTCCAGTTCGGCCGCTACCGCGACTACCGCGTCGAGGACCTTTCGGGCGGAACGCGCCAGAAGCTCAACCTCGCGCTCGCGCTGATGCACGAACCCGAGCTGCTGCTGCTCGACGAGCCCTACGCCGGCTTCGACTGGGAGACCTACCTGCGCTTCTGGGAGATGAGCGAGCACCGCCGCGACGCCGGCATGGGGATCCTGATCGTCTCGCACTTCCTCACCGAGCGCGGGCGCCTCGACCGCGTCTACACGCTCGCCGACGGCAGGACGGCCGAGACATGAGCGCCTTCGCGACAGTCGGCGGCTCGTTCGTGCGCGAGCACCTGCGCGCGCCGCTGACGCTCGCGCTGCTGGTCGTGATCCCCGTCTTCTTCGTGCTGATCTTCGCGAGCGTCCTCGGCGAGTTCGCCGACGCGCTCGGCGGCACGCTCGCCGGCGGCGCAGCGACGAGCGCGATCAGCGCCGGCTGGGCGGCCGCGTTCCTGTGCGGAGCGTTGGCGTTCTTCCAGGTTTCCTCCTCGCGCGGCGCCGACCGCCGCCTCGCCGCCGCCGGCCTCGGCGCCGCCCGAGTGGCGCTCGCGCGGATCGCCGCCGCCGTCGCGCTCGGCGTCGTCGTCAGCGCGGTCGCGTTCGTGACGCTGTGGGCGCGCAACGGGATCGCGCACCCGTGGCACTCCGCGGCGGCGATCCTCGCGTTCGCGCTGATCTACGTGGGCGTCGGCGCGCTCGTCGGCGCGCTCGTCTCCGGCCAGTTGGAGGGTTCGCTGCTCGTCGTGCTGGTCTTCGCCGTCGACGCGTTCTCCGGACCGTCGATGACGAGCAGCGGCGGGATCCTCGCCCACGGCCCGACGCGCGACGCCGCGAAGCTGCTGATCGCCGCCGGCACCGGGCAGTCCTCGTCCGGCGGCGAGTGGGGCGCGGTCGCCGCGGCCGTCACGGCCGCGCTCGCGGTCGCGTTCGGCGCCTTCTGGCTGGCGGCGCGTTCGAGGAGCGGGTGATGGCCGCCGGACGCCTGAGCACCGCGATCGCGATGGGCACGCGCGAGCAGCGCCGCCGCCCGCTGCTGCTGATCCTGCTCGTCGTCTTCCCCGCCTACGTCATCTCGCGCAGCATCGCCGAGACGCAAGCCACCCCCCACACGATCGGCCTGCCCGGCGGCGACCTGGTGCTCACCTCGATGAAGGAGCTGCACGGCGCCGTCATGGCCGGCACCGCGATCGCGTTCGCCGCCGGCCTCTGCGGCGTCTTCGTCATGCAGTCCGCGCTGGCCGGCGACCGCCGGCTCGTGCTCGCCGGCTACCGCGCCGGCGAAGCCGTGCTCGCCCGCCTCGCCGTCCTGGCGGCCGACACGGCGCTCGTCGTCGCCGTCTCGTTCGCCGTCACCTCGCTCTTCTTCACGCCCGCCGCCTGGGTGCCGTTCGCTTGCGCGGGCGTGCTGCTCGGCGTCATCTACGGCGCGCTCGGCGCGCTGCTCGGCGCGCTGCTCGACAAGCTCGCCGCCACGTACCTGATGCTGTTCCTCGTCATGACCGACCTCGGGATCGTCCAGAACCCGATGTTCGGCGACGGCACTCCCGTGGGATGGGCGGCGGCGCTGCCCGGTCACGGTCCCGTCCGGCTCATGGTCGACGGCGCCTATTCCCCAACGTTCCATGCCGGTGGCGAGCTGCTGCTCGGACTCGGCTGGGCCGCGGCGCTCGGGACGACCGTTTACCTGCTGCTTGCACGCGCGGTGGGCACGGACGCCGAGCGCATGGCATGAGCCACCGGCTCGAAGCTTCGCAGTCCCTCAGAAGGCTGCGCGTAGGCGACGGCCGCGCTATCCGTGCGCGGGCAGGCGTCCGGCGAGGTAGGGCCCCAGCTCGCGCGCGGCGATCTTCGCGGGCGGCCACCACAGCGGCTCGCGCGAGACCTGGCCGTCGTCGTGCTCCTCGCCATGGCGGGGGAGCCGCGCGCGCAGGAAGCGCGGCGCGGCGCCGGTCAGCAGCTCGCCGCGCAGCACCAGATCGAGAGGAGCGGGTCGAGGCCCGGCGCCGATCTTCCAGGCGATGTGCGCGGCCGCGACGTCCGCCTCCTGGGCGGCGAGGCCGCCCTGCTTGAAGCGAAACGAGCAGACGTCGCCGGCGGCGTAGACGTGGTCGACGCCGGCGACGCGCGCGACGCGGTCGATCGGGATGAAGCCATCGTCGTCGTGCGGCAGGCCCTCGATCGACGGGCCGTGCAGCCGCGGCAGCGCGACGACCGCGTCGACGTCGACCGCGCCCTCGAACTCGATCCAGATCGCGCCCTCCTCGAACGCGTCGACCGTGCCGGCGGTGTAGAGGGTGACGCCGCGGCCGCCGAGCAGATCGCGAACATCGGCCGAGACCTCCGCGCCGAAGGCGGCAAGCGGGGTCTCCTCCGCCGTCACGACCACGAGCTCCGGCACGCGGCCGTCGGGACCGCGCTCCGCGCCGAGTTGCAGCGCCAGCTCGTAGAGCGGCAGCGTCCACGCGATCCCGTCGGGGACGACAAGCGCCACACGGTGCACCGCGCCCGTGCGCACGTCCTCGACCAGCTTCGCGAGCGCTGGCACGTGGGCCATGCTGCCCAGGACGATTCCGCCCTCGACCACGGACTGCGGCTGCGCGCCGACCGCGACGACGAGCTCGTCGTAGGGCACGCGCGCTCCGTCGCGCGTGATCGCGACGCGCTCGGTCGTCCGAACGGAGAGGAGCGCGTCGGAGACGAGCGCGACACCGTGCTCGGCCGCGACCTCGGCGATCGAGAGCGTCGGCATCGATCCCGGGACGAACGGCTCGAGCACCGCCAAGGGCCGATAGGTGAACTCGGGCTCCGGCGCGATCAGCGTCAGCTCGACGAGCCCGGTGGCAGCTCGGTGCAGGGCGAGCAGCGTCTCGAGCCCCGCCACGCCGCCGCCTGCGATCACGACGCGCGCTCCGGATCCGTCCACGCCGCTCACCGCGCTCCCTCCAGTGCCGCGGCGGCAAGCTCGACGGGGACTGCGTCCGCGGCCCATGCCGGCGGCGGCTCGGCCTCGCTCGGCAGCGCTTCGCCGAGCCGATCGGCCAGGAACGGCGAGAGATAGCGTCCCGCGACTTTCGCCGGCGGCCACCACAGCGGCGTCGAGGAGCTGGCGGAGGCTTCCCGGCCCCTGCCGACGCCCGCCTCCAGGTAGTGCGGCTGCTCGCCGGTGAGCAGCATGCCGCGCAGCACCGGCCGGAACGGCGCGGGGTCGACGAGCGCGCCGGCGCGCGCCGCGATCGCCTCGGCCACCGCATCCGCCTGCTGGGTCGCGAGCCCGCCCTGCTTTATCGGGAAGTCCGTCGCGTCCCCGGCCGCGTAGACGTCCGGAACACCCACCACCGCACCGTGCCGGTCGACCGGGATGAAGCCGTCGTGATCGTGCGGAATGCCGGAAAGCGCCGGTCCGGCGAGCGTCGGGATCGTCACGACGCGGTCCGCGGGCAGGCGTCGCGCGTTGTAGGCGAGCACGACCTCGCCGCGCACGACGCGCTCGACGTGAGTTCCCCACACGAACGCGATGCCGAGCGACTGCAGGTGCTCCAGCAGACGGCCGCTCGCCCGGCCGCCGAAGATCGAGAGCGGGGCGCTCTCTGGGCTGACGATGGTGATGTGCACCCCTCTGCCGGCGAGCCGGCGCGCGGTCATCACCGCCAGCTCGTAGAGCGGCAGCGACCAGTGGACGCCTGGCGGCACCGCGAACAGCAGGCGCTCGACCTGCCCCTGCTGCGCGGCGTCCAGGAGCGCCCCGAAGGCCGCTCGGCTCGGAGCGTCGCCGTACGCCAGCATTCCCGGCGCAGGCGGCAGTCGCCGCGTTCCGACCGCAAGCACGAGCGCCTCGTAGGGCAGCACGGCGCCGTCACGCGTCCGCAGGCGATGCTCGCCGGTGTCGACGTCGACCAGCGCATCGAGACGCTGGCGCGCGCCGACCGCGTCGAGCGCCTGCGCCAGCTCGACGCGCGGAGGCGCGAGACCGAAGGGCTCGACGACGTCCAGCGGCGGATAGCGCAGCTCCGCGTCGGGAGCGATCAGCTCGATGTCGACACGCATCCCGGCACACGCCCGCAACGCGAGCACCGCCTCCAACGCGGCGACGCCGCCGCCGGCGATGAGCACGCGCGGGACGGCGCCGTCCGGCCGGCGCAACCGGTCAGACACCGCGACCGTCCGTGAGATCGGCCGGCGCCGGACGCCGCTGGACGCATGCGTCGCGTCCCAGCAGCTCGATGCCGGTGGCGTCGCCGTCAGCGTGGATCGCCGTCGCCTCGCCGCCGAGCTTGGCGGCGAGGGCGTGGCGGCGCGCGGTCGCCGAGTCGGTCTCTTCGCGGTCGGCGAGATACGGGGCCAGATGGCGCGCGGCGATCTTGTGCGGCGGCCACCACGGGCAATGCCGCGAGGCGCTGGAGGAGAAGCTCTCCCCTCCGGCGATCGTCGCACGCAAGTACAGCGGCTCGTCGCCCGTCAGCATCACCGCCCGCAGCAGCGGCCGGCTGCGCGGCACGGACACGTCGAGGCCCGCGGCGCGCGCGATCAGCGCAGCGGCGACGTCGGCCTCCTGAGAGGCGACGCCGCCCTGCTTGATCGGGAACGTCGTCGCGTCGCCGATCGCGAAGACGTCCGGCGCACCCGGGACGCGCCCGTGCTCGTCGACGTGCACGAACCCCTCCGCGTCGCACGGCAGGCCGGCGATCGCCGGGCCGACGAGCGCCGGCAGGGCGACGACCCGGTCAACCGGATGCGAGCGGGAGAGCGGCGCCAGCTCCAGCCGCCGACCGTCGTAGTCGCGCACATAGGTTGAGGGCAGGACCGCGATCCCGGCCTCGTCGAGCAGCGCCGCGACGGCGTCGCTTCCCGCGCCGCGGAAGGCGGCGAGCGGCACGTCCTCCGGGGTCACGAGCGTGAGCGCGAGATCGTCGATGCCGGCCGCGCGCGCCCGCGCCGCCGTCATCAGCGCGAGCTCGTAGAGCGGCAGCGACCAGCCGGTCGCGGCCGGCACGACGAACGCCACCCGCTTGATCCACCCCTGCTCGACCTCGCTCACCAGCCAGTGCAGGCTGTCGGCGTCGGTGTCGGCGAGGAACGTGTGCGCGCGCGGCAGCGCCGGACGCGGACGGGCGCCGATCGCGATCGCCAGGTCGTCATAGGCGATCCGCTCGCCACCCTTGGTGGCGATGGCGTGCGCCGCGACGTCGACCTCGCTCAGCTCGTCGCGAACGCGGGCGATGTCGAGATCCCGGCAGATCGCGTCGAGCGGGTAGCGGCGCGGCGCGGGTCGCCCAAACGGCTCGACGACCGCCAGCGGCCGGTAGCGCAGCTCGTCGTCCGGCGCCACGAGCGTCAGGTCGATCGTCGTGCCAGCGAGCGCCCGCAACGCGAGCGCCAACTCGATCCCCGCGACCCCGCCACCGGCGATCGCCACGTGCCGCTTGTGGGTGGAAGGCGTGCTCATGCCTCTCACCGTAAGCGCGGCGATCGGCGGTGACATCGGGAGCGTCTACCTTGCGCGCGGGGAGAACTACGGAAGCGGCGCGTCGGGCGCTGCGGCTAGTCTCGCGTTCCCATGAGCGGCGGCGATCGACAGCCATCTGAGACTCCGACGACGCGCGTGGTGATCGCCGACGACCACGCCGTCGTACGCAGCGGCCTGCGCATGGTGCTCGACGCCGAGCAGGGCATCGAGGTCGTCGCCGAGGCCAGCGACGTCACCTCCGCGCTGCGGGCTGTGCGCGGCTACCACCCCGACGTGCTCGTGCTCGACCTCAACATGCCCGGCGAGCCGAGCCTCGAAGCGATCCCGCGGATGGTGGCGGAGGCGCCCGAGACCGCGATCGTCGTGCTGACGATGCAGCAGGATCCGGCGTTCGCGCGCGAGGCCCTGCGAGCGGGAGCGCGCGGCTACGTGCTCAAGGAGGCCGCCGATGCCGAGCTCGTGCAGGCGGTCCGGCACGCGCGCGAAGGACGCACCTACCTCAACCCGGAGCTCGGCGCCCGGATGGCCGCCGAGCCGCCTCCGAGCGGCCCGCCCGACAACCTCACAGAGCGCGAGCTCGAGGTCCTGCGCCTGATCGCGCTCGGGCACACGAACACGGAGATCGCCGGGCAGCTCTACCTCAGCGTACGCACCGTCGAGTCGCACCGCGCGCACATCCAGCAGAAGGTCCGCCGCTCCACCCGCGCCGAGCTCGTGCGCTACGCGCTCGACCACAAGCTGATCGAGCAGGAGTCCTGAGGTCTGGCGCGCAGACAGAAACGCTTGAGCGGTGAACTCGACCCGCCACCGCCGGAGGCGGTATGAGACCAGATCCAGCCGTTGCAGGACGCCGTGGCGCCTACGCTCGCGAGTCCCCGGTTACTTGCGCAGTTCCACGCCCGCCCGCCGGATTGCACTCGTAAAGCAGGACCAGCTCCGATTACCTCGCGCGGAGCCGCAGGCGAGACGGCCGCTAGGCTCTCGCACCGTCCATGGCCCCGCGCGAGACAGATCAGATTCCGCAAGGAGCACCCACGATGACCGTCCACATCGGCCCGTACGAGTTCGACGACATTGACTACGACGCCGAGGGCGACGTGCTCTACCTCTCGGTCGGCGAGCCGCAGCCGGCGGCCGACTCCGAAGAGACGCCCGAGGGCCACATCGTCCGCTACGACGAGCACGACCGCGTCATTGGCGTGACGATCGTCGGCGCTCGCGACCTCCTCGGCCAGGACGGCGGCGTCTCGCTCACGCTCCCGCGCCGGTCGGTCACCGCCGACCCGAGCGAGCTGGCCGCCGCGCTCGCCGCGGCCGATGGCCCAGCTCAGCCTCGCAGGGTCCGAGCCGGGTTGGAGCAGATGTCGGCCGTATGGCTCGACAAGCCGGACAACCCGGCGATGAGCGGACCGACCTGCGCAGCGACGACGTCTACGGAGCGTCTTCGCGGTGAGCTTCGCTGACATGACGATCCGGGCAACCATGAGTCCTGGCTTCTCGACGTTCTTGCCTGTCGAGCGCAGCGATCAGCTGGACGAACCCATCGTGGCTTGCCGCACGCAGCAGCGGTTGACCACGTTCGACGACACTCTCAGGTAGTCCTCGTACGTTGACATTCACCTTATGTCGTCGTACGCTGACGCCATCATGGACGTCGGTAGCCTCCGCGATCTTGCCGCGCTCGCCCGCGGGCGACGGCGCGAGCTGGGTTTGAGCCAGGCCGAGTTGGCTGCACGGGCGCGAGTCTCGCGCCAATGGGTCAACGCGTTTGAGAGCGCGAAGGCGACGGCGGAGGTCGGGCTGGTGATCCGGTTGCTTGACGCACTTGAGTTGCGCATGACCGTCTCGGAGGCAGCCGCCCCGCCAGCGGCTCGCGGACCGGCGCCCGTAGACCTGGACGCGCTGCTCGACGAACAGGCCGGCCCATGAGCGAGACGCTCGTCGTGCTGCTCGACGACGCCGTCGCCGGAACGCTCACGCGTTCAAGTGGCGGCCGACTCGCGTTCGCCTACGACGAGAACTACCGCCGCCGATCGGAGACGACGCCGCTCTCGCTCTCGCTGCCCAAGCAGGTCCGCGAGCACACGGGCGCGCGGCTCGAGGCGTGGCTGTGGGGGCTCTTGCCCGACAACGACGCCGTGCTGCGCCGGTGGGCGCGCCAGTTCCACGTCTCGGCCTCCTCGCCGTTTGCACTGCTCTCCACTCCAGTTGGCGAGGACTGCGCCGGCGCGGTGCAGTTCATCAGCCCAGAGCGAGTCGACGAGCTGCTGGAGCGGCCGAGATCCGTCAGCTGGCTCACCGAGGAGGACGTCGCCGAGCGACTGCGCGACCTGCGCACCGACACGACCGCCTGGCTCGGCCGCTCCTTCACCGGCCAGTTCAGCCTCGCCGGCGCCCAAGCCAAGACCGCGCTCCTGCACCGCGACGGACGCTGGGGCGTGCCCTCCGGCGCGACGCCCACGACCCACATCCTCAAGCCCGCGGTCGCCGGCCTCGACGACCACGACCTCAACGAGCACCTCTGCCTCGACGCTGCCCGTCGCGCCGGCCTGATCGCCGCCCGCACCCGCATCGAGCGCTTCGCCGAAGAGACCACCGTCGTCGTCACCCGCTACGACCGCCTCACCACCGGCGAGACGATCCGACGCGTCCACCAAGAAGACCTCTGCCAAGCACTCGGCATCCACCCCGAGCGCAAGTACCAGAACGAAGGCGGCCCCAGCCCGGTCCAGATCGTGAAACTGCTCCGCTCCGCGATGCGCCCCACCGCCGCCGAGGACGCCGTCCGCCGCTTCACCGACGCGCTCGCCTGGAACTGGCTCATCGCCGGCACCGACGCCCACGCCAAGAACTACT
>Ga0126310_10000339_pt1 | contig 15344 bp, 10 predicted proteins | sample Plot60_FD_92540 | JGI IMG/M metagenome (GOLD analysis project Ga0126310, IMG submission 92540) | Serpentine soil microbial communities from UC McLaughlin Reserve, CA, USA - Plot60 | ecosystem: Environmental > Terrestrial > Soil > Grasslands | place: USA: UC McLaughlin Reserve, Lake County... | reverse complement strand
CTGACCAGGCGGCTCGTCAAGCGGCGTGTCAGCTTGGCGTACGCGGGCGGGATTAAAAAGCTCCTGAGGGAGAGATCATTCGACCTGGTGCACGCGCACATCTTCGCCAGCGCGGTCGCCGCCGCGATCGCCACCCTTGGGAAGGGCGTGCCGATGGTGATCACCGAGCACACCGAGGCGTCGTGGCAGACCTGGCGGACGCGCTGGGCCAGCCGGTGGGCGCACAGGCGGGCGAAGCGTGTGATCGCCGTCTCGACGCCCATCGAGCGGCGCCTGATCGAGCGTGACGGGGTACCCTCTCACCTCGTCACTCGCATCCCCAACGCCGTGATCCCACCCTCCGATGAGCCGCCGGATCCGGCCGGCGCGCTCCCCGACGAGTGGCTGGATGGACCGCTGGTCGGGGTCGTCGCCCGGCTGCAACCCGAGAAGGGGGTAGCGAACTTTCTGAAGGCGGCGGCTCACGTCTCCAAGGTCGCCCCTCAGGCCCGCTTCCTCGTCGTCGGTGATGGGCCCCTGCGCGGGGAGTTGCTGAACCTCGCGGAACACCTCGGTGTAAGCGAGCGCGTTCGCTTCCTCGGATACCGGACCGACTCGCGGGCACTCATGGAGCTCATGGACCTGCTCGTGGTCCCCTCGCTGACCGAAGGGTCGCCGTTGATCGTCCTCGAGGCTATGGCAGCCGGCATCCCTGTGGTCGCCAGTGCTGTTGGCGGCATCCCCGACCAGATCCGGAATGGCCGGGAAGGAATCCTGGTACCGTCCGATGACCCGGACGCTTTGGGCGAAGCGCTCGGCGCGTTGCTGCGGGACCCCGCCTACGCCCGGCGCCTGGGGGAGGCGGGCCGCCGGCGGACGGAGAACGAGTTCAGCCACGAGACGCTGGTGCGGCGGATCGAGGGCGTCTACCGCGCCGCCATTGACGGGAAGGCCGTCCAGGACGCCGAAAAAGCGGAGGTTCCGAGCGCCGGTTGAGGAGCGCGGCTGCGCCTCAGGTCTCCGTCACCCACGACCGGTCTCTCTCGTAGCCGAGCAGGATCAACTCTTCTCCGGCGTACCGATCGAAGACCTCCCGAGCTTGTGGGCTGAACCGGGTCCGCCAGTCCCCGATCACCCCCTTGCGCAGGAAGCTCTCCTTGTTCTCCTCGCCTGAGGGCCTGCCCGACTGGCGCTCGAAGGAGAATTCGTCGGCTATCGCGCTCGCTTCCTCCGGGCTCAACTCCTCACCAGCCAGCTCCCGGGCGGTCCTCCGCAGCTCGCCGGCGGTGTCGTGGCGCAGATCCTCGTACCGAACGTGCACCACCCCCTTGCGGCCGTGCCAGCGGCGCACGAAGTCGGTCCACGAGAAGCCGGGGGAGTGGGGTCTGGTGAAGGCGTACTGGATAAACGCGGGCAGGTTCTCGTAGACGTCGTCGTAGTCTTCGAGCGGGAGCTCCCTGCGCGAGCGCGCTACCTGAGCCTGGTTCCACTCGTGCGGGATCAACTGCTGGTGGTACCAGGAGACCATGATATCCCGCCCGTCCCGCCAGGCGGCGACGGCGTTCTTTATCCCCCAGGGGCTCAGGTAGTGCCCGTGCATGATCGAGGGCCGGAAAACCGGGAAGCGGTTCCTCGGGAACGGCACACCCAAAGCGCGTCCCAGCATCTGGCCGACCCAGGTGCCGCCGGATTTGGGGAACTCGTTGACCACGTATAGCGGCAACGGCCCGGACAGCAGGTGCACCAGGCCGGCCCTGATGAGCTCATTTTCCCTGTCATAAACCCTGGAGTAAAGGTCCACCACCGTTATTCTTCCGTCTCGCTCTCGTGGCCAAACAACGTAGATCCCCCACAACCGCCATTATGGAGCGTTCGCGGGCACGGCCACGGCGCGCCTGAGAGTGTTCTGTTCGTCGAGCTCCCTTACCAGTTAACGGGTCGGAGGGTGGGACCGACAGTGTGACCAACATGACCGTTCTCCTCGTGAAGATCGTGCGTGAAATGTGCCGCGTACCAGACCACCACGTCCTGGTTTAAGGTACTCTCTCCGTTGATGAAGCGGTTGATGTCGGCTGGAGCGTTCGCCTGTGATGCTCCTGCTTGACTCGGAGCGGCAGATATACCATCGTCGATCTGTCCCTCGTTAAACCGCAGGACCCACACGTCTCCGCGTCCGAAGGTGTCTGCTACGCCGTCGTCCGCGCCCGGGATGAGATCGTAAGCGTCGCCGGTCTGGGTGTTCCTGACCTGCCACCTTCGGCTGAGTTCGGGCCTTCGGCGACGCCTGGCTTCGAACTGGAAGGTATGCCAGTTATCTGGGGGGGAAATGGGCGGGGCGTTGAACTCGCGGACCTCGTTGTTCTCGGCGGTGCCGATGTCGAAGTCGAACCTCCAGTAGACGTGGTGGTGGTGGATGTTGCAGACGCACGAATCTTGTACCGCCGAGAATCCAAAGCGCGGGCGGATGGTTCCATTATCGTGAAAGCGCCAACGGCTTACGTATCGATACCAACCGGCCTGGAGCTCGCTCACCAGAACCGTCTCTTGCCCTTGGCGGTATATGGCAACGCCCCGAAAGTTTCCAGAGTCCGTCCCCGATTCAAGTATGGTCTGCGCGGGCGCTTGGGACCGGCGGATTCCGGGGGCGACGTTTGTCCCATCTGCCTGGACCCAGCTTTCCTCAAACAGCCAGTCGCGGAAAGGTCCGCAGGCATTCCCGTCATACTGCACGTTGAGGATCGGGGCGTGGGCTTGGAAGAGCACGAGTTTGCCACGGTGCCTTACGTTTTGGAGCTCAACACCGGAGGCGTTAGTCCCCGAGGATGCGGACGGTCTTATCACGAGGAAACTCCAGAGCGGGCTACCATCGGCTTGAGGAATAGAAACCTGGAACTGGCCGGCGAGACCCCTGGGAGTTGCGGGTTGGTTCGCATTGGGCAGGCCGCAGGTAGCGGCGGCCGCCAAGGCTGTCTCGGGAGCCCTATCGTGGAATCGCGCCGCCGTTCGGTGGATCATGTTCGCGCCGACGATCTCGTGGCGCGCTCCGCGTTCCCGGGGGAGAAGCCCAACCGCGAGCGTGCGCTCCACGCGGCCGTCCGGGAGCTCTGCCTCGATGAGGGGAGGCATGGGGCGGTAGGGCACGAGACGCTGCTCGCGGATGGCGGGACCGAGGTCCTCGTCCTCGAGCAGGACCTCGACGGCCTCGTCGAACTCGTCTCTATTTGGCAATGGCTGGTAGCCAGCCTCTGAGACCTCCATCGAGCCCTGGATGTCGTCGAGGCGTCCGGTGGCCAATACCACCCGATTGTTGGTGTAATCGTAAATCGTAGCCCGGTAACGATCTGGAGGCACCGGCTCATCAGGTTTGTCTTTGACCGTAGGTGTAAGGAGTCGAACCGAGAGCAGCCGGTGCCGTGTTCCGCTCAGATACCCTTGGACCGAAGGGTGGCCCAAGGTAGCTTGCGATACTTCATCGATAACCTCGGGTCCAGGGCCAAACCTCTCAATATTTATCCGCACGTCGCTACGCTCGTTGTCGCTCATTACGCTTTCACCTCCTGCTAGCCGAAGACGATCGGGACCCTGAACAGGTGGAGGTCCTCGCCGGACCCCCTGGCGCTCTCCTCGAAGGCTTCGACGACCTCCAGACGCTGGTTCGGCCTGCGAGCGAAAGCGAGGTCAGACTTGAACTCCCCGATCACTCCGTTGCTGCCGCCCTGCGTCGAACCCTCGGCTATCACCGTCCCGTCGTCGTCCCGTATCCTCAGCGAGATCGTCCCTTCGAACGCGGTTCCGTACCCTGCCACGTGCGCCGGGTTCCTGATCGCGTCGCCTGACGCCGGGTGGTTGATCTTGATGAACGGGCGCCCGGAGTCGGCGTCGATGTCTGGCATCGTCTTCTCCTTCCCTATCTTTTCTGTACAGGAGTTTCCCCACCTTCCAAGACCCGGTCACCATAGTACACGACGATGCATCGGCGATGAAAAGAACCTCGAAGAAGGAGGCGCGTCTGACGTCGCCATACGTGGTGTCCCGCTGCAAAGCCTTGCGTCTAACGCAGAGTTGACGGGTGAGAGGTAGCCGGATGCCGGGTAGAATTAATCGAAGAGAGTTCGGTCTCGACTTCTGAGGAGGATTAGATATGTGCGGCAGGTACACGCTGGCGACGCCGGCGGGGAGGCTTGCGGAGCAGTTCGGCATCGCCGGCTCTTCCGTCGAGCTCCCTCCTAGCTACAACGTCGCGCCCACGCAGGGGGTCGCGGCGGTCGTGGAGGAGGGCGGGCAGAGGCGGCTGGAGGTGCTCAGGTGGGGACTCATCCCCCCTTGGGCCGATGACCCGCAGATAGGCTCGCGCATGATCAACGCCCGCTCCGAGACAGCCCCAGGGAAGCCCTCGTTCCGCCGGGCCTTCCGCGAGCGCCGGTGCCTGATCCCAGCTGACGGTTTCTACGAGTGGCGGCGCACGAACGGCGCCAAGCAGCCCTACTTCATCCACTTGGAGGCAGGAGGCCCCTTCGCCTTCGCCGGGCTCTGGGAGAGCTGGAGCAAGGGCGGAGAAGGGGAGGTCCGGACCTGCACGATCCTCACCACCGAGGCCAACACCCTCGTGGGCGAGATACATGACCGGATGCCGGTGATCCTGGCCGCCGACGCCTACGACGTCTGGCTCGACCCCGCCTCCGAGAGGGACGAGCTCACCGCCCTGCTCGCGCCGTACCCCGAGGACGGGATGGAGGCCTACCCTGTGAGCCGCTTCGTCAACAGCCCACAGAACAACGACCCACGTTGTATCGAGCGCGCGGCGTAGAGCCCCCGACGCGCTAACAGGAGGGTGGCTTGCAGATAAGGGCCGAGGTGGCGGAGGCTCTCGGGACGGAGGCTCCGGTGGTGGCGCTTGAGTCCACCCTGATCTCCCACGGCCTCTCCAACCCGGATAACCTCGAGGTAGCCCACGAGGCGGAGCTAACGGTGCGCGCGGAAGGCGCCGTGCCCGCGACCGTGGGCGTCATCGGCGGGGTGGCGAAGGTCGGGCTGGACGAAGACGAGCTGGAGTTGATGGCGACCGCCGGCGACGTCTCTAAGCTCACGGCGCGGGACCTCGCCGTCGCGGCCGTGAAGGGCGGCAATGGGGCGACTACGGTCGCGGCGACCGCGCACCTGGCGTCTCTCGCCGGGATAAGGCTCTTCGCCACAGGAGGCCTGGGCGGCGTGCACAGGGAGGCGCGAGAGAGCTGGGACGTCTCCGCCGACCTCGCGGCGCTCGCCCGCACGCCGGTGGCCGTCGTCTGCTCCGGGGTCAAATCCATCCTCGACGTCCCCGCGACCCTGGAGTATCTCGAGACGTTGGGCGTCCCCGTCGTGGGTTTCCGCACCAGGCGCTTCCCCGGCTTCTACCTGACTGACTCGGGGCGCCCGTTGGACTGGGTGGTGGAGGATGAGGAGGAGACTGCGCGCGTCCTGCGCGCCCTGCCCGAGCTGGGCTTCGAGCGATCCGGGCTCGTGGTCGCCAACCCCCTTCCCGAGGAGGAGCAGCTCGACCCCGAGCTCCACGACCGGGCGCTGCGCGCTGGGCTCGAGGAGCTCACGAAGCGGGGCGTGCGCGGCAAGGACGTGACGCCGTTCCTTCTGGACCGTTTCGCGACGAAGACGGACGGGAATAGCCTGCGGGTCAACAAGGAGATCATCCTCCGGAACGCTCGCCTGGCAGCCCGCATCGCCGTGGCGCTCTCCGCGCTCGACGGCGCCCAGAGGTGAGAGTCCCCAGGGTCGTCGTGGTGGGCGACCTGATCTACGACCTGCTCGCGAGGATCGAGGGTTCCGTGGCCTTCGGCAAAGATACTTTCGCCCCGATCCACGCCGTCGCCGGCGGCTCGGGCGCGAACGCCGCCGCCTGGCTCGCCTCACTCGGGATCAAGTCGGACTTCGTCGGCAGGATCGGCGACGACGTCATAGGCGAGGCTCTGCGCGCGGAGTTGAAGGAGATTGGGGTGACGCCGCACCTGGCCAGGGACGCCTCTCTCGGCACCGGCAAGGTCTTCGTGCTCGTGGACGGGGCGGGGGAGCGCACCATGATCACCGACCGCGGCGCCGGCGAGGCCCTCCGCCCGGAAGACCTGCCCCCGGCGCTCTTCGACGGAGGACACCTGTATCTCTCAGGCTACACGTTCTCCGGCGGGAGTCGCAGAGAGACCGCGCTGGAGGCCCTGCGCCTCGCGCGCGAGGCCGGGATGAGCGTCTCCGTGGACCCCTCGTCCGTCCCGCTCCTGGAGGAGGTCGGCCCCGAACGCTTTCTGGAATGGACGCGGGGGGCGGACCTGTGCTTCCCGAACCTCGAAGAGGGCTCGCTACTCGGCGGGGAGAGGGACCCCGACCGCGTCGCGCAGAGGATGCTGGATAACTACTCCGGCGTCGTCCTCAAGCTTGGCGCCGCGGGCGCCCTGTACGCGGGCGCGGACGGGGAACGCGTGCGCTTGCCTGCGGAGCCGGGCAGGGTAGCGGACACGACGGGGGCGGGTGACGCCCTATGCGCCGGCTTCCTCGCGGCCTGGCTCTCCGGCGCCCCGCCCGCCGCCGCGCTGCAGCGGGGGGTTGAAGTCGCGGCGCAGGCCGTCGAGAGGTTAGGAGCCCGTCCGCAGGGTTAATGGCCGCGCTCACGGCTAACTCCCGCTAGATCCGCGGTAGCTTCGGTTCCGTAGATACGTTTGCCGGAACCAGACAGAAGGGGGCTATTTTGAGCATCGAAGGCCTGATAAGAAAGCCTGGTACGAAGCCGCGTGGGGCGAAGGTCTCCGCCATCGTCCTCGTGTGCGTCCTCGCGTTCGCCGGTGCGGCCTGCGGGGCAGAGTCCGCGAGTGGCGGCGGGCAGGGATCTTCGAGCGGGGACTCGGAACAGAGTGCCGGGTCGGGGGGCGGTGGCGCCTCCGAAGAGACGACCGTCGCCGAGAACACCGGCGGAGAGATGACAGCCGTGGCCGCGAAAAACGACCCGGAGGAGGCCGAGCTCGCGCGGGCCGAGGTGGGGAAGAAGGAGATTACCAACATGATCCCGGCTGACGGGAAGAAGCCGGACAGGGCGCGGCCACTACCCGAGAACCCGCCCAAAGGGATAGAAGTCTACCCGGCCACCACCAACCGGTCCGTTAAGGGACCCATTGAGTACGACCGCCTGCCGCCGACCAACGGTGACCACGCTCCCGTGTGGCAAAACTGCGGTGTCTACGGAATGCCCATACAGAACCGGCACGCCGTACACAGCCTGGACCACGGGGTAGTCTGGATCACCTACCGCCCGGACCTGCCTCCCGGGCAGGTGGATAAGCTGCACCTATACGGGGAGGAGGACTACGTCATCGTCAGCCCGTACCCTGGCCAGGACGCACCCGTGATCTCCACTTCCTGGAGGGTCCAGTTGAAGCTGGACGGCGCCAGCGACCCGCGTCTGCGGAAGTTCGTAGATCAGTTCAGGATCTCCGAGATCGCGCCCCTCTCCGGCAACCGTTGCGTCGGCGGCGTAGGCAACCCCGAGACATAGGCGCCTCCCTGAGCCGTGCCCTTCGAGGGTTGGCACGATCTCGGCTGAGGGCCAGGATCACGTACTGGTCCCGGGGCACCGCTAACACGGAAGGCTAGTCTTTGCGACCCTACGTGGTGTCCACAGGGTTCACTGCCTGCATACGGCATGTGACCTGCACCGGGAGCCCGACGCCGCTGGCGCGATCAGCGAGCCGACCATCGAACACGCCCCGACTGAGTAGTACCCCACCCGTTTAGCTCTGCCGAGCCTTACTCGTCATTGGGGTTGCCGGGAAACAACGGTGTCCATACTCTCGTAAGCGGATCTATGCATCCTACCCCGAGCGTGGTACCAGAGTAACGTTCGTTGTACTCGATGAGCGCCGCTCGTGCGTCGGCTGACAACACCTTGTAATCAGGGTCTGGCTTACGGCGCGTCACGAGGTGATCGTAAAGTTATTGGCAGGAGCAGGGATCGGTCACAGCGCGAACCCTGCTCCTACTCCTGGCTCTAGTCGGTTGCACAGGGAGGTGCGCGGAGATGTTCCTTTCGGATCCCTTTGCGGCGGCCTAGTTCGGTATCCCTGCGACGGCCTTCACTATCTCATCCTCGGGGTGCTCGAGGTCCACGAGGTTCCCCGCGAGGTACTGCTCGTAGGCGGCGAGGTCGAAATGGCCGTGGCCGCAGAGGTTGAAGAGGATGACCTTCTCCTCGCCGGACTCCCTTGCCTCGAAGGCGAGGTCCATGGTCGCCTTTATGGCGTGGGCGACCTCGGGTGCGGGGACGATCCCCTCGGTCCGGGCGAATGCGACCCCGGCCTCGAAGGTCGCGTTCTGGGCGTAGGCGCGGGCCTCCACGAGGCCTTCGTGCACGAGCGCCGAGACTATGGGCGAGTCGCCGTGGTAGCGCAGGCCCCCGGCGTGGATGCCGGCCGGCACGAACGAGTGCCCCAGGGTGTACATCTTCATAAGCGGCGTCGTCCCGGCGGTGTCGCCGAAGTCGTAGGTGTAGCGTCCCTTCGTGAGCGTCGGGCACGAGGCCGGCTCGGCGGCGAGGATGCGCGTGTCTCTGCCGTTTCGCAGGTTCTCCCCGATAAAGGGGAAGGAGATCCCGGCGAAGTTCGACCCGCCGCCGACGCAGCCGACGACCACGTCGGGGTACTCGCCGGCCAGTTCCATTTGCCGCAGGGCCTCCTGCCCGATCACGGTCTGGTGAAGGAGGACGTGGTTGAGCACGCTCCCCAAAGAGTACTTCGCGTCTTCGTTCTGCACTGCGTCCTCGACGGCCTCGGAGATAGCGATGCCGAGCGAGCCCGGTGAGTCGGGATGTTCCTCAAGGATATTGCGCCCGGCTTGCGTGAGATCCGTCGGGCTCGCGTGGACCTCGGCGCCGTAGGTCTGCATCATGACGCGCCTGTAGGGCTTCTGGTTGTAGCTGACGCGCACCATGTAGACCGTGCACTCGAGGCCCATGATCCCGCAGGCGAAAGCGAGGGAGGAGCCCCACTGGCCTGCGCCGGTCTCGGTGGTGAGGCGCCTGACGCCCTCCTCGCGGTTGTAGTAGGCTTGGGGGACGGCGGTGTTCGGCTTGTGGCTACCAGTGGGGGAGACGCCCTCGTACTTGTAGTAGATGTGGGCCGGTGTGTCGAGGAACCTCTCCAGGCGCCTAGCGCGGAAGAGGGGAGTCGGTCGCCAGAGCGAGTAGATCTCACGCACCTCCTCCGGGATGGGGACGTGCGGCTCGTCCGTCACCTCCTGCCTTATGACCTCCTCGGGAAAGAGCGGCGCGAATGCCTCGGGCCCGACCGGCTCACGCGTCCCAGGGTGCAGCGGCGGGTCCAGCCCGAACGGCAGATCGGGTACAAGGTTGTACCAGCTCTCGGGCAGCGCCTTCTCGTCGAGCAGGAACTTCGTAGGCTCCATGTCGAAAACCTTTCTCTAGCTGGTCACCACTTCAGCTTGTGGGGCTTTCGCCGATTAATGGCTGCTGCGTCACGAAGCCTTGTGCGGAGTGGCTTTGCGCACGGCATTTTCGCAGACCCAAGCCTTCGCTGACAAGCTGACCGGCTGAATTGCTGACAGCACGCGGCAGCTTCGCCGCCGCGCCCACAGCAGCAACACGACCGCATTACCTATGGGCCACGCGCCGGTGGGATCCGACGGCCGGTTGACGAGCTTTTCGCCTATGGTCAGGGTCGTTGAGCCGCCGCCATCGAGGTTGACGGCCTCCGGCGCACAGCGCCTGCATGATGCGCGCGCTTTCCTCGAAGCTCGCTCCGGCACTGTAGCCGGGCTGTCTGCCGTCTACAACCACGGGGAGAAGGTTCCCCTCTGGCGTGAGAACTCGGGGTTCTCCGGCCAGTGGAAACCTTCGGCGTAGGCGGTGATGTCGGGGGAGCCATTGCTGAGGAGGCGCGGGCCACCGTTGACGACGCCGATCCCCGCGGCGAGGGGCGCACCGTCGGCTGCCCGTCGCTCATGGGCACGCCCTGGCGCGAGACCGCCTGGTAGTTGAACGCAGCGGGCAACTTGAGGTCGACCTTGTTCACGAGCGGGTCGTAGCCTCTTGTGCTCGGCGGCGCCTGGCCCAGCGCCGCGCGCCTCGACGGCCTTGAACGGGCTCCCGCCAAGTACGATCACCGCGCTCATCCCTCCCAGGTCTAGAAAAGCCTTGCGGCTGATCCGGCCAGGCTAACCTTGGATACTCAATTGACTTCCTCCTTCTGCACACATGTTTTTGTCCCTCCAGCAGGGAAGCAGTATAGGAGCGGGGCCCCGCTCCCAGGTTACTGGGTGAAACCTTTGCGTTAAAAATGAAAGTGTGCCGGATCTTCTGACGCGAGCGATCCAGGAAAAAAGGCGCGGAGGGGGTCGTTACGCCCCCCTCCCCTGATAGCGGTGCTACGGCGCGGTCTCGACGACGAGCCTCTGCTCGCCGGTTGGCGTCGGCACCCGGACAACCACCTCCTTGCCACGGTTGGTGTGGCGAACCTCGTAGTCTCCCTCCTCGACCGGGGCGCCGTTGAGGGTTACGGAGGAAATCTCCGCCCTCCTCGGCACCGTGTGGCCGATACGGAGCTCTCCGAGTGTCACGTCGGGGTTCACGACGGTCGTGTAGGAGTTCTCCCCGGCCTCAGCCGAGACGGAGATCGAGTCGTCCCCGAGCTGTATGTTATCGCCCGAGAGGCTTGGGGAGTCGGGCGGGACCTGGGGCACCACCTCAAGCTCGCCCCGCCCCATGTCGGGGCGGACGCCGAGCTGCTGGTGGACGACGGGCCAGATCGTGCCGTACGCGCCCCACGCCTGCAGGACCATCGCCCGCTCGTTAAAAGGCCTGTCTATGGAGTGGCCGTAGTCCGGAGAGGGAGCTATCTCCGGCATCGCGCCTGGCTGCTCGTCAGGTATGAACTGCAGGCTCGCGTTGGCGCCCGTGTAGTGCTGTTGCTGGTCCTCGCCGAGCCTGCCGTAGTTCCCCTCGCCGACCGCCATGATCGCGGTGTTCAACGTGAAGATGCTGCGCTCGCTCGGCACCTCGGAGACGTGCCGGTCGCATCTTGGACCGGGGTTGCCCGTCTCCGCGCTCGTCGGTCCCGTGCCGGTGTGGTACATGCCGAACTCGTCGGTGTAGCAGGCGAGCTCCCGCTCCTCGAGTGCCTCCCTGCCGTGCTCGCGCGTCGCCAGGCCAGGCACGACCTGTCCATCTTCATTGACTAGGTCTACGTCCATCGGGGTCACTCCGATCCAGTGCCGCTGGAAGATCCTGGTATTGTAGTTCTCCGGGTTTTCGGGGTCGTCTATGGAGTCCGCGTACTGTGTGGCGCCTTCGCGCCCGAACCACCACACCTCCTCGAATTTTTTCTCCATCACCCTGGCGCGCTCCTCGGCCCACCTGGCGGTGGTCCTGTCTCTCTTGCTCCGCGCCATGTCCGCGAGGTCGTGGAGGCCGCGGATGGTGTAGACGGTGTTGTCGAGCTTCTCCTCGCCCATGCCTTCCCGCTCGACGTTGCCGAGGCCCTCGGGCCAGCCGTCGTTGTCGTCGTCGAGCTCGCGGAAGATGTAGCGCAAGTTCTTCCTGGTGAAGCCGTACATCTCGTCGCGGAACGCGTCGTCCCCAGTCCAGCGCCAGATCAAGGCCACCGCTGAAGGGAACTTCGCCGTCTCGTCGGTGTTGCCGGGATCCGCGTTTGACCCGAAGTAGACCGAGCCGTCGGTGACGACCTCGTGGACGACCTTGCCCGAGGTGCCGTTGTCTATGAGGCTGACCTCTTTGAGCGCCCGCAGGTGGTCCTCTATCGGCTCGAACTGGCCGACCGCGACGCTAGCGAAGGCCGTGTACTCGCCGTCTGTGCCGAATAGCCACTGGTAATCGGGGAACCCGGCTCCGAGAAAGCGCACGTCGGGGACCTCGCCCTCGGGCGGCAGGTAGTTCTTGCCTGCGTTGGTCTCCCGGATCTCGAGGTCCTCGGCAACCTGCACGGAGTCCGCGAGGTTCTGCTTGCTCCAGTCTATGCTCTCCGCGAGCTGCTCATCTCCGGGCAGCGAGAGCCTGGTTTTCTCCCGCAGTGCAAGCCGATCGGAGATCTTCTGCTCCAGCAGGGCCTCCGGAGTGGCGATGACGGAGGCGTGCTCGGCGAGCGCGGCGGACTTCGCGTCGGCCGGGCGCCGACCGTCGAAGTCCGCGCCTGCAACCGCGAACCACACGGTCTCGGTCTCTCCCGCGGGCACGGTCACGTCATAGCGGAGTTGCCCACCCTTGCCCTCGCCGTAGGCGGTGTCGTCGCAGCGCTCGGGAGCCTCCTCGGGAGAGGCAGGACAGACTACGGGAGGGTCCTGCGGTCCGCGGAAGCCCTCTCCCGTGTCGCTCCCCGTGGGGGTGAGGCTCGAGCCGACCACCGCCGCCCAGTCGTGCCGCAAGGCATTGTCTGCGGGCGGCTTGCCCCGCTCCCGGAACACCAGCTTGCCCCCCTCGACGGAGACCGAGTCCTCGAGGTTGAACCTCTTCTGCGACGGGTTCGTCTCACCCCACGGGTAGGCCCCCATCAGCTCCGAGTGGGCGTCCATCTTGAGAGCGAAGCTCTGCTCCGCGTCGCCGGCGGTGAAGGTCAGACCCACGAGAACGGCCCGCTTGCCGTCCGGGACGAAATCCGTGCGTTCGACCGTGAGCCCGTCGCGGCTCGGCAGGTCTATCTTCACGTGACCGTAGCCGCTGGTGAAGCGGGTGGCCGGTCCGATCCACTCTTCGTCTATGCCGAACCAGATGCCGTCGAGCAGCTTTATGGGGGGAGACCAGATCCCACCCATCTCGCCGCGGGTGTGGAAGCCCATAGCCGGGAAGCGGCCGTCCTCGGTGCCCACTACATAGGCGCGGGTTCCCGTCGTGACGTACCGTCGGTCGTCGAGCCGCTCGTCGACCGAGAGCGTGGGAGACCCCGACGTGTCCTGGGCGGCAGCGGGTACGCAAAATACAAGCATCGTCAACACTATGAACAGGCCCCACGCCGCAGGGCGAGGCATGTCTCGTCTGTCAGACGAAGAGCTAACCCGAGGACGACCGAACGACCCACCCCACGAGATCATGCATTACCTTCCCTTGTAACCTCTGCAACGAACGCGAACCTGAGTCTATGCGCTCGTACCGCCTGCGTCAACGAGTTGCTGCTCAGCCGCCCCCGCCGGTGAGGTGCTCATCGAGGAAAGCGGCTATCTTCGGGTAGGCGTCGAGGCGGTTCCCCAGCTTGGCGAGGCCGTGTCCCTCGTCCTCGTAGAGGAGGTACTCGACGGCGCCGCCGTTCTCGCGCACCCTCTCGACTATCTGCTCGGCCTCGCCGACCGGCACCCTGGGGTCGTTCTTGCCGTGGATCACCATCAGCGGCGCCTTTATGTTCCCGGCCTTGTGTATGGGACTTATGGACTCGAGGAAGGTGCGATCCTTCTCCAAAGAACCGTACTCGGGCTCGCGTAAAGAGCGGCGGTAGCTACCAGTGTTCTCGAGGAAGGTGACGAGGTTGGCGATCCCGACAATGTCCACCCCGGCACTCCAGAGCTCGGGGTACTCCGTGAGGGCGGCGAGCACCATGAACCCGCCGTAGGAGCCACCCATGATCGCAACGCGCTCATGACCCCTCCCGCGCAGCCACTCCGCCGCGTGCGCCAGGTCTTTGACAGAGTCTATCCGCAGCTCGACGTCGTCGAGGTGGGTATACGTCTTGCCGTAGCCGGTAGAGCCGCGCACGTTGGGGAAGAAGACGGCGTAGCCACGGTGCAAAAGGTACTGCGTCACGGGGGCGAAGGCTGGCCGCGACTGGCTCTCCGGCCCGCCGTGCACGTTCACGATAACGGGGGAGTTCGCTCTCTCGGGCTCGTAGAGGAGGCCAGGGATCTCCCGCCCGTCGAAGCTCGGGTAGCGTACCAGGCTGGGACGCCGAAACGTGCTCCTCGGTAGCCCTGCGGTCGAGGAACGGGTGACCTGCCGCGGCTCCCCGTCCGGGAGATCCAGGACCCACACGTCCGGGTTGCGCGTCGGGCCGACGAGCGTGAAGGCGAGCGTCCTCGAGTCGGGCGAGAACTCGAACCCGCCGACGATGCTCTCGGGCACCGCCACGTCTGGCATGCGCTTCCCCTCGCCGGAGAACAGCATGAGGCCCGAATACCCCTCGACGTTGCGGCTCGCCAGCAGGTGCCGGCCATCTCTGGAGAGCTCTACTCCTTCCACGTCCCAGTCGTCAGGGGTCAGGTACGTAAGGTCCAGCGTCGAGGGGTCGAGGTGGGCGAGCCTCATAAAGTCCCCATCCCTGTCGGTGGCGAGGTAAAGCCTCCCGCCCGCCGCGACGCAGGCGCCGGAGAACCGGGCATCCCCCTCGTGTGGCGTGAGCAGCGTTGCTTCACCAGTCTCGAGGTCCAACCAGTACAGGTCGTTGCTCAGGTTCGAGTGGTGGCGCGAGACGATCAGGGCCGAGCCGTCGGGCGCCCAGTCGGAGACGGTGTGGTAGCCGGAGACCTCCCACACCATCTCGGGCTCCCCATCGAGCTCCTGCACGTAGACGTCGAAGTCCGTACCGTTGCGGCGCGTCGCGGTGTAGGCCACGCGCCCCCCGTCCGGTGAGAACCCGCCGGAGTAGTGTATGGCGTCGGGGGCGCGGGTCAGGTCCGTGACCTCGCCGTTCTCGAGCAGGAAGAGCTGGGTCCTCTCGTTGCCGCCTTCGTCCATGCCGAAGAGGAGCCTGTTGCCGGTCGGCGAGTACTCTGCGCCAGAGACGCGATCCTCGTAGAAGGTCAGCTGCTCCGGCCACGAGGGGCCGTCGGCCGAGACTTCCCAGACCTGGGGCACGCCGGTGATCTCCGTCAAAAAAGCCAGCCGGCGTCCGTCCGGAGACCAGCTCGCCCCCCAGGCGCCCCGGATGTTGAGGTATCGGGCGAACTCGTAGGGCAACGCTCTCCTCTCTCTCGACTCCAGAGACCGAAGATTAAAGCACACACGGAATGCCGCTGTTTGTCCGGTGTTTGGGCTACTCCCCGTTCCTTTGACATCAACGGAGGACACCAAAGTTGAGCGAAGGAAGCGTTTTCGTCCGTGCAGACGGACGTGCTTGTGCCAAGTACACGGACGCTAAGAGTTAGATCCGCTACCTCTACGCCAAGACTAAGCCTGAAGTACGCAGGAAGCTCAGGCAAGCACTTAGGGACCGCGATGAGGGCATCATCTCTTGTAGTTGGCGGTGCACTCCAGGACGGCCTTAACGCCCTCCCTAACTCGTGCCTCGACGTCCAGCTTTACGTCGTGCTCGAAGTCCTCGTGTTTGGGGGTCAAGTGTCTCCCTCCTCACTTGAAACCCACAAACTACCAGACACTATCT
>Ga0126310_10000338_pt1 | contig 15347 bp, 13 predicted proteins | sample Plot60_FD_92540 | JGI IMG/M metagenome (GOLD analysis project Ga0126310, IMG submission 92540) | Serpentine soil microbial communities from UC McLaughlin Reserve, CA, USA - Plot60 | ecosystem: Environmental > Terrestrial > Soil > Grasslands | place: USA: UC McLaughlin Reserve, Lake County... | reverse complement strand
GTGCCTGGCGAAGAACGCTTCGGCCCGCCCTAGCCTCTCTGGAGTTATCCAGACGTAGCGTCCGTAGCGGAGTATGAACGGCCGGCCCCCTTCGCGGCCAACCCAGTAGCCGATCTGATCTCCCACCACCGCCCCGAGGATACCGAAGAGGATCGCGTCCCCGAGATCCAGACGTCCCCGTTGGGCCAGGATACCCGCGGCTATGAGGATGGTCTCACCCGGTAGCGGCACCCCCGTGCTCTCGGCCATCACCCCGAAGAAGACGATCAGATACCCGTAGCTGGAGATGAGGTCGAGGATGCTATTCATCGCTACTATCCGTCGTCCCGGCTCGCCTCGGCCGCCCTCAAACCCCGGACGGAGAGCCACAGCGCGTACACGGCCCCGACGCAGACCAACCAGAGGAGAGCGGCGAGGTAGCCGGCCAGCACGTCCGTCGGGTAGTGCACCCCGAGATAGAGCCTGGAAAAGCCTATCAGGAGCACCACGAGTATCCCTAAGATAGCAACGGCCCATCGCGTTGTTCCCTGCAGCCGGTAAGCCAGGACGAGCGTGAGCATCCCGTAGAACCCGACGGCGACGGTGGCGTGGCCGCTCGGGAAAGAAAAGAAGGAGGCGTGGTAGCCGGAGTCGAAGAGCTCGGGACGCGCCCGCTGGAATACGCTCTTCAGGACGGTGGTGAGCACGATACTCCCGGCGGTCGAGACCAGGAGGAGTACGGCGGAGAGCCTCCAGCCCTTTCGGTAGAAGACAGCTACGACCACGGCCAGGAGCGGCAGCACGACCCAGTAGTAGCCGAGCGCGGTGACGATACGCATCGGTCCCCCGAGCCAACCAGGGAAGGAAGAGTGGATCCAGAGCAACACGGCATCGTCGAAGGCCCGGCTCTCGCCCTCGATGACCTCGTCGGCTAGCTCGATAAAGGCCCAGATGACGAAAGCCGAAAACGCGAGTCCCGCCGCAAGCCAGACGACGGCGACCACCGTCAGGCGGTCCGCAATCCACCGGACCATCTCTTTTCGGCCCTCGAGCATGGGGAGATTCTAGCCGTTACGGTACCCTGGCGGCGCGTATAATCTTCCTGGCGGACGACCGGTCCGGAGAAGGAGGAGCGAGCACCTTGCAGAACAACGATATCGTCCGGGCGCTCGAGACGATCGCCACGCTCATGGAGATCAAAGACGAAGCCTACTACCGCGTGCTCGGCTACCAGCGGGCCGCCGAATCGGTGGCCGCCTTAGGACGCCCGGCGGCCGAGGTAGAGGACCTCAAAACGCTACCCCACGTCGGCGCGACGACGGCCGGGGTGATAAGAGACCTCGCTGAAGACAGGACGCCCCAGCTCCTCGCCGACCTGACGGCCGAGATACCGGCGGGCCTCGTGGAGATGACGCACCTGCCGAGCGTCGGGCCGCGCACGGTCGGGCGCCTGTGGAAGGAGCTCGGCGTCACGGACGTCGAGGAGCTGGCCGGTGAGGATCCGGCACGGATCGCCTCCCTGAAGGGCTTCGGGAACAAGAGTGCACAGAAGATCCTGCAGGCAGCAAGGACATACAACGCTACCGAGCGCAGGATGCTCCTGGACGAGGCAACCTCTTTGGGGGATCAGATCCTCTCGTTCGTCCGCTCGCATCCCGCAACGGAGAGGGCCGAGGTTGGGGGCTCGTTGCGCCGCATGAAGGAGACCATCGGCGACATCGACATCGTCGCCGCGAGCACGGACCCCGACTCGCTCGCAGACGACTTCGCGGAGGCCCCGTTCGCAGAAGAGGTGCTCGCGCACGGCCCGAAGAAGGTCTTTATTTTGCACGGCGGGACCGAGATAGACCTGAGGATCGTCGAGCCCGAGGCCTATGGCTCACTCTTGCACCACTTCACCGGGGGCCAGGCCCACAACATCGCGCTGCGCGAGCGGGCCGTCAAGATGGGCATCAACATCTCCGAGTACGGCCTGGCCAGGGCGGGGACCGGCGACTACAAACCCGTCGCCACGGAGGAAGATCTCTACTCGCGGCTCGGCCTCGCCTACATCCCTCCGGAGTTACGCGAGGACACGGGTGAGATCGAGGCGGCAGATAGCGGCAACCTGCCCGACCTCGTCTCCCTCAAGGACGTGCGCGCAGACCTCCACGTTCACACCAACTACTCCGACGGCAAAGGCACCATCGAGAGCATGGCTGAGGCTGCCATCGAGCTGGGCTACGAGTACCTCGTCTTCTGCGACCACTCCCAGAGCCTCAGGGTGGCTAACGGCCTCTCGCCCGAGCGCCTGAAGCAGAAGTTAAAGGCCGTAAGGAAGGCCGACGAGAGATATGGTGAGATCCACCTCCTCTGCGGTTCCGAGGTCGACATACTCAAGGACGGCTCCCTCGACTACGAAGACGACGTGCTCGCCACGCTGGACTTCGTCGTGGCTTCTGTGCATACCTCCTTCGGGGTCGGCGAGAAGGCCATGACCGACCGCATCGTGCGGGCGATGAACAACCCTTATGTACGTACAATCGGCCACCCCACGGGCCGCATCCTGAACCGCAGGGAACCTTACGAGGTGGACGTCTCGCGTGTTATCCGGGAGGCCGCCGCCACGAACACGGCCCTCGAGCTCAACGCCTACGTCGACCGCCTCGACCTGGCGGTCCCGTATGTCCGTGAGGCCGTGGGAACGGGGGTCAGGATCACCATCGACACGGATGCCCACGACGAGCGGGCCCTAGGCTTTATGAAGTACGGCGTCTCGCAGGCGAGGCGGGCCTGGGTCGAGAAGGGGAGCGTGATCAACTGCCTCCCCTTCGACGAGTTCGCGAAGTACCTGAAGAACGGGTAGTAGTCTATCCTGTGGAGGACCCCTTCTCCGATCTTGCCGAGCGCTACAATTCATCGGGCGGGATCCTCCGCCAGGTGGTCCGCCACGAGCTCATAGGCCGCGGGCTCGCCAAGCACGCCACCGCCCTCGCCATGCGTCCGGCCCCCGAAGGCCGGTATCAGGACGCGCTTACCTCGCTGAAAGTGGAGCGGGGCCGTGGGCGCTTCGGGGTGATCAAATTGGGACGCAAGAAGCCCATCCAGGGATGATCCATATCCAGGTCATTCACGTAACTGTGGAAATAGGCCATTTAGGGGATGTTCTTTCCGGGCGTGTGCTACTAGGATGCACTCACCGGATCGGAGAGCTAGGGATGAGATGATCGAGAGGCTGAGGGCGCTTTCGCCCTCGTTAAGGTACCTGATATACGTCGCTGGCGTGCTACTCGTGTTCTTCGTGGCGGTCGGCGTCGGCGCGACGGCCGCCGTCGTCGCCGGCTGGCAGTTCGGGCGGGGTGCGACGTACTCCGCTGAGAGCAATATGTTAGAAAGTACTAGGTCGGAGACTACCAGCACTTCCAAAGCGTCAGAAGACACGGCCGTCGGGCCGTCCAGCGATTCCAAGAACTCCTTTGATAAGGACCACAAGGTTTCGTTTATCCATCGCGCTACAAAGGAGAACAGCCGCGGAGATTACACCTATATCGGCGACCCGAGCATAAACGGGTACCCGAACGCCATCATCATCGTCTCGCCGACCTCAGATCAGAGAGACATCGGGTCCGCATCCTACGAACACAACATTGGTGTCTGGTACGCGTCCGGAGCCCACAGGTGGGCGATCTTCAACCAGGATCGGACACCGGTGCCCAGAGGGGCAACCTTCGAGGTAGAAGTGCCGCAAGCTTCCGCTAAGTTCGTCCACCACGCCGATCTTCTTGACACCGCCGGAAACTACACCTACCTCGATAACGAGCTAACGAACGGCGAACCAGACGCCGTGCTCTCGGTCACGCAGAACTGGAATCCCGAGGGCGGGAGGGGCGTCTACAACGACCATCCAGTCGGCACCGTGTACGACGCAAAGCTGAAACAATGGGCGGTCTACAACCGAGATGGCGCGACTATACCCAAGGGAGCCGCCTTCAACATCGCCGTCTCGGCGGGCGCCAACGAGCCTTCGAGATAGCGAGGATGCGGAGGATCACATCCTCGCTATCTCGAAGGATTCACCTCCCATGCCGTCGGGTGCATGAGGAGTGCGAGGGCCGTTGCGCTACTGTGGCCTACCACACCGTGTTCAGTACGCTCCCCTGCCAAGCATGACAATGCCTACGGTGCGGACCAGGATCACGAGGTCCAGCCACACAGACCAGTTGTGCACGTAGTATGCGTCTAGCTTCACGCGCTCGGCGTAGCTCGTGTCGCTCCTCCCGCTGACCTGCCAGAAACCGGAGATCCCGGGCTTTATACGCTGATACAACTCGTAGACCGCGTCGTATCTGGGTATCTCAGCGTCCACTATCGGCCGGGGTCCGACCAGGCTCATCTGTCCCAGGAGAACATTCCAGAGCTGCGGGAGCTCATCGAGGCTGGTCTTACGCAAGAATCGGCCAACGCGAGTAACGCGAGGGTCGTCGCGAAGTTTGAACGTCTGCTCCCATTCTGCCCGTAGGTGCGGGTTGCCCTGCAAGAATTTATCGAGCAACTGCTCCGCATTGGTGTACATCGTCCGGAACTTCCAGCAACGGAAATGCTTGCCCCCGGCCCCCACGCGCCGGTGACCGTAGAACGCCGGGCCCGGAGAATCCATCTTGATCAGGATGACTATCGTTAACAGCAACGGACTTATCAACAGGCCACCCACTACGGTAAGGAGCAGATCGAGGGCATGCTTGGTCCTCCTGGCCCACGGGAACAGGAGGTTGTGTTTGATCTCCAACGCGAAATTTCCCATGAAGTTCCTGGCCGTAACCGCCGAGTTGGTGATCCCGCCGAGGTTGGGCATGACCATGACGTACCGGAAGCTGGTACTAGCCTGATTTACCAGTGTGACTAGGTGTTCGGGTTCCGTGCCCACCATGGTAAAGACGGCGGTGTCCACGCCGTACTTCCGGGCCATCGCCACCGCGCCGTCCAGGATCCCTGGGTGGGGCCCGTCTTCCGGACCCATGCGGCTGTCGAAGAAGCCGACGGGTCTGAACCCGAGTTGCCACTCTTTCTGCAAAACATCAACTATGTGTGATCCGACTTGATGAGTACCCAGCACTATGACCGGTTTGCCCCACCAACTAGATCTCATCATCACCTTTACGAAATGACGCGCCAAAGGAGCTACCAGCAAGAGGCCAAGGGCCCAGCCAAAGAGGAATACGCCGGAGAGTGAATCAGCCAGGTGTGATGCAAAAGCAAAAACCGCGACTATAGTCAGGGTGGCCAGTAGTGCGAACGTCTGCCGACGTAGCTCTTCCACCTGATCCAGCCCGTAACCCGGGTACAAACCCAGCGCCGCGCGCAACCCTATCCATGCGACGACGTTGGGCACGATACTGACGATCGCGATCATCGAAAGCGGACCGCGCCCATGGGTGGCTTGGAGCACGAAAGCCGCCTGCCACATCACGAGTGCGAGCAGGACATCCGACGATACCAAGGCGAGAACGACTCTAAACCGCCCGCGGGACCCCGACCAGCGTCCCGTGAACATATTTGACGGGTATATGGATTCGATCACCATCGTGACAGGACGTACCTCTTCAGTTCTAAGGCTGTCCTGCACGGTCTTGTTTTCTCCTCTCTGCTCCCGCCATAAGCGTCTTGGCAACAACGATGATAAGGAGCAGCAAGAATGCCCACATCAGCCACATGGCACATTCTGGGGGCACGGTTACAAGACTGACCATATGTAGTGGCGACCCGGTCGACGTGCCCGCGTCTTATCAGGGGGCATGGTCATCCCGATAGTCGCGCCATCAACCTCTTTCAGTGCGCTTCGAAGAAACGCAGCGTCTCTTCGAGGCCCGCGGCCAGTTGCACCTCCGGGCACCAGCCAAAGACACGACTCGCGCGTGTCGGGTCGACGGAACTGCGCAGTTGCTCACCGGGCTTGGCAGGCCCGTGCCTTGCCGGTAGGTCTTTGTCCGATAGGCCGCGCAGTAGCTCATAGAGTTCGTTCACGCTGGTCTCCACAGCGGTCCCAATGTTGTAGGCACCGGAGGGTGGATTACCTTCGAGGGCGAGTACGTTCGCGCGCGCGACGTCGCCGACGTAGACGAAGTCGCGCGTCTGCTTCCCTCTGCCGTTGATGGTCGACGCTCTCTGGGCGGTCAGATTTCGGGAGAAGATCGCCACGACCCCCGCCTCGCCGTGAGGGTCCTGGCGAGGGCCATAGACGTTCGCATAGCGCAGCGCGGCGTAGGATACGCCGTACTGGACGTGGTAGAGGTGCAGATAGCGTTCCCCTGCCAGCTTCGAGACACCATAAGGCGACACAGGATACTGGGGATGGTCCTCCGAAGCAGGGAACTCGTTCTGCTCGCCGTAGATCGCCCCGCCGCTCGAGGCGAAGACTACACGTCTCACCCCGTACCCCACGCAATTTTGTAGGAGACGCACCGTCCCGAGTACGTTGACATCAGCATCGAAATCCGGCTCCAGCACCGAGCGGCGGACATCTATCTGGGCGGCCTGGTGGCAGACGACCTCTGGACGAAACTCCCGGAAGACCTCCTCGCAGCCAGAACGGATATCCTTCTCGAAGAAGCGTGCGCCCTCGGGTACGTTCTCGCGCTTGCCGCTCGAGAGATCGTCAACGACGATGACCTCGTGGCCGCGGGCGAGGAGGCGCTCGGCCACGTGCGAGCCGATAAACCCGGCGCCTCCGGTCAGCAGGACCCGCATCTCAGGAGATCTCGCCAATGTGCTCGTGCGTTCAGGCGAACCAGCTCAAGGTCTTCTTCAGGCCCTCGCCAATCGGCGTACGCGGCTCCCAGCCCAGGACCTTCCTGGCGCGGGTTATATCGGGGCAACGCCGCTTGGGGTCGTCCTCAGGAAGGGGTTCGAAGCTTAGATCGCTCTCGCTGCCGGAGATCTTTATTATCATCTCGGCTATCTCGCGCACGCTCATCTCGTGCGGATTGCCGACGTTGACCGGCCTGGTCTCGTCGCTCCGCATCAGGCGCAGTACGCCCTCGATCAGGTCGTCGACGTACTGCAAGCTCCTGGTCTGGGTGCCATCCCCGTAGACAGCCAGGGGCTCGCCGAGGAGGGCCTGCCTTATGAAGTTCGGCACCATCCTGCCGTCATCTTTTCTCATCTTCGGCCCGTGGGTGTTGAAGATGCGGACTATGCGGGTATCCACGCGATGGTGGCGATGGTAGGCCATCGTGATGGACTCGGCGTAGCGTTTGGCCTCGTCGTAGACGCCACGCACCCCCGTAGGGTTGACGTTGCCCCAGTACTCCTCGTGCTGGGGGTGGACGAGAGGGTCGCCATAGATCTCGGAGGTCGAGGCGAGCATGAATCGGGCGCCCTTGGCGAGGGCGAGGCCCAGCGAATTGTACGTTCCCAGGGCTCCCACCTTGAGGATAGGGATCGGGATGCGCTCGAAGTCAACGGGGCTCGCAGGGGAGGCGAAATGGTAGATCTCATCGAGCTCCCTGGGAACGTTTATGTAGGAGCTGACGTCGTGGTCGACGTACTCGAAGCCTGCTTCGCCTTCTAGGTGGGCAATGTTCTCGAGCGTACCGGTCCTGAGGTTGTCCACGCACAGAACGTGGTAGCCCTCCGAGAGGAGTCTCTCGCAGAGGTGGCTCCCCAAGAATCCGGCCCCGCCCGTCACCAGCGCTCGGGGCTTCTTGGCTTTAGGGACGACTCTATCCACGTCCGAAAGCCCTGTAGAGGAGGCCAGCCTCGAAGGCGGTCTCTGGATCGAGCGCGTTACGTCCATCCACCAGGACTCTAGGGGCTTCCATGAGGTCTGCGGCGCATTTGAGGTCGAGGGTACGGACCTCCTCCCACTCAGTCACCACGACCGCCGCGTGCGCCCCTCTCAAAGCCTCGTAAGGGTCGAAGACGACCTTCAACTGCGCCAACGTTCTGGCCGCGGCCTTGCCAGCCACGGGGTCGTAGCCCACCACCCGCGCCCCCAGAGAGCTCAGAGAGCGGGCCACCTGCAGGCTCGGGGCTTCGCGCAGGTCGTCGGTGTTCGGTTTGAAGGCCAACCCGAGCAAGGCGAAACGCTTGCCCTCGAGGGAGTTGAGGTAGCGCTGGAGCTTGGAGATGACCTGCTTGCGCTGCCTATCGTTTACGGCCGCGGTCGCGTCCAAAAGCGGGGTCTTGTGCTCGTACTCGCGGGCCACCGCGCGCAGAGCGGCGATGTCCTTCGGGAGGCACGACCCGCCCCAGCCGATCCCCGCGGAGAGGAAGCGTGGGCCGATGCGCTGGTCGAGGCCGATGCCGGTCGCCACGCCGCTGACATCCGCGCCGACGAGCTCGCAGAGGTTTGCGATCTCGTTTATGAAGCTGATCTTGGTCGCAAGGAACGCGTTGGCGGCGTACTTGATCATCTCCGCGCTCGCCAGATCCGTGGTGACGAACGGCACCGCGACCTTGGGCCTCGGGTCGAGCTCGGTCGGGAAGCTCTGCTCGATTACCGGCTCGTAGAGGACCCTCAGGACATCCAGCCCCTCGCGGGAGTCGGCCCCTACCACGATGCGGTCGGGGAACAGAGAGTCGTAGATCGCGCTCCCCTCCCTCAAGAACTCCGGATTTGAGACCACCAGAAAGGCTTCGGTCCCATCTGTGCCAGCCTCCTCGAGCCCCTCACAGATGAGCATCGAGACGTAATCCCCTGAGCCCACCGGCACCGTGCTCTTGTTGACCACGACCAGAGGACGCTCTCTGGGACAAGACTCAGAGAGCGCGTGGCCTATGCTTCGGGCGATCGACGCTACGCTCGAGAGATCCGCCGAACCATCCTCGGCCTGCGGTGTGTCCACGGCTATGAAGATTACATCTGCCTCCTGCACGAGCTCCGGCAGGCCCTCGGGGCCAACAGAAGAGAGCCTCCCTCCGCGCGTCTCCCGCGTCACCATGTCATCGAGGCCCGGCTCGTAGATCGGTAGCCGACCCTCTCTAAGCTCCCTCAGACGCGCCTCGTCGTTTTCCACGCATGCCACGCGGTAGCCGAGGTAAGAGAGGCACGCTCCCGTCACCAGCCCGACGTACCCAGCCCCCACGACCCCTACCCTCAGACTCTCGGCCAACATCAACTCCTATATGTGTATCCCAGTCCCTTATGGCGTCGCGAGCTATCTAAGGGACTACGCTCGTCTCTACCCACAACCCACGCCAAAAAACTCAAGATGGTCGCGAACCCCTCACACGCAGGCACCGTCTGAGCCAGATCACGTTTCCGTATGGGAGAGCAACCTCGCTTCGTCAAAAACATCCTCGCCTGATTCGCATGCGTCATCTCCATGACAATGATGGACTCCTCAACGTCCACGCGCATAGGCCGAGCGGCACGTTTCTGCGGCTGCTCGAACAGACGTTATGGGTCTCAGTCTACGCCATGGATTCACTCAAGCCACCCCGAGAGGTCCCGGTGTATGAGTTCTTGGACCTTCAGGATATCTTCCCTGTAGATGCCCTTCAGTCGCCGTCGAATGCCCGGCTCTACTGCTGGAGGCTGGGCAAGATTTCGAGTCTTGAGATCATCGAAAGCCCTGGAGAGCCGCCACCGCAATCCAGCAGGTAGGTGCATCTTGAGAGCATCCTTGATCGGACTCGGTCGTCTCAGGAACTTGTCCAGGGCCTCGTATCTGGGAGAGCCGGACACGTTGCGCCGAAGGGACACGTCAGGAACGAAAGAATCGTCGACCTGCAGAAACCTGAAGGTGTCCTGAAGCACACCGACCGGTCCGTTGCTAAGGTCCTCGTAGAGATAGACTTTGACCCGCTCCCGACCGAACACATCGAAGTATCGCTCGAGTTGATCGTGGTAGAGTCCTCTGCCGACGTAATCTTGAAAGCCTCGATTCTGGCATGCACTGGCCACTTCTTCCCGAAGTGCTTGGCCAAAGTCGGTAAGGGGCTCGGTTCCATTCCGGACCATGTGCAGAAAGTGCGAGTATGCTCTGTCGACCGGGTCGCGAAGAACAGCGACAAACTTGGCATCGGGCAGGTACTGCTGGATCCGTACGGCGGCTTCCGGTTCATAGAGGTAGCAATGCGACGCTTCACCGATAACCTTCTCATCCGAGACATCCTTGAAGAGACCCTGGTACGTCTCGAGGCGGGCAACAGTGTCCTCGCGACTCGCCTGCCCCTCAGAGCAGAAGAAGTTGGGCTCCTTCACCGGGCTCATGTAAACCTGAGGGTGTTGCGCGAGGTAATAGTAGAGTGCCGTCGTTCCAGACTTCATCGCCCCTATGATGAGAAAATTTGGCAACGTCATGGATTACCCTCCTCTATCTTGATAGAGGGCGGTAATCTGCCAATCAACAGCGCAAGCCACCCATCGTCCGACACTCCGATTAGGCGGGTTCGATGAGAACCTCTCCGATCGCTTTTATGCGCCGGGCGAATCAACGCAGCGTTCCTCAAGCTCGCGAAGGAGCTCTTCCATCAGCTTGTCCCGGTGGAAGTCCGATTTTACCCGTGCCTTTCCCCTGAGTCCGAGGACCCGCATTCGTTCTGGGTCCCGCAGTAGTTCTGCGATGGCGGCGCCGATGGCCTCGGGATCCCCCGGCGCGACCGTCATCGCACACCCGATCTCGTTCAATAGCTCCGCGGCGGCTCCCTTGCCCGCGTAGACTATCGGCTTGCCCGTTGCCATGTACTCGAACAACTTCACGGGTATCATCGTGGCGTCGATCGTCGGGCTGCTTCTGACGTGGGCGATCAAAACGTCACTCCGCCGGTAGAGCTCGAGCAGTCCCTCCCTATTCAGGTATCCGCTGAACGAAACGTTGCTCAAGGCGAGCTCCTCCGCCCTCCTCTTCAGTAGAGGAAGCTCAGGTCCGTCACCGGCCAGCACGAATGCTGTATCGGGTAGCATGCGGGCAGCCTCCAGCAAGACTCCGAGATCCTGGTTGTAGCCGATCAGGCCGGCATACGCCACCACGGGCCGCCGGTTCTCCGCCCTCCCGGAGTTCTGCACGATGGCCTCCAAGAGCTCGGGAGATATCCCGTTGGGAACTGTGATCGTTTTACCCGGCTCTACCCCACCCCTTACCAGTACCCCGGTTATTCCGTGGGAGGCGCCGACCACCAAATCCGCGCGGCGCAGCGCGTAGAGGATATATTCCTCAAGGATGCGCGTCGCGAAGGTCATCACGGCCGAAGGCCCGGCAACGTCTCTTGCATACCCCCACGTAATGTCGCGAACGTCCCAGACGAACTTCGCGTTCTTCAACCTGGCGACGGCCAGGCCGACGGGCCCCAGGAACATGCTCGGGGAAGATGTCACCAGGATGTCCACGGGTTCGGACAGCGTTCGAAGCGCCAGCCGTAACGCCATTAGCTGCTCACGCAGGGTCCGCAAGAGCAACGAACCCCTGTGGGGATAGAAGCTAAACGTTCGCTTTACCGTGTAAGGGTGCCCGGCATCGTGGGCCTTCAATGGATCCCCTTTGTACTCCTGCGGAGAGGGGTAGCTCGGTCTTAGGGCGACCACGAGGACCTCGTAGCCTCTGCTCAATACCCTGGCCATCGGACCGATGCGGTTGGCTCCCGCACCGGTCTCCGGCGGAAAGAATTGCGTCAGCAACAAGAGCCTTTGTCTCATCGTCTATACGATCCACACATCTGAAAGTGCCTGACCAGTTCGACAGCCACCTGCTCTACAGCAAAATCGTTCTCGACCCGTCTGCGTGCCGACTCTACCAGGCACTCCCTCAAGCGCGGATCCCGTATCAATCCTGCGATAGCTTCCGCCAGAGCTGCGGGGTCTCTAGGCGGTACTAGCAACGCGTTGTCCACGCCTTCGAATAGCTCTGGGATCCCCCCGGTAGCCGTGGAGACCACGGGGACTCGACGACTCATGGCCTCGATGATCGCAACCGGAATACCCTCTTTTTCGCCCGAATCGGTTACGATGCTCGGCAAGACGAGAAGGTCCCAGCCTCCGGTCCGCATACCGTCCAGCAACTTCTCGTGGGGAAGCAACCCGAGAAAAGCCACCCTGTCTCTCAGCCCTAGCTTCTCAACCTTGCCCATTAGCGCCTCGCGCAGGGGACCGTCGCCCGCGAGATCCACGTGCACGTCGACGCCACGGTCCTTCAGGAGTCGGACGGCTTCGAGGAGATAGACGTGCCCCTTTACCTCCAACAAGTTAGCCGGAACCACCATGCGTGGTACCCGTCCAGGATCATGCCGACGCTTTATATGCTCCGCAGGGGGTATGGCAACGCCCATATGGATTATCGAGGGTGGCGCCGCTGCGGGGCTCACGCGCTCGGCTATCTCACGGCCCCCCCGCCGGTTGATGGCGCGAATGAAACAGGCCTTCTTGGCCTTAATAGCCAAGAGGTTGTCCTCGGCAATATCGAAGCGATGGGCGGTGATGCTCCATTGAATCTTGGAGACCTCGCCCGCAACGAGCGCCATTGTTGCCGGCACCGTGGCCCAATGAGCATGGATGTGGCCGGCCCTCCACCCGCGCGCGAGTTCTGCCAACCACAGCCCCTTCAGATACACCACCAGGTTCCTCAGGAAGACGCCGCTGCGGCTCATGAGCAGACATCTTACGGCCTCGGATGCCCCAGCCGGGTTTCCCACAAACTGCCTTGCTGCTGCCTTTGCGATGCCGGCCGAGAGCAGGGGCCTTGAGACTACGTGGCCCATCAGGGGCTTAGCGTCCCCATGCAACACCTCCCCCCTCGGGTATGTAGGCACGACGAGGATCTCGTGCCCCTGGTGCTTTAGCTCCTCGATCTCGGGTATGATGAATGCTTCCTTCTTGCCGTGCGGGAGGCTCGATGTAACATAGATAATCCTCACGGCCTGAGGCCCGCAGGTGGGCGTCGCAGCTTCTGATAGCTCTTGAGGGTTACCGCTCGTGCCACATTCGGTCGCGAGGCGAGCTGTCTTCGAAATGTTTCGCCCAGCTCTCTGAAACGCCCCGCTCGTTCTGGGAAACTCAACCCAAGGGCTTCCAGTTGAGCGATGTGCAGGCGATGGTAGAACGGGCTGGCCAGGGTACGCGAGGTATCGTAAAACGACCAGAATCCGGCATCGTACGCTCGAAGACGCGCCAATAGAGCGCTCAAGGTGTCATCGAGGGCTTTCCTGGCATCCTGGGAGCCGTCGGCGATCACCAGGTCGTACAGTCCGTACAAAGCGAAAACCCAACCGTTCAGAATGGTCTTCGGCTCCCTAAAGGGCACCTCTTCGAGTATCAAACCTTCCGGCGCGCGCCAGCTGGTTCCTCCTTTTTCGATCGGCAGGAGCATGGGAGCTAGCGCGCGGCGGGCGCCTTCCAGGTAGGCGTCCTCTCCGGTGGCGGAGAACGCTCGAACCAGAACCGACATGGCTTCCCCCTGAGCCATGGCAGAGTAGGGTAGGGCGTTCGGTATCCCGAGACGCAACCAGGTCTCCCACCCTCCATTGTCGTCCTGAGAGCCCAGTGCCCAGGTGGCGATCTGTAGAAACGACGCCCGGTGCTCCGGGCTTTGCCCCTCGCTGCCAAGCCAGCTATCCCAGTGACCCAGGGCCTTTTGCAGGAGTACGATAGGGTGGTGGATGAGCTTTTTACCCGGACTTCGGAGGAGCGGTAGTCCCGCATGGTCTACCGGTCCTTGCCACTCGGTCTTGAAAGAGAGATCGTTGTAGTAACCACACAAACGCCCAGGAACGAAGTGCTTGCCCAAGTCCTGATCACGATGCGCGTAGCTGTTCCCGGCGAGCATCTTGCCGTAGCGGCTAGCCATCCTCAGGTAGAGCCCGACTCTTGGCGACCGTCGTTCTATATAGCTCCTCATAAGCCTCCGTCATCACTCTCAGGTCGAAGTGCTCCACGGCTCTTCGGGCGGAAGCCCTTCCCATGGACGTCCTGACTTCGGGGTTCTTCAGCATATACTGCATAGCACCGCCCAAGGCCCGTGCGTCCCCTGGCGGCACGAGCAGACCACTCTCGCCCTCCTCGATCAACTCTGGAACCCCGCCTACGGCAGTAGAGACTACGGGTGTACCCGCGGCCATAGCTTCCATTACCGAAAGCGGGTTGCCTTCCCAATCAGAGCTCAGCACGAAGACATCCGCGGCATTCAGTAGCTCCGGAACATCCGAGCGCACGCCCAGAACGTGAGCCTTCTCCCACAAGCCCAGGGCGTCGATCTGTCTTTCGAGATCGCGCCTCAACTCCCCATGCCCCACAACCAGAAGGTGCGCCCGTGGCTCCAGGGCGGGGCCCTGAGCAAACGCCTTCACGAGCAGTGCCAGGTTCTTCTGCGGTTTGAACCGGGCCACACAGACGAAGAGCACGTCCGTGGGAGCATACCCCTCTTCTTTTCGCCACCTGTCGCGGCCGATCGACGGCTTACGGAAGTCATCGACCGGAATACCGTTCGGGATCAGAGGAAAGCCGTCGATCTTGTAGAAGCGCCGAAGGCTATCGTCGACGTCGTCTGCGATCGTGACCGGTATCACACCCTGCCAAAAAGCCATCCGATGTATCAGGCGTCCGGACCAATCTACTTCCTTTTCGGCCAGGTTATGGACCGTGTGTACCATGGCAGGTACTCGGCCGGACAACATGGGCGGAAGGGCGTAGCGGAGAACGTAACGATGGGTGTGTACCACGTGGGGTCGGATACGTTTCAGGACACGGGCGACACGCACGAACATTCTCGGGTCGAAGCCGGGCCGCTTGCCCAAATACCAGACAGGGATTCCGCTCTGGGAAAGGATCTTCTCCTGGTCCGTCCCAGACGGGTTAAAGAAGCTGATCGCGCTGGCTTCGAACTGCTCACGGTTCAAAGTTCGCATAAGGTTAACGGCCATCTGCTCGGCCCCGGCCGGGCCGAAGTTGGGCAGAATATGCAGTACCCTCATCAATAGAATCCCTCGTGCTTGCCCGGCGAAGGTGCCCCTCGAGCCGAATAGTGCAGTTGGAGCGCGAGGACCGAACCGAAGAGGACGTACACTATTTCGTACTTCTCCCACGTCAGCGTCATGCCGGCGAACATGCATACGATAAGGCCGAGGAACACGCCCGTTCCCACGTCCGTCCCCTGGGCGATTGGCACCACCGTTTTGAACACGAAGAACAGCATCCCCAGGAACAGGATCAGACCCACGATCCCCAGCTGGCTCGCAACACCCAGGAACATGTTATGAGCAACACCTGCAACCTGTCCCTTTGCGGCCGAATGCGCTGCGACCTTCGCCGAGTCCTGCATGGCGAACTCCGCGAAGTTTCCCGCGCCGACGCCCAGGATCGGATGAGAGGAGATGACGTCGAGCGCTCCCTGCCAGATGGACCACCGCCCCGACCAGGTCTGTGCGCTCTCGGGTTGGGTGAGGGTCATGTATCGTTGCGC
>Ga0126310_10000337_pt1 | contig 15385 bp, 10 predicted proteins | sample Plot60_FD_92540 | JGI IMG/M metagenome (GOLD analysis project Ga0126310, IMG submission 92540) | Serpentine soil microbial communities from UC McLaughlin Reserve, CA, USA - Plot60 | ecosystem: Environmental > Terrestrial > Soil > Grasslands | place: USA: UC McLaughlin Reserve, Lake County... | reverse complement strand
GGACGTCGGGGCAGCCGGAGGAGAGGCAACCAGTCACCGAGCCAGCGGACCGGCCAAGGTCGCCTTGCCGGATCAGCCATGGTGGCGGACGGCTCTGGACGATCACTGGAGCGTCGTTCTCGCCGTGTTTGTCACGTTTGGCTACGCCAGCCTCGGTGTTCGCGGCATTCAACGCGGGGACTGGCTGGTCGGTCTGGCTTGCCTCGTCCTCGCCACTGGGACGGTGGCGTCGCTGGCCGGGTGGCTAAAGCCAGCGCACCGCCTGCGGCGATGGGCCACATGGTCCTTGTTGCTGCTGGTAGCCGCTCCATTCGTGTGGCTCTACCTCAGTCGCTGAACCGTCCGCTCATGCCGCTGTCCGGACAAGCTCACCCGACGCCCCTACGCTCCACGCGATGCCGCGGGACACGAGCCCGGGGGCATCGTCATGTGTGGTTACCGGTGTCCCTTGGGATGAAGTGGACGGCGATCATTCGACGTAGGGTCGGCAGAACGTCACAAGGGTGAGGGCCCTACACCACAGCGACGAGCCCCGCGGGCCGGGTTGCGCACCTGGCTCGCGGGGTGCCCTACGGCGATGCCCCGGTTGACCCCCATGCGCCGGGGCATCGTCATGCCGCCGGCGAGGGCACATGAAGCGGTTCCGTCGACGGCGACAAATTCGCGGTTGTGGGCGTGGGGCGGAACCGGAACCCGGGGCTAGATTTCCGGTCACACCTCAGGACGGGCCGACCTGAGGACAGCGCCCCGCCGCTTCATTACAGCGCGTGGGGTGCGCCCATTCCGCCAGTCTGCGTGTAGCGCTCAAGCGGTGGGTGCCGAGTCCGGCAACTGGAGGCGCCTCCCTGGGAAGCCGCATCCGGCCAGGTTCGTCAGCTCCAGACCTCGGGCTGGCGGACCGTTTCCCCGGACACCGCCCCGCTGACGCCTCGCGGAATCTCTGGCTGGCAGCACTCAGGGCCATTGGTGCGACCCCTTGTCTTCACTTGGAGTGCTTTGGAATGTCCCGTCGATGACGGATTGGGCGAGGACTCACACCTTGATGTTCCGGGTTTGAGAGGTGCGGGCCAGGAAGCCGAAGGCTTGGTGGCGGTCGATGCCGTAGCGCTCGATCAAGATCCCGATGGCTGTACCGATGTCGGTCCGGGTATGGACGCCTCGGTCAATTGCTCGACCTGTTCGGCGTATCCAAGGATGGCTGCGGCTTGGGTGGCGAAGAGTTCGGCCAACTGTACGGTGGCCTGGTCGAACGCGCCGGCAGTGCGGGCGTACATGTTGAGCCCGGCGCGGTCGCCGTTGTGGAGGAGCTGAATAGCGGCTTGGGCTCCGACTCCCAGCTCGACTGCCTTGGGTGCGTAGCGCGGGAAGTCCACGGCTGTCGCCAAGTCGTTGACCAGCACGAAACGCTCATCGGTGATGGCGGCGTAACAGGGACCTTCACGCAGCTGGTACTGCAAGTTGTCGGCCCGCTCGGCTAGCGGATCGGTGGCTGTCACCGTCTCCATCGGCTGGCCCTTGCGTTGAACGCTGATGCTCACGAAGTCCACGCCCGGAATGTTGCTTGCCGCGGATGCCGCAAGGGTCTCCAGTGCGGCTTCACGCGTGGAACGTTGGGGTCCCGGTCTCTCCGCGGCCATGGGTTTGCTGGATCCAGCAAACGTCGAGACCGCCGCCCGGCCTCGCTTGCCGGGAGATTCCTCTGACGGAGACACGTGTCGTCATAGTGGCGGCACATTGCTCGGTACGAGCAACGTCCCCTCGAAGTTACATGCGGGACCGATGCCGTGGCACACCGCTTGGGGTGAGGGGCCCCTCCGCCCATTTGCTGTAGGCACCCCGACCACAGGGTGCCGGTCCGAAGTGCGGCACCTACTGGCCCGAGAGTCCCGGCGGGCGGCCACCAACTCATCCGCCCCCGGTTCAGCTGGCGGCATTGGACCCGTACCAGCGGACCGCGCGGCATTCCCTGAGATGCGGACCGCGCTCGACCTGTGCACGCGTGCGGCTTGTCGCAGTCCCAAAGCACTATGAAGTCGCGGAACCCTCCACGAACCTCCTGCACATGGGCGACCAGATGCAGCACGCGGACGTGCTCGCGCACTTGCTCGTGGCCATGACTTGGCTCGATCAGGTCCGCATAACGTTGCCGTCGAGCACGAGCAGTTGCGGCGACGCGAGAGCGGACAGGTTGTTGCGCGGGTCGGTCCGGTAGCCGACCAGGTCGGCGGGCGCGCCCGGCGCGATCCCGGGCAGGCGGAGCAGGGCGCGGGCCGCCCACGAAGCAGCGCCGATGGCCGCCTCGGGCGAGAGGCCGTACTCGGTGAGCAGGCCGATCTCATGGCGGATCATGCCGTGCGGCCCCATCCCGGCGTCGGTCCCGGCGAGGATGGGCACCCTGGCGTCGGAGGCTGCGGCGATGGCCTCGGGGATACGTGCCAGGGCGGCTGACTCCGCAGGCGACAACATCCAGCGGATCGCCTCTACGATGGACAGGGTCGGAACCCACACGGTTCCTGCGGCGAGCATCTCTGGCAGTTGGTCGGGTTGCAGGAAGGTGGCGTGCTCGAGTGAGTCGATCCCGGCCTCGATCGCCGTCTGGATCACCTCCGGGAGGGCGCAGTGCATCGCGACGCGGCCGCCTGCCCCATGCACGCGGCGTACCGTCTCGACGACCGCCTCCTCGCCAAAGGTGCGGCTCAGCCCCGGCCCGGGTACCGGGGAGTCCCCAATTAGCTTGACCCAGTCACCGCTGTGCTCGAGCTCGCGGAGGGCCGCCTCAGGGAGGTCGAAGTCAGTCACCTCTTTCGCCAGGCCCGGGAAGTATCGCCCCGGGGGAGCGAGGAAGCGGCCGGCGGTGGTCACCCGCGGGAGCCCCTCGTCCGGCCCTACCCCGTATGACGCGTGATCGACGCTGCCAGGCTCACGGAGCGCCAGTACACCGGCGTCGAGGTGAGCGCGCGCACTGGCGCGGACTCGCTCGTGCGGCGTCGCGCCGTCCCGTGCCGAGCTGTTCAGCGCGAGATGGGCGTGCACGTCGACCAGGCCGGGCAAGAGGAAGAGATCGGTCGCGATGGTGCTGGCGCCCTCTATCGGCTCGACCTGGATGCGCCCGTCGACGATGAAGAGGTCGCGCTCGGCGGACTCCGGGAGCACCAGTCCACGCACGTGCCAGACAGTCACCCAACGAACGTAGCGGCGGATACGGTTGCTGGCAGCCGAGCACTTTAGGGCTCGCTTGGTGTCAAACGGGCATATCCGCACATCGGGGGGTCTCAGCAGGCGCCGGCCACCGTCAAGGTGGGCCGGACCGCCCGCACCTTCGTGCACGCCAGGCACCCTGACAGCGGCACCGACGTGGTGTTCCTTCCCGGCGAGCTCCTGCCCGACTGGCTCGAGCTCGACGCGGCTGTGGAGGCGTGGTGAAGGCCGGCAAGGGTGCCGGCGCGACCCGCGCGACGAAGGCGGCCAAGGCCCGTCAAGGGGAGCACCGTGCAGATCACGACCAGCGGGCGCGTCCGGTCGCACTCGCCGGTCGGGATCACGGTGGACGGCGCCAGACGCGGCTCGAGGGCGAACCCCGGTCGCGAAGAGCCGCGGCTGGGGCAACCTCTCGTGGGGCCACTACGGCTACTGAACTTCCTGCGGCCGGGTTAGTGGGTTCGCATGCCCCGGGTGACCCGGGCCGCAGGGAACCCGCCTCCGAGGGCGACTCCCGGCCCGAGCCGGGAGTCAGCCATCGCACGTCGCCCCGGCGTTGACCGTCGATCGCCTACCACGTCCCGGCCCTGTGTGTGGAGGGGGCGATCTTGGCGGGACCTTGCCGCTCCCATTGAACGGGATGAATTGCACGTGCATCTGGCCTCCCGAGAACGCGACCGTGCCACTGCCGTCGTTGTGTGCCCGGTAGGAGATGCTTGAACCTCGCGCGCACCATTTCGCTCAGGAGCGTAAGGGGCCCGCTCGCTCTGGTCGAGCCTGCTCAAAGGCGTCGAGCACTGACTCCACGAATCGTTCAACTGCGTCCATCAGATCATGGACAACCGTCGGCATCTCTCGACCTTCGGAGAACGAAATTGTTGCCAGGTCGTGACGCGTCCGGATGCGCGGTCGGGTATCCGGACGAACAAGCGACCCCCTGGCATGATGAGGGCGGTAGGGGTCGAGAGTCCCGTCAGCGCCCCGGCATGCAACGTGTAGTTGGCGAGGTACCTGGCATCACCGGTCTCGACTTCCAACCGGTCGAGCGCGTCGCGAACGGCGTCCGGAAGGTCGCCCGGAGCCAGCGAAGGGAGAAGCCCAGTCAAGCCCCGCTTTGGGGGCCGCTGTTGGCGTACGGTTCGTTCAGCGACTGTGCGGGTCCACGTTAGGAGGTTGGTGAAGGCATAGAAGGCCTCCTCCACCGCTGGTGGTCCGAAGCACATTGAGGACCCTTCACCCGGATCCCCCACCGATTCGTGCGCCTCTTCCTGAGCCTTAACGAGTGCCGAGTCAAGCCGCTGGAACTCCGCTCCAACTCCCCCAGCGGCGTAGACCACCTCTCTGAGTAATCCACGAGTCATCTCAAAGGCGACTGAACGCTCATCGGCATGACGCCGCCCTGGGTCTTCTAGTAGCGGAACCCAATCCGCGTAGTCCGGCAGGTCTTCGGGAGGCCGCGATAGTTCGCCCCAGAAAGCGAGTTCACCAAGAGCCTCCCTTTTGAGCCACTTCATGTAGCGACTGGGAAGGCCCTCCGTCATAGGACCCAGTATCTCAGCCAGGCCAGGTCTAGCCTCTGCGTCAACACCGATGTGCACGCCGACGTTCACCGCATAACACCCGGTCCCGCCTACGACCAACGGGAGCACTGGGCGGGCATCGTGGCGTCCATGACGATGGACCAATGGATTCGCCGCACCGAAGTCCCGTTGGGCGGCGCAGCCGCGCTGTTCCTGGCGGCCTACGCGTGGCCGATCATCGACCCGGACCTCGACCGCGGCATTGTCAATGTCTGCACGGTGGTGACCTGGGTTGTGTGGGTCGTGTTCGTAGTGGACTACGCGGTCCGGGTGTGGCTCGCGGACGACCGCTGGCACTACGTTGCTCACCACCTGCTTGACCTGCTGGTGATCGCTCTCCCGCTGCTACGGCCGCTGAGGTTGCTGAGGCTGGTCGCGTTGCTCCGGATCATGAACCGCAGTGCCGCCGGGTCACTGCGCGGCAGAGTGGCCATCTATGTGACCGGCGGCGCTCTCCTTCTGGTGTTCGTCGCGGCGCTGGCTGTCCTCGATGCTGAGCGCGGGCATCCTGGCGCAAACATCGATGACATCGGGGACGCGCTCTGGTGGGCCATCACGACGGTGACGACCGTCGGCTACGGCGACCAGTTCCCGGTCACCGACCTGGGCCGAATGGTGGCCGGTGGCCTCATGTTGAGCGGGATCGCGCTGATCGGCACGATCACCGCCATGTTGGCGTCGTACCTCGTGGAAGCGGTCGAGGAGGAACGAGAGTCAGTGTCCGAGATCTTCCAACTACGCGACGAGATCTCCGCGCTGCGCCATGACATCGCGACACTGGTCCCGGCGACCAGACCTGACAACTAGTCGGGCCGGCGGGCGAGTGGCTCTCCGACGACTTCCAGCAGGCGAACAGGGAGGGCTGGGTTGACATCGTCGCGAAGCATGGTCACGAAGACGCCAGCGAGTACGCGATCCTGCATGCGACGAACCTGGCCTGGAACCTGATGTCGTGGCTGTCAGACACCGGCCAGCCTGTTACCCATTGGCTCCAGCGGCTGCGCCGCGAGTATGTCGAGCTGGGACGCGACGATGATTGTTAGCAAATCCGTAGCAACGTGGCAGCTGCTCGGTGCGGACCACCTGGGTAGACCGCACCTGACCTGCGGCGATGTGGCGCCCCCGGCAGGACTCGAACCTGCGACCTAGAGATTAGAAGGCTCTTGCTCTGTCCAGCTGAGCTACAGGGGCCTCGCGCCGGCCCTCCGGCGCGGGTCCATTGTGACCTACGAGGACGTCGGGAGGAGCGGTCAGCGCCGCGCGGTCGCCATCCACTCCTCGACGTCGGTCGACGTCCGCGGCAGCGAAGCGGAGAGGTTCCGCGCTCCGTCCGCGGTGACCACGACGTCGTCCTCGATCCGGATGCCGATCCCGCGCATCTCCTCGGGCACCAGTAGGTCGTCGGCCTGGAAGTACAGCCCGGGCTCGACGGTCAGCACCATCCCTTCGGCGAGGTCGCCCTTCGGGTAGATGTCCTGCGTCGCCTGGCCGCAGTCATGCACGTCCATGCCGAGCATGTGGCTGACGCCGTGCAGTGTCCAGCGGGCGTAGACCTTGGAGTCGGGGTCGAGCGCCTCCTCGGCCGAGCACGGGAGGAGGCTCAGCGACTCGAGCCCGTGCGCCAGGACGTCCATGGCGGCGTGGTGCGCAGCCAGGAAGGGTGCACCCGGCTTCACGGCCTGGATTCCGGCGTCCTGGGCGGCGAACACGAGGTCATAGAGCTCGCGCTGGAGGGACGTGTAGGTGCCGCTGATCGGCAGCGTGCGGGTGACGTCGGCGGTGTAGAGGTTGTGGCCCTCGACGCCCATGTCGAGCAGGACCAGCTGACCCGGCGTGATCGGCCCGGTGTTGTCGATCCAGTGCAGCGTCGTGGCGTGGTGTCCGCCGCCGACGATCGAGTCGTAGCCGATGTCGTTTCCCATCGCGCGGGCGCGACGGAAGAACGTGCCCTCGATCCAGCGCTCGCCGAACTCCACGGCACGGTCCATCTCGCCGGCGACGTCGGCGAACCCGAGCGTGGTGATGTCACACGCCGTCTGCAGCTCGGCGATCTCCCAATCGTCCTTGATCAGCCGCATCTCCGAGGCGACGCGGGCAAGGTCGGCGTCGCGGGTCTCGTCGGAGGCGACGAGCTTGTCGACTGCGGCGGAGACGCCGCGGTGCACGCGCAGCTTGCCGGTGCGGCTGAGCGCCCCCTCGAGCTCGTCGATATGGCGGACCTCGAGACCCAGGGAGTCGGAGATCTCCTTCAACGAGGGACGGCGCCCGGCCCAGAGCTCGCCGTACTGACGGTCGCGGAAGAACTCATCGGTGGTGCGCTCGGACCGCGGCCTGGCGTAGAGGACCGCCTCGCCGTCCTCGATGAGCAGCACCGCGTCACTGGTCTGGTTGCCGCAGAAGTAGGTGTGAGCGGTGTCGCTGCGGAACCGGTAGTCCGTGTCGTACGAGCGCACCTTGAAGGTGCCGGCAGGCAGCACGAGTCGTTCGCCGGGGAACGCCTCGGCGAGCCGCCTGCGGCGCTCGGCGGCGTACGGCGCGACCGGGTGCGGCGGTAGCTCGAGGTCGCGGACGCCCCAACCCTCACGCATGAATTGCGAGTACGCCTCCGGCACCGCCGGGTCGTGTGCCTCGGTGTGCAGCTCTTGATCGCGAGCGGTCGCGGGATTCGTCTCGGGCGGCTGCAACGTCTCGTCGGTCACGCCCGCCAGAATACGCCCGGCGCGTAGCGCGCGAAGGGGAAGGGACCGACCATTACGCTCTGACCATGGCCGGAGCCCGCCGAGGCAACGCCGTCTTCACGGTGGTGGTGACCGCGCTGGTGCTGTTGTGTGCCGTGCCCATGACACTGCTCGTGGGTGCCTCGAGCGCTCCCCGGGTCACGGTGCTGGCGGCACTCCTGGCCGCCGTCCCCGTAGGACCGCTGATCGCGTGCCTGCTGTGGCTGGACCGCTACGAGCCCGAGCCCCGACGCCTCCTGGCAGGCGGTCTTCTCTGGGGCGCGCTCGTGGCGACCGCCATCGCGCTTCTTCTCGAAGGCGTCGGCGGGTTCGTGGGAGGCATCTCCGATACGCGGATGCTCGAGATCGGCGCCCCCGTGGCTGAAGAGGCGAGCAAGGGGCTGTTCCTGCTGCTCTTGCTGTGGTGGCGTGGCGCTGAGCTCGACGGCGTGCTCGACGGCATCGTCTACGCCGGCATGGTGGGAGTGGGCTTCGCCTTCACCGAGAACATCCTCTACCTCGCCAGTGCCTACGACGGCTCCAACGGGGTCGGCCCGGGCGGCGTTGATGCTCTCACCGGCACGTTCGTGCTCCGCTGTGTGGTCAGCCCCTTCTCGCACCCCTTCTTCACCGCGTGCACCGGCATCGGCGTCGGGATCGCGGTGAGCTCGCACCGTCGCTCGACGCGCATCGTCGCCCCGGCGGCCGGATTCGGGTGCGCGGTGCTCCTCCATGCGGTGTGGAACAGCTCGACCGTGTTCGGTCCCGGGAACTTCGTCACGGTCTACCTGATCCTGATGGCGCCGCTGTTCGTGACGGCCCTGGCTCTGGCCGTGTGGGTACGTCGCTCGGAGCGACGCATGCTCACGGGTGCTCTTGCGGACGCCGCTGGCCGTGGGCTGCTCCCCGCCACGGACATCGCCTGGGTGGTCGACCTCTCCGCGCGGCGCCGGAGCCGCGCGTATGCTCGCGACACCGGTGGCGCCACCGCCGAACGGGCGATGCGGGAGTACCAGCAGGCCATGATCGAGCTCGGCTTCCTGCACAGCCGCTACCTGCGCGGCGTACCCCCACCGGACTTCGCCGCTAGAGGCCACGAGTACGTTGCCCGCATCAGCGCACTTCGCCCCTCGATCGCCTTCCCCGGACAGGTGGTACCCGTCCGATGACCGTCACTCCCGCCGGCTCCCAGATGCTCACGGCGCTTGTCAGGCTCCGCGCCGCTCTGAAGAGTGCCGCGCTGCCACTGGAGGTCCCGGGCGTCGACGAGCACCGCCTCGCCCGCGACGAGATGGTCAACCAGCTCGAGGACTACGTGATCCCACGGATCCTTGCCCTGGAAGCGCCGCTGCTCGCGGTCGTCGGCGGCTCGACCGGCGCCGGCAAGTCGACACTGGTGAACTCGCTCGTCGGCGCCGTGGTGACCGAGTCGGGCCTGCTGAGGCCCACGACACGTTCGCCCGTGCTCGTGCACAACCCCGCCGACGCCGACTGGTTCGGCGCGGACCGGCTCCTGCCCGAGCTCGAGCGTGTCCACCACGCGACCCACGACCCGCATGCCTTGCAGCTGGTGCCTGTCGACGTCGTCCCCCAAGGGCTGGCCATCCTCGACGCCCCCGATATCGACTCGGTCGAAGAGAGCAACCGGGTACTGGCCGCCCAGCTGCTCGCCGCGGCCGACCTGTGGCTCTTCGTCACCTCGGCGGCTCGGTACGCCGACCAGGTGCCGTGGGACTTCCTGCGCCATGCCGCGGAGCGGTCCGCCGCGGTCGCGATCGTTCTCGACCGGACTCCGCCGGACGCGGTGGACACGGTCGCCACCCACCTCGCGCGGATGCTGGCGGCGCGTGGGCTGAAGGACTCGCCCCTGTTCACCGTCAACGAGGCGACCCTGACCGAGAACGGACTGCTGGCGCCGCGCCACGTGGCCGAGATCCGCAGCTGGCTCACCGACCTCGGCGGGGACTCGGCCGCCCGGGCCGCGATGGTCCAGCAGACCCTGGAAGGCGCCGTCCGGTCGTTGACCCAGCGCGCCCACGCCGTCGCCGACGCATGCGTGGAGCAAGCGGACGCTGCTGAACGCCTCCGCCAAGGTGCCGACGCGGCGTACGACGAGGAGGTCGCCCGGTTGCTGGCCGCCACCGCGGACGGCACCCTGCTGCGCGGGGAGGTTCTCGTCCGGTGGCAGGAGTTCGTCGGCACCGGCGAGCTGCTTCGGACGCTCGAGGCCAAGGTCGGGTGGCTACGTGACCGCATGGTCAGCATGATCAAGGGCAAGCCGCAGCAGGCGGAGCGGGTGAGCGTCGCGGTCGAGTCGAGTCTCGAGACGCTCATCGTCGAGCACGCGGAGGCTGCGGCCGAGCGAGCGGAGGCGTCGTGGCGCAGCCTGGCACCGGGCCAGGAGCTGCTGTCCGACGTTGGCGAGGACCTGGGACGAGCCTCGCGCGGGATCCACCGGCGGGCCGAGCGGGCCGTGCGTGACTGGCAGCACGACGTTGTCGAGATGGTGCGCGCCGAGGGTGCGGACAAGCGCACCACGGCGCGCTTCCTGGCGTACGGCGTGAACGGGCTGGCGGTGGCCCTCATGGTCGTGGTGTTCGCCAGCACGGCCGGACTCACCGGGGCCGAGGTGGGGATCGCCGGCGGCAGCGCGGTCCTCGGCCAGAAGGTGCTTGAGGCGGTGTTCGGGGACCAGGCCCTGCGCACCCTCGCCGAACGAGCCCGGCGGAGGCTCGAGGCCCGCGTGCGGGGGCTGCTCGACGAGGAGCGGAATCGTTACCTCGACCTGCTCGCCAGTCTCGGCCTCGAGTCGGGCGCGGCAGACCGGCTGCGCGATGCCGCGCGGGCCGTTGACGACCTGCGCTACGCGTCTGTGGACCGCACCAGCACGCACTCGTACTAGCGCTCCAGGACGCCGTTCTCCCAAAGATCGGGCTGGGTGGCCATTAGGCTCGACGGGACCGATCCCGTGTACGTCTGCGAAGGAGAAGCGTGACCCGTGACCTCCTTGTTGGACGGACCCAAGAGGCTGGTGTCTCGCAGCTTGGACCTGAGTGACCTCATCGAGGCTCTCGGCCGGGCGAGCCAGGCAGCTCGCGGACGTCTCGACGACAGCGTGGTCGACCATGCGGAGGCCACCAGGGACCGGGTCGCTCAGCGGCTCGGGCTCACTGCCGGCCACACGGTCGTGGCAATCGCCGGTGCCACCGGCTCGGGCAAGTCCTCGACGTTCAACGCGCTGGCGGGGGTCGAGCTGGCGGCGGTCGGAGTACGCCGCCCCACGACGTCCTGGGCGACCGCCTGCGTCTGGGGCGCTGACGGGGCCGGCGAGCTGCTGGGCTATCTCGGCATCGCGCCCCGTCACCAGATCATGCGCGACTCGCTCCTCGACCTCGGCAAGGAGGACCGCGCCCTGCAGGGCGTCGTCCTTCTCGACCTGCCCGACCACGACTCCACCGAGGTGTCCCACCACCTGGAGGTGGACCGGCTGATCCGGCTCACCGACCTGATGGTCTGGGTGCTCGACCCGCAGAAGTACGCCGACGCCGCTGTCCACAACCGCTACCTCGCGCCCCTGGCCACACACCAGGCGGTGATGCTGGTCGTCTTGAACCACGTCGACGAGGTGCCGGACGACCGTCGGCAGTCGATGCTCGACGACATACGCCGGCTCCTGGACGACGATGGGCTCGACCGGGTGCCCCTGATGGCGACCAGTGCGCGGACCGGTGAGGGCATCGACGCCCTGCGTTACGCCGTCGCCGAGCGTGTGCGCGCCAAGAAGGTCACTCGTGCGCGGCTGGAGGCCGACCTGCGAAGCGCGGCACGGCAGCTCTCCGACGCGACCGGCACCGGTGGCCATCCGAAGCTGTCGAAGGAGCGGATCGCCGCCCTCGAGGGCGCCTTCGCCGACGCGGCCGGCGTCCCGACCGTTGTCGCGGCCGTCGAGTCGGCGATGCGGATCCGCGGCCGGCGGGCGACCGGCTGGCCGGTGACCTCGTGGCTCTCGCGGCTGCGCCCGGACCCACTCAGACGGCTCCATCTCGATCTCGGCAAGGAAGGGTCACTGCTGACCGGGCGCGGCCGAACGTCGGTGCCGTCCGCGACTCCGGTGGAGCGCGCCCGGGTCGACGCCGAGGTGCGCGCGCTCGCCGACGAGGTGTCGGCGCCCTTGTCGCGGCCGTGGGCGGACTCGGTCCGCCGCGCCTCGGTCGCTCGGATCCCGGATCTGGGCGACCGCCTCGACGCCGCCCTGGGCGAGACGGACGTGGGCACCGGCCGGATGCCCGTCTGGGCCGGGTTCGTGAGGATGCTCCAGTGGTTGCTGCTGGTCGTGGCGCTGGCCGGGCTTGGCTGGTCGGCGGTGCTGCTGTCCGACCCGTGGTTCGGGGTGGGCCGGCCGGACACTCCGGACGTCGAGGGCTTCCCGGTGCCGGTGATCCTGCTCTTGGGAGGTGTCTTGCTCGGCCTCCTGCTGGCGCTGTTGGGCCGGTTCCTGGTCTCCGCCACCGCCCGGTCGCGTGCGCGCGCCGCCGACCGCAGGCTCCGGTCGGCGATCGCCTCAGTGGCCGAGGAGCTCGTCGTGACCCCCGTGCGCGCCGAGCTCGCGGCGTACGACACGGTCCGTGAGGGACTAGCCCGCGCCCTGAAGTAGCCGGCTGCCGTGCACAAACAAGTGCGCGGCAAGCCTCATGCACAGCCGCATGGACAGCGAGGCTTTCCTTGTCGGCTCTGCTGTCGAGGCTCGGTCCAGTTCCACGAGACCGAGGAGATGAGCCATGAACGAGACCTTCGTGACACTGTGCGGCTGGCTGGGCGGCGACGTCACCCTGCGGAGAGCCGGCGGGGTCCCGGTCGCCAACTTCAGGGTGGCGAGCACGCCTCGCCGCTACCTCCGCAAGACCGACAGTTGGGAGGATGGCGACACCCAGTGGTACTCCGTGAACGCCTGGCGCACGCTGGGGGAGAACTGCGACCGCTCGCTGCGGCGCGGTGACCCGGTGGTGGTGCACGGCAAGCTCAGTGCCCACGTCTGGACGAACAAGGCCGGCCTCGAGGTCACCACGTTCGAGGTGGAGGCCGCCTTCGTCGGCCATGACCTCAACCGCGGCACCAGCGAGTTCCGTCGTCGCAAGCTCGAGGCAGCCGCGGCGCTCCCCGACGTGCCCGCCACGGAGGCGGCCGAGAGCGCCGCCTGAGGGGCTCCCCGATCCGGCGATCTCAGGGGTCGGCCCGTAGGGTTGCGCCTCATGGCCGAGTTCGTCTTCACCCTGCGCAACGTGCGCAAGGCGCACGGGGACAAGGTGGTCCTCGACAACGTCACGCTGTCGTTCCTCCACGGCGCCAAGATCGGCGTCGTAGGGCCCAACGGCACCGGCAAGTCGACCCTGCTCAAGATCATGGCCGGGCTCGAGCACCCGAACAACGGTGACGCGGTCCGCGACGCGGAGGCGACCGTCGGCATGCTCCAACAGGAGCCGCCACTCACCGAAGGCAGGACCGTACTCGAGAACGTCGAGGAGGCCGTGCACGTCATCAAAGGCAAGCTGGACCGCTTCAACCAGATCTCCGAGCAGCTCGCCGATCCCGAGGCGGACTACGACACACTGCTGGCCGAGATGGGAGACCTCCAGACCGATCTCGACCACGCGTCGGCCTGGGATCTCGAGAGCCGCCTCGACCAGGCGATGGACGCGCTGCGCTGCCCGCCACCGGAGGCCGTCGTGGACACCCTTTCCGGTGGCGAGCGTCGTCGGGTGGCGCTGTGCAAGCTGCTGCTGCAGCAGCCTGACCTGCTGCTCCTGGACGAACCGACCAACCACCTCGACGCCGAGTCGGTGCAGTGGCTCGAGGGTCACCTCGCCTCCTACCCCGGTTGCGTGCTGGCGGTGACCCACGACCGGTACTTCCTCGACAACGTCGCCCAGTGGATCCTCGAGCTCGACCGGGGCAAGACCCACCCCTACGAGGGCAACTACTCGACGTACCTCGAGACCAAGAAGGAGCGCCTCAAGGTCGAGGGCCAGAAGGACGCCAAGCGCGCCAGGATGCTCGAGCGCGAGCTGGAGTGGGTGCGCTCCAACCCCAAGGCGCGGCAGGCGAAGAGCAAGTCGCGTCTGGCGCGGTACGAGGAGCTGGCGGCCGAGGCCGACCGCATGCGCAAGATCGACACCGCCGAGATCAACATCCCGGGCGGTCCACGCCTCGGCGACGTGGTGCTCGAGGCACGCGGCCTGAGCAAGGGCTTCGAGGGTCGCACGCTGATGCACGACCTGTCGTTCACGCTGCCCCGTGCCGGGATCGTGGGTGTGATCGGCCCCAACGGCGTCGGCAAGACAACGTTGTTCCGGATGATCGTGGGGGAGGAGAAACCCGACGACGGAGACCTCGATGTCGGTCAGACGGTGAAGATCTCCTACGTCGACCAGAGCCGGGGCGGCCTCGATCCGACCAAGAACGTCTGGGAGCTGGTCTCCGACGGACTCGACTTCATCAAGGTCGCCAACTTCGAGATGCCGTCGCGGGCGTACGTCGCGTCGTTCGGCTTCAAGGGACCCGACCAGCAGAAGCGGGCCGGCGTCCTCTCCGGCGGAGAACGGAACCGTCTGAATCTCGCGCTGACGTTGAAGATGGGCGGCAATCTGCTACTGCTCGACGAGCCGACCAACGACCTGGACGTCGAGACCCTGCAGTCTCTGGAGGACGCGCTGCTGGAGTTCCCCGGGTGTGTGGTGGTCACCTCTCACGACCGCTGGTTCCTGGACCGCATCGCCACCCACATCCTGGCGTGGGAGGGCGACGAGGAGGACCCGGCGACGTGGTTCTGGTTCGAGGGCAACTTCGCAGCCTACGAGGACAACAAGGTCGAGCGGCTCGGCATCGAAGCGGCTCGCCCTCATCGGGTCACGCACCGTCGCCTCACCCGGGACTGACCCAGGCACAGACGCCTCAGGGGCGGAGGTCCGCCTCAGGGTGGCGCACGATGAGGCGGTCGGCGACCGCGTTCATCACGCGGCCCAGGGCGGCGAAGTCCTCGCGGCTGGCCACGTCGACCAAGCAGTCACGGACGCCTCGGACGTGCACCGGCGCTGCCTCGACCAGGAGGTCGTAGCCGCGGTCGGTGAGGGTGCACAGGATGCCCCGGCCGTCGTCGGGCGATATCGCCCGGTCGACGAGGCGCGCCTTCTCCATCCGGGCAACCGTGTGGGTGACCCGGCTGCGGCTGTGCGCCAGAGCGTCGGCCAGCTGCGCCATCCGCATCGACCGCTGGGGCCGCTCGGAGAGTCGGACCATGATCTCGTACTCGGTCAACGACAGGTCGAAAGCTGTCTGCAGATCGGCGTCCAGCCGGTCGAGAAGGAGCGTCACGCCCACCGCGAAGGCACGCCAGGACCGCTGCTGGTCGGCGTCCAGCCAGAGACTCCCAGGTGCCTCGGCCATAGCCGCAGGGTAGCGAGAGCCCTTCGGCATTCGGAGGCCGAGGCCCGCCCGGGAACCCGGTTCGCGGTCGGGCGGCTCCGGTCAGGCCAGTCGCTCGAGGATCAGCGCCATCCCCTGGCCGCCGCCGACACACAGCGTGACAAGTCCCAGTGACTTGTCGTGCCAGTCCAGAGAGTTGAGCATCGTCGCCTGGAGGCGCGCACCGGTCATCCCGAACGGGTGGCCCACGGCGATCGCGCCGCCGTTGACGTTCAGCCGGTCGAGGTCGATCCCGAGGTCCTGGTACGACGGCACCACCTGCGCCGCGAACGCCTCGTTGATCTCGACCAGGTCGATGTCGCCGATCGTCATCCCGGCCAGGGCCAGTGCACGCTGCGACGCGGCGACCGGGCCGTAGCCCATGATCTCCGGCGAGAGGCCGGTGACCGCGGTGGAGACGATCCGGGCCAG
>Ga0126310_10000336_pt1 | contig 15387 bp, 15 predicted proteins | sample Plot60_FD_92540 | JGI IMG/M metagenome (GOLD analysis project Ga0126310, IMG submission 92540) | Serpentine soil microbial communities from UC McLaughlin Reserve, CA, USA - Plot60 | ecosystem: Environmental > Terrestrial > Soil > Grasslands | place: USA: UC McLaughlin Reserve, Lake County... | reverse complement strand
GTGAAGGCTGGGGCTGACCTGTTGATCATCTCGAGCCCGCCACAGCAGCAGGCCGACGCCTATGATGCCGTTGTGAGGGCTGTCGATTCGGGGGAGATACCGCGGTGGCGGATCGAGGCCTCCGTAGAACGCATACTGAAGGTGAAGAAGGACTACGCGCTTGGCGGGGCGAGCGTGCGTTAGAGTTTCTAGTTGGGGTAGAATGTCCAGGATCGTAGATAGGGGAAATCTACTGGTACAGCAGGTGAGCGTGGGAAGCCTCGGGCCGGAAGGCAGCCGACGGCGTGGAAGGAGGCGGTAAGATGGCCGAAGTCACGATGGAGAACGTAACCAAGGTCTACGGCGAGGACGTGGTCGCCGTGAGGGACATGAACCTGGACATCCCCGACGGGGAGTTCGTAGTCTTCGTGGGGCCCTCTGGTTGCGGCAAGTCCACCGCTCTGCGCATGATCGCGGGGCTCGAGGACATAACGAGCGGCAAGGTGTTTATCGGGGACAATGTCGTCAACGATCTCCCGCCCCGCCAGCGTGACATAGCCATGGTCTTCCAGAACTACGCGCTCTACCCTCACATGAACGTGCGGGAGAACATGGGCTTCGCCCTCAAGCTCAGGAAGATGGACAAGGATGAGATCAACCGCAGGGTAGATGAGGCCGCGCGAATCCTCTCCATCGAGCGCTTCCTCGACAGAAAGCCCAAGGCCCTCTCGGGTGGCCAGAGGCAACGAGTGGCCCTTGGGAGGGCCATAGTGAGGGAGCCCAAGGCTTTCCTGATGGACGAGCCACTCTCGAACCTCGACGCCAAGCTGAGGGTGCAGATGCGCACGGAGATCGCCAAGCTGCACAACCGCATCGGGACCACCACAATCTATGTCACCCACGACCAGACCGAGGCGATGACGATGGCGGACCGGATCGTCGTCCTCAAGGACGGCGTCGTCCAGCAGATCGACACCCCACAGCAGATGTACGACCACCCGAACAACGTCTTTGTTGCCGGCTTCATAGGTAGCCCCGCGATGAACTTTATAAGGGCCAGCGTAGAGCGAGACAACGGCGGCTACGCGGTCGTCTTCGGCAATACCCGCATACCTCTGAGCCGCGAGGTGGTGGGGGAGGTCAAGGAGAGAAGGGGGCATGACCTCGGGGAGCACGTCGACAAAGAGATCGTACTCGGCATCCGTCCCGAGCACATGGAGGATGCAGGGACCGAGGACGCTGCCACAGTGGGCGGGGCAGAGGGCTCGAACACCGTTGAGGTCGAGGCGCAGGTTATAGAGAGCATGGGGTCCGAGAAGTACGTCTACTTCGAGCCGCCAAGGGAGCAGACAATCCACCTGGAGAGCGTCGCGGAGATGACCGACGACACCGGCGGCTCCGAGGAGGACACCAGCGGAGGGTCGGCTGAGGACCCCGGCGGCAACCTGATGGTCGCCCGCGTCTCAGCCGAGAGTACGGCGAGCGAAGGTGAGAAGATGCGCCTGGTGATCGATTCGAGCAAGATCCGGCTCTTCGATCCGGAGAGCGAACAGGCGATCCTTTAGAGGGAAGTCCGGGACAGGCCAGAGGGTCTGCCCCGAAGGTCTATGGCGCCGGGTGGAGAGCGGCGAGACGAATCTCTAGAAGGGATGCGTGGGTATGACGCAGAGTCGGCGGGAAGGGGGGGTGCTGGGCGGGCGGAAGATGAGACGGCGGGACTTCCTCAGGGTTGGTGGCGCGGGGCTGGCCGGGGCTACCCTGCTCGGGGCGGCAGGGTGTGGCGGCGGAGGTAGCGAAGCCTCGGGGAACGTCGTCTTCGCGATGGGCGTAGACACAAGCGGAACCTTGCAGGGCCTGGTAGATAAGTTCAACAAGCAGAACAAAGGCAGCTTCCAGGTCACCTACAGAGAGATGCCAGCGGACTCGGGGCAGTACTTCGACCAGCTGCGCACCGAGCTACAGGCAGGTGCCTCCGAGATAGACGTGATAGGTGGCGACGTCATCTGGCCGCCCCAGTTCGCCGCCAACGGCTGGATCCTCGACGTCTCGGACCGCTTCCCGGAGAGCGAACGCCAGCAGTTCCTCCCAGCACCTATAGACTCCCTGATCTACGATGGCGCCATCTACGGGGTGCCGTGGTTCACCGACGCAGGCATGCTCTACTACCGTACTGATCTCCTGGAGAAGGCCGGTTTCTCGGAGCCTCCCGCAACGTGGGAGGAGATGAAGGAGATGGCCCTCAAGACGGCGCAGGACACTGGCACCAAGAACGGCTTCGTCTTCCAGGGATCCAACTACGAGGGCGGTACGGTGAACGGCCTCGAGTACATCTGGACCCACGGAGGAGACGTCCTGAGCGGCGATCAGGTGATCATCGACAGCCCCGAGTCCGTAGCAGGGCTAGAGACCGAGCGGAGCATGGTCGCCGAAGGCGTGGCGCCGGAGGCCGTCTCAACTTACAAAGAGCAGGAGACAGACCCTGCATTTCTGGGAGGCACTTCGGTCTTTGCGCGCAACTGGCCCTACATGTACGCGCTCGCCTCAGACCCCGAGACATCCAGGATAAAGCCGGACCAGATCGGGGTCGCCCCTCTGCCCGCCGGAGAGGGTGGCCAGAGCTTCAGCGGGCTAGGCGGCTGGGACATGATGATCAACGCGAACTCCCAGAAGCAAGACCAGGCGTGGGAGTTCGTCAAGTTCATGACAGGAGAGGAGGGCCAGACGCAGCGTGCCCTGGCGGCCACGCTCTTGCCTACGCGCAAGGCGCTCTACCAGGACCCGAAGATCCTCAATGAGGTGCCGGTGATCCGGCTCGGCAAGGAGGCGATCCAGTCCACCAAGGCGCGCCCCGTCTCGCCCTACTACTCTGACATGTCCTTGAAGATGGCGGAGCAGTTCAACCTCTCGCTCAAAGGGGATGTCGAACCGGCTCAAGCAGTCAAGACGCTCCAGCAGGAGTTGACCAACATACTAGAGCAGGCAGGGTAACCCGGTCCGAAAGTGAGGTCAGGCGTGACGACCGCAACAACAGAGAAGAAGCGGCGGGGCGGCGTTCTCAGGGAGGAGTTCCGCAATCCCGAGCGACGCACGGCCTACTACATGGTCCTGCCAGCCCTGCTGATCATCCTGATCGTAGCCTTCTTCCCCATACTGCAGTCCATCAACCTGAGCCTGCGCCAGGCTACCATCATCCAGGCAGGACCCTTCGTCGGCCTCGAGAACTACAAGGAGATGCTCGAGAACCCCGACTTCCTCGAGGGGCTCACGAACACCTTGATCTTCACGGTGGCGAGCGTCGCGCTCGAGTTCTTTATTGGGCTCGGCATAGCGCTCGCCATAAACAGGGCGTTCAGGGGAAGGGGCCTGGTGAGGGCCGCCGTGCTCGTGCCCTGGGCCTTCCCTACCGTCATCTCGGCAGTCATGTGGCGGCTGATGTTCCAGGACCAGGTAGGCATCATCAACTACGTGGCAAACTCGACGGGCCTGGTGAGCGAGCCGATACTCTCTGACAGGACGCTGCTTCTCATCGGGGTGATCTTGGTCGACGTTTGGAAGACTACGCCGTTCATGGCGCTCCTCCTGCTCGCGGGGCTCCAGACCATCCCTGGAGACGTCTACGAGGCGGCGAGGGTGGACGGGGCCAACGTCTGGCAGCGCTTCTTCCGCATAACGCTGCCGCTCCTCAAGCCGACCATACTGGTAGCGCTGCTCTTCAGGACCCTCGACGCCTACAGGGTCTTCGACCTGTTCTGGGCGCTGAGCAACCGAGAGCTGGAGTCCCTCTCCACCTTCGTCTACGAGGGGGTGAGGATAAGCCAGCTGCAGTTCGCGCAGGGCAACGCGGCCTCGGTGTTCATCTTCGTGACGGCGTTCCTGATCGCGATCTTCTTTATTAAGGTACTCGGCATGCAGACTTCCACGGAGGAGTAGAGAGATGGCTTCCGCAACGGCGACACAGGGAGGCAGGGGGGCTATGAGCTCGCTCCTCTTCTACGTCTTCCTCTTCTTTTTCGTCTTGGTCAGCATGTTCCCGCTGATCTGGATCTTCAAGATGAGCATCATCACCAAGGGCGAGCTCTTCCAGTCCCCTCCGACCATTCTGCCCGCGAACCCGACAGGCGCGGAGTACACCCAGATCCTCAGCGACCCCGCCTTCCAGAAGGCGCTCTTGAACAGCGCCATCATCTCGGGGGTGACTACCGTTGTCTGTCTGTTCTTCGGCTCCATAGCGGCCTACGCCATAGCGAGGCTCAGGTTCCGGTTCAAGAGCTCCGTGATGACCCTGATCCTGGCGATCAGCTTCTTTCCCGCGGTGGCGATCATCGCGCCGCTGTTCGTACAGTACAGCGCCTTCGGCATCATAGACACCTACTGGGCCGCGATCGTCTCCGACGTGGTCTTCGCCCTGCCGCTCACCGTGTGGCTTCTCGTCGCCTTCTTCAGGGAGCTTCCAAAGGACCTCGAGGAGGCTGCCAAGGTGGATGGGGCCACGACGATACAGGCGTTCAGGAAGGTGATAGTGCCCCTCGCTGCTCCTGGAGTGTTCACGACGGCGATCCTCACCTTTATCTTCGCCTGGAACGAGTTCCTCTTCGCCACGACTTTCCTGTTCACCCCGGCGACCCAGCCCGTAACGGTAGTGATCCCTAACTTCGCCAGCCAGTACACGGTGGACTACGGCGCGCAGGCCGCAGCGGCAGTCGTCGTCACCGTGCCGCTCGTGATACTCGTCCTGATCTTCCAGCGCCGTATCGTCTCCGGCCTGACCGCCGGGGCGGTGAAGGGCTAGACAAGAGAGCGCCCCGATGGCGTAGCACGCAGCCCCGGAGCGAAACGCTCCGGGGCTTCTCAGCGCGTGATGGTGGTGTTGCGTTATGCTGTTCACCGCCGGGGATGCTCTTGCATCCGGGGCGCGGTTTGATCGGCGTGGTGTGGGAGGATGTTCCCTGAAGAAAGAGACCTTCTGGACGCGAGACTTGAAGCCTGGCACGAGGCTGCGCTCGAGCTTTCTTGCCACCGACTCGGCGGTCCGCAAGGACAGCCGCGGCGTGCCCTTTCTCTCGCTCAAGCTGGTTGACCGCACGGGTTCGGTGGACGCCCTTATGTGGCGGCTCCCAGACGAGCTGCTAAAGGGCCTACCCTCCCCGGTATACGTGGACATCGAGGGCCAGACTCACGAATACAGGGGGACGCTCCAGGTAAAGGTAGAGCGGCTCAAAATCCTCCGTCAGGAGGACGTCTCCGAGGAGGACTACCTCCCGACCACCGAGAAGGATCGTCTGGCCCTCGCCGAGGAGATCCTGCTCGCGGGCAGGGGGTTCGAGAACGAGCACCTCAGAGATCTCTTCGACTCCATGGTCTCGGACGATGACTTCTGGGAGGCGTTCTGCGAGGCGCCAGCCGCCAAGGGCATGCACCACGCCCGCATCGGCGGCCTCCTCGAACACTCGGTCTCGTGCCTCAAGATCGCCAGCGCTCTAGCCGAGGTCTACCCTGTGGACAGGGACCTGATGCTCTTTGGGGCCATCTTCCACGACGTGGGCAAGGTGCGCGAGCTCGCCTGGAGCGGCGGCGGGTTCTCGTATACAACCGAGGGCCGTCTGCTCGGCCACGTCGTCCTCGGCGAGCGAATCGTCGCCTCTTACGTCGCCGCCCTCCCCGGATTCCCCGAGGAGCTCGCCCTGCGAATCTCGCACGTGCTGCTCTCGCACCAGGGGGAGATCGAGTACGGCTCTCCCGAACGGCCCAAGACGCTAGAAGCCCTGCTAGTCCACCTAGTAGACAACCTCGACGCCAGAGCAGCCATGTACCTCGAGAGCACCGCGAACGTCGGCCCCGGCGGCTGGAGCCACCACGATAACCCCCTCGGACGCGCCCTCTACGTGCCAGAGGAATAGCTTGTCAGCACGCCTGCTTTTAGCAGGCTCTCAGCCCGCTTCGGGCCTTTTGCAAGGCCCTCGCTTGTCAGCAAGCCACTCTGGGGGTGGCTTGTCAGCACTTCAGCCAGTCAGCTAGAGAAAGCTGAAATGCTGAAAGCGAGGCCTAGACTAGCGGCCGATGCGTGCTGAAAGCGAAGCCCGAAGGGCGTAGCGTGCTGAGAGGCGCGAAGCGTCGGGCTGACAAGCGAAGCCCTAAAAGGGCGTAGCGGGCTGAAAGCTGCCCGCAGGGCAGCGTGCTAAAGGTCCCGCTCTCCGCCCTTTTTCTTGCGGTTCGTTTCCTCGTCCTCTTCCTCGTCGGCCCCTGCGGTCAGCTCTTCCTTGAACTCGTCGATCGAGCGGCGGGCCTCGGACACGAAGCGGCCAATGTCGCGGGCCATCCGCGGGAGCGCGTTGGGGCCGAAGATCACGAGAACGAGCAGGCCGATGACAACGATCTCCTGGCCACCGATTCCGAACATGTGGAGATTATAACCCCATGGCTGTCGGCTTACGATGGGTCCTGCCCTCGGACCTTCGTATATACTCAGTGACGTGACGCCCTTCGCGAGGATACGTCTTTGATCTCCTGGGGCGCGGCGCGTACGATAGCCGTGGCGCTCGCCTCCCGCACGGAGAGACCCCCGAACGGGGACTTCGACTACGCGGTGGCGGTCGAGGAGACCCTTGGGCCGCTCTCGCGGTTCACGGGGATCGAGCTGCCCCGGAGCGCGCCCATAGACCGTCAGCTCAGGGTCGCGGATAGGGCGGAGTGGATAGACTTCAACATCGAGGGCTTCGGCGCGCTCATGGAGCCTGTCCTGAAACGCGCCTCCGCTGGCGCGGATAACCTGACCTGGGCGCTCGGTGGCCTGACGCTCACGGCGCAGGTTGGACTCCTCCTTGGCTTTCTCTCTGCCCGCGTACTCGGGCAGTACGACACGGGACCGCTGCTCGCGCGAGAGAGGGCAGGCGAGCCTGGCAAGGTCTTCTTCCTCGACGGGAACATAGTCTCTGCGGCTGGCAGAATAGGGGTCCCCGTCGACGGTCTAAGGCTCTGGATCGTGCTGCACGAGATGACCCACGCCCTGCAGTTCGAGGGGTACCCCTGGATCCGCGCTCACCTCGGCGAGTTGCTCGAGAGCCTTCTCGCCCCTCTGGCCGACCGGCTCGGGGCACGCGAGACCTTCAGGCGTCTCTCGGATAACCTGAAGACCGGCGGCCGCTCGATCGAGCTGATGATGAGCCGGTCCCAGCGCGAGTCCTTCGACAGGATGCAGGCTACCATGTCTGTGATCGAGGGTTACTCGGACTTCGTCATGCACAACGTCGGCGAGAGCCTCGTACCGCACTACGAGCACCTGAGGGCGCGCATGGCGAAGAGTAGGGCCCACCGTCCTCCGCTCGAGACCGCCATCTTCCGCATCACGGGGCTCGACGTTAAACTCGAGCAGTACCGGCTCGGCGAGCGCTTCGCCGACGCGGTAGTCAGGCGTCAGGGCATGGATGGACTGAACCGGGTATGGGAGCGCCCCGAGAACCTGCCAACCCTGGGGGAGATCCGTGACCCCGGCATCTGGATGACCAGGATGGAGAGCACTTGAGCCACGGGGAGAGCACCCCTTATACCCTGGGCTACGAGTTCGCCAGCGACGAGGAGGCCAGAGGCGCAGCCGCCGAGCTCGACCAGCGCTTCGCCGAGAGGGAGCTGGCAGGCTTGCGTATCTACCGTGTTCGCTGGAGCGGCAACTACCTGGTAGAGGCCGTCTTCTCGGAAGATGCGCCGGGTGCGCGCCTGCAGGACGCAAGGGCGCTGCTCGGCGAGTCGGGGTCCCCGGTGCACCCGGACGACCTCAGGGACTACAAGAGAGCCACAGGGGAGAGCACTCCAGCCGGCGCGCTCCCCGAATGGATCAAACGCCTATTAGGCTACAGGCCGTAGGCGTCAGCAAGAATACCTGTTACCTGATGCCTCGAGGCGCGTGGATTCCTGCTTGCGCGGGAATGACGGAGCGAGAACCGCGCCGGTGGTGTTCGGGCGAACTCGGTTTGAGACCCGATGTTGCTGCCTGCCACCTGACACCTAATCTATGCGTTGCTCGAGGCGAGTGATCTGATCCCTCAGCTCTTCTATCTCGTGCTCGAGGTATCTCTCCCTACCCCGCACCCGAGTGTAGCCAGATTCGAGTACCGAGCCCAGAGCGTCCAGGATCTGACCAGCCTTGGCGCCAAGAAAACGAATCGAGACGTCGAGACCGCCTAGGGCCGACTGGCTGGCCGAGCGTGCGGCTGGGGTTGCGGCGAAGGACCCTACGGCGAAGCCGCCAACTGCGCCGACGGCCGCCCCGACCAGAAACCTCGTCGTACCCTTGTCCAAGCGAAACTCCTCTCGCCACTCTCGAGCTTCGACGGGGCAAGTTTAGCATAGCGGTCGCGGGCGGCTCTCTGGCTAAACCCGCGAGTTATACTGGGAGACGTATGTTGGAGACGGGGAAGAAGAAGCGTCTGCGGGACCTCCCCGCCGTCGACGCCGTGCTGCGCGTCCCGGCCGCCGAGACGCTTGCGGGGCGCCACGGCCGCGCGAGGGCTACCGCGGCTATCCGCGAGACGTTGGAGCGTCTGCGGCGGGAGATCGTGGCCGGCGGAGAGCCGGAGATCTCGGAGCACGCCGTGGTTGCTGCCGCCGCGAACCTCCTCTCCGGCAGGGGTCTGCGACGCGTGATCAACGCCACGGGGGTGATCCTCCACACCAACCTGGGACGCTCTGTACTCTCGGAGCGGGCCGCAGGAGCCGCCGCCGAGGCCGCGCGGAACTACTCTAACCTCGAGTACGACCTAGCCTCGGGTGCCCGCGGATCTCGCTACGACCACGCGGTGCCTCTCCTGAAGGAGCTGACCGGCGCGGAGGACGCCCTCGTCGTCAACAACTGCGCGGGGGCAACCCTGCTCGCGCTCTCCGCCCTGGTGGCCGAGGGTGCGGACGCTCCAGAGGTCATCGTCTCGCGCGGGCAGCTCATCGAGATCGGGGGCGGCTTCCGCATCCCCGAGGTACTCGAGCTCTCCGGCGCGAGGCTGCGCGAGGTGGGCACCACGAACCGCACCAGGCTCTCGGACTATGAGGCGGCCATGAGCGAGAACACCAACGCCATCCTCTGGGTCCACCCGAGCAACTTCGAGATAATGGGCTTTACAGAGTCCGTGGATATAGCCGACCTCGCCTCTCTAGGGCCCCCCGTCATCGCCGACGTCGGCAGCGGGGCGCTCTTGCCTGTGGGAGACGAGCCCATGGCGCAAAGCGCCGTCCGTGATGGGGCCGAGCTCGTCGTCTTCTCGGGGGACAAGCTACTGGGCGGGCCGCAGGCCGGGATCGTCGCGGGCTCCTCGCGCCTCGTCTCGGCGATGCGCCGCCACCCCCTGGTACGCGCCCTCCGCGCGGACAAGCTCTGCCTCGCCGCGCTCGAAACCACGTTGGGGGCTTACCTCGAAGGTGTGGCTCTCGAGGAGCTCCCCACCCTCCGCATGCTAAGCGCCCCCGTCTCGGAGGTAGAGGAACGAGCGAGGCGGCTGGCGGGTCAACTGGCGCGAGCGGCGCCGAACGTCGAGGTTGACGTTGCGCCTTCCGTGGCCCGTAGCGGTGGCGGGACCTTGCCCACGCACGAAGTGCCTTCCTTCGCCGTTCGCCTCGGCGGAACGGATGCCGTGTCTCTGGCCGAGAGGTTGAGGAGGGCCGACCCTCCGGTCGTTGGCCGTCTCCACGAGGGCAGGCTGTGGCTCGATGTCAGGACGCTCCTTCCAGACGACGAGGGTGCGGTCGCCGCGGCCGTGAGCGGTGGCTGAGCCGACAGACCGCCCGATAGCGCTCACCATCGGGACGGCTGGGCACGTCGACCACGGCAAGACCACCCTTGTGCGCTACATGACGGGCACCGACACCGATCGCCTCGAGGAGGAACACAGGCGGGGCATCTCGATCGTGCCCGGCTACGCGGAGCTCGAGTTGCCTAGCGGGCGCAGAGCCAGCCTCGTGGACGTGCCTGGCCACGAGCGCTTCGTCAAGAACATGGTATCCGGGGCGACAGGGGTCGACGCCTTCCTGCTCGTTGTCGCCGCCGACGACGGGGTGATGCCCCAGACCAGAGAGCACCTCGACGTACTGCGGGTGCTCGGCGTCGAGCGGGGGGTAGTGGCGCTTACCAAGATCGACGCCTCAGACGAGGAGACGGTAGAGCTTGCCGCATTGGAGGCAGAGGAGCTCCTCGAGTCGGTAGGCATAGAAGCCCCGATAATCCCCGTGAGCGGCGTGACCGGCGAGGGCGTGGAGGAGCTTCTGGCGGCGCTGGACGAGCTGGCCGCCAACCCCCCGGATGGAAGTTCGGCCGGCACACTGGCGAGGCTGCCCGTGGACCGGGCGTTCGTGCTGAAGGGGATAGGGGTTGTGGTTACGGGGACGTTGTGGAGCGGGGAGATCCGTCCCGGCGACACCCTCTACACCGCCTCGGGCCTTCGCCCGCGGGTGCGGGGGATACAGACCCACGGCCGCCACGCAGAGGTAGCCTATCCCGGAGCACGAACCGCCCTCGACCTCGCCGGCATCGACGCCTCCCAGATAGCGGCGGGAGACGTCCTCCTCTCACGACCTGTCACACCTACCCGTGCCTTCGACGCGCGCCTCTGGCACATCGAGGGCGCGAAGCCCTTGGCCCACGGTATCAGGGTAAGGCTCCACCACGGCACCCGAGCGACGAACGCCAGGGTTCGCCTGTTCGACCGCCGGGAGCTTCTGCCGGGGGATAGCGCCCTGGCGCGTCTGAGGCTGGAGGAAGCCCTGATCCTGCTCCCCTCCGACCGCTTCGTCCTGCGCGCGATGGCGCCACAGATAACCATCGGAGGGGGTACGGTGCTCGACCCCACACCTACGGGTCGCGCCCCCGAGCCAGGGTGGCTTGAGGCCCTCGAGAGCGGCGACCCGAGCCGCACCATCCCGCTCGTCCTCGCCCGCGCCGGGCGAGAGGGCATGAGCACCAGGGACCTATCGCTGGCCCTCTCTCTCGCCCCCGAGGAGGCGAAAACAGCGGCAGAGCGTCTCCCAGAGGCGTCGAGGGTGGGCGAAATCTACACACTAACCGAGACGGTAGTGGCTGCGAAGGAGCGGTTGCTAGATGCCATCGGGCAGCGCGCTGAGCAACGCCCCGAGAGCCCTGGGTTGAGCGTGGCAGAGGCCAGGGTCGCGACGGGGCTCGCAGCGCCTCTCGCCGACGCCTTGCTCGAGGAGCTGGCGGGCGGAGGCGATATCCGGATGACCGAAGCCGGGGTGGGCTTGCCGGATGCCGGGGAGGTGCCACCGGAGTTGGAGGAAGAAGCGAGGAGGCTGCTCGAAGACCTGCAGCACGCGGGGGAGGAGCCGCCGGCGCTGGAGCCGACGCCCGCGCTTCGGCTGTTGCTGCAGCGCGGCGCGGCGGTGAGCCTGGGCGAGAAGCTCTTCGCCTCGAGCGAGACCGCCGATAGAGTGCTGGAAGAGATAAAGACCGTCTGCCGGGGGGAGGGTGAGATCTCGCTCGCCGGGCTGCGCGACCGTCTGGGAACCAGCCGCAAGTACGCCCAGGCTTGGCTCGAGTACTCCGATACGGTTGGGGTGACCAGCCGAACCGGCGATGTGAGGGTCCTGACCCGCCGGTATCGGTAGGCGGTGTAATAGAATACGCTCTGCAGCGGAGAGCTTCGGAATGCGTGGGCCTGGTGGCCCGGCCGGTCTTCAAAACCGGTTTGCGGCCTTGTTAGAGGCCGTGGCGGTTCGATTCCCCCGCATTCCGCAGTTTTAGCATTTCAGCACGCTCAGCCCTATGGGCTTCGCTTGTCAGCACACCGCCCTGCGGGCGGCTTGTCAGCTGGTCAGGTAAGCTATGGATGGCGAGGGGCTGATTCGCTTGAGAAGTGGTTCGGAAAGAGAGGTTTCGGCAGTATTCTCTGTGGCGAACCAGACAAAGCTGACAGGCTGAGATGCTGACCATCGCTACCTACAACACCTCCCAGGAGCGCAAAGGCCGGGACCCTGCGCTGGATGCCCTGCTCGGGGAGAAAGAGACCATGGTCTGTCTTCAGGAGGTGAACCCGGCGCGGGCGTTGCGAATAAAGCGCAGCCTCGACTCCAGAGCCTTCGTCTCGCTCGCGAAGTACGGACTGCTCTACCTCGCGCTCGTGTTGCCAGTGGGGGCGCGGTTCCTCGAGCGCCGCACGGCCTCTCTGAGCGGTTACGGGGGCGTCTTCCCCAGGGGCTGGTCGCTGCTCCGTAGCTACGAGCTGTTCAGGGCGGGGCGCCCTGGCTGGCCTGACGGGCTCGAGCCGCGTGTGGCGCAGGTTACCCGCGTGTTGTGGCAGGAGAGGGAGTTCGGGCTGGTCAACACCCACCTGCCCTACGAGTCAGGGCTCAGGAGCAGGTGCCTGGATCTCCTGGCCGGGTTTCTCGATGCGGGGAGCACCGTCCTCGCCGGGGACCTCAACGCAACGACGCGGAACCTCTTTCTCGCCGACTTCCTCCTCGAGACGGGCCTTCGCCCGGCAGGGACCGCGCAACCGACGCACGACTCGGGGCGTAGGATAGACTTCGTACTTTACAGGGATGGTTTCAGCGAGGTTGAGTACACCGTGACGGAGAGCCTGAGCGACCACAGGCTGGTCAGGGCCGAATTGGAGGTATGAGGCGTGGCGGAGTTTTCTCACCTTGACCGTGAGGGGGCGGCGAGGATGGTGGACGTGGGGGAGAAGGCCGTCGTCAGGCGCACCGCTGTGGCCGGAGGACAGGTCCACATGTCTCAAAGGACGCTCGAGCTGCTGCGGAAGAAGGCGCTGCCCAAGGGGGAGGCGCTCAACACGGCAAGGATCGCCGGCGTCATGGCGGCGAAGCGCACGCCCGAGCTCATCCCCCTCTGTCACGGCATCGACCTGACCTCTGTGGACGTGGAGTTCGAGGTCGGGCAAGGGTGGATAGAGATCTTCGCGACGGCCCGCGCCAGCGACCGAACGGGCGTCGAGATGGAGGCCCTGACGGCCGTGAGCGTGGCCGCGCTCACCATCTACGACATGTGCAAGGCGGTGGACAAGGAGATGATGATAGGAGAGATAAGGCTCATCGAGAAGAGGAAGGGACCGGCCGGGGCGTGAAGGCTTACACGGCGCCGGCGGCCCGTGCATGCAACACTTTGACGGTGATGATGGCGCGGATAGTGCTGTGCTAGACTTCTGGGCCGAATTGCAGGCTTTATGGCAGATTGGGAGGGCTTGATCGAGGGCGGAAACGTCGTTCTTTACCCCATATTTCTCGACCTCGACGGGCGGCGGTGCGTGGTCGTCGGGGGAGGCGAGGTTGCCAGCAGGAAGGCGCGCAAGCTCCTGCAGGCGCGTGCTGGCGTAGTGGTGATCTCGCCCGAGATCACCACCGAGCTCGAGAGCGTGGCCGTCGAGGTCCACCGCAGGCCGTATAAAGAGGGAGACCTCGAGGGCGCTTACCTGGTCTTCGCCGCGACCGACTCGAGGGAGGCCAACGCGGCGGTAGCCCGCGAGGCGAAGGAGCGCGGCATCCCCGTCAACGTCGCGGACAGACCGCGGGATGGAGACTTCGCCCTGCCGGCGACGCTCCGGCGCGGCGGGCTGCAGGTAGCGGTCTCGACCGGCGGCGCCTCGCCTACCCTGGCGCGCAGGATCAAGGACCGACTCGAGGAAATGTTCGGACCCGAATGGGCCGGCATCGTGGAGGAGCTGGAGAGGGATCGGCGGCGTGGAAACAAGAGCGAGGAGAGGCTCGAGCGGGAGGTGAGCAGGTGCTTATCGCGGCTCTCGGGATGAGCCACCGCTCCGCGCCGGTTGAGGTGCGCGAGCGCGTTGCCTTCGCCCCGTGCGCCGGCCGCAACTTCCTGCGGCGGCTCGGCGAGGAGGGCGCAGTCGCCGAGGCCGTTCTGCTCTCCACCTGCAACCGGACCGAGATCTACGCGGTAGTCGAGGACGCGAGCGCCCGCGACCGGGTCCTCGACCTCCTCGCCGAGGACAGGGGAGCGGAGCGGGGGTCTCTCGAGCGAGATACTTACTGGCTCACCGACGCCGAGGCCGTCAGGCACCTCTACCGCGTGGCGAGCTCCCTCGATTCGATGGTGGTGGGGGAGGCCGAGATCGTTGGCCAGGTCCGCGAGGCTTACAGGGTTGCGACCGAGGAACAGCGCACCGGAGCGGTCCTGAACCGCCTGTTCCACACCTCCCTCAGAGTGGGCAAGAGGGTTCGCTCGGAGACAGGCATAGGGGACAGCTCCCTCTCTGTGCCTCACGTCGCCGTGAAGCTCGCAGGAGGTGTCTTCGGCACGCTCAGGGGTCGCAGGGCTCTGGTGCTCGGCGCGGGGGAGATGAGCGAGCTCGTCGTCAAGCACCTGAAGGCCAGGGGCGTGGCGGAGATCCGCATCGCCAACCGCACCCCGGAGCGGGCTCGCCTGCTCGCCGAGAGGGTGGGCGGCCACGCGGTTCCCTTCGATGCCATGGTAGAGGAGCTCTCCGAGGCGGACGTGGTGGTCAGCTCGACGGGCGCTGGTGATTGGGTGGTCACCAGGGAGGTTGTGGCCGCGGCACTCGCCAGGAGAGAGGATCCCCTGTTCTTCATAGACATAGCCGTGCCGCGCGACGTGGACCCCGTGGTGCAGACCCTCGGGCGTGTCTTCGTCTACGACATCGACGATCTGCAGGCCGTCGTCGAGCGCAACGCCGATGACCGGGGGGACGCCGCCGAGAAGGGGGAGGCCATGATCTCCCCTGCCGTCGTTGACTTCATGAGCTGGCTAAGCTCGCTGCACGCAGTACCCCTCATCCAGGAGCTGCGCGACGGGGCCGAGCGGATCCGACGCCACGAGCTCGCCCGCGCACTGCAGAGGATGGATCTCTCCCCGGAGGAGGCGGAAGCCGTCGAGCGGATGAGCCGCTCGCTCGTGAACAAGCTCCTGCACGGCCCCATCTCCGAGCTGAAGGCGCTCGCCGAGACCGGCCACCCCCTCGAGGGCGCAGAGATCAGGCGCCGGCTGCTCGCCCTCGAAGGACTCGGCGTGGCGCTGCATCGCCACCACTCCGACCCTCGATGACGCCTGACCAGAGCGTGCTCCTCGGGACGCGAGGCTCCAGGCTCGCCCTCGCGCAGGCCGAAGCGTGCGCGAGTGCACTGCGCGCAGCGGACCTGAGGGTGGAGATCCGCGTTATAAAGACCACGAGCGACCACCATCCCGAGACCCCGCTCTCCGTCATTGACCGGCGCGACGTCTTCACCAGGCAGCTCGACGAGGCCCTCCTTGGTGAGGAGATAGATTTCGCGGTTCACTCCCTCAAAGACGTGCCGACGGAGCTGCCCGAGGGGATAGTTCTCGCGGCGATCACGGAACGTCACGATCCCTCGGAAGTTCTCGTCTCACAAGAGCGCTATGACGTGGCCACGCTGCCGCGGGGTGCCGTGGTGGAGACCTCGAGCCTC
>Ga0126310_10000335_pt1 | contig 15390 bp, 14 predicted proteins | sample Plot60_FD_92540 | JGI IMG/M metagenome (GOLD analysis project Ga0126310, IMG submission 92540) | Serpentine soil microbial communities from UC McLaughlin Reserve, CA, USA - Plot60 | ecosystem: Environmental > Terrestrial > Soil > Grasslands | place: USA: UC McLaughlin Reserve, Lake County... | reverse complement strand
TCCAATGCGGATGGCCATCCCGACTTGGCTGTGATCACACGGGCAAGCAATCTGTGGCTCTACTACGGTGACGGCAAGTTGGGACGCGCCAGCCGCAAGTTGATCAGTAGTGGCTGGCAAGATCATTCCTGGCTCCGCGGGCCAGGAGACTTCAATGGTGACGGGCGACCCGACTTGATCAGCCTCGTCGGTGATCATTTGCTACTGCACAAGGGAATCAAGGGTGGCTTTGCCACACGAGTCACGCTGGCCAGCGGCTGGTCGGACATCTCGAGCATCACCTCAGTCGGCGACTTCGATGGCGATCATCGCGCCGATGTCATCGCCCGCACCAAGGACGGCCGTTTGGTGCTCTACAAAGGGAATGGTCGCGCAACCGTGACCCGCAGCACCACACTTGCCGGCTCCTTTGCCGGCACCCGCTTCGCCGTCTAACACTGACTTGAGCGTCAGTGGCTGCCATAGCGACCAGGCGTACTGACAAGTCGGTGAGAATGAGCTGGTGATCGAGGGCTTTGAGATCGGCCACCACACCGCGGACGGCGACGGCTGGCTGACCGGGACGACGGTTGTGCTGGCCCGCGAGGGCGCAGTTGGTGGCGTCGATGTACGCGGCGGCGGCCCGGGAACCCGAGAGACGGACCTGTTGCATCCGGCGACAACTGTCGAGCGCGTGCATGCGGTCGTGCTCACCGGCGGTAGTGCGTACGGACTTGCGGCGGCGAACGGCGTTATGACCGCTCTCGAGGCGGCCGGCATTGGCTTCCCTGTCGGCTTGGAACCTCATCAAGTCGTCCCCATTGTGCCGGCCGCAGTGCTGTTCGACCTCGGCAGAGGTGGCGTGTTCAGCAATCGGCCGACAGACGAGTTCGGAGCTCTAGCGATGGCCGCCACCACCAACCAACCTGCGACCGGCTGTGTCGGTGCGGGAACGGGGGCCCTCTGCGGCGGGATCAAGGCAGGCTTTGGCTACGCGGAAACCCAGCTCCCGTCTGGGATCTCCATTGCCGCAGCTGTGGTGGTAAATGCAGCAGGATCAGCCGTTGACCCAACGACGGGCCGGTTGTGGGCCGATCACAGACAGCTGCTCGCAACGCCAACTGATCTTGAGCGAGATGCACTGGCGACCGCGTACGCGGCAGCCCAAACCTCGTACGCCACCACCATCGGTGTGATCTTGACAGATGCAATCTTGTCGAAGGCGCAGGCCAGCAAGCTTGCAGCGGTAGCGCACGACGGGATGGCTCGCGCTATCCGGCCGATCCACTCCATGCTGGATGGCGACACGGTGTTCTGTCTCGCTTCAGCTCACCGGCCGGTCGTCCTGGATCCGCCGCACTGGTTGTTTGCCTTCAACACCTTGCTGGCGGGGGTAGCCGATGTATTCACCGAGGCTTGCCTGGATGCGATGCTCGCTGCGACCGACCGAGGCGTCTGGAAGAGTTACACAGAGCTGGCGCCGTCCGTTGTCGGCTGAGATATCGGTTTGGTCCCGCCGCCACCTGCTATCGGCTCGCGCGGCGGCCCTAGAAGCTGGTGTCGTCGTCGCGCTTCGCCGAACGATGGCATTGGGATTTCTTGCGCGTCGCTCGCGGGGCCTTCGGCGCATCGCGCCTCCGATCACCAGCGGGCGCCTACCGACGCTCGCCGAGAACATTCCTACACTGGTGGCTGCATTCGGCCATCACCAAAGAGGGACCATGAAGGCGTTACTGCTGGAAAATATTCATCCTGAAGGCGTCCGGCTGTTCACCGAGCGCGGTATCGAGGTCGAAATCGCCAAGGGAGCGCTCGACGAGGCCGAACTGATCGACGCGCTGGGTGGAGTGCAGCTGCTGGGCATTCGCTCGAAGACGAATGTGACCAAGAATGTCCTAGACGCCGCTCCAGACCTGGAAGCGATCGGCGCCTTTTGCATTGGCACCAACCAGATTGACTTAGCCGCTGCCGCGAGCCGGGGCATTCCGGTCTTCAATGCACCCTTCTCGAATACCCGCAGCGTCGTGGAGCTCGTCATCGCGGAGATCGTCGCGCTGGCACGCCATCTGACCGACAAGAACGCCAAGATGCATGCCGGAATTTGGGACAAGTCAGCCAAAGGCGCGCACGAGGTACGCGGCCGAACGCTCGGCATCGTCGGCTACGGCAATATCGGTAGCCAGCTGTCGGTGGTAGCTGAATCAATAGGCATGCGGGTCTACTTCTATGACGTCGCCGACAAACTAGCCCTCGGCAATGCTCGGCGCTGCGAAACCCTCGACGAGCTGCTGGAAGTAGCCGAGACTGTCACATTGCACGTGGACGGGCGCCCCGGCAACGCCGGTCTCTTCGGCGCCGAGCAGTTCGCCAAGATGCGGCACCGCAGTCTGTTTCTCAACCTGTGTCGCGGCTTTGTCGTTGATCATGATGCGCTACGCGAGCAGCTCTTGAGCGGGCACATCGCGGGCGCGGCACTAGATGTCTTTGCCGATGAACCCAAGAATGCCGGAGATCGATTCAGCTGCAGCCTGCAGGGCCTGCCAAACGTGATCTTGACACCGCATATCGGCGGTTCGACCGAGGAGGCGCAGACCGATATCGGTCGGTTCGTGGCCGGCAAGCTGCGTGACTTCACCGACAGCGGGCACACCACGATGTCGGTCAACCTGCCCCAGGTGCAAACCGATAGCAGGATCGCCGGCCGCAGCCGGCTGCTGCATGTCCATCAGAACGTCCCCGGGGTGCTTGCTACGGTGAACGGGTTGCTGGCAAACGCCCACGTCAACATCGAGAGCCAGGTGCTCTCGACCCGCGGGGAACTGGGCTACGTGATCACTGATATCGCAGGAGGCCTGACCGCAGAGCTGATCGACAAGCTAGAGAGCATGCCGGAGACCGTACGCGTTCGGGTTCTGGACTAGTCAATGCCAACATGACCGGCCCGGCGAATCAGTGGCGGCAGCCATGACGGGCACCGCGGATCGGCTTCAAGATCATTGAGAGTCCACCAGCCGACCTCGACCAGCTCACGCGGCGCATTGACGTAGGGCTCGATAGCTGGGGGGGCCTGTGCGGTGAAGGTCACGGTGATCTGCCGCTCGCCGCTGTCGGTAAGAAAGTACTCCGACTCCAGATACTGCAGCGGCGTCTGGGAGAGATCAAGTCCAACCTCCTCGGCGACTTCCCGTCGGGCAGTCGTCTCCAGTACGTCGGCGAGAGGATGAGTGACCTCAACATGGCCGCCAATCATTCCGATCATGTTTGGCGCGTACGCCACATCGGGCGCCCGAACCACCAGCAGCCAGCTGTCACCATGCTGGATCAGCACGCAGACCGTGACTGCGTAAACCTCGCTGTCCACCAAACGATCAAGACTTGCGTCGGATGATCTTGATGACGATGAACAGGAGCAGGCCGAAGACCGCAAGCGCCGGGCCGTACCGCTTCAGAAGCACTGGCCCAATGGTGCGCAGTACGTCGACGGTGCTCTCCTCCGGGCCTCTCGGCGGCATCTGGGCAGTCGGTGCGGAAACTTGCGGTGCCGTCGAGGGAGCAGGCTCGGTCAGTGGCGGGGCATTGTCGGCAACCGGAGCGGCCGCTGCCACTTCGTCAGCGGCAGGCACAGCGTCCAGCTCGATGGTCTGCTCGGTGTCCGCCTGGTCGAATCCAGCACCAGCAGCCGCAACCTCTGATGTCACCGCCGCCTGTGGAGCCGTGGTAGACGCGTCGGCGAAACGCTCGGACACGCAGGTCACGAACTGTTCCAACAGTTTGTCACTGACATCGGAGATCACACCGCGCCCGAACTGGGCTGGCTTCCCGGTGACCGCCAGATCGGTCAATACTTCGACCTCAGTTTCCTCCCCATCTTCGGCAAACGAGGCGGTGACCCTGGCGGTTGCCGTCCCGTTCCCTCTCTTGTCCTTACCACGGGCTTCTATCACCACCTGCCGATCGGTATCGTTACGTTCCACGAATCGCCCAGATCCGTTGTAGACAAGGGAAATTGGGCCTAATTTTATCTTGACCGAACCGGCGAACTCATCGCCGGTGATGCTGCTGATGGTGGCACCCGGAAAGCATGGGGCTAGCCGTTCCAAGTCGTTGAAGGCGTTCCAGGCCTCGTCGATCCGGGCGGGCACGCTAAAGCGATGCGTCAGGTCCATGGCTCATCATGTCCTACGTTCGGGCAGCAGCCAGCACCGCGCGACGTCCCAAGACCGATACCAGATGCCTGCGGTACTCGGGGTCGCCATTGAGATCAGTCGGCGGTGCGGTGCCATCGGCGATGCTGGTGAGCGCGGCCGCCACGGCGTCGGGCTCCACCGCGACGCCGACCAGCGCTTGCTCGGCTGCCCGCGCACGAATTGGGGTCGGTCCCATGTTGGTCAAGCCAATCCTGGCCTCGGCGATAGTGCCGCCTTCGGTCCGGACGGTCGCCGCCACTCCCGCGATCGCCCACTGATGAGCAACACGGACGAACTTCTCGTACGCCGAGCCCCAGCCGGTGTACTTCGGTACCCGAACCTCGACCAAGATCTCATCATCTCCAACGGCGGTCGTGAAAAGATCTTGGAAGAAGTCCGCTGCTGCAACCGTACGTTGCCCGCTTGGGCCAGCGATCACGAACTCCGCGTCCAGTGCGAGCATTGGTGCGGGAATGTCGCTCGCTGGGTCAGCGTGCGCACATGCCCCGCCGAATGTGCCGCGATGCCGAACTTGCGGGTCAGCAACAGTTGCGACGCACCTTGCGATCAAGGAAGCATGCTCGGCGATAAGGGAGTCGCGGAGCACCTCGAAGTGTGGCGTCATTGCCCTGATGACGATGGCATCCCCGTCGTCACGAATGCCCTTCAGGGAATCGATCTTGGCCAAGTCGATCACCAGCTCTGGTGCCGCGAGCCGGAGCCTAAGCACGGGTAGCAGACTCTGCCCGCCGGCGATGATCTTGGCATCGTCACCACCCTCTCCGAGCAGCTGCAAGGCCTCGTTCAGGCTGGTAGGTGCCTTGTAGTCGAAGGCCGCGGGTATCACGCCTCTCCTCCTTCTTCGTCGAAGTGGGGTTGGGTCTCCTCGGGTGTAGTGGACTCTTCAGTCAGCGGCTCTACGCCCTGGATGGCCTTCCAGACCCGCATCGGCGTACACGGCATCTCTATGTCGGTCACGCCGAGCGGTCGCAACGCGTCGAGTATCCCGTTGACAATGGCCGGAGTAGAGGCGATGGTGCCGGCCTCGCCGACCCCCTTCGCACCAAGCTCGTTGCTCACCGCGGGCGACTCTGTCCGATCAGTAACGAAGTCGATCAGGTCGGCCGCCGTCGGCACCAGGTAGTCCACGAACGAACCGGTGATCAGAGTGCCATTGTCGTCGTAGACGGCTTCCTCGAAGAGTGCCTGCGCGATCCCTTGAGTCACGCCGCCGTGCACCTGGCCTTCGACGATCAGTGGATTGACCACCTTCCCAATGTCGTCGACCGCGACGTACTTGCGGATGGACACCTCTCCGGTCTCGGTATCGACCTCAAGTGCTGCGAGGTGGGTGCCGTGCGGATAGGAGTAGACCTCGGGGTCGAAGGACGCCGAAGAATCCAGGTTCGGCTCGATTCCCTCGGGCCAGTAGTGCGCTTGCAGGGCGGCGAAGGCAATCTCAGCCAGCGACTTGCCCTGATCAGTGCCCTTGACCCGGAAGTGGCCGGCTACGAACTCAAGATCATCTTCGCTCGCTTCCAAGAAGTGTGCTGCGATGGGCTTGGCCTTTTCGATCACCTTGTCGGCGGCCTTGAGCACCGCCGTCGCTCCGACGACAAGTGATCGGGAGCCGTAGGTGTCCAGGCCACGCTGAGCGATCTGGGTGTCGCCATGCAGCACTTCCACATCCTCAAAAGCCACCCCCAACTTGTCGGCCACGATTTGGCTCCAGGCTGTCTCGTGTCCTTGTCCGTGGGGGCTCGTTCCGACAACCACCTCAACCGCGCCAAGCGGGAGCATCCGCACCTCAGCGTGTTCCCAACCGCCGGCGATGTAGTTCAGCCTCCCGAGTATCCGCGACGGGGCTAGCCCACATTGCTCGGTGTATGTCGAGATGCCGATCCCGAGCTGTATTGGGTCTTTGCGGGCACGGCGTTCGGCCTGTTCAGCCCGCAGCCCGTCGTAGTCGAACAGTTCCTTGGCCCTTGCGGTAGCCGCCTCGTAGTTGCCGGAGTCGTACTCGTATCCGGCCACGGTAGTGAAGGGGAACTCCTCGGCGGTGATCCAATTCTTGGCCCGCAGCTCCAAGGGATCCATGCCCAGCTCGACTGCAAGATCATCCATGAGCCGCTCGATGGCATACGTCGCCTCCGGGCGGCCGGCCCCGCGATAGGCATCAGTGCGCACCTTGTTGAGCAAGATGTTTCTGCACTCGAAGCGGTAGGCGGCGAACTTGTAGATCGCGTTGTACATGTAGGCGCCGAGGATCGGAATTGCCGGGCCCACCAAACCGAGGTACGCGCCCATGCCGACGAGCAGATCGACGTGCAGTGCGGTGACCTTGCCCTCCTTCGTGGCGGCCAATGTCAGGCGCTGCACCTGATCCCGGCCATGGTGGGCACCCTGCAAGGACTCACTGCGGGTCTCGGTGTACTTGACTGGCTTGCCCAGCTTCTTGGCCACCGTAAAGGTAATGAACTCTTCGGGCGTGACCTGCAACTTGCCGCCGAAGCCGCCACCGACATCCGGTGCGATCACCCTGATCTTGGTTTCCGGGGTGTTCGTCGCAAGCGCGGTGAAGACGCGAAGAAAGTGTGGCACCTGAGTCGATGACCAGAAGACGATCTGGTCACCGGTCGGATCGACCAGGTAGGAACGCGGTTCCATGAACGCCGGAATCAGCCGCTGCTGCCGGAAGGTCCGCTCCAGCACGATGCCGTCCCGACGAGCCTTTTCGATCTCATCCTTGACATCGGTGCCGGTGCCCTCCGCCGCAGAGTCAAAGATCCAATGGGTCGAAACATTCGTCTCCCAGTCGGGATGGACGTAGGGAGGCCCAGCCGCGGCAGTCTCGAGGTCGAGGACAACTGGTTCATCTTCGTACTCGACATCGACCAGCTCCATCGCGTCGCGGGCAGCTTGGGCGCTCCGAGCCACGACCACTGCCACAATTTCGCCTGCGAAGTTGACCTCGTCGATAGCGACCGGGTGGTACTCCGGGACATGGTCCTCTGGCGAGAGCGGCCAGCCACACGGCACTGGGCCCACATCGTCGGCAAGATCAGGTCCCGTGAAGACCGCGACCACACCGGTTGAGGCCATCGCCTGGGCCACGTCGATAGATGTGATCTTCGCGTGCGCGATGGGGCTGCGCACCATGCCGATGAACAGCATGCCGGGGACGGTTAGATTATCGGTAAATCGAGTCCGACCGGTAATCAGCCGCTGATCCTCTTTGCGGAGCCTTGCGCGGCCAACCTCAAGCGTGGTCTCGGAAGATTCCTCTGTGATCGTCATTGGAGGCTCCCCGCTGCCTGGCGCACGGCCTTCACGATGTTCTGATAGCCGGTGCACCGGCACAGGTTGCCCTCGAGTCCCTCGCGAATCTCGCGGTCCGACGGGTCAGGATTCTCGTTCAGGAGCGACGCCGCTTGCATGATCATTCCAGGCGTACAGAAGCCACATTGCAAGGCGTGATTCTCGTGGAAGGCCTGCTGTATCGGATGCAGCTCACCATCGCTGGCCAGGCCCTCGATAGTGGTGACCTCGGATCCATCCGCCTGGACGGCAAGCACCGTGCATGACTTCACACTCAGACCATTGAGGAGCACCGTGCACGCGCCACAGTTGGTTGTGTCACAGCCAATCAGCGTTCCGGTCTTGCCTAGCTCGTAGCGGAGATACTGCACGAGCAGTGTTCGCGGCTCGACGTCGTCTTCATAGGTGACTCCGTCGACAGCTACTGAAATTCGCATACGCCACTCCCTTTAGATGGACGTGTCGCCCCCGGAGCGCGAGCATGCGCAGCTGGCTGGCGACGGTGCCGGCCTAAAAGCTAAATGTAACTCCTTGCAGATGATCATGGAGAGCTGGTAGCGCCCCCAAATTCCGGGAGAATCGGCGTACCTAGCTCCTAGCGCTTATCTCCACACAAGTCCACATGTGGAGGCTGATCGGTCGGAAAGCGGCGGTATTCGCGGCCTTGTGCGGAGGAACGTCGCGCTCGGCTGTCTCAGGATGCCGCGTGATGGATGCGACCGGTGAGCTCGGCGAGCCGGCTGCCCTGGCCGCCCCACCGCTGGCTAATGATCTCCGCGGCGATCGACACGGCTGTTTCCTCAGGAGTACGCGCTCCAAGATCAAGGCCGATCGGGCTGGACAGCCGTCCGAGCTCGACTTCGGTCAGCCCTGCTTCCCGTAGTCGCTGGAGCCTCTGCTCATGGGTCTTCCGTGACCCCATCGCGCCGATATAGCTGACATGCGGGAGCCGTAGTGCAATTTCCAAGACCGGCACATCGAACTTCGGGTCGTGAGTGAGCACACAGATGACTGCGCGACCATCAATACGGCCCGCGTGCACCTCGGCCGCCAAATAGCGGTGAGGCCAATCCACGATCACCTCGTGGGCATCGGGAAACCTGGTCCGGGTCGCGAACACCGGCCGTGCGTCGCACACCGTCACCCGGTATCCCAAGAAGCTACCGATGCGGGCGACCGCGGCTGCGAAGTCAATGGCGCCGAAGACCAGCATCCGGGGGCGTGGCGCATAGCTCGCCGCGAACACCCGCATGCCCTCACCGCGGCGCTGACCATCCGGGCCGTAGGTGAGCAGTTCGGTTTTGCCTGCCGCCAGCAGGCCGCGGACGTCATCGGTTACCGCGGCATCAACGCGTGCGCTGCCGAACGAGCCGATGACGGGCGAGTCTTCAGCCGGCCGGATGATCATCCTCCTGCCTAACCGCCCGGCTGCAGGATGTTCGACGACGGTGGCGACCGCCACTGGGCGGCCAGCGTCGATATCGGCCGCAATATCGGCTAGCTCGGGGAACGTCTGCTGCGACACCTTCTCGACAAAGACGTCCAGAATTCCGCCACAGGTCAGGCCGACGGCGAACGCATCGTTGTCGCTGACGCCGTAACGCTGGAGTACGGGGTGGCCGTCTGCCACCACCTCTTGCGCGAGAGCGTAGACCGCAGACTCGACGCAACCGCCCGATACCGATCCCACCGCGGAGTCATCGGGCCCAACCAGCATGGCGGCGCCGGGCTGTCGCGGTGCCGAACGCCAGGTGCCAACAACGGTGCCCATTCCGACCGTCTCGCCAGCCCGCCACCATGCCAGCAGGTCAGGGAGGACGTCACGCATCGGTACGCCCCTCAGGCATCGGCGAGAACCTCCAGAAGTTCAGCAAATGTGGCCAGCGAATGTCCTGCGACCATCCGATCAAGGTGAGGCAGACAGGCCTGGATACCGGTCTGGATCGGAGCGTACCCCGCCTTACCATGATGCGGGTTCATCCAGATCACGGCGTACGCGAGCAGCCGGAGCTGCCGCATCTCCTCAGCGAGCAGTTGTGCATCCCCGCGTTCCCAGCCGTCACTGGCAACCACCACGATCGCGCTACGCGCCAGACCACGCCGTCCCCAGCGGTTGACGAACGCGCCGATCACCTCGCCCAGCCGGGTGCCGCCGGACCAGTCAGGCACGAGCCGCCCAACCGCCGCCAGTGCCTCGTCGGCCTGTCGCACCCGAAGCGCCGTGCTAATCCTGGTGAGCCGGGTGCCGATGGTGAAGACTTCGACCTGATGAGGCATAGCACGAACAATCCGGTGCGCCAGGCGCAGTAGGGAGTCCGCGTACGGCTGCATTGAGCCGGATACGTCGATCAGCAGCACGACCCGTCGGTGTCGTATCCCGGGCCGTCGATGCCGAAGCCGGGTCAGCTCGCCAGCCGAACGCAGCTGGGCGCGCAGCGTACGCCGCAGGTCGACCGAGCCGCGATGATGCGGCCATTGCCGGAGTGCGCGCCGCAACGGTGGCACCACGTCGAGGCTGTCGAAAAGCATCGCCAGTTGGGTTCGCTCATGCTCGGTAAGGCTTCCCACGTCGCGGTGCCGCAGTACGTCCGCGGTGCTCGCGCGCGCTGGAAGGAACAGATCGGGGAGCGGGTCGCCGGAACCCGACTCAGCGTTCAATAAGGCTTGCGGCTGTCGAGACGCCGCTGCCCGGCTGGCAGGCCCAAACTCCAGAGGTGATACGGCGAACCAGGCGGCGAAGGCCCGGTCGTAAAGCTCGCTGTCGTCGAGCGAGGAGCAGAGCGTGGCGCGGCCGGACCAGTACGTCGCTGCTCGATCATCGAAGCCGGTCAGTGCAACTGCCTCGACAAACGCGCTGGTTCTGTCTGGGGTTACGGCCATCCCTGCCGCTCGGAGTGAATTGGCAAAGCCGACGAGCAGCTCCTCAGGCGCCGGACCTTTTGAGGCGGTCATAGCTGGTTAACGCGCAAGGATCACATCCAGCGCGCGTCGGACGCGCTCGGCGTCCTCTTGATACTTCAGAACTGCACCCAGGGTCGCTGCGGCCGAGGCGATGTCTAACTGCTCATGCCCCAGGTGCTCCAGAGCACGCGCCCAGTCCAGACTTTCGGCAACGCCAGGCGGCTTCAGAATGTCCTCACGAGATCGAATCCGCTGTACGGCGGAGGCCACCTGGGCCGCCAGCTCGGCACTGACATCGGGCAATCGGGTCCGGATGATCTCGATCTCGCGCGCGAGTTGTGGATGGTCGATCCAGTGGTAGAGACAGCGCCGCTTGAGGGCGTCGTGCAGTTCGCGGGTTCGGTTGGAGGTGAGCACCACCATCGGCGGGATTGCCGCTCGTACCTCCCCATACTCAGGAATTGTGACGGCGAAGGTGGACAGCACCTCGAGCAGAAACGCCTCGAACTCATCGTCGGCGCGGTCGATCTCATCGATCAGCAACACGGCGTTCGGCGACCGCAAGGCCTTCAGGATCGGACGCTCGAGCAAAAACCGCTCGTCGAACAGCGATTCCTCTAACGCCCTGGCATCAAGATCATCTCCGGCTGCCGCCTCGACGGCCCGGATGTGCAGAATCTGCCGGGCGAAGTCCCAGTCATACAGCGCCTGGCTTGCCTCGATGCCCTCATAGCACTGGAGACGGATCAGTTCAGCTCCGGTGACGGTCGCCCACGCCTCGGCGAGGGAGGTCTTGCCAGTGCCAGGTTCCCCCTCCAGCAAGAGCGGCCTGCTCATCGCCGTCGCGAGGTAGACGACGGTCGACAACCCCTCGCTGGGAAGGTATCCAGTGCTCCGCAGCGCATCGCCGATCGCTGCCGGACTGAGGGTGATGGAGGTCAACACCACTCGCTTCGCTCCCGCCTTTCGTCACTGCTGCTACGTGTCGCGGTCGTGGCCGGTCGCCAGATCACCACATTCCACACTATGAGCGCCGTGCCGGACGAGATAATCCTTGGCCCCACTGTCTCCGGATAGGCCGGTCATGATCGATTGCAGATGGTCGCGACCTATCAGAACGGGGTGGCCGGGTCGAGCGCCGTACGTGGCGCGGGCCAGCGTCGCAGTACCAGGCGGTGCTTGCCTGATCAGGCGCCGTACCACCTCAGCTCTGACATCTGGCAGGTCGACGAGGTGCACCAGCGCCGCTCGCCATGACGCCGACTGGGCGGCGAGCAGGCCGGTGCGGAGCGAGGCGCCCATGCCCTGCTCCCAGTCCGGGGCATCGACCACAGTGGTCAGTGGATCCCCATTGAAGACTGAGCTCGCGATGACCTCTCGGGCGCGATCCGCCTGGCAGCCAAGGACGACAATAACGGGATTACAGCCGCTCTCGCGCAACACCGCGATCGAGCGCAACAGCCATGACTTGCCATCAGTGTCGAGCCGCAGCGCTTTCGGGCCGCCGGCGCGGCGCCCGGCCCCGGCTGCGAGCAAGATACCGACGATGCGGCCGCCGGCGGGCTCGGTTGTCGGGTCAGGCTGGGGATGGATCACTGTTGGTCATGATCATCATCATGATCGTCGAAGCCATCGTCGTCTTGCAGCGCCAGCTGCGACAAAACAGCTTCATGCAGCCGGCCGTTGGTGGCGTACCCGCCAGTTCCTAGCGGCCCGGGATGGCCATCAAGATCAGTGAACTTCCCGCCGGCCTCGGTGACGATGATCGAACATGCCGCCATGTCATGCAGCTGGAGCTCCGGCTCGCAGGCGATGTCGACACCGCCCTCGGCGAGCAACATGTAGGACCAGAAGTCCCCGTAGGCACGCGTCCGCCAGCACCGTCGCAGCAGATCGACGAACTGCTGGCCTTGGTGCGATTCGACCCAGGCAGAGATAGAGGCATAGCTCAGTGACGCATCCTCGATGCTCGCCACATCCGAGACATGAATCGGAGTCGCCGACATCAGGGATTTGCCCGCGTACGCACCACCACCCAGGCTCGCCCACCAGCGCCGGCCGAGCGCCGGCGCGCTGACGACACCGACCGCCGGCTGATCATTGATCATCAAGGCAATCAGCGTGCCCCATACCGGCACGCCGCGTACGAAGTTCTTGGTGCCGTCGATCGGGTCGATGACCCAGCGGCGCGGGCCCCATCCGGTATCGCCCATCTCCTCACCATGCACCGCATCGCGTGGCCTAGCCCGGCTGAGGGTACGGCGGATGGCCCGTTCGGCCGCAGTGTCGGCATCGGAGACAGGAGTGAGGTCCGGTTTGGAGGTGACATGCAGGTCGAGCGATTTGAAGCGGCTCGTGGTGATCGAGTCGGCGTCATCGGCGAGCAGGTGGGCCAGCCGAAGGTCGTCGGTCAGACCTCGCAGGAGCGCATCGTCGGGCCCTGTTCGCGCGGCGTCGGGGACGGGCATGTGCCTACGCTACTGGCCGGAGCCGAGCATCCGGCGGAAAGACTCAAGCCGGCTGGGTGCGAGCTGACCACTTGCCACGGCAGCGTCCAGCGCGCACTCAGGAGCTGTGTCGTCGTGCCGGCAGCCGCGCGGACAGTTCTCCGCGATAGCCCGGAGGTCATCGAAGGCGGCGATGATTCGCTCTCGGCTGATGTGGCTGAGCCCGAACGACCGCACGCCCGGCGTGTCGATGACCCAGCTGGATTTCGTGGAGTCTGGCAATCGGAGGGCGATGGCGGAAGATGAGACGTGCCGGCCGCGTCCGGTCGCGATACTCACCTCACCGATCGCCCGGCGAGCGCCAGGAATCAAGGCGTTGACCAACGTGGACTTACCGACGCCGGAGTGGCCGACGAAGACGCTACGGTGCCCGCGCAGCCGATCCCGCAGCGGATCAAGATCGGCGTCAGGGTAGGTGACCTGAATCGGCACACCGAGCGGCTCGTATTGCGCGATGAGCTCGTCCGGCGCCGCGAGGTCGGCCTTGGTAAGGCAGAGCAGCGGTTGGATTCCAGCGTCATACCCAGCGACCAGGAGCCGGTCGATCATCCCGACACGTGGCGGCGGATCGGCGAGCGCAGTGGCAATGACGAGCTGGTCGGCGTTGGCAACAATGGGCCGCTCGAAAGGGTCGTCATCATCGGCTGTGCGCCGTAACACCGTCTCTCGCTCGGCGACCTCGACAATGCGTGACAGGGTTCCCTCGGCGCCGGAGGTGTCGCCGACGACGCGAACCCGATCGCCCACAATGACACCCTTGCGACCCAGCTGACGCGACTTGGTAGCGGTAACTTCCCGATCAGAGATCAAAACCCGATACCGGCCTCGATCGACGGTGATCACCATGCCCGTCTCGGCATCGGCGTAGTGGGGTCGGTCTTTGGTACGCGGCCGGCTGCTGCGACGCCCGGGACGATCGAATGCCTCGTACTCGTCGCCTCGCCGGCCGGCGGAGGTCACTGACGGATCGCCTCGCCTGCCGCCGCCTGCACCGAATCATTGATCATTTTCATCCAGAGCTGTTCGAACTCCGGCATGGTCTTGGCGGTGCAGCCAATGTCGTCCAGGACAATCTCTGGGACGAGCAGGCCGAGCAGAGCTCCGGCCTGGGCCATCCGATGATCAGCGTAGGTATGCCAAAGATCACCACCGAGCAGCTTCGGGTGAATGGTCAGCCCATCGTCGGTCTGTTTCACATGAGACCCGAGCCGATCCAGTTCATTCTCCAGTGCGGCGAGCCGATCGGTTTCGTGGCCGCGGATGTGGGCGATCCCACGAAGGTGGCTGGTGTCATCGGCCAGGGCGGCCACTGCCGCAACCACAGGTGTCAGCTCCGCGGACGCGCTCAGGTCAAGATCAACTGCGTGGATCTGATCGGTGCCCTCAACTCGAAGCTCGCTGCCGTCGAGATCCACGCGGGCGCCAAAGTCCTGCAGGATGTCTCTGATCGCATCACCGGGTTGCAGGGTCGTCGCGGGCCAATTCGGGACGGTGACCGTGCCGCCGGTGATCGCTGCTGCGGCGAGGAATGGTGCCGCACTGGAAAGATCGGGCTCGATTGTGACGTCAAGCGGCTGGATAATACCGGGAGTCACGATCCAGCGGTCCGGCTCAGTGTCATCGATGTCGACTCCGCGGGCTCGCAGCATCGCCAGGGTCATCTGCACGTGCGGACGCGAGGGGATCTCACCCCCAATGTGTTGGATATCGATGCCTTCTGCGTACCTAGCGCCAGCAAGTAGCAGGCCGCTGAGGAACTGGCTGGAGGCAGACGCGTCCACAGTGATATCCCCCCCTGGCAGTTGCGGATTGCCGGTGAGGTTGAACGGGAGCGAATAGCCGTTGCCGTCGGCCCTGGCGCCCAGGAGTTTGAGCGCACCGAGCAGCGGTGCCATGGGCCGCGCGTACGCCTGCTGGTCGCCGTCGAATCGCACAGTGCCGTCAGCCAGAGCCGCAACTGGAGGAACAAAGCGCATCACGGTTCCGGCAAGACCGCAGTCGATGGTCCCGCCGGCGATAAACGACTTTGGTGGGGTGACTTGCCACTGTTGGCCGCTTTCCTCGATACGTACGCCGAGAGTGCGCAACGCATCCCGCATCAGTTGGGTGTCACGAGCTTCGAGGCCGCCAGTGATCACCGACGGCCCACTGGCCAGGGCGGCCAAGATCAACGCCCGATTGGTCTCGGATTTGGAAGCGGGAAGGACGACTGTTGCGGTGATGGGTGCGGACGCCTCAGGCGCAGCCCATTGTCGAAGTCCAGACACTCCTCAGATCCTAGATGTACCCGGTCAGAAGGTTGGTGACAGTCGGCTGGTTGGCGGGAGGCCGCCAAGTGCGGTGTGTCGGCGTCGAGTGTTGTAGAACTCCAGCCAGGGGCAAGTGCGGCGGCACGGTCGGGATTGCTGAGGAAGACGATGTTTGCGCCGAGCTCCTACCACCGCGGCCTCGACAGCAGGGCTGGTCCGCCTCGGACTGCGCTGCGGTCGCGACGACCG
>Ga0126310_10000334_pt1 | contig 15408 bp, 17 predicted proteins | sample Plot60_FD_92540 | JGI IMG/M metagenome (GOLD analysis project Ga0126310, IMG submission 92540) | Serpentine soil microbial communities from UC McLaughlin Reserve, CA, USA - Plot60 | ecosystem: Environmental > Terrestrial > Soil > Grasslands | place: USA: UC McLaughlin Reserve, Lake County... | reverse complement strand
TCTCCCGAGGAGATCGCCGACTCCGGGCCTCCGCCTCCGGTCGAGGACTCGCCTGTAAAGCTCTCCCGCTCCATCGTCGAACGGGCGGTCGAGATCCGGCGCACTCTAGCCGAAGACCCCTCGAAGATAAGGGTCGAGATGTGCACTTTAGGCTACAAGGCGTGTGTGAACGACATGATCACACTCACCCACCTTACCAACGAGAGCCTCCGGAACGCCGGCCTCCTCAAGCGCATGCAACTGCGCAGAGCCCGCAAAAAGGCCACAGACGCTCTCGCCGAGGCCAGGAAAGCTCTGCCCCCGGGCGCCCTGCGCGCCACGCGCCAGGAACAGCAGTAGCCTTCCGCTGGATCTCCGGCACTAGTCCCTGAGAGCGGAGAGCAGCTCGGCGAAGCCTAGAGCCTCACCCCACACTTGTCCGCTGTCCTCGAGGCCCCAGTACGCGGCCAGCACCGCCTGAGCGAGCCCCCACCCTCGCACCCGCTCGCGGTCGAGACCGAGCTCTTCCGAGAGAAGATCTATGCGCCGTTCCATGACCTTGCCGGGCCGGGGCGTCCTCAACGTCTCCACGGGGTTATGCAGCAGTGCCGCCGTATCGTAGGCCGGCTCGCCAACGACCCCCTTCGGGTCGATCGCCAGCCACGGTTCTCGCCGCGCCGCAAGGACGTTGTGGTGGTGGAGGTCGCCGTGCAGTACGGCCGGCTCGTCCTGGGAGGCGAGGAGCTCGGCGAAGAGACCCTCGGCCTCCTCGACCAGCGCCGCGGGCATAGGTCCGGTCCCTCCCCCGAAGCTCCGCCTCAGCCTGTCGAAACCCCGCGCCCAGTCGCACACCGTCGGGAACGGGTGAACCCGCGGTACCGGCCGCCACAGCTTCTTCAGCACGCCCGCGGCGATGGAGGTTGCCTCCTCGTCGTCTCTAAGGGTCGTCAGGGGTACGCCGGGCTCGAGGCGCTCCAGCAGCATCGCACCTCGGCCCTTATCGAGTTCGAGCAACCGGGCGGCACCGCGCCCGTCGAAGAGCCTTAGCACCTCGGCCTCCCTGTGGAAGTCGGGGTCGTACGGGAAAGAGAGTTTGAGGACGGCACCGCTGCCGTCGACGCGAAGGGCGGGGGCCGCGTAATTGAACGAGAGCTCCGGGATCGGCGGACCGATCTCGAGCGACCAGCGCTCCCCGCACCCGGCGACGAGCGCCGGCAGTCGGTTGAGCCAATCTCTACCCGCCGCCCCACGCAACGCGATCGTGGTGCGGCTAAGCCCCTTGGGGATGGAAGGTGGAACGCGCATGCTGGATCTCCTCTCGGCTGTGACAACTCAGACAGGGAGTTGTCCGCGGAGGAGGACGGGGGCGGGGCGCTATTGTGCGTCAGATCATGGCCCCAACGATAGCCTTCGACGGTAGGCGGCGCAAATGTGGAACGTCTTGCGCCCAGAGCCTCTCTCGATCGCCGGAGGCTGCTGGCTGACGGCTAGACCGCGACGATCTCCCGTACTTCGGGGACCTCGCGCTTGATTAGGCTCTCTATAGCGTAAGCGAAGTCGAGCTGCGAGAGCGGGCAACCCTTGCAGGCCCCGATCATCTGGATGCTGACCGAGCCGCTCTCCTCGTCGCACGCGACGACCCGGGCGTCACCCCCGTCGGCCCGCATCGCCGGGCGCACCTTGTCCAGCGCCGCCTCGACCCGGCTCTGTATGTCGCGCTTCTCGGTCATGCTCGAACCGATTATATACGAGCGCCCCTGACGGTTTGCGCGGGGAGCCTAGTAGAATGGGGGCTCCCGGAAAGCGCGAAAGCGTCGTTTGGAAGGAGCCGCATGGAAAGCAACGACCAGCGAACCCTCCTCGTCATAAGCGCGCCGCAGCACGACGCGGCAGCCTACCACCTCTCGGGGTTCCTGGCGCCGGACCCCGTGATCTGCCTTCGGGCGGCCGGCAAGAAGTACCTCGCCGTGTCGGCCCTGGAGTACGGACGCGCCGAGAAGGAGGCGCCGGTGGACGAGCTGGTCTCCTTCGACGAACTGGAGCTCGTGAAGCTCGCCCAGGAGTTGAAGAGCGGCTCCCGCGCCTACGCCGCGGCAGCGGCCAACCTCATCGAGAGAGCCGGGGCGGAAGGCTCGCCGGTCGCCGTGCCGTCGCACTTCGGGGTCGCCTACGCCGACGAGCTGAGGGCTCGCGGGGTCAGGGTGGAGCCCGACGGCAGGCTGTTCTCCGAGCTGCGGCGCGTCAAGACGGAAGAGGAGATCTCTCAGATAGAGGAGGCCCAGAGGTCGGTCGAAGGGGCCTGCGTGCACGCCGTCGGGATACTTGAAGAAGCCGAGATCTCCGGCGACGGCACGCTCCGCTGGCGCGGGGAGACCCTGACGAGCGAGCTGCTGCGCTCCGAGATAGAGGTGGAGCTCCTGCGGCGCGGGTGCACTGCCGACGAGGGCACCATAGCCGCGGGAGGGCCGCAGGCCGCCGACCCGCACGAGAGCGGCAGCGGGCCCTTGAGGGCGGGGCAGGCGATCATCCTCGACATCTTCCCTCGAAACCAGAAAAGCCGCTACTACGCAGACATGAGCCGCACCTTCGTCAAGGGTGAGCCGGGCGGAGAGCTGCAAGATATGTATGACGCCGTGCTCGAGGCCCAGGAGACGGCGCTTGTGATGATAAGGGCCGGGGTGAACGGCCGCGACGTCCACGACAAGGTATCGGACATACTGCACGAGAGGGGCTACAAGACTGGCAAGCACGACCAGAAGCCCGGTGAGCCGCTGACCGAGGGCTTCTTCCACGGCACCGGGCACGGGGTGGGCCTGGAGGTCCACGAAGCTCCCCGCATCTCGACCGCCGACGAGGACCTGAAAGCCGGCGACGTCGTCACGGTCGAGCCAGGCCTCTACGAGCCTGGGATAGGCGGCGTCCGCATCGAGGACCTCGGCGTCGTCACCGAGGACGGTTGCCGCAACCTGACGAACTTCCCCAAAGAGTTCAGGCTCGAGTAGCAGGACAAACACCCAGAGATCGGGGGATCACTTTGGAGAGCAGGCGCGTTGACGCGGAGATCTCCTTCTCCGAGGAGAAGATGATGAAGAACACCCTCTTCGACTCGCCGCATCTCTTCTACGACGCCTACTGCCTCCTGCCCAACCAGTCCCAGAAGGTCCACGCCCACGAAGGCTCGGACAAGGTCTACTACGTCCTCCGGGGCACCGGTCGCTTCACCGTCGGCGACGAGGAGGAGGACTTCGGCGAAGGGCACGCCGTCATCGCCCGCGCGGGCGTCCCCCACGGCGTCCGCAACGCGACGCGGGAGGACCTCGTCCTCCTCGTCACGATGGCCCCCAGGCCCTCCTGAAAGCATGTCAGCGAGCGAGATGCCGCGTCCCCCGTACGTACTCCTCTTCGAGGAGGTGGTCCCTGGTGCCAGGCCGCTCGCCATCCTGGTTGACGACCGCGGGGCCGTCCCACTCTTCGGCTCGGAGTCGAAGGCGCGGGATTTCCTGGCATCGACCGATCTAGGACCCGGCCTCGAGCCGGTCGAGGTCTCGAGCGCGGGTCTCATCCGCGCTCTCGAGTCGGTTGCAGACGAGGTCGAGTACGTCGCCCTCGACCCGCCGCCTCCCAGACGGAGAGGCATGAGGGTGCGGATGGGCTCTTTGCGCGAGCTCGTGGAAGCGCTCGAAACGAGCCAAGAGGACGACCTGTTCGGACTCGGCTCCGGCGGTCCCGGCTAGAGCTAGCTCAGTAGCCGATCGCGGCGCCTCCGCCGCGCGGGTCGGCCCCGCCGATGAACCTGACAGGCTTCCCGTCGGGGCCGTACTCGATCATGAGGCCGTGGGCGTTGCCGAGCTCGGGCTCTTCGTAGACGTTATGACCCATGGCCGAGAGCTCGGAGCGGACGGACGCGGGCATCCCGGGTTCGACCAGGAGAAGGTCCGGTATGACGAAGCTGAAGCGGGGGGCGGAGATCGCCTGCTGTATGTCCATGTCGAAGTCGATGACGTTGATGAGCATCTGCGGAGTCGTCTGCAGGATGGTGCGCCCGCCGGGGGTCCCTATGGCAATCTCCGGCCGTCCGTCGCGCAGCACGAGCGTCGGGCCGAGCGCGTAGGGGATCTGACGCCCCGGCGCGGCGTCGAAGGGGTTGCCCGCTGGCTCGAAGCGAGCCCACGCGACCTCGTCGTTGAGCCAGATGCCGGTGCCCTCTGGCATGACCTTGCTCCCGAAGACGTTGCCCAACGTCTCTGTCGAGCTGACCACGTTCCCCTCCCCGTCGGCCACGACGAAGTGCGTCGTGTGCTGCTGCGTGTCCGGGGAGGTGGGCGTGTAGTTCGTGGGCGAGCAACTCAGGGCCGAGTCGGACAAGACGGGCGGCTCGTACGGCGATGCCCGGGAGAAGTCTATCCTCGCCGCCTCGCTCTGCCAGAAACCTTCGGAGAGCACCTTGTCCAGCCGTGCCTCTCCCGTCTCCGGGTCCACGAATTCGATCGCATGCGAGGTTATCCGCTTGGAGACCTCAGTGAGCGCGTGCACGTACGGGACGCTGTTGTGGTCGGAGGGCTGCATGTCGAACTCGCCCAGTATCCCGAGCCTGATGAGCACGCCCCACGAGGAGGCTGGGGACGACGCCGTGACCACCCTGTAGCTCCTGTGGTCCGCACCGATGGTCTTCCGCCACTGCGCCCTGTTGTCACGCAGGTCCTGGAGCGTCAGAGAACCACCTTCCCTCTGAACCTCCGAGACCATGGTCTGGCCCAGCCGGCCGCCGTATACCGCACCAGCGCCCACTTCAGCTATGGTCCGCAAGGAGTTGGCGAGGTCCTCCTGCACGAGGTGGTCACCCACCCCGAGCGGCGCCCCGTCCCTGCCGTAGATGGCCTGCGCGTTCGCGGGAAACGCGCTGTACTCGGACCCGAGCCAGCCGGCCAGCTCCCCGTCGACGACGAAGCCCTCGTCGGCGTACCTAATGGCCGGCTCGAAGAGGCGCCGCCACTCCAGGTCGCCGTACTCCTCCGACATGGCCTCCCACGCGTTCAGATTGCCCGGCGTGGCGACGACCGGGGCGCCGCACCTATTCTCCTGGTAGTCGGGTGTCGGCGGGCGGAAGATCGAGGGGTTCAGCATAATCGGGGCCCGGCTGCCGATCTCCAGGAAGCGCGTCTTCCCAGCCTCGGCGTCGTAGACGACGATCGCCCCGTACCCGCCAACACCGCTCATCATCGGCTCGACGACGCCAAGGGCCGCGGAGACCGCCACCGCCGCATCGAAGGCGTTTCCACCGGCCTCCAGGACCTCCAGCCCGGCCCGCGTCGCGAGCGGGTGGGCGGTGCTGACCATCCCGTTCGTCCCGACCGCCGGACGGTTCGCCGTGTTCCTGCTCGCCGGCCCTTCGACGGGTCCAGCATCTTGCTCCGTGACCGGCTCCGGCGTCGTCACAGTGGTCTCTTCGCCGGTCGAACTCCCCGTCGCGGTTGCTTCCTCCGCGCTACCCCTTTGACGAGACGCGTCGCTGTTCCGAGCGCTGGACTGAGCAGCGCAGGAGCAAAGGACGGCAAGGAGCAATCCCAACAGAAGCAGCCTTCTCAGAGACACGCCCGACAGACCCACGATGTCCTAGAGCACTTCTCGGGCGGGGATCGGTGCGCTTCGTCGAGTCAAGACGGCGGGGCTAAGCTTTGAGTCTCGCGAGATACTGCTTGCGGAACTTCGCGACCTTGGGCGCGATCACGACCTGGCAGTACGGCTGGTACTCGTTGTTCTGGAAGTACTCCTGATGATAGTCCTCGGCCACGTAGAAGGCCTCGAACGGCGTAACCTCGGTCACGATGGGGTCGTCCCAGACGCCCTCCGCCTCGAGCTTGGAGATCACCTCTTCGGTGATGCGCCGCTGCTCCTCGTCGTGGTAGAAGACCGCAGAGCGGTACTGCGGCCCGACGTCCGCACCCTGGCGGTTCAACGTCGTCGGGTCGTGGATGGTGAAGAAGACCTCCAGGATCTCCCTGAACGAGACGACCTCGGGGTCGAACGTAACCTGCACGACCTCAGCGTGGCCGGTAGTCCCGGTGCAGACCTGTCTATAAGTCGGGTTCGAAACCAAACCGCCCGAGTACCCGGACTCGACCTTCTCCACGCCCCGCAACTCGTCGTAGACGGCCTCAAGGCACCAGAAGCATCCGCCCGCGAGCGTGGCGACCTCTCTGCGCGGTGAATCCATTTGCTGATCTCCTGTTGTTATGGGTTTATCTCTCTGCTCGTATACATTCCGGCGGTACTGGTATACCGCATCCTGCCGCCGAACGCACGGCGCGGATGCCGGCGGAGCTCAGAGCTTCTCGAAGCGAGCCTGGAAGAACCGCAGGTGCTTCGGCTCGTGGACCATCCTCAAGCCCCGCACGCTCTCGCGGTTGTCGTGGACGGACTCTATGGACTCGACGGTCACGTCGCAGTGAGCCTGGGTGTAGACGCGGCGGGGGAAGGTGAGGCGGACGAGCTCGAGTTCCGGGTAGTTGTGCTCGCCGGTCTCCCTGTCGCGGCCGGCAGAGACTATGCCACGCTCCATGGTACGGACGCCGGAGTCCACGTAGATCTCCGCCACGAGCGTCTGCGCCGGGAAGTGGTCCTGGGGGATCCCGGGGAAGAACCGCTTCGCGTCGAGGAAGATGGCGTGCCCGCCGATGGGCACCACGATCGGGATGCCGCCCCTTAGCAGCTTCTCCCCCACGTACTCGACCTGGCCGATGCGGGCGTGCAGATAGTCCTCCTCGACCATCTCCTCCATGCCGCGCGCCATCGCCTCCATGTCGCGCCCTGCGAGGCCGCCGTAGGTGTGCAGACCCTCGTAGACGACGACGAGGCTGCGAGCCTCTTCGAAGAGATCCTCGTCGAAGGTCGCTAGGAAGCCGCCGATGTTCGTCAAGAGGTCCTTCTTCGCGCTGACCGTCGCCGCGTCGGAGCAGGAGCACATCTCGCGCAGGATCTCCGCGATGCTCCGGTCCGCGTACCCCTCCTCACGCCGCTTGACGAAGTACGCGTTCTCGACCGCCCGGGTCGCGTCCAAAACAACCTTGATGCCGTGGAGTTGGGTGAACTCGCGTACCGCCCGCAGGTTCTCCATCGAGATCGGCTGCCCCCCGGCCATGTTGACCGTAGCTGCGACGCTAACGTAGGGTATCTTCTCCGCCCCAACCCGCTCGATGAGGTCCTCCAGCTTTCGTAGATCCACGTTGCCCTTGAAGGGGTGCGTACTCTCGGGGTCGTGGGCCTCGTCGATGATGACATCCACGAAGGTCCCGCCCGCGCGCTCCTGGTGCTCGCGCGTGGTAGTGAAGTACATGTTGCCTGGTATGTAGTCTCCCTCACTTATGAGGATCTGGGAGAGGATGTGCTCCGCCCCCCGGCCCTGGTGCGTCGGGACGAGGTAAGAGTAGCCGTAGTACTTGCCAACGGCGGCTTCGAGGTTGTAGAAGTTCTCGCTGCCGGCGTAGGCCTCGTCGCCGAGCATCATCCCCGCCCACTGGTTGTCGCTCATCGCGTTCGTGCCGGAGTCGGTCAGGAGGTCGATGTAGACGTCTTCAGAGCGCAGGAGGAACGTGTTGTAGCCGGCCTCTCGGATCGCGCGCTCCCGATACCCGCGGGTCGTCGTCTTGAGGGGCTCCACCACCTTGATCTTGAACGGCTCAGCCCACGAACGACGCTTCTCTTCGGACACGCAGACTCCTTCCGGTTCGCCTCGACCCCAGCACGCAATTTAAGCGGGTGGAGAGGTGGGGTCGAAAGTCCGATCACAGGACCAAACGAGTGTAGCCGGTAGGACTTTATCCCGGGTCCTCACCAGTATCTGGCTCCGGTGCGTAAGGGATCACCCCCAGACGCGCCAGCTCTTCCTGCACCTCCAGAGGCAGCCACCGCGCGTCCACGGGCACACCGTTGATCTCCACGATCCAGGCGAGCGGGTTCGTTTCCAGCATGCCTGGCAGACACCAACGGGGATCGAACTGGAAGCTGTCCAACTGATCCAGGATCAACCTCGCTTTGGACGAGCCGGTGGCCGGGCTCACACCGAACAACCCGCAGAGCTCGCCGCTGCTCAGATGCGGCGTCTGGCTCCGATCGAAGAGAAAGTTCACCTTCCCGAGCGTGTAGACGATCCCGCAGGCCAAGCTCTCGGGTCGGCCCCGTTTCAGGAGCGAGGGTTCGCGCAGACACAGCTCGGCCGCCATCTCCTGCGCCAGCTCGGCGTAAGCGTCGTTAAGGTGCTCCCGACAAACGGTATCCGCCAGGCGACTCACGGCCTCGTAGCGTGGCCGCAGTGCCGGAGGAATAGCATCGGAGGGCCTATCAGGCGCCATCACGAACTCTGCTTACCCAGACACAGGTGGGATGCGCAGCATGACGTCTGTTGAATGATGAGCTCGTTCGGGCTCACTTTCGAGATCCTTCATCGGCCGGATACCACCTGCCCGGCTCATACACTAAGTCGTACTCTTTCTCGAAATCCGCGACGTGCTCCAATATCTCTGCGAAATCCCTGTCTCTGCCTTCGAGCCCGGCCCGCCATACCTTCTTATCGATCGTACCCAGCACCACGTACTCGTTTCCGATTATCTCCGGCGCTATCCGGCCGAAACTATGGGCCAGCTCCGCTTCCAGCTCATCCTGGTGCGCCATGATCAACTCACACGCCGAACAATAACGGCACGTCTTGCCGAGCGCCATCGGCCCCCACCCATCGACGTGAATAAACAGCGCGAACTTGCACAGATGGGTCCTCTTCTGGCACTTCGGACATTTGCTCAGGCGTACTTCTGCACGAGGATTGAGCATAAACGAATAGCGAGGTGACAGTTTGCCGATTCTTGTGCTTGCCATCCAGGTATTTTATTCGAAGACACGCGTGTCATCGAACGCCCCAGGCTCAACTACCGCCAAGTCGCACCGACCGCAAGAACGAATGTCAACGCTCATAAGGCACCGTAATCCTGGAGACCATAGGAAAGTGGCGCCGGTTGAACGTTACGAGGTTGACATCGTTATCTTCGGTGGTCGCGGCGATCAGGGCGTCCGCAAGGCCGGTGCCGTGACTCGGCCTGAAGTCCCGCCTGTAGAGGCCGCCGAGCCGTGCCACTGCCTCGGTAACGGGCAAAGCGGTAAAAGCGAGGAGAAATCGCTCCAGTGACCGCTCTTCCTCGTCACCCTTGACGCCGGAGAACAGCTCGGCGATCGACACGACCGACACGAACAGGTCTGATTCGAGGCCCTCGAGGTACTCTATCGCCTCTGAACAGCCGCGAAGGTACTCGACGATAACGTCGGTGTCGATCAGAAGACGCTCGGCCACACTCCATTACCTTTGCGCGGGAGCCGCGCCTCGCTCGTCCAACTCGCGTCGGAGCGCTGCAAAATCAGGCAGGTCGACGCGTTCTTGCCACATACCTCGCGCACCACGAAGGATCTCTAGCCGTCCACCCTCGTTGTATCGGACGATGAGACGGTCCACGGCTTCGCGGATGAGCTCGCTCTGTGTCTGTCCGGTACGATCGGCTATGGCAGCTAGCGCCCTTTTCTCTTCTGCGGTTAGATAGATCTGAGTCCTTACCATGCTACCACCTGATGTATGTAGACGATGTATATCACGAAGGTCATCGATGGGTCAAATGGTGATCTGCTGAGGTTGTACGTTGGGTTCTATCTGTTGCAGCACGGTTAAGGATCAACGCCGTAGTTGAGCAGATGGCGTAAAGGGCATATCGTAAGGTCGTGATCGAGAAGGTGAAAAAGCATTGGCGGGAGTTCAAGAAGGGCAAGCCTGGCCACCGATTCCAGGACCGCTACCACCGCCGGCAGCAAGACGGACGGGGCCACATTGTCAAGAGGGTCTTCCTGATCGTGCTCGGGACCGTCCTGGCGGTTGGAAGTCTCTTTCTGGCACCTCTGCCGGGTCCCGGCTTCGCCACGGTCTTTCTCGGCCTGGCGATACTGGCCGGCGAGCTACTGCCCGCCGCCCGCTTTCTGGACTGGGCCGAGGTGAGGCTGAGGAAGCTGGCCCACTTCGTCGCGAATGTGTGGCAGGGATCCTTGCTCGGGAAGATCTCGGTCGTCGCGGTGGCCGCGCTCTGCGCCGCCGCGGTCGCCTACGCGATCTACCGCCTGTTCTTCGCCGGCTGAGGAAGAGCGAAGCCCCGGCTCCGCTTGACTGTGTCCGAGCGCACATCCACAGGGAACGAACCCTCTCGATCGAGATTCTGGGATCTGAGCCGGTTATCATTTCTCTTTTGGCTTTCAGATCGGGCGGGCTACGTTTTGGACGTGATGGGGAAGGTGAAAAAGGGCTGGGAGCAATGGCGACTGTTCAGAGAGATCGAGCCTGGCCACCGCTTCCAGACCCGTTACAGCAACCACCGCAAACGCCGCGAGCGGGGCGAGGCGTCGCGGTACGGCAGAATCTTCAACTTCGTCGGCGGACCCACGCTCATAGCCGCGGGCTTCGCGTTCCTGCCCACGCCCGGCCCTAGTTACATCATTATCGTAATAGGACTGTGGATGCTCGCCGGAGAATTCCTGCCCCTGGCCCGCCTCTTCGACCGTGCCGAGGTGCGGCTGAGAGAGCTCGCGCGCCGGGTCAAAGCTCTCTGGATCGGATCGCCCTATGCGGCTAGAACCCTGGTCATCCTGGTGATCCCAGTCTGCATAGCCACGCTGACTTACCTGCTTCTTTAACCCTGAAGCTAATGCTTAAGTTGCCGGGGCCCTAAACGCACGCGTTAAGCCTCAGGGGCGTTAATGCGGTAGAGCAGGTGTAGGGATCCCGCATGGACGACGTCGCGCTCGTACTCGAACCCGGCCTTCTCCATCACGCGCTGAGACGCCCGGTTCGACGGCAGGGTGAAGCAGACGATGTCGTCCAGGTCGAGCCGCTCGAAAGCCAGCTTCAGGATCTCCGTGGCCAGTCCTCTGCCCCAGTAGTCGGCCATGAGTGCGTAGGATAGCTCCACCTCGTTATTGCCGCCCACGTGAGTGTTCCCGAGGCCGGCGCGGCCCACGAAACGGCCGTCAGCTCTGTCCCTGAACGCCCACATCCCATACCCGCAGCGGTCCCAGTGGTCCGGGTTATCGCGGAGGTAGTGGTCGGTCTCTTCGTCAGAGCGGAGGCCGCCGAGGGTCGCCATGACGTTGGGATCCCGGTGGATCTCACCGAGATGCTCCTCGCGCAGGCGTTCGGCGAGAAGGCGGTCGGTGCGAAAGGCGTCTACAATCTCGAACCCACCCGAGCACCTCAGAGCGTCACGACTTCCCGGCCAGTCTACCCAATTGAGGAACCGGAGAACCGCGCATGGGTGCGAACTACAGCGCCCCACGCGCGTGGTCTTACTTAGTACTTGAGCGTCTCGCCGGCGTACAGGAGGTTCGGGTCTTCTATGCCGTTCGTCGCCGCCAGGTCCTCGACTGTGGTCCCCAGCTCGGTGGCGATGCCGGAAAGGGTGTCTCCCGCCTGCACCACGTAGGTTCCGCTCTGACCGTTAGAAGAGTACTCCGCGGCCGGTGCCTTGGACAAGCCGTCCGTCCCCGCGTAGGTGGAGTTGCCCGCGCCGTAGCCTCCGGTACCGTAGCCACCGGAGCTGCCCGCGATGGTGTAGTCCACGTAGTCCACGCCGGCGTAGGTAAGGCCGAGGTAGTCCGCGGCCCCCTGCGAGAGGTCGAGCTCACGCCCGCCCGAGTAAGGTCCCCGGTCGTTGACGGTCACCTCGACGGAGCGCCCGCCGTAGCTAACGATCAGCCTGGTGCCGAGCGGCAGCGTATTGTGGGCCGCCGTGAAGCCATAAGGGTTGAAAGGCTTGCCGCTGGCGGTGGGTTGCCCTGCCAACTCGGCGCCGTAGTACGAGGCCAGGCCCGTCTTGGTCTGCGCATACCCGTCCGATATGACGAGAAAGGCGCCGGCCAGAATCACGATACACAATAGTTGCGAGAGTCTAAGCTTCACGCATCCCCCTCCAGTCTGCGTTAGCCAGCTGTTACATCTGATGTGAATACAAATCTCGGGCGGAGAGTATTGGCGTTCCAAAACGGCATTTCAAGGCCTTTTTCGCCGTTATCACACCGTGATCATGGTCCCCGCGCCGGCCATACGGGGGTCAACCCCAGCGTTTTCCCCATGACTTCGCGAATCCGGCCGGACGACGCATTGGGGGAGGCGAGGAAGCGCTCCGCTGCAAAATATTCTGAAGATAATCCGGCGAAGGTCCGCAAGCGGGCCGGGCGCGAGGGATGATACTGTCCTTACGGGGCTCTACTATCGAGCTTCGCGGTCGAGGACGGAGACGGTCTCGCGATAGAAGTTCCGGGCGCTCTCGTGGCTATCCCCGATGCAGACGGTGCCGAGCTTGCCGTACTGGGAGAGGGCCCCGATCAGGTGGAACACCACTCCCTGCTGAGAGGCGCCATCGAAGTGGAGGCCGTTGTTCACCGCGATGTCTATGAGGTCGTCTGGGGTCAGGCCCTTGTAGGCCGGGCTCTGGAGGTTGTCCGAGGCGTAGTAGTAGCAGGGCTTCGCGGTTGGCGTACAGTACAGCCCGTCGTTCGGGTCGTAGGCCCCGTCGGTCAGGAAGCGAAGGATCAGGTACGGATGGGTCGTGCCGCCTTTCCGAAGGTTGATCTCTATGGCCGCGTGTGCCCATCCCTCCTCGCGCCTGACGGAGATGAAGTCGATGGCGAAGCGGCCCAGCGCCCCGCGTTCGTTGAGCACCTTCCCTACTCGTTGCCCGGCCTCCGTGATCTCCCGGCTGTACTCGGCATCGGCTGGAAAAGAGCTGCCAAGGAAGATCTGGCCCGAAGGCCCTCCCAGAACCTGGTCGTGGGTCGAGACGACGGCAGACTCACCCAGCGGGTTTATGCGGCACTGCACAGACGGGGAGCGCACCTCCTCCCCCTCCACCCAGCACTCGACTATGCCGCTCATCTCCCCGAACTTGTGACAGTAGCGCTCCCACGTCTCATCTTTCGCTTCAAACTTGATGCGCCCGGGCAACTCGTCTCTCACCCAGCGCTCGAGGTCCATGTCTTCAGGGGCGCCGTCGTAGTTGAAGACCGCGTTGCCCTCGCCAGAGAACCCTTCGTCCAGCTTGATCGCCACGCGCCGCAAGCCAGGGTGGCGGCGCTTCAGCTCGACGACGGCCTCCGCGATGTCCTCTGCGTCGCGCAGGTGCTCGAACCCGTCCGGCAACAGGACACCCGCCTCCCGGAACACCTCCCGGCTGCCGCTCTTGGTGCCCAGGCCGTTCAGCTCGGGATCGTTCCCGTACAGCGGGATGCCGAGCCGCACCGCAAGGCTCCGCTCCAGCGCCGTGCTGTTGAAGCAGCTCAGGTGAGCAGATTCGGGGTCGGCGATGGCACCCTTAATGCGTTCGATCAGGCGCGGCCGGTCGAGGATCTTCTGCGTCAACGGCACGTCGGAGGAGTCGTGGCAACTAAGGAGCGTCAGCCGTCCGCGGGCGTGCCGCAGCGGGACGCCGGGGAGCAGGTGCAGATAGTAGTCCACGATTGCCGTCGGGACCTGCTGGCTCGTGACGAAGACCAGGCGGGTGCGCGGCATCCGCAGCAGCATCAGCATGCACAGAAGCCGCTCCTCGTAGTGGTGCACGCCCGGGATCTTCGCCAGCTCCTCCAGGTCGAGCGAGAGGCTAGGAACCACAACGACGGTCTGCGGTATGCGCGGGTCGGCGACCAGCCGCTCGGCCAACGGCGCAAGCCGCTCCTGAATCTGTGCGAAGCGCCGGAGCTCCTCGGCAGAGCCCGGCTCAGGCACACCCGCTACCGATACCGGCGTGGAAGTTAGATCAGCCATCCCTGTTTCCTGGCCGGTAATTATACAAAGGACTCTGTCGCAGCGTGCGGACTTACCAGTACTCGATAGTTCAATCCGCCCGTGGGCGCGATGCACCCACCACGTACGTCTTAGTCCTCTACTTCCTCGTACTCGTCTATAACGGTATCCGAGAGGTGGGAGAGGTGAGGTATGTGCAGCTTTCCGATAGCGGACCACGATCTTACAGCGAGAATACCGGACGCCGAAGCTCGTGAAATACTTGCTCTCTCCTAACCAACGGTGCCACGATCTGCAGACTAATATAGCTGTTCTTGAATATCAGACTCGAGTAGTGCTCCATCGCTCTCGGATAACTGAACCAAACTTCCTCGAATCTTTCCTGTCCAAGCCGATGAACTCTTGTCTTGGCCTCTAGTAAACGAGAGCTCATTCCAAATGTGATCTGCGTGGATTGGAATCGATTTCTCTACGGGAAGTCAAGCGATGGGTCTCACACGAAACCTCACGACGAAGGGATCACTTTCCGGATAGAAAATCGGCTCATCATCGACGTATGGTCCCTCGATGACATGTAAAATGCCCACCCAGCGCGATAGCTTCGTCATGTAACAGACAAACGTGTCGCCAGCATTGATCCTGCTGGCTGCGTTTCGCTGCGAAAGCCTGATACGGACCTGTCGGATTTGCTGAATGCCTCATAGGTCTCATGCGAAAAGAGGTCGAGATAGTAGGCCATGTCTACTGTCGATTCCCGTCTGCCTAGCTCACCTAGCTGTAGGCCAACTCTAGATCTCCGTCATCTTGCGCGCATCCAGCAGCTTGTCGAGTTCTACTTCGGAGAGGTCTGTTCTTTCGCGGGCGACCTCGCGGATGGTGCGGCCTGTCTTGTAGGCCTCCTTGGAGATCTCGGCCGCCCTGTCGTAGCCGATCCCGGGCGCGAGCGCTGTTGCGAGCATGAGACCCTTCTCGACTAGCTCGGGGCCACGCTCGGTGGCCTGGATGCCGATCACGCACTGGTCTGTGAGGTTCTCCGCGGCGTTGGCGAGGAGCTCGATGGACTGCAGGAGGTTGTAGGCGATGAGCGGGAGCATGACGTTGAGCTCGAAGTTCCCGCTCTGGCCCGCGATGGTTATGGTAGCGTCGTTGCCCATGACCTGCGCTGCGACCATCGCAGCGCTCTCGGCTATGACCGGGTTGACTTTGCCCGGCATGATGGATGAACCGGGCTGCACCTCGGGCAGGGCTATCTCCCCGATGCCGGCGCGCGGGCCGCTCCCGAGCCAGCGGATGTCGTTGGCGATCTTCATGAGGCTCACCGCGACCGTCTTCAGCGCGCCGCTCGCGAAGACGGTCCCGTCCATCGCGCTCTGCGCCTGGAAGTGGTTCTCCGTCTCGCGCACCTCGACCCCGAAGCGGGCGCTCAGACGCTCAATTACCCTACCTGCGAACTCGGGGTGGGTGTTGACGCCGGTGCCGACAGCCGTGCCGCCGAGGGCCACCTCGGCGAGCTCGTCCATTGCTTTGTGGACACGCGTGATGCCGCGTTCGATCTGGCCCGCGTAGCCCTCGAACTCCTGGCCGAGACGGATCGGGGTCGCGTCTTGGAGGTG
>Ga0126310_10000333_pt1 | contig 15430 bp, 15 predicted proteins | sample Plot60_FD_92540 | JGI IMG/M metagenome (GOLD analysis project Ga0126310, IMG submission 92540) | Serpentine soil microbial communities from UC McLaughlin Reserve, CA, USA - Plot60 | ecosystem: Environmental > Terrestrial > Soil > Grasslands | place: USA: UC McLaughlin Reserve, Lake County... | reverse complement strand
TTCTTCGAGGGGTCGGCGCGGGTGCCGCTCGTGGTCTCGGCGCCCGGACGCTTTGCGCCGTCACGCGTCTCCTCACCGGTCTCGACGATGGACCTGCTGCCGACGCTCGTGGGCATGGCCGGCGGCGACGACCGCAGTGAGATGCTCGCGGATCTCGACGCCCGCAGCCTGCTGCCACTGCTGGAGGGCGAGCACGACGAGCGCGAGGACGTCGTGGCGGAGTATCTCGCCGAGGGTGCGGTCGCGCCGATCGTCATGATGCGCCGCGGCTCGTGGAAGCTCGTGCACTCGCCCGCAGACCCCGATCAGCTCTACGACCTGGCGACCGATCCCTTGGAACGGACAAACCGCGCCCAGGACCCCGCCGCCGCCGCGGTGCTGTCCGCACTCCGCGCAGAGGTGGCGAAGCGCTGGGACCTCGAGCGCATCGACGCGGACGTGCGCCAGAGCCAGCGACGCCGCCGGATCGTCGTCGAGGCGCTCGCCAGCGGACGGACGGAGCCGTGGGACTACGTCCCGCCGTACGACGCGTCGCGGCGCTACATCCGCAACCACATGGACCTCGGCGACCTGGAGTCCCAGGCCCGGTACCCGTCGGTGGAGACCAGGGCCGAGCCGTAGCCCGGCATCAGGCCACCTGCTCCTCGGAATCGGCAGCCACCCGGAACCCGACATTGCCGGCGGTGCTGTCCGGGGTGTTGGCGCTGCGGGAGTCGACGCGATAGCGCCAGCAGTAGCTCTCATGGCATAGGTAGCTGCCACCGCGCATGACCCGTACCTCGCCTCGCCGCGGACCGGTCGGCGCGGTGCCCGGCGACCGCCGGTAGGCGTCCGGCGCAAACCAGTCGGCGCACCACTCCCACACGTTGCCGGTCGCCTCGAAGAGCCCGAACTCGTTGGCGGGAAAGCTGCCGACGGGACACGTGCCGACCCAGCCGTCCTCGCCGGTGTCCTGGTGCGGGAAGCGACCCTGGAAGACGTTCATCCGGTGCTCGCCGCCCGGCTCCCGCTCGTCGCCCCACGGATAGTGGTGCCCCTGCCGAGGTCCCCGAGCCGCTCGCTCCCACTCGGCCTCAGTGGGAAGTCGCAGTCCTGCCCAGGCACAGTAGGCGGCCGAGTCATCCCAGCTGACGTGGACCACCGGGTGGGTGTCGCGGTCGGTCACCGAGGAACCGGGACCCTCCGGACGGTGCCAGTCCGCGCCGGTCACCTCGCGCCACCAGGGAGCGACGACGACGGCGCGCGTGGGCGGGAAGTCGCCGGGGAGGAGGCCAGCGAAGACGAACGACGTGCCGAGCTCCTCGGCGGTGGTGCAGTACCCCGTCGCCTCGACGAACCGGGCGAAGTCGCGGTTGGTCACGGTGTGGACGCCGATCCGGTACGCCCCGAGCTCGACGGTGTGGGGCGGTCCTTCCCCATCGGCGGCATACCCCCGCGGGTCGTCGGTGCCCATCAGGAACCGACCGGCCGGGATGGTCGCGAGATCTTGCGGAGCCGTCGTCCGCGCGGAAGGTGGTGCCGCGGTTGGCTCAGCGGCTCGTTCCGGCGCGGACGAATCACCGGCGGGTCGTCCTGGGGAGCAGCAGGAGCGCATGGCCGCGAGTGTGCCACCTGTGTGGAAGCCGGCCCGCTCAGCGGGCCTGCTGTCGGGGCAGGAACACCTCTTTGACCAACAGCAGGATCGACGCCGCGGTCGGGATCGCCAGCAGTGCGCCGACGACACCGAGCAGGGTGCCGCCGATCAGAGCTGCGATCACGGTCAGCGCACCTGGGATCTCGACCGAGCGAGACATCACCTTGGGGTAGATGACGTAGTTCTCGAGCTGTTGGTAGGCGATGTAGAAGACCACCGCGATGAGGCCGGTCTTGACGTCGGTGGCGAAGGCGATCGCACAGACGATCACCGCGCCTATCGTGGCACCGATCATCGGGATCACGTCCAGCAGGGCGACCACGACCGCCAGCGCGACGGCGTAGCTGCCCAGCCCGATGACGAACAGGAAGATCAGCGTGCTGATGCCGGCACACATGGCGACGACGAAGGCACCGGACACGTATCCGCCGATGTTCCGCAGGATCCGGTCGCCGAGCAGGGACACGCGCCCGCGGCGCGAGCTCGGCGCGAGGGAGTAAGCCGCCTGCTTCATCGAGGGCAGCGAGGCCAGGAAGTACAGCGTGAGAACCAGGACCACGAAGGCGTTGAGCAGGATGCCCAGGATGGCCAGGCCGATACCGACAACGCCGCCGAACGCTTTCTGCGCCCACCCGCCGGACGTGACGTAGCCCTCGACCTTCGTGGTGATGTCGTACCTATGGTCCAGGCGGCGGATCTGGCCGTTCCTCTGGAGCCGGTCGAACCACGCGGGCAGGTTGTCGCCGATCGCGGTGACCTGGTGACTGATGATCGGCACCAGGATCAGCAGGAACCCGAGGAAGAGCAGCAGGACCCCGAGGATGACGGAGAGCACGGCCCACGAACGCTTCAGCCCGCGGCGCATCAGGAACTCGACCGCGGGGTTGAGGCCGACCGCCAGGAACAGCGCCACCACGACGAGCACGATCACGCCCCGGACGGCGATCATCATCATCGCGATCCAGATCGCGACCAGGACGCCCAGTCCGCCGAAGAGGCCCCAGATGAACGGTCCTCGGCTCAGCGGCCGGCCCGGCGTGCCGAAGTCGTCGGGCGGCTGCTCCGGGTCGTGCAGGAAATGGACGCTGTCGTCGATCGGCTCGTCGTCGTCGAGCTGAGCGGCCGCCCCATCGACCTCGCCGGTCTGCTCGTCGACGCGTGGCGCCAGCTCGGTCGCGTGGGCGGCGTCCTCCGCAGGGCGCCGGCCCCGTACGGCCCGCCCTTCTTCGGTGTCGCTATCGGAGGTGTCGCTCATGCGCCGATTATGGTGGCCCGCCGTCCCTCAGGGCGGGCAGCGCGCCTCTCGTGTCGTCTCGGTGTGCTGTGGGTGCCCTCTCGGTGCCCACTGGGGCCACCTCCGCCGACCTGGTCTGCGGGTCTAGACCTTCTCGTCGTCCTCGCCGAAGCCCGCCATCATCTCCTGCAGCGACCCGAGCTGGGCGGAGATCGCCTGCCGCCGCTTGATCATCCGGTCGACCTCGGCCTTGAGCGCTGCCAGCTTGCGCTCGTGCTCGGCGTTGCCGGACGTCGTGAGGGCATCGGCCTGCGTACGGGCCGACGCCACGATCTGCTCGGCCTCCCGGCGCGCCCGCGCGAGCAGCGCCTCGGCCTCCGTCTGCGCCTGCTGTCGATGGTTGTTCGCCTGCTTGGTCGCCTCGCGGGCGCGGGCCTCTGCGGCGGTGGCCCGCTGCTCGGCCTCCTCGACCAGCCGGCTGGTCTCCGCGGTCGCGCTGGCGTGGTGGTCGCTGGCCTCCTTGGCCAGCCGCTCCCGCTCGACGGCGAGCGTGCGTCGTGCCTCCTGGATCTCGCGGTCGGCCGCAGCCTGGATCTGCTCCGCCTCCCTGGTGGCGCCGACGCGCAGCTCCTTGCTCTCCTGCTGGGCCGCCAGCCGGATCTGGTCGCTCTCCCGCTTGGCCGACGCGCGCAGGTCCTCGGCCTCGGCGACGGCCAGAGACCGCTCCTGCTCGGCGTCGGCGACCATGCGGGCACGCATCTCATCGAGCTCCTTGAGCTGGACGACACGCATCTCCTCGGCCTCCCGGGTGGCCTCGGCACGGATCATCGTCGCGTCGCGGGTGGCCTGCTGCCGAATGGCGTCGGCGTCGCGCTCGCTCCCCTCCCGGATCTCGCTCGCCTCCTCCTCCGCCAGCCGCAGCATGGCGCTCGCACGGCCACCCAGTCCGGCGTACGACGGGTTCGCGTTCTCGGCGAGCTCGTCCTGGGCGTTGCGCAGCTCGGCGCTGAGCTCCACCACACGCTGTTCGGACTCTGCCAGCGCGGCGGCGACACCGGCGTTGTCCTGGAGGAGCTGGAGGAGATGGCGGAGATACCCGTCGACCTCTGCCTTGTCGTAGCCGCCCCGGCGGACCGTCGGGAACTCCGGAGCGCTCACCTCGGGCGGCGTCGGCGAGGGGTTCACCCGACCGGCGGCTGCGCTCGTCCGGCTCGGCGGGGGAGTGGCGGGAACCGGAACCGCCCCGCTCGTGGGGGCTGCGCGCGGGACCTCACGGGTCGGCTCGGGATCGGCCGCAGGTTCCTCCGACTCAGGGCCCGGGCCCGCCGGAGCCCGGGTCGACGACGCGGTCTGCCTCGGGGACGGCGTCGTCGCCGCGTTCCTGACCGGCTTGGAGGCATCCTTCTTGTCCTGGCCCGAGCCCGGGGCCTCCATCACCTTCGTCGGCTGGTCGTCGCCCTTCGGACTCTCCTCCGGCTCGTCGAAGATGGACAGGCCCTGATCACTCATGGTGTGGACTTCCTCCCGGAACTCGAATTGGTCCAGTGTTGCCGATCGGCGGAGACGACTGCCACCCATAGGACGCGGAGAAGGGGCGAGTCGTTGCGACACGCCGCGATGACCTGGCCCGACGTAACAGAGAGGCTCAGACGCCGCGGAAGGCGTTGATCGCGTCGAGGTGCCGGGCGCGTCTTTCGTCGTCCCGGACGCCGAGGCCCTCCTCGGGGGCCAGGCAGAGGACGCCGACCTTTCCCTGGTGGAGGTTGTGGTGCACGTCGAGCGCGGCCTGCCCGACCATGTCCAGTGGGTAGCAGCGCGACAAGGTCGGGTGGATCATCCCCTTCGCGATCAGCCGGTTGGCCTCCCACGACTCGCGGTAGTTGGCGAAGTGGGAGCCGATGATCCGCTTGAGGTTCATCCAGAGGTAGCGGTTGTCGTACTCGTGGAGATATCCGGTCGTCGAGGCGCAGGTCACGATGGTGCCGCCCTTGCGGGCGGCGTACACGCTGGCGCCGAAGGTCTCCCGGCCAGGGTGCTCGAACACGATGTCGACGTCCTCGCCACCGGTCAGCTCGCGGATGTCGGAGCCGAGGCGCCGCCACTCCTTCGGGTCGGCGGTGCGCTCGTCCCTCCAGAAGCGATAGTCCCTCGCCGACCGGTTGATGATCAGCTCGGCGCCCATCCGGCCACAGATCGCCGCCTTCTCCTCACTGGAGACCACGCACACCGGCACGGCGCCCCCGTTCAGCGCGTACTGCGTGGCGAATCCGCCCAAGCCACCGCTGGCGCCCCAGATCAGCACGTTGTCGCCCTGCTTCATGCCGGCACCGTTCCGGCTGACCAGCTGGCGGTACGCCGTGCTGTTCACCAACCCGGGCGAGGCTGCCTCCTCCCAGGTGAGGTGGCCAGCTTTCGGCATCAGCTGGTTCGACTTCACCAGCGCGATCTCGGCGAGGCCTCCGAAGTTGGTCTCGAAGCCCCAGATCCGCTGCTCCGGGTCCATCATCGTGTCGTTGTGGCCGTCCGGGCCCTCGAGCTCTACCGAGAGGCAGTGGGCGACGACCTCGTCACCCGGCTTCCAGGCGTGGACGCCCAGCCCGGTGGCGAGCACGACGCCGGCCAGGTCGGAGCCGACGATGTGGTAGGGCAGATCATGCCGGTGCGTCAGCGGGCTGAGCCGGCCGTAGCGCTCGAGGAAGCCGAACGTCGGCAGCGGCTCGAAGATCGACGTCCACACCGTGTTGTAGTTGATGGCGCTGGCCATCACCGCGACCAGAGCCTCACCGGGGCCGAGCTCGGGCACCGGCACCTCGTCGACGTGAAGCGACTTGCGAGGGTCCTTCTCCTTGGACTCCAACCCCTCGAACATGTCGACCTCGTCCCGGTGCACCGTGGCCGCGCGGTACGTCGGGGGGATCGTCAGTGCCGCGACGTCCGCGGCAGTCGCCCGGCCGGACGTGATGGCGTCGAGGATCTCCTGCACGGTCGTCTCCAGATGTCGGGGGCGATGTGCTCGGCACCCTAGTCGCTGCCTCGTCGACGGCGGACCCCAGCCGGTTTCTCCGGTACGGACGTCTGATGCTCGACGCAGGCGCCCGTGGCTCCGTCAGACGGGCGGCGCGGGCTCGACCAGCTCGACCAGAACGCCGCCGGCGTCCTTGGGATGCACGAAGTTCACCAGCGACCCGGCGGTTCCCGGCCGCGCTACGTCGTAGACCAGGCGGACGCCGCGCGCCCGCAGGACCGCGCAGACGGCTTCCAGATCGGTCACCCGATAGGCCAACTGCTGTATCCCGGGGCCGTGCCGGTCGAGGAAGGTCGCGATGGCCGATCTGTCGTCGAGGGGCGCCAGGAGCTGGATGCAGGCGTCGGAGTCGCCTACGGCGACCATGGCCTCGCGGACGCCCTGCTCCTCGTTGACTTCTTCATGAACGGTCTGCATGCCGAAGGTGTCGCGGTAGAAAGCCATGGCCGCGTCGAGGTCGGCGACCGCGATGCCGACGTGATCGATGGCGGTGAAGAGGTGCTCCGGGAGCTCCACGCTCATGGACCCATCGTCGTACGAAGCGGACCTGCGTGACGTGTGAGGTTTTCCTCAGCCTGGCCGGGGCCGGTGGTTCGCGGGGCGCCCACACCGCTGGGTATCGTCGACAGAGAACGAACGTCTGCTGGTGGGAGGCACCTCATGTCCGGATCGGTCATCGTCGCCGGGGCCCGCACGCCGATCGGCCGTCTGCTCGGCGGTCTGAAGTCGCTGTCGGCGGCCGAGCTCGGTGGCGTCGCCATCAAGGCTGCGCTGGAGAAGGCCGGTGTCCCCGGAGACCGCGTCGACTACCTGATCATGGGTCAGGTCATCCTGGCCGGCGCCGGCCAGAACCCGGCACGTACCGCTGGCATCCACGCCGGCCTCCCGCTGTCGCTGCCGTCGATCACGATCAACAAGGTCTGCCTGTCGGGCCTGAACGCGATCGCCACCGCCGACCAGCTGATCCGTGCCGGCGAGGCCGAGATCATCGTGGCCGGTGGCATGGAGTCGATGACCAACGCGCCCCACCTGCTGCCGAAGTCGCGCGAGGGGTTCAAGTACGGCGACGTCACGCTCGTGGACTCCATGGCCCATGACGCGCTCTGGGACCAGGCCACCCAGCAGGCGATGGGCGCCCTCACCGACGACTACAACAAGGCGCACACCAGCCTGACCCGCGAAGAGCAGGACGCGTTCGCGGCGGCATCCCACCAGAAGGCCGCCCGCGCCTGGAAGAACGGCCTGTTCGACGATGAGGTGGTGCCGGTCTCGATCCCGCAGCGCAAGGGCGACGCCATCGTCGTCTCCCAGGACGAGGGGGTCCGCGGAGACACCACCGTGGAGTCGCTGTCCGCGCTTCGTCCCGCATTCAGCAAGGACGGCACGATCACGGCCGGTTCGGCGTCCCAGATCTCCGACGGTGGCGCCGCGGTGGTGGTCATGAGCAAGGCCAAGGCCGAGGAGCTCGGCCTGGAGTGGCTGGCCGAGGTCGGCGCCCACGGCATGGTCGCGGGCCCGGACTCCACGCTGCAGATGCAGCCGGCCAACGCCACCCGGATGGCGTGCGACAAGGAAGGCATCAGTCCTGCGGACCTCGACCTGGTCGAGTTCAACGAGGCTTTCGCTGCCGTCGGCATCGACTCCACCCGTGCCCTGGGCCTGGACGCGGCCACGGTGAACGTCAACGGCGGCGCGATCGCGCTCGGACATCCCGTCGGGATGTCGGGCACCAGGATTGCGCTCCACCTCGCTCTCGAGCTGAAGCGCCGCGGCGGCGGTGTCGGTGCCGCTGCGCTGTGCGGTGGCGGGGGTCAGGGTGACGCGCTGATCATCCGCGTCCCCGCCTGAGGTGGCGGGTCGCGGCGGCGACGACGTCGGTGGCCTGGTCGCCCGCGCCCGCGGCGGTGACCCGCGCGCCGTTGCGCGGCTGATCTCCCTGGTCGAGGACGAGTCGCCCCTGCTGAGGGAGGTGACCGCGGCGCTCGCCCCGCACACCGGCCGGGCGAGGATCATCGGCATCACCGGAGCGCCCGGCGTGGGGAAGTCCACGTGCACGTCGGCCCTGGTCGGTGAGCTGCGGAGTGCGGGGAGGCGGGTCGGAGTCTTGGCCGTCGACCCGTCTTCGCCGTTCTCCGGAGGTGCGTTGCTCGGAGACCGGGTCCGCATGCAGGACCACGCACTGGACCGCGAGGTCTACATCCGGTCGATGGCCTCGCGTGGCCACCTCGGCGGTCTGGCCTGGAGCACTCCCCAGGCGATCCGGGTCCTGGACGCGGCGGGTTGCGACATCGTCCTGATCGAGACCGTGGGTGTCGGCCAGAGCGAGGTCGAGATCGCCGGGCTCGCCGATACCACTCTGGTCCTGCTGGCCCCCGGAATGGGTGACGGCATCCAGGCCGCCAAGGCCGGCATCCTCGAGGTCGGCGACGTGTACGTGATCAACAAGGCCGACCGCGACGGTGCCGACACGTTGCGTCGCGAGCTCCGCTCGATGCTGGGACTGGCCGAGCCTGAGGAGGGCGGCTGGCGGCCACCGATCGTCAAGACCGTCGCCTCGAAGAGTGAGGGGCTGACCGAGGTGATGGCGCAGGTCGAGCGGCATCACGCGTGGCTGGAGGGGTCCGGCCAGCTGGCCGCCCGGCGTACCCGGCGTGCCCGGGACGAGATCGAGGCGATCGCCCTGACCGCACTGCGGGCCCGCTGGGGCGACGTCCACGGACGTTCCGAGCTCGACGGCCTCGCCGCCCGGGTGGCCGCCGGGGAGTCCGACCCCTACGCCGCGGCCGAGACGCTGCTCGCCGAGCTCTGAGGGCTGCCGCGGCCCGTGCCGTGATCGAGTCCGTGATAGCAGTACGCGGCTCTCTCAACAGCGATTCAACGACGGTGCGGTGCCGTGACCCACGCCCGTAGATCCCGATTTCGCCGAGGAGAGGCTCATGGTTCACCTTTCCCGAGGAGTCGTGCCCGTCGCCGTCGCGGCCGCGGTCCTGGTTGGGGGCGCCAACCTCACTGCGTACGCCGTGAACGGCCAGCCGCTCCTGCTTGGCACCTCGAACAGCGAGACGTCGACCGCCACGCTGTCAACCACGGCAAGGGCCCTGCCCTCAGGCTGAAGTCCCGCACGACGTACGCCCCCCTGGCGGTCAACACCTCCAAGCTGGTCAGGCGCCTGAATGCCGACCAGGTCGACGGCAAGAGCGCCAGAGCGCTCGAGACGCATCCCATCACCTTCACGATCCCCGGCGGGACCACCATGCCCTTCAATTTCGAGCTGAACGGGATTCCGGCCGGCAGCTACCTCGGCTCGTTCGACATCGCCGCCACCACGGGGAGTACCTCGCACATCGTGTGCGAGCTCGCATCGGGCAGCACCGTCAACGTGGTTGACTTCGGCTCCAGCGATGGCGCCTTCGCGGTGAGTAGTGCCTCGGGACTGCTGGCGAAGCACAACGGCACAGCCCTGGACTTCGCCTGCAGCGACGGCACGGCGATCTTCGCCGATCCCCAGTTCAGCAGCACGGTGACGCTCACGCCGGTCGACAAGCCCACGCACGGGTCCTTGGGCTCCGCGATCCGCAGACCCGTCGTCCGCGGCCTGACAGGTCACTGACGGCCATCGGAACGCAGACCGCCGACCCTGGTGACTGGCGATTACGCTGCGTCCCATGCCGCGGCTGCCGTTCGACCCGATCGACGAGGCCGCGCGGCAGTGGGGCAAGCGCTGGGACGCCGTCCCCGCCATGCACGCCGTGACTTCGTTGATGCGGGTGCAGCAGCTCGTGCTCGGTCGTCTCGACGGGATCCTCAGGCCGCACGGGCTCACGTTCGCCCGCTACGAGGCTCTCGTGCTGCTCTGCTTCTCGTCCCGTGGCTCACTGCCGCTGGGCAAGATGGGTGAGCGGCTCCAGGTGCATCCGACTTCGATCACCTCGATCGTCCAGCGCCTCGAGGCCGACGGCCTGGTCACCCGGCGCCCCCATCCCGAGGACGGTCGGGCAATCCTGGCGGAGGTGAGCGAGGGGGGCCGGACCCTCGTCGAGGTGGCGACCGCGGACCTGGTGGGCGCCGGCTTCGCGCTCGGTGCGCTCACCGACGAGGAGCTGGGCGAGCTGTCCGCGCTGCTCCGCCCGGTACGCCGCGCGGCCGGCGACTTCGAGTAGCCGCAGGTCGGTGAGGGACCGTGACCGATGCCGATGCCGTACGCCGGGTGGCTCTCGACCTGCCCCGTGTCCACGAGCGCGAGGTACGCGGCCGGTGGAAGCTCAGGGTGAAGCAGATCGTGTTCGTGGCGTTCTCGCGGGACGAGCGGGACATCGGGTTCGGCTTCCCCAGGACCGAGCGCGAGGGGCTCGTCGCCTCGGACCCGGCGACGTTCTACCTCCCCGGCTCGGCCGACCTCCGGTACCAGTGGGTCTGCGCCCACCTCGACCGGCTCGACGAGGACGAGATGCGCGAGCTGGTCGTCGACGCCTGGCGCATGTGCACTCCCCGGATGCTTCACGACCTGCCCGACCTGCCGGCTCCGGCAGCCCGCGCGTGGGACCTGATCGAGAAGGGGCAGTGGCACGACGTGCGGCCCCTGCTCCATCCGTATCTGCGCTTCGACGACCAGGGTGTGGCTCTGCGCGGCCGCAGCAAGGTGATGGAGCACCTGACGGGCCATCCAACGCCGAGGCCACCGGCCGAGGTCGAGGTCCGTGACGGCCAGATCTACCGCTGGCAGGATCGACCGAGGCGTTCGGGAGTTGAAGGAATTTAGTAGGACATCCTAGTATTTGGCCATGGATGACGCGGTCGCGACCGGTTCCACCGTCGACAACAGCCAGGTCAGCCGCGGCACGGACGCGAGGTCGCGCTGGCAGGACCGCTACGACCGGTCCGGGGTCCGGGACGCCGACTTCACCACGGTGTCCGGCATGGAGGTCCAGCCGGCCTACGGCACCGAGACCTCCGAGTGGCCGGGCGAGTTCCCCTTCACCCGGGGGCTCTACCCGACCGGCTACCGAGGGCGCGCGTGGACCATCCGGCAGTTCGCGGGATTCGGGAACGCCGAGCAGACCAACCAGCGCTACCGAATGATCCTCGGCCGCGGTGGCGGCGGGCTGAGCGTCGCCTTCGACATGCCCACGCTCATGGGCCGGGACTCCGACGACTCCCACAGCCTCGGCGAGGTGGGGCACTGTGGGGTGGCGATCGACTCGGCGGCAGACATGGACATCCTCTTCGAGTCGATCCCGCTCGAGGACGTCACCACGTCGATGACGATCAGCGGACCTGCGGTGCCGGTGTTCTGCATGTACCTGGTCGCCGCCGAGCGTCAGGGCGCCGACGTGTCGAAGCTCAACGGCACCTTGCAGACCGACATCTTCAAGGAGTACATCGCCCAGAAGGAGTGGCTGTTCGCCCCGGAGCCGCACCTGCGCCTGATCGGCGACCTCATGGAGTACTGCGCCGAGAAGATCCCGGCATACAAGCCGCTGTCGGTTTCGGGCTACCACATCCGCGAGGCCGGCTCGACCGCTGCCCAGGAGCTCGCGTTCACCCTTGCCGACGGCTTCGGGTACGTGGAGCTGGGGCTGAACCGAGGTCTCGATGTCGACGTGTTCGGACCCGGGCTGTCGTTCTTCTTCGACGCGCACGTCGACTTCTTCGAGGAGATCGCGAAGTTCCGCGCCGCGCGCCGTATCTGGGCGCACTGGATGCGCGACGTGTACGGCGCGCGGTCGGAGAAGGCGCAGTCGCTTCGCTTCCATACCCAGACGGCGGGTGTCTCGCTGACCGCCCAGCAGCCGTACAACAACGTCGTTCGAACCGGCATCGAGGCGTTGTCAGCCGTACTGGGCGGCACCAACTCGCTGCACACCAACGCGCTGGACGAGACCCTCGCCCTACCCAGTGAGCAGGCGGCGGAGATCGCGCTGCGCACGCAGCAGGTGATCATGGAGGAGACCGGCGTGGTCAACGTCGCCGACCCGCTCGGCGGCTCGTGGTACGTCGAGGCGCTCACCGACCAGATCGAGGCCGAGGCGAACGCGATCTTCGACAAGATCCTGGCCATGGGCGGCTCGACCCTGAGTCACGCCGACAGCGAGAGCCTTGCGGCTGCCACCCGCAACGGCGAGACCCCGGTGACGCGGGGCCTGCTGCGCGGCATCGAGGACGGCTGGTTCATGTCGGAGATCGCCGAGGCGGCATTCCAGTACCAGACGGCGCTGGAGAAGCGCGACAAGAAGATCGTCGGGGTGAACGTGCACACCGACTCCATCACCAGCGACCTCGAGATCCTGCGCATCTCCCACGAGGTGGAGGTCGACCAGGTGCGCGCGCTCGCCGAGCGTCGTACGGCGCGGAACGGGGCTGAGGTGACGGCGGCCGTCCAGCGGATGGTCGAGGTCGGCCGCACCGACGCCAACATGATCGAGTCGATCCTCGAGGCCTGTCGGGCGGAGGCGACTCTCGGCGAGATCTGCGACGCCCTGCGCGGCGAGTGGGGCGAGTACCGCGAGCCGGCTCGGTTCTGACCTTGCCCCGAAAGCGCCGGCGTCCCACCATCGGAGCGTGACGTCACCGGGGCTGAGAGTCGTCGCGGCGCTGGCGCTGGCCGCCGCCGCGAGCGGCGCCGCGGTGGCACTGGCTCGACACGACCTCAGCTCGTCGCCCACAGTTCCCGCGGCAGCACCGGTCTCGCCCTCAGCGCCCGTGATCGTTCCCGGGAGCGCGGTGCACGTCGACGCCGGCATGGCCGGCACCAGATTCCTTCCGCTCGGGATGGCGCCGGTCGACGGCCGTACCCTGTCCGCTCAGCACGCCTACAACGCGATGCTGAGCTACCCGTCGCTGTCGGCGCCGATCCCGGCGGGCGTCCGCGCCTACTACGGAGTGCTGACCGCCGGTTCCACGTCTGCGGCGGCCAGCGACCTACGCGTCTGGGGTTTCGCCGTCGAGTCCGGCTGCGTGTACACCCGCGGACCACCGGCATCCCGCGAGCCGACACCGTCGCGCCCGGTGCGGTGCCGACATTGGGAGTTCGTGAACGCCCGGACCGGCCGCGACCTCGGCGTGATCACCCAGGAGGTACTGCCGGACTGAAGGCATCCCCTGTGTCCCTAGGATTGCCGTATGACGCAGCAGCCGTTCAGCCGTCCCGGCGCCGTCGACCTGTCAGGGCTGACCCGGCCGGCACCGGGCGCCGGCCAGCGAGTCCCCGACGCAGCCGGTGCCGCCGGGGGAGTCTCCGGCCGCTCCGCCTACTCGCTCGAGGTCCGCGAGGAAAACTTCCAGACCCTGCTCGAGTCCTCGGTCACCGCGCCTGTGGTGCTGGTCTTCTACTCCCCGGGCCGCGTGCCGGAGAGCACCGCGTACGCCGACGAGGTCGCCGCCGCCGTCGACGCGTACGGTGGCCGCTTTCTCGCCGGTCTGGTCGACATCGACGCGTCCCCGACCATCGCGCAGAGCCTGCAGATCGCGCAGGTACCCCTGCTGATGGTGATCCTGGACGGCCGTCCGGCCGCACAGCCGATTCCCGGCGTCCTGAAGCGCGACGAGATCGACACCCTGCTCAACCAGCTTGCCCAGGGCCTGACCGCACAAGGCATCACGGCCCGCCATCAGCCGTTGGGGGCCGCCGCGCCGGGTGACGGTGACGGCGGGGAGGACGAGATCGACCCGCGCTACTCCGCCGCGCAACAGGCTCTGGAGAACGAGGACATCGACGGTGCCGTGGCGGAGTACCAGCGGCTCGTCGACGCCAACCCGGCGGACGCCGAGGCGGCCGCCGGGTTGGCGATGGCGAAGCTGCTGCAGCGAACCCAGGGGGTCGACCCGAACGACGCCCGGAAGGTCGCCGCCGCCGATCCCGACGACGTCGACGCGCACACCCTGGTTGCCGATCTCGACCTCCTCGAGGGTCAGGTCGACGAGGCGTTCTCCCGGCTGGTGGACCTGGTCCGGCGTACCACCGGCGCGGAGCGCAACCGCGCGCGCGAGCACCTGCTCGGACTGTTCGCGGCCGTGGGCAACGAGGACCCTCGGGTGCTTCACGGCCGACAGAGCCTCGCGTCGGCCCTGTTCTGAGGGCCGTCCGGTGTCCACGATCGTGTACTGCCATGCCCATCCCGACGACGAGGCGTCGCAGACGTCCGGCGCGATGGCGCGCGCGAGCGCGGATGGCCACCGGGTGGTCGTGGTCTTCGCCACGAACGGCGAACTGGGCGAGGTCGCGGCCGACGCCGTGGCCGGGGAGACGGTGGCCGATCACCGCCGCCGCGAGGCGGAGGCGTCGGCCGCCGCGCTCGGCCTGGCCCGGATCGTCTGGCTCGGGTACGCCGACTCCGGGATGACCGGCTGGGAGCAGAACGACGCGGAGGGATCCTTCCTTCGCGCCGACCTCGACGAGGCGGCGCGTCGGCTCGCCGACGTCCTGGACGAGGAAGACGCGGCCGTGCTGGTCGGCTACGACTGGCACGGGAACTACGGCCACCCCGACCACGTCAAGGTCCACCACCTCGTTCATCGCGCGACGCGGCTGGCCCGGCGTACGCCGCGGCTGCTCGAGTCGACCATGAATCGAACGGCCATGATCCGTCAGTTCGACCAGGCCCGTGCGGCCGGCGTGGAGATCGGCTGGAGCCCGGAGGACCCGATGGACGACGGCAACCCCCTGGGCACGCCGGAGGAGGAGATCACCTGGGAGGTCGACGTGTCGGCGTACCTCCCGCAGAAGCGGGCCGCGCTGGAGTCGCACCGGTCACAGGCCAGCGACATCGAGGAGTTCCTCTCCATGCCGCCGGACATCTTCGCCGGCGCCTTCGCCCTCGAGCACTACATCGAACCGGGTGTGGACGGCCCCATGCGGCGCGGGTGGCCGCTCGGGGAGGACTGAGGCGCGCCGGTGCTAGCCGGGCTGCGAGCCACCCAACGCCGAGCGCCCGGCCTCGAGCCTCGCCACCGGGACCCGGAACGGCGAGCAGGACACGTAGTCCAGCCCGGTGGCGTCGAAGAAGTGGATCGATGCCGGGTCACCGCCGTGCTCGCCGCACACCCCCAGATGCAGGTCGGGGTTGGCTTTCCGGCCGAGCCGGGCGGCGTGGCGCACGAGCCGGCCGACGCCATCGACGTCGAGGGACTCGAACGGGCTCACCTGGAAGATGCCGTGCTCCAGGTAGTCGCTGAAGAACGACGACTCGACGTCGTCGCGGGAGAAGCCCCAGGTCATCTGGGTCAGGTCATTGGTGCCGAACGAGAAGAACTGCGCCGACCTGGCGATCTCGTTCGCCGTGACGGCCGCCCGCGGCAGCTCGATCATCGTGCCGACCTGGTGGGGCACCGTCCTGCCGCGTTCCTGCTCCACGGTGGCAGCGACCTCGGCGATCTCGCCCTTCACCAGGTCGAGCTCGGTCACCGAGGCCACCAGCGGGATCATGATCTCCGGCCTCGGGTCACCGCCGGCGTCGAGCCGGTCGCCCGCGGCCTCCAGGATCGCCCGCACCTGCATCTTGAACAGCCCGGGGATCACGATGCCGAGCCGGACGCCGCGGAG
>Ga0126310_10000332_pt1 | contig 15441 bp, 20 predicted proteins | sample Plot60_FD_92540 | JGI IMG/M metagenome (GOLD analysis project Ga0126310, IMG submission 92540) | Serpentine soil microbial communities from UC McLaughlin Reserve, CA, USA - Plot60 | ecosystem: Environmental > Terrestrial > Soil > Grasslands | place: USA: UC McLaughlin Reserve, Lake County... | reverse complement strand
CGTCGCGCAGCGCCCGCTCGGCGGCCGGGAGCGCGCGCAGCGCACGGCCGTCGCCGGCCGCCGGGTTGACGATGAGGGCGACGTCGCGCTCCACGCCGGGAACGGTATCGACGGGGCGCCCGCCGGAGCGCTCCGCGTCGCCGGTCGCGCCCGCGACGCACCGGGGCTCGGGCGAACGCGCCCGCGCCGACCGTTATGCTCCCGCCGTGCCTCGAAGCCGCTCACCGCTCGTCATCCTCGCCCTGCTGGGCGTGCTGGCACTCGCGATGCTGAGCGGCTGCGGCAGCTCCGATGACGGCGAGGGCACGCAGGCGCAGACGAGCACGACGGCCGGCGGCGGCGGTCCCTGCCGGACGGTCGACGCACCGCAGCCGAAGGGCGAGCAGCACCTCAGAAAGCCTAAGCTCGCGCTCGACCCGAGCAAGACGTGGACCGTGCGAATGACGACGAGCTGCGGCTCGTTCACGATCGAGCTCGACGTCGCCCGCGCGCCGAAGACCGCCGCCTCGTTCGCCTCGCTCGCCAAGAGGGGCTTCTACGACGACCTCACGTTCCACCGCATCGCGCAGGGGTTCGTGGTCCAGGGCGGAGATCCGCAGGGGACCGGCTCGGGCGGACCGGGCTACACGATCGTCGAGAAGCCGCCGAGAGGGCTGCAGTACTGGCACGGGATCGTCGCGATGGCGAAGACGGGGACCGAGCCGGACGGTGCGTCCGGCAGCCAGTTCTTCATCGTCACCGCGCAGGATGCGCAGCTGCCGCCTCAGTACGCGCTCCTCGGCAGAGTCGTGGCGGGGCTGGAGGTCGTCGACACGATCGGCGTGCTGCCGCTGCAGGACGGCGCGACGTCCGGTGACGGCGCGCCGGCCGAGCCGGTCGTGATCGAGTCGGCCGAGCTCAGCTCGTCGGGCTGAGCCGCGGCCGGCGCGGGCGCTTGCGTCGTCAGAACAGCTCGCCCTGCGGCGGCGACGGCTCCGACTCCGGCGCGGCCGCCGCGAGGCACTCCGGACCGTCGTAGCGGGCGTCGTTGACGGCCTTCGAAACGGGCCGCGCGTGCGTCAGGTCGACAGGCAGCGGGTGCAGCAGCTCGTGCAGCCGCCCGGGCGGCGTGTTCGGATCGAGCCAGTCGTCCTCGTCCTCCGGGTCGAGGATCGCCGGCATGCGCGGGTGGATGTGCTGGACCGTCGCGTTGGCGGTCGTCGTGAGGATCGTGCAGCTGCGCAGCAGCTCGCCGTCGGGGTCGCGTGGATCGCGCCACGCGGTGCGCAGGCCGGCGAACGCGAACGGTTCGCCCGCGCCGCGCGTGATGTGGAACGGCTGCCTCGCGCCCTCGCGCTGCCACTCGTAGAAGCCGTCGGCGACGATCAGGCAGCGGCCTCTCTGAAACGGGCCGCGGTAGGCCGGCTTGTCCGCGACCGTCTCGGCGCGCGCGTTGATCATCTTGAAGCCGACTCTGGGGTCCTCGGCCCACGGCGGCACGAGCCCCCAGCGCAGCAGCGCGCCGGTCGGGGCGCCCTCGCGCATGACCACCGCGACGACGTCGTCGCCCGGCGCGACGTTGTAGCGCCGCTCGATCTGCACCGACTCGCCGAGCGGGAAGCGCGCGCGCAGCTGTGCCGGCGTCGTGGACGCGAGCGTGTAGCGACCGCACATGGCGACCTCAGCGGCGAGCGGTGACCGCGGCGGCTCTCGCGCGCGCCTGGCGGCGTCGCCCCAGCAGCGCCAGCACGCCGAGCACGGCGGCGACGATCACGATGCCGAGCAGGAGCCCGCCGATCAGCGAGACGCCGCCGAACGGGAGCGAGATCAGCTCGGCGAGGCCGAGGCCGATCGCAAGCAGCCCGATCAGGATCCCGAAGATGATCGCGAAGCCGCGCAGGCGCACCAGGACGCTCGCCCCGGGCGGCGGGGCGACGAGGCCCATCAGCCGCAGGATCAGCAGCTGCCGGTCGCTGGGCGGCGTCTGGCCGAGGCGCGTGACGGCCTCCTTGAGGTCGCCCGCGCGGCGCTCGGCGAGCGCGATCGAGGCGTCGGCCATGCGCCGCAGCTGCATCCGCTCCTGCGGGCGCGCTGCGGCCATCGCGCGCTGGTAGTACGCGCGCGTCGCTCTCGCGTCGTAGCGTTCGGCGGCGCGCGCGCCGAGGATCGCCATCGCCGCGGCCTTGAACTTCGTCTCGGTCTCGAGCTCCTCGTCGGAGCGCTGCTCGAGGCGCTCCATCGCGGCCAGGCCGCCGCCTTGAACCTGCCGCTGCATGCGCGGCTTCTGCTGCTTCGCCATAGGCGGGGAGTCTAGTGGTGACGTCGCCCGTAGGTGCGCCGCTTGCGGGCGCCAGAGGGCGGAACGCCTTCTACGGCGTGCCGCTTGCGGACAGACGTGCGCTCTTACGGCACGCCCGCGCCGCCGCCGCTCGACGGCGGCGGCGAGCCCTGCGAGGCGCCGCCGCCGGACGGCGCGTCAGGGCCGGGCGAGCGGCCGGGCGGGATCACGTAGATGCGCTCGTCCTCCAGCAGCTGAGCGGCCCCGAACGGCTCGGTCGGCGGCTTGCGGTAGACGTCGACGTGGCGGCCGACGATCGCGCCGCCGACGTCCTCGGCGCGGAACCAGCCGTGGCCGGCCGTGTCGCGGTATCTCGCGACGTAGACCAGCGAGTCGAGCGGGATCAGGTTCGGGTCGACGGCGATCGAGCGGTAGAAGCGCAGCGGCTTCGACGCGCCGTCGGCGAACGTCACGCCCGGCAGCGGCACGTATCTGCGGCCGCGGCCGTTCGACCAGCCGCCGCCGTCGAGCGGGAACGTCACGAGATGGGATCGCGTGAGCCAGTAGGCGCCCGCGCGCCAGTAGGGCGGACCGCCCGCCCAGCCGCCGCGGCCGGGGATGCTGGGGCGGCCTCTGTCGGTGACCCAGCCGCCCGATCCGAGCGCGTCGATGTGGTAGAGCAGGCCGTCGAGGCCGATGCCGGTGCCCTGCATCGAGACGCCGTGGGCGGAGTAGAGCCAGTCGATCCGGTGTCTCGTCGTGAGGCCGGGGGCGCTCACCGGCTTGCCGACGAACCACGCTTCCGGCACGGGGTAGTACTCCGTCACCGTCACGCCGCCGAGCCAGCGGGCTCTGCGGATCGGCTTGGCGGCGGCGCCCGCAAGGTCGAGCGCCGAGAGCAGGAGGGCGGCGCAGGCGAGGGCTGCGAAGAAGCGTGCGCGCGTCACTGCGGAGAGCATCGGCTGCTGGAACACGGACTTGAGCGCAAGGGTGCGGGGTGCGACCGCGCACACGCTACTGTGCGCGCATGCGGATGCGTGCGGCCGTGCTGGAGCAGTTCGGCGAGCCGCTCGTCGTGCAGGACGTGGAGCTGGCCGAGCCTGGTCCCGGCGAGGCGCTCGTGCGACTTGTCGCATGCGGGGTCTGTCATACGGACCTCTACACCGCCTCCGGCGCCGATCCTTCCGGCTATGCACCTTGCGTGCTCGGCCACGAGGGTGCCGGCGTCGTCGAGCGCGTGGGAGCGGACGTGTCGCTCGTGGCGCCGGGCGACCACGTCGTGACGCTGTTCTCGCCGCAGTGCGGGGAGTGCGTGCACTGCCGCAGCCCAAGGACGAACCTCTGCCTGGCGATCCGCGAGCAGCAGAACAAGGGCTACCTGCCGGACGGCACCGCGCGGCTGGCGCGCGACGGCGAGCCGCTGCGGCACTTCATGGGCACCTCGACGTTCGCCGAGTACACGGTGATGCCGCAGATCGCGCTCGCGAAGATCGATCCCGAGGCGCCGCTGGAGGGCGCGGCGCTGTTCGCATGCGGGCTCTCGACCGGCCTCGGCGCGGCGCTCAGAACAGCCAAGGTCGAGCCGGGCGCGACGTGCGTCGTCTTCGGCGCCGGGATGGTCGGCCTCGGCGCGGTCGCCGGCTGCCGCCTCGCCGGCGCCGAGCGGATCGTGTGCGTCGACCTCTCGCAGGATCGCCTCGCGCTTGCGAGCGGTCAGGGCGCGACCGACACGCTGCTCGGCGGCGAGGACGCGGTCCAGCGGGTCCTCGACATGACCGGCGGCTTCGGCGCCGACTACACGTTCGAGGCGACCGGCGACGTGCGCGTGATGAGACAGGCGGTCGAGGCTGCCCGCATGGGCTGGGGCCTCGCGACGATGTGCGGCGTCGCCGGCAAGGGGGAGACGCTCGACGTGATCCCGCGCTGGCTGATCCAGGGCCGCCGCATCGCCGGCTCCTCGTTCGGCGGGCTGAAGGGCCGCCAGGATGTCCCGGCGCTGATCGACCGCTGGATGGCCGGCGAGCTCGACGTCGAGCCGTTCATCTCGCAGCGCATCTCGCTCGACGAGGTCAACCGTGGCTTCGAGCTGATGGAAGCCCAGGACGGCATCCGCAGCGTCATCGCGTTCTGAGCGCGGGGTCAGCAGGCGCGGTACGCTGGTTTCCGGCGGTTTCGGAGCCGGCGACCCGGCCGCTCGACCAATCGCACGACGATGCCGGTGGGACCGGCGCCCAAAGGGGGAATCACCGATGCGAACTCACCGTGCCGGCAGGGCCGTGCTCACGGCCCTGCTGCTCGTCCTCGCCGTCAGCGGCAGCGCGGCCGCGACGACGACGGAAATACTGATCCAGAATCCGATGCTAGTAGTTCAGAGAGGGACGTGGGTATTCAACACGGGGGCCCTGTCCTTCGCGTGCAATTCAACGATGCTGAAGCGGCTGATCACCGGCCAGCTAATACCTGTGAGAACGCCGCTAACGAGACTCGGCAAGATGCGCGCGGGAAGGCTCGCCGTGGAATGCCCCTTCAACACGAGGTTCCTAAACCTGCCGCTTCAGCTAGGGGACGGCATGCCGGGTCCGTTGCCGGAAAGCTGGGACGTCTCGTTCCTATCGTCGAACCTACTCACGGGTCAGCTGAATTTCGGGATCCTAGATTTCCAGATCCGCATGGTGCTGCCGGGCACGATGGGATGCCTATACCGCGGCACGCTGCTAGGCACGCTGAGCACCGACGGCAGGGTCCTATCGTATGGCGGCTCGTTCCCGTTGGCGGAAGGCTTCGGCTGTCCGGCGACGCTGGCGATCACCGGCAACTTCACCAACGAACCGCCGATCACGTACTCGCTACTAATCGCGGTCGAAGCGTGATCGCGAGCTGACGCAACGGGCGGGGAGCGGCGGCGCCGGCCGCGTTCCTCGCGCGTCGCTACCGCTCTTCCACGCCGTGCGGGGCGCCGTACTGCGCCAGCAGGTCGAGGAACGGAACCGCGTCGAACGCCTCCGGCCCCATTACGCCGGCGCCCTTCCACGTCCCGTTGGCGAGCAGCTCGAGCGCGACGACCGGGTTGATCGCCGTCTGCCACACGACCGCCTGGGAGCCGTACTCGCGCATCGTCCAGTCGTTCTCGACGAGGTGGTAGAGGTAGGTGCGCCGCGGCGCACCGTCAACGCCGGTGCCGGTGACGTAGGTGCCGGCGCAGGTACGGCCCGTCATCCGCTCGCCGAGCGTGGCCGGGTCGGGCAGCGCGGCCGCCACCACGTCGCGCGGGGCCACCTGCGCGCCGCCGCGCACGACCAGCGGCTCGGTCGAGTCGAGTCCCAGCTTGTGCAGCGTCTTCAGCACCTCGATGAACTCCCGCCCGAGCCCGTACTTGAACGTCACGCGCTCGCAGTCGATCCAGCGCGGAATCAGCACGACCTCCTCGTGCTCGACGTTCACGCACTCGAGCTCGCCGATCCCCTCGGGGAAGCGGAACAGCTCCGGCTCCGAGAACGGCTCCGTCGTGAACCAGCCGCGCGCCCGCTCCCACACGAGCGGCGGGTTGAGGCACTCCTCGATCGTCGTCCAGATCGAGAAGGTGGGGGCGAAGTCGTAACCCTCCACGCGCAGGTCCGAGCCGTCGCGCACGCCGATCTCATCGATCCGCGAGAACAGGTGGTCGGCGGCGTAGCGGGCGAAGACGTCCGAGAGGCCGGGCTCGACGCCGATCCCGACGAGCGCCAGCTGGCCGGCGCGCTCCCACGCCTCCGCCTCCGCCAGCTGCAACTCCCCGAGCAGGACGCCGGGCTGGGTGTACGGGTCGCTCGGATGGCGGCGCGAGAGCGTCATCGCCATGTCGAGATAGGTCACGCGCGCGGCATGGCAGGCGCCGAAGATCGGCTCGTTCAGGCGCGGGTCGCAGGCGTTGAGGACGACGTCCGCGCGCGTGTCGCGGATCAGCGCGACGAGCGCGGCCTCGTCGGAGGCGTCGACCTGGGCGGCGGCGAAGCGGTCCGGCTCGCCGAGCCGCTCGACCGCGTTGCGCGCACGCTCGTGCGCGACGTCCGCGACCGTCATGTGGTCGAAGAACGCCCGCCGTTGCGCGATCGCCGGCACCGCCGACCCGACACCGCCCGCGCCGACGACGAGGATGCGCATGACGCTGACTGTATCCGGGCGCGGCGTCGCCCTGCGGCCCCCGACAGCAGCGGGTTGCACCGCACCGTGGAGGCTGAGATGGTGGGACGCATGCGGATAGCGTCACTGGTTCCGGAGCGGACGGTCGAGTCGATCTACCGATCGATCGTGCCGATGCAGGCGCTGGCGCACCGCGGCCACAGCGTCCACGTCGAGGAGCGCGACGAGATACGCGACCCGGCCACGCTGCTGGACTACGAAGCGGTCCATGTCGTGCGCATATGCCATCCGTTGATGGTGCGGCTGGCGAGACAGCTGCAGCGGCGCGGAGTCGCGGTCGTGTGGGACAACGACGACCAGCGCGTCGCCCTGCTCGAGGAAGCGGCGAAGGCGCCCGGACAGGACGGTCTCGCCGCACAGCGCTTCTTCGTCTCGATGCGCGCGATGGCGAGGACCGCCGACGCGGTCACCGCGCCCACGGAGGCGCTCGCCCAGCTGCACGCCGCCGACAGCCAGCGCGAGGTGAGGATCCTGCCGAACCTGCTGCCGCCCACCTTCAAGCGGCCGGAGCGCCTGATGCCGCACGAGGGCGTCCACATAGGCTGGCTCGCGATGCCGCACCACGCGCCCAGCTTCGAGGCGCTCGGCCTCAGAGAGACGCTCGAACATCTGCTAGCGCGCCACGCACACCTCTTCATCACGGGCGTCGGCCTCGACCTCGGCCTGCAGAGCCGTCGCTACACCCACGTGACCGGCGTCAACTACGGCGCAATGGCGCAGAACCTCGCGCACTTCGACGTCGCGATCGCGCCGCTCGCCGACAGCGCCGTCAACCAGGCCCGCTCCGACGTCAAGCTGAAGGAGTACGCGGCCGCCGGCGTGCCGTGGCTGGCCTCGCCGATAGGGCCCTACGTGGGCTTGGGCGAGCAGGAGGGGGGACGGCTCGTCGCCGACGGCGACTGGTTCGCCGCGATCGAAGACCTCATGCACGACGCCGGCGCGCGACGCGTCTTCTCCCAGCGCGGCATGAGATGGGCCGCGAGCGAGACGATCGAAGCGCACGTCGAGCTGTGGGAGCAGACGTTCCAGGACGCGATCGAGCACGCGCGCGCGCCGCACGCGGTCGGCTGATCGCGCGAGCAGCCGAGCGATCGCTCAGCGCGCGAGCAGCGCCGCGCCGATCGCGCCGCCGAGGTCGCCGAGCGCCACCAGCTTGATGGCCGGCGGGCGCTCGTCGACGAACAGGTGCGGTCCCATCGCCTCCGCGATGCGAGCCGCCATCGGCTCGCCGAAGCGCACGCCGAGCCCGCCGCCGATCACGACCGCCTCGCAGTCGAGCAGGTTCACCGCCGAGGCGATGCCTGCCCCAAGCGCCGCGACCGCCTCGTCGATCAGCTCCTCCGCGAGCTTGTCGCCGTGCTCGAGCGCGCGTGCCCAGATGCCGCTCGTCAGGCGCGTGCGCTCGTGGCGCTCCATCAGCTTGAAGAGGTCGGTCTTGTGGCCGTCCGCGTGCTTCTCCCTCGCGCGCGCCTCCAGCGCCGAGCGACCGGCGTACGCCTCCAGGCAGCCGCGTCGCCCGCACGGGCATCTGCGCCCGTCGCGCTTGATCACGATGTGCCCGATCTCGCCGGCCGCGCCGCGCCCGAGCCACGGCTTGCCGTCGAGCACGATCCCGCCGCCGACGCCCGTGCCCCAGAAGACCCCGAGCAGCGAGCGGAAGCCGCGGCCCGCGCCCAGCGCGACCTCCGCGTCGGTCGCGACCTGCACGTCGTTGCCGAGCGAGACGGGTGTGCCGAGCTGCTCGCCGAGCACGTCGGCGAGCGGATAGGTCCCTTCCCAGTCAGGCAGGTTGCGTGCGCCGCTGACGGTGCCGGCATCCGCGTCGATCGCGCCGGGGGAGCCGACGCCGACGCCCTGCAGCGCAGCCGGCTCGACGCCCGCGGCGTGCGCCGCCTCGCGCAATGCGGCTGCGAGCGCGGTCGCGACGTCCGCCGGCCCGCCCTCGGTCGGCGTCGGGTGGCGCGCCTGACCGAGCACCGCGCTGTCGGCGTCGACGACGACCGCCTGGATCTTCGTGCCGCCGAGGTCGATCCCGCCGCGGGCTCTGGGCATGCGTCCAGCCTAGACGCTGTGCCGGCCGCGCTCGCGCGGCAGCGCGAGCGACAGCGCCAGCGCCGGCAGGGGCAGCGCGGCGATCGCCACCAGCACCGGCGTGAGCCCGACCGCGTCGGCGAGCAGCCCGAGCAGCGCGGCGACGATGCCGCCGGCGCCGATGGCAGCGCCGAGCGTGATGCCGGAGGCGATCCCGATGCGGTTGGGCAGGTACTCCTGTCCGAGCACGACGGTGACCGAGAACGCCCCGACCGTGAAGAAGCCCGCGAGCGCGATGCATGCGAACGCGGCCGGCTCCGGCACGACGAGCACGAGCACGATCAGCGGCGTCATCACCACGTTGCTCCAGACGATGACGTTGCGGCGGCCCACCCGGTCGGCGAGGCGCCCGCCGACGAGCGTCCCCAGCGCGCCGGACAGCAACATCGTCGTGAGCGCCGCGTTCGCGCTTCCGGTCGCGCTGTCGAAGCGCGCGATGAAGTAGACGGGGACGAACGCCTGCAGACTGAAGAAGACCGCCGAGCGCAGGCCGGCGATCGCAGCGACGCGCGAGAACGGGCCCCAGCGGTCGGGCTGCGTCGCAGCGACGGTCGTCCCGCTCGGCGCGTGCCCGGCCGACGCCGCGCGCCGCGCCGGGTGGAAGCTGCGCAGACGCGGCAGCTCGCGCATGAGCAGCAGCGCAACCGCGAGCAGCGGCACGGCGAGCCACACCGTCCCGTGCAGGCCGACAAGCAGGACGAGGGGCGTGACGAAGATCGGGCCGAGCGCGAAGCCGACGTTCCCGCCGAGCGAGTAGAGGCTCATGCCGCTTGCCCGCCGCTCTCCGGAGACGTAGTTGGCGTAACGCGCCCCCTCAGGGTGGTAGGCACCGACGCCGAGTCCGGCGAGCGCGACGAACGCGAACGTCAGCGGCTGACTGTCGCTCACCAGACCGCTCAGGGCGATGCCCACGGCTGCGACCACGATGCCTCCCGGCAGCAGCCAGCTGAGCGAGCGGCGGTCGGCGATGACGCCGAAGAGCGGCTGCAGCAGCGAGGACGACCCGGTCATCGCCAGCACGAGCGCCGCCGCGGCTCCATAGCTCCAACCACGGTCGCGGATCAGGAACGGAAGGAGCGCCGGTATGGCGCCCTGCGTGACGTCGACGCACGCGTGCCCGATCGCCAGCGTGGAGATCCCGCGGCGATCGACGCCGACGGGGGCCGCTGTGGCGGCCGTGGCGGCGACAGCGCTCACGCCTGCGCTGCGGGACGGTGTCTCGCGCCCCAGTCCTCGACGATCCGCCGCTGCACGTCGGTCAACGGCAGGCTCGCACCGCGCTCGAGCGCAGCCGCCGCCTGCGAAAGCGTGAGGCCCGTGCCGGTCAGCACGCTGCCGACGAGCGGTGGCACGTCGGCGCCGCAGACGCCGCTGGGGCAGGCCGGATCAGTCATGCGTTGAGGGTAGCCGTCGAAGTCGGCGGACGCGGGTATGCCCGCCGGACGTCGTGCTTGACGCGTGCGGCGTCCGGCCCTTCGACACGGAGTGAACAGATGCGGCGCACGATGGTCGAGACGAAGACGGCAACGACGAGCGGACGGCGGAGCAGGCGGGCCGCTACGACGCAGGCGCCGCGCGTCCGGCAGCTCGTCGCGGCAGCGGGCGCTGTGCTCGCGCTCACGGCTGCCGCCGCACCGGCCGCCACGCCGCCCAAGCTGGCCTACGTGACCGGGCTGGCCGGCACGCATCCGCAGGTGCACGTCGCGAACGCTGACGGCAGCGGCGCGATCGCCCTCGGGACGGGCGTGGACGCGCGCATCTCGCCGGACGGCGTGACCGTCGCGATCGTGACGCCGTACACGCGGCGCGGCACCTCGCTCGTCGTGCGGCCCGCCGGCGGCGGCGCAGCGCGGACGCTCGTGAGAACCGGCGACTCGATCGGCCCGCTGACCTGGTCGCCGGATGGGGCCCTGCTCGCCGTTGTCATAAGCACGACGCGACTCGTCGTGATCGACGTCGCAAGCAGCGCGCGGCACGTGGTCGCGCGCGGCCAGATCCAGGGCGCGAGCTTCGCGCCGGACACGAGACGGATCGTCTACGCGCGCTCGCGCTCGGCGCGCCTGCTCGCGCGCGTGAACGTGTTCGTCGCGGCCACCGACGGCTCCGGCGCGCACGCGATCACGCACGACGGCCGCAGCCTGTACCCGGTCTGGGGTCCGACGCGAATCGCCTTCTCGCACGAGCGTCTGCGCAGAGCCGACGCGCCGGTGCTCCAGCTGCGCACGATGCGGTCAGACGGCAGCGGAGTGCGCGAGCTCACGCACGTCCGGGTCCCGACGCTGCTGTCAGGGCTGACCGCGACCGCCTGGTCGGCGGACGGTACGCGTCTGCTGGCCGAGTACGGCGGGCAGGACACGAGCGAGGCGTGGACGGTCGACGTCGCGAGCGGCCGAGCGCGCGACCTGACGCGCAGATTCGACGGCGTGATCGGCGCCGACCTGTCAGCGGACGGCCGCACGGTGCTCGTGCAGCGCGGCTACTTCGACGACCCGAAGCACCAGTCGGTCGCGACGATCCCGTTCACCGGCGGCAGAGCGACCGTGCTCGTCCGGCACGGAAGCGCGCCAAGCTGGGGCGGCTGAGGCTCAGCCGCCGCGAGGAAGCGGCACTTACATCGGATCGCCGTCGATGAACGCCTCCGCCGCGTCGCGGACGCGCCCGTAGTCGTCGGCTGCAATCAGCTCCAGAGGCCGCTCGCCGCGCAGCATGCGATTGCGTGCGCGCAGCCACCGACCCGTCTGCTCGCCGGGCAGTGAGTCCTGCAGGAGCGAGACAAGATCACGTATGTCGTCGAGACGCCGGGCGTGGCGGTGCTGCGGCCTGATGCCGGGATCGGCGACCAGCCGGCGGACGGTGCGCTCGTCGGCGCCGAGCAGTTCGGCGATCTCGCGTTGCGAGAGCTCGACCTGGTCGCGCAGGAATGCGAGGACGTCGTGCGGGCTGCTCACCTCTGTCAGGCGCGCCTGACGCGCGGGCAGCTCGGCCGTCACCGGCGTGAAGCTGTGGATGGTCATCTCGCTAGCCGCCTTTCCTCGCCGCCCGGTCGTGGTTCTTCAGCGCACAGTGTCCGCTCTTCATGGCAGGGAGTATAGCCGCATTAATGTCCATTTTAACGTCCCACCACATGTCGTGCTTTTAGCCCCAAAATTTGTCCGCTAGAATGAACACCTTCGTTCCATGAACTCCCGACCGAGGCGATCGCCGTGAGCTGGTCCGAGGGTTCGAGCGCGACCGCGACAGCCCACCGCCGCTGCCGACGCGACGGATGTCCGAGTTGCTCGTCGAGGAGCTTCCCGTCATCGACCTCGCGAACGCGCTGGCGCTCGAACACGTCGGCATGCGACGCGAGGAGCTGATCGCCGGCTACGACCTGAGCCCGGAGACGGAGCATTGTCGATCGATCGCCGCCGTGGTTCGTAGCCGACCAGCCGTGCTCGGTCTACTCGTCCCGAGCGCAGCACTGCCGGGCGCCGACGTTCTGGTGATCTTCCCGGCGGGATTCAGACGAGCGCGGATCGGAGCCCAATCGCTGGTCGAACTCGTCCTCAACCCGCTGCCAGAGCCGGACCAGGCGCCGCTGGAAAGAGACGACTGAGCTCCGTCGCGCGGCGGCTTTCCCCCTGTCGGGTTACATAAGATCGATTATCGAGCATTGCTGGAAAGTTCCTGCTAATCAGCCGCTTTGCGTTCCGTCCCCTGTTGTGCACAGGGTTCATTTCGATGTTGCTCTCTAGCAGGAGCTGTCGTTGGGGTATTCGCCGCTGGCCGTGTTCAGGCCGCGCGGCGCGCGAAGCGTTGGACGCCGCGTCGGTGGTCCTGGACGCGGCGCGGCGATGCACGGATGCGTCCTCCTGCTCTGAATCAGGAGGACAGTCCAATGCCGCTGCGCCTGCCCATCACCCCGAACGATGAGTTCCGGGGCGTCAAGCCGCCACGCGAGTACACGATCCGTGAGACAGGTGAGCGCAAGCTCGCGTCTGCGGTCCTGAAGTTCTTGGACATGCCCAAGCTGAGCCCCGAAGGCGAGGAGCGCGTGCGCGTCGAAGTGCTGCTCGAACGGAATGTGCTCGCGGATCTCGATGCGATCATCAAGTACCGTCGCGGTAGGTCGGCGTCGCGCTCGGCTCTCGTGCGAGAGGCGTGCTCCTGGCTGCTTTCGAAGGAGGCCGGCTGGCTGCTGCGACATCACGCCCAGATGCGCGAGGGAGCGCGCAGAGCTGCGGAGGAAGCGCGCTCATCGGCTGAGCGCGAAGCGAATCGCGCCGCCGCACAGCGAGATGTCATCGAGTCGGCGCTCGACATCGCGCGGGGCGATAGCTCTCATAGAGAGCGCACGAAGCGACGAACCGGCCGACTCAGGGACGGTCACGTCACACGGACGGAAGGAAAAACGTGCAAGAGCTAGCAATAGTCTCTGCCGGTGTAGCGGACGGGTACTCTGTGAGCATGGCGACGACTTCCAGCAAGGAGAGCACCGGGCACGGTGCTGATGTGGCCAAGGCGCTTGGCTGGCCGGGTGATCGCGTCGGATTCGTTGGCGCCCTCGGTGGGCTGATCGACGTCGGTGCATCGCCACGGCGACCACGATCTTTCGCTGGTCTTCTGATGCTGCGTCGAGTCCAAGACTGGCTGACTATCCAGAACCGCTGCGCCGAAGCAACTCGACAGATCGAGGCCCTCGTGCGCGAGGAGCGCCAACGTGGCTCGCACAGGCCGCCTGCTAACCAGCTGGCACCGGAGGTTTTCAAGAAGTTGGACTACCAGCAGCACACGGCCCGGCACTTGCAGAAGTACGACAGCCTGCTTTCGGGCGTCAAGGTCAGACCACTCGCGGATACGGAGCTTGAGGCAGCACTGAGAAAGGTCGAGTCAGCCCTTAAGGCACACGGCGCGCGTACTGCGGCGACTCAGCACCTCATGGCAGTGGCGCAGGCGCGCTATAAGGAAAAGCTGTCCGGTCTGGACGCCGACCTGAACACCTGCGATCCGCACGTTCGTGACTCCTGAGGAGCCGGAAGGTCCCGAAAACGCACCCTTCGAGGTAGCGCCGCCGGAGGCAGTCGACGCGGAGCACCACATGGGACCGGATGGTCCGTGGGACGACCAGGGCGAACTCGAGGCCGTCCTTGTGGCGATGGAACGGACCACTGCCGGCCCGCTTCCACCTAAAGATTGGCTTGCCGCGGCAGAGCAGCACTATCCCGGCGTCACGAAGGCGCTCGTAGACGACTTCCTCGCGGAGCGTCAAAACGCGCGCGAGCTGCTGCGCGAAGCCGCCACGTTTGACCGGATGAGCTTCAGGCGGTTCGCCGACTACCAGCGGCTCCAACTGATCGCCGCTACGACGATCGTGTTGGTGATCGCCCTGGGCGGCGTCATCCTCGCCCTCAACGGCAAGTCGCTTTACGGCTTCGCGCTGCTTGTGTTCGAGGTCGCCGGGCTCGTGCTCGCCTTCCTCTACGGGCGGACCCGCAACGGGGATCGTCCCCCGTCGAGCGAGGACGACGAGTAGGCAGCAGAAAAGCAGAGCGCCCACGATGCGGCTGCTCTCTAGCAGGAAAAACGAGCCGGCTTCGGGGCGCTCCTGGCCGCAGAATGTACGCGAAGCGTCGGCTGCAGCTCGGCGAGCACCGTGAAGTCGTCGTCCTGGGTCCAGACGACCAGGTCGTGCGCGAGCGCCGTTGCGGCGATGATCGCGTCCATCCCGCCAGCGCGGCGTCTTTCGGTACGTGCTGTCGCCAGCAATGCCGCCAGGTGCTCGGCCACGACGGCGTCGTACGGCAAGGCGATGAAGCGACGGGCGTAGCCGAGCGTCGCCTCACGCAGGCTCCGCAGCGGCGCCTCCTCCGCACGCCGGACCCCGACGAGCAACTCGGTCAGCGTGGCGACCGAGATGCGAGCATCGCCTGCCGGCGGCGCATCGATCCCTGGCCCTGCTCTGCCGCGATGAAGACGTTCATCCGAGCAGGTCGTCCGTCATCCAGCCGACGTCAAAGTCGGCGGCGTCGGATTGGACGCCGAGCTCGCCGGCCTTCATTCGGATCGCCTCAAGATCGTTCATCAGCAGCTCGCTTGGTCGTCGCTCACTCGCCTGCACGCGCGGCACGATGTCGGCAACCGGCCGCCCATGAACCGTCAAGACCACAGGCTCGCCTCCCTCGATCGCCGAGACGACGCGGGCGGTGTGATTGCGCAGCTCTCGAACCGAGACATCCATGTGGCAGAGCGTAGCCCGCTGCTTGCTTGCTTCCCGGTGATGACGCCGCTGGATCAGGCAGCGCCGCTGACGCCGCCGCCACCGGGCGGTGTCGGCGGGAGCGGCGTTCCGGCGCGCCGGCGGGCGCGCTCGGCGGCGGCGAGGCGGCGGGCGGTGCGACGCGCCTCCTGGCGCACGCGCTCGCGCAGCTCCGGCTCGCCTGCGGACTCGCGCTCGTCGCGCTCCGCGCGCTTGCGCGCGAGCTCGTCAGGCCCTTCCGGCGTGTGCTCCTGCGTGGACATCCGACTCTCTTCGTCATCGGCAACGATCCGCGGCCGCTTGAGCATGCCGTCGCTCCGGCGCGGGCATTCGAGATGCTAACCCGTGACGCGGGCGTCATGCGGGCAAGATCGGCAAAGTCGGTCGTCGCGGACGATCGGCGTATTTTCCGGTTCGGGCACGCCCCGCGCGGGCAGCATGCGCCCATGACGATCGGCACAAGCCTCTTCCTGATCGCAGTCGGCGCGATCCTCAAGTACGCCGTGACAGCCGACCTCGCCGGCGTGGACCTCCAGGTCGTCGGCGTGATCCTCATCGTCGTCGGCCTCGTGGGACTCGTGCTCGGCCTCGGCATGTGGGTCAGCGCGCGCAACGACGTCCGCCGCGCTCCCCCGCCGCCGCCGGACGCGTACTGACCGCAGGCGTTATGTCCACTGCT
>Ga0126310_10000330_pt1 | contig 15467 bp, 14 predicted proteins | sample Plot60_FD_92540 | JGI IMG/M metagenome (GOLD analysis project Ga0126310, IMG submission 92540) | Serpentine soil microbial communities from UC McLaughlin Reserve, CA, USA - Plot60 | ecosystem: Environmental > Terrestrial > Soil > Grasslands | place: USA: UC McLaughlin Reserve, Lake County... | reverse complement strand
TCGAGCGCGTGCGCGCCATAGTAATAGGCAAGTTCCAGAGGGCTTCCAAAATGGACCCCGACACCCTTAAGGCCATCCTCGAGAGCAAACGCGAGCTGGACGGCATGCCCATAATCGCCAGCGCCAGCTTCGGCCACACCACACCGCAGTTCACTTTCCCGATCGGCGGTTACGGCAATCTCCGCGCCGGAGACGGCATCGTCCGGCTCTCCATCGAAGTCCACTGAATGTAGAGCGGTTCGCATGAGTGGGCGGTTCGCGAACCGCCCCTACAAGAAAATCGCGGCATCAGGAAGCTATCAGGTTTATCTGTGAACTATGCTGGATCACCTTGGTGGTTCAAACGGAAACCGCATGATCACTTCCGCGGTGTGTACAAGCTGTGGGCGAGCGCGGCCCCCACCGCGTTGCTCCTACCATGACCGTCATTCCCGCGAAAGCGGGAATCCACTGCGGAAGGCGCTCCGCTCCTCCAACCAGAAGCGATCTACCCGATTACTGGAGCTCCAATGCTATAGCCGCCTACCCGAGGGCGCCCATTGGCTTTAGGAGCGGGAACGTGGGGTTCCAGGCAGCTCCACTCGGCATCGGAGAGTTCGGTTTGGTATGCTTTTCTCATGCTCGGTAGGATACCGAGCGAGCGCCTCAGAACCCCTTTTCGGACGGTTTCAGAAGGAGTGTTCCACGAAGTTCGTATCTAGAATTTTGTATAGGGCTGCATAAGTTCCCCCGAGGACCATGGGTGGCGGGTTACTAGCGCGGAGTTTGTCGAGGTACTAGGCTTTAGAGCAGCAGCGTCAGGAAGGGTGAGGAGGGATATGACTGAGGCCCCGGATAGGTACTGCAGCAACTGTGGGCATGAGTTAAGCGTGGAAGATCAGCTGTGCCCTAGCTGTGGAACACCAGTCCATCAAACAGCGAGGGTACCCACCCCGGAGGCGGATATGCCTGTCCCTCCATTGGGTACGTTGGGCGGCCCGACGGAGGAAGCGGATTATAGAGAACATCAAAAGAGAAGCCTCTCCACAGAAGAGAACAAGGCCGTCTCTAACCGAGTTGCGGAAGCGATCAGCGGGGGAGATTTGGACGCCTTGGACGAGCTTATGGCCCCTGATATTGCCCAGGAGTTCAAAGAGGGCATTGCCGAGGTGCGCCGGGCCTTCCCGGACTACCAGGGAACAAACGAGATCCAGATAGCAGAAGGCGACATGGTAGCCAACCATTTCGTCTTTTACGGAACCCACAGAGATGAGTTCATGGGGATAGCCCCCACCGGTAGGGAGGTAAGGTTTACGGGTCTGTCCATCGATAGGATAGTCGATGGCAAGATCGTGGAGAACTGGATCGAGGGGGACCTAGAAGACTTACTGCGGCAGATTGGTGCTGTTGTGTGGGCGGCACCGTCGGAGGAAGCTAGCCCCCCCTAAGACGCGGACCACCCGCAGGCCATCGAGAGGCCTGGCGAGTTGGCTTATTCACCCGAGGTCGTGGAAGACGCGTTCCACGAACTTCCGATGTACGGAGTTCTAAGAAGTTCGTGGCATGCGACGTTCCAGGGCCGTTCGTTATCGCCCACTCTACGGTTCGATGGTTATCCTCACCACATCATCCTGTCGCTGCCAACCATAGCGGAGGCCCACGTTCTCCATTATCGGCTCGTAGGTGTCCCATATCCGGTCGCACTCGTCCCTATCGAGCGGCAAGAAGCCCATCAGCTCTAGGTCCGGCCAGCCTTCGACGAGTAGCTCGGCATGCCCGTCTTCGCTCGATAGCGAGCGTATCGAAGCCCCCACCGACAGCGCGTTCAGCGCTACCAGCTGCGCAACCTCTTCGACCGGTCGGCCGCGCAACTATTCCCAGCCCGGCGCGAAACCACGTCCGTGGTAGGCCACGCAGTCCTCGACCGCCCCTCACGCTCCTTCAGGTACGCGATTATGGTAAGGATCCATGCCGCAGCGTTGCCTTGGGCTTGGGCGCAGATCTCGTCGGGCGGGAACGGTACGTCAGCGGCGTCGGACACGGAGTCTCTCCTTCCTCTCCTTCTGGGCGCAACGTACGCTTCAACATAGCAAGCGGACAGCACACAGTCATCACCCAAACGAGCGATCTTTGTGGCCTGTTGACTTTAGTAAGCTGTCGCCAGGGGGCATCGTCAGCTTATTCACCGGAGTGCGTGGAAGGTAGATTCCGGGAAGTTGGCATGCGATATCTTGCATACATCGACGCCCGAGTGCCCTTCGGGGCGCGCCATCCGCCCCCGGACCTCTACGGGCCGAATACAAGATGTTGTGGTGCCGGGTAAAGTTGCGAAATCGTGCATGAGATCCGGGGAGACACTGCGCAAGAGAGCCCAACTACGAGCAGCAGAGAGAACCCAACGAAGAGCAGAATTCTGCCGAACTAGATCCCTCTATGGGTCGCGGAGTTTGTGGTCTGAAGAACGCGACAAACTTCAGGACGTCGATGGGGAGTGATCTCCACTCAGGCGGATACCCAGTTGCACGACGGCGACGACGAAGACCAGGTCGTAGAACAACTCCATCCAGGTGGCGCGCCGTATCTAGCCTTCCGCTCGTGCCGTGCGGGGGTGGATCACACGCGAGAGCATCCCCTACAACTCCAAACGGGACTCTTCCAGGTCGAGGTCGCGCTCGATGCGGTGCATGACCTCGTCCCCGATACTGCCCTCGTCGCGCATCTCGACGAGCCTCTGGCGCTGCGCCCCGAGGAGCTCGACCATGAGGCGCTGGTAGGCGGCCGAGCGTTCCTCGACGCCGTCGGGATCGCCGTCGAAGCGGGAGGCGAAGCGGTTGCGGCGGTAGTTGTAGAGGCCACGGATGCGCTCCGCCGTGTCCTCGCGCACCCAGTCTTCGTCGCCGAGTTCGTCCAGGCGCTCGATGGCGGCCTCAGCGACCTGAATGCGGCCGTGGGTCTCCTCCTTTTCCCCGATGCGGTCGTCCTCGAGGCCGAGGGCACGGATCAAGGCCGGCAGGGAGAGGCCCTGGACCACGAGCGTCGCCAGGATCACGCAAAACGTCAGGAAGATGATGAGGTCGCGTCCGGGAAACTGTAACCCCGTTGCCGTCTGGAACGGCAGGGCCAGGGCCGCGGCCAGCGAGATCACACCCCGCATCCCGGTCCACGCTACGATCGAGACGCTCCGCCACGAAGGAGAGGGGTCTCGATCCCTGATGCGGCGGCTGATCCTTCTCGGCAGGTACGTCGCAGGGAAGACCCAGACCGCACGCACGAGGATGACGGTCAGGCTTACCAGGACCGCGTAGGAGACGAGCTGAACTGCCGTGTAGTCGCCCAGCCCTTCTACCACGCTCCCGAGCTGCAGCCCGATCAGGATGAAGATCAGACCGTTCAATAGGAACGTTATGAGCTCCCACGTCGCGAACCCCTGGAGGCGCGTCCCCGATGAGGTTATGTAAGGCCCCTTGCGCCCCAGGTACAGCCCCGTCGTCACCACAGCGAGAACCCCGGAGAAGTGGAGATCCGCCGGGACGCCGATTAGTGCGTGGAGTCTTTCCCACAGGCCGTGAGGCAGCTCTTCCGCCGCCAGGTATGCGACGAAGGGAGTGAGCAGCGAGACGATGTTCTGTACGGAGGGGTCTTCTGAGAGGTGGCGGCGCGCCCAGACGACGAGCCAACCGACCGCAAAGCCGACGGCGACCCCGCCCGCTGCGCCGACGACGAACTGCAGGCCCGCCTCCCAGACCGAGAAGGCGCCGGTGACTACGGCGGCGACGGCGACCCGGTAAGCGACGATGCCCGTGGCGTCGTTGACGAGGCTCTCGCCCTCCAGGACCGTGACGATGCGGCGGGGTACGCCGAGGCGCTGGGCGACCGTGGTGGCGGCTATGGCATCGGTGGGGGAGACGATCGCCCCGAGCACGAACGCCGCCGCCCAGGGCAGCCCTGTGACGGCGTGGACGACCGCCGCGACCACAAAAGTCGTCATCAGAACGAGTCCTACGGCGAGCAGCGAGATCGGCCTGACGTTCGCCCGAAAGTCGCGCCACGAAGTGAAGAGCGCCGAGACGTACAGCAAGGGCGGCAAGAAAAGCAGGAACACGAGCTCGGGGTCGAGCTCCACCCGCGGCAGTTGCGGTACGAACCCGAGCGCCGATCCACCGAGAACCAGAAGGATCGGGTACGGTATCTCGAGCCGCGCGGCGAGGGTGGCCAGTGCCGCCACCGCGACGAGAAGTCCGATGATTATCTCAAGCTGGAGCAATTCTCACATCCAAAATGTCGGGCTCAAACAAAACGCTCCGTCATGAGCTGCGTAACGTCGGCGTATTGGCCAAGCTCGCCCAGGAGCCGCTGTACCTGCTTGCTCTCCATGTCCTTGCCGAGCTGTTCCAGGTCATTGATTCTTACCGAAACGACGTACTCGTAGGGCGGTTCGCCGCCCGATTCCGGAAGGCCGCCGACCCTGTATCCGTGCCATTCGTCTACCGAGGCCAAATCCAGTATTGCGGGGACGTAGCGTTCCTCGAGCCAGATCTCGTATTCTCGTGGGGCCACGCCTTCCTTTAAGTTGACCAGCACGATCATCGTCGGCACTGTTGCTCCTCTCTCAACCGCTCTGCCTTAGTTCCTCGAGGTCAATGTCGCGCTCGACGCGGCGCATGACGTCGGCGTTGATCTCACCCGCGTCGCGGAGGGAGACGACCGTCTCGCGCTCGGCGTCGAAGAGTTCTCGCCGCCAGCGGCTCCAGGCGGCCGAGCTCTCCTGGTACTCATCCGTGACGTGGCCCGCCTCGAGGCCCGACTCGTAGCGCCGGATGCGTTCTTCGTAGATCTCGCGCAGCCGCTCGCGGCTGCGGTCCGGTATGTTCTCGTCGTCACAGATACCGTCGAGCTTGCCCAGCGCCGCGCGGGTCGCCTTAAGGCGCGCCTCCAGCTCGGCCATGCGGGCGTCGTTCCCCTCGTCCCTTACACCTAAAGAGAGGATCAGGAACGGCAAGGTCAGGCCCTGGAAGACCAGCGTGGCGAAGATCACGGAGTAGGTGAGGAAGATGATGAGGTCTCTCTGGGGAAACTCTGCCCCTGCCTGCGTCTGCAAAGGCACGGCCAGGGCCGCCGCTAGGGAGACCGCTCCGCGCATCCCGCTCCAGCCCATTACCAGCCGCTCCTGCCAGGGGGCCCTCAGGTACCTCGTTCGGAGCAGCCTGTCGAGGGCGGGGATGGAGCTCGGGGCGAAGAAGAACCACAGCAGCCGCAGAGCGATCACCGCGCCGCAGACGAGCGCGGCGTAGAGCAGGAGCTGCGCGAAGGAATACTCGCTCATGCCGTTCAGGATCACGGGGAACTGCAACCCGACGAGGATAAAGAGCAGCGAGTCCATAAGGAAGGTAAGGACCTCCCAGAAAGAGTAGCTCTGCACGCGCGCCCTTGCCGTAAAGAGCTTCGGGGCTTGCCACCCCACGTGGAGCCCCAGGGTGACCACCGCGAGGATGCCCGAGGCGCCGATTCTTTCGGCCAGGATGTAGGAGGCGTAGGCGGGGATCAGGGTGAACACGACCAGGATGGTGGGGTCCACAAGTCGTCTGTAGAGCGGGGTGACGAGCCTTGCCACGACGGCCCCGATGATGATCCCACCACCGCTCACCAGGAGGAACTCCAGCCCTGCTCCTGCCACGGAGAACGTGCCCGTGACTACCGCTGCGACGGCTATGTTGTATGCCACGAGCGCGGTCCCGTCGTTGATGATGCTCTCGCCGCCCACGATGGTGTGCACGCGGTCTGGGACTCCGAGCCTGCGGAAGGTCGCCTCGGCGGCCACGGGGTCCGTGGGCGCGACGACCGCCCCGAGAACGAAAGCCGCGGCCCACGGCAGCCCGACGACGAAGTGCGCGGCCGCGCCGACGGTGCTCGTGGTCAGGAGCACGAGGCAGATGGAGAGCAGTCCTATCGGCCTGGCGTGGGCGCGCAGGTCGCGCGGCGAGGAGGACAGGGCCGCCGAGAGCAACAGGGGCGGAATAAAGACGAGAAAGATAATCTCGGGCGGGAGCACCACGTCGGGAAATCCTGGCACGAGCCCAACGCCTATGCCGCCGAGGACCAGGAAGATCGGGTAGGGAACGCCCACCATGCGGGCCAGCTGCGCGAGCAGGGCCACGATACCGAGAAGCCCGATCAGAAACTCCAGCCGGAACTCTAGCCCGTGCATGATCGGCCCGACACCAGACGAAGTTCCACGTGGGGGATCGCCGTCTCCTCCCTAATTGCGGGGTTCCATAGCTGGCCTACCCGGGGGTTGTAGCACTCCTATCTGCAACATGGCCGTGAGATCGTCGCGCGTGGCCCAGTGCTCGACCAGCTTGCCGTCCTCGACACGGAACCAGTGACTCTGGCGGGCCGTAAAGCGCTTTCCCGTCGGTGGCACCACGCCGTTTAGGGCTCCGAGGTTTGTACCTTCCGAGAGGATCCTGACGGCTACGGTATCCCCGTCCGCGATCATCGCTTCTATCATTATGTGCAGATCCGGGAACTGCGCCAGCAACCACTCCGCGCTCTCGCGCATGGCCTCAGGTCCCTTCACCCTTCCGGGAGCTGACTGCGAGAAGGGCGCGGCCGCATGTTCGACGAAGTTCTCTGCCAGTATTTCGTCGCAGACCGCCATGTTCTTCCGGTTGAAGATCTCCTCGAAGTGGCGCCTGACGAGTTCCTTGTTGGCTTCCGACACGGCTCCTCCTTTAGGGCGGCTAGCAAAGGCCCCTTTCCGAGCTTTCAGCGATCAGCAATAGCAAAAAGCTGATAACTGATACCTGATAGCTCCACATCCCTTATCTCGTCGGTGTGGTCGCACTGCTGCCGCCGGAACAACTGTATGAACCTCCTCGTAGGTGTTCTCCTCAGGCGGGGGCGGTTTAGAACGAAGAGCCCTCTGTCGTCAGGAATTCGGCTTCCTCGGGTGTGGTCTTTCGGCCCAGGATCCCGTTCCTGTGAGGGAAGCGCCCGAACCGCTCGACGATCTCCCTGTGCCCGGCGGCGTAGGAGGTTACGTCGGGCGCGCCCGGCTCTTCGGCGAGCAGCCCGAACAGCTCGACGGAGCGGCGCTGGTCCTCCCTGTTCTCGCTGTGCATGAACGGCATGTACAAGAACATCCTCTGGAAAGCAGGGAGCTCCCTGTCCAGCGCGTGCTCGACGGCGTACCTCGAGTACTCGAGCGCCGCCCCGTCGGCGGCGTGGGTTCGCCCGTCGCCGCGGAACATGTTGCGGGGGAACTGGTCGAGCACGATGACGAGCGCCAGGCAGCTCCTGGCATCCTCGCGCCAGCCTTCGAGGCCGCCTGAGGCCGCCTCCTCGTAGAGGCCGGCGAACCGGTCCGTGACCGCGGCGTCGAACTCGGGGTCTTTGCGGAACCACTCGTCGCGGAACTCACCGTAGCCGGGCTCGCCTTCGCGGCCGAACCAGAAATCGAGTACCTCCTCGGCCCTACTCGGCACGGCCGATCACCGTTATGTCTTCGTCGCGGCGCGTGAAGATGCGGCCCTCCATCCGGCTCTGGTAGCCGTCTATCATCCAGAGCTCCGGCACTATCTCGGAGACCAGCTCGCCGTCGTCGAACATCCTCACCATCGAGCTCTCCGAGACCACGACGGCGACCGCCCTCGTCTGACGGGAGATAGAAGCGCCCGCCATGTGGCGGCTGCCCAACCCGAGCGGCAGATCGAGGCTGTCCGAGGCGGCGTCGATGTAGCGGGCCGCCGAGAGCACCACGCCCGCGTTCGAGACGAGGAAGGCCCCGTCGAGCTGGGCCAGCTCCTTGATGGTCTCCCGCATATCGGGGTTCTCTATCTGCTTGCTCTCGTCGGGGTGCCCTTGCAGGGGGTCGAGGATCAGGGGCTTGGACCGCTTTGCGACCTCGCCCGAGTCGCCGACCACGAAGAGCGTCCCGATCTTGCGCCCCTCGCGGCCCTCGCGCGCGATCTCGACCGCGAGCGAGACGGTCTGCTCGAGCACCCGCGTGTTTACCTCGCGCTGTCTGGAGCAGATCTCCTCGAAAACCTGTGTCTTTCCCATCGGGATCAACCTCCGTTCTGTTTGGTATCTGCGGGCAACCTTACCGTGAAGCGTGTCTCCCCCGGCTCCGATCTCAGGGAGATCTCACCCCCGTGGGCGGCGACGACCCGCCGCACGATATCGAGCCCGGTCCCGGCGCCGGCCTCTTTTGTCGTGTAGAAGGGCTCGAAGACGTGGCCCTGCGCCTCACGCGGGGCGCGCATCATGCTCCGGCTTCCATCCGGAGGTCCCTGCCGACGATGGCTTCTGCGTCATCCGGGCCGTCCACGGGGAGGCGCACCTGGAAACGGGTGTCGCCGGGCTTCGAGACGACGTGGATGTCCCCGCCGTGGCGCCCCACGATGACGCGGTAGCTCACGTCTAGGCCGAGCCCGGCGCCTTCACGTACGTCCTTCGTGCTGAAAAAAGGCTCGAAGATGCGGGCGTGGTACTCCTGGGGAATACCCGGCCCGTCGTCGGAGACCTCGACCAGCACGCGGTCGCGCTCGCAGGTCGTCCTAAGAGCGATGCGGCCGGATCCCTCCGAGGTCGAGACGGCGTCTATTGCGTTGTCCACGAGGTTTGTCCACACCTGGTTCAGCTCGCCGCCATAGGCCGTGATGTGGGGGAGGTCGGGGGCGTAGTCGCGGACCACCTCGACGCCTTCGAGCCTGTAGTCGAGCACGGCCAGCGTGTCGTCGAGGCTCCCGTTCACGTCCACCTCCTGCACGGGGGCGAGATCCATGTATGAGTAGCCCTCCATCGTCTCCACGATGCCGGAGATGCGCCGCACGCTCCCCTCGACCTCACCGGCGAGTGAGGCCGCATCGAGCGCCGCCCGCACGTAACGCAACGCGTCGGTGCGCAGGTCTGGCGTCACAGACTCGAGGATCGGTGCGAGGCTCGAGACCTCGAGCCCTGCCGCGACGAAGGAATAGGCCATTTCCCAGCCACCCTCGACACCGCGGTTCTTCAACCAGAGGCCGAGTTCCTCCTCGTGCTCGCACCGAGCCAGCTCGTCGAGGCCTCGTTCCTCTCGCGCCTCGGCGTGCTCGAGGACGTCGTCGATGGTCCGCTCCAGCCGGTCGAGTGCCGAGGGCATCGACTCCCCGCCGGCGGTCGCGCGTGCCAGGCGCATCCCGGCGGAGCGCAGCTCGTCCAGGCTCTCGCGCAGGTCTTCGGCCGAGCGGCGGGCGGCCGCTGCGGGGTTGTTCAGCTCGTGGGCCAGGCCTGCGGCGAGCGTGCTAAGAGAGTTCAGCATCTCGCGCTGGCCTGCGACGGACTGCAGGATCTGGACTCGCTCTGCCATCGTCTCCAGGATCCTGTTGCTGAAGGTAGGGTACTCCGTCAGCATCCGCCTGAAGAGGTCGTTGGGGATCAGGAACATCCGGCAGTCCGTGAGCGCCCTCCCCGTCGCGAGGAAGGGCGTCCCCGCAAGCAGCGGCACCTCGGCGAAGAACGCGCTGGGCGTGAAGGTGTTTATGACCACCTCGCCGCCGTTCACCTGCTTGGAGATCCTGAGCTCCCCCTCCAGGATCACGTAAAGGTGCTCGACGGGCTCTCCCTCCCGGCCGTTGATCTCGCCAGCGGGGACGAACTTCTCGGAACCCTGCTCCACAACCCCACTCAGCTCTCTGTCGGAGAGTCCGTCGAAGAGCGGTATCCGGCGCAGCTCGTCGAACGTCGTCACGGGCGTGCCTCGGGGAGGATCGGGAGCCGCACCTGGAAGCGCGTCTCGCCCGGTTCGGAGAGGACGCGGATATCTCCCTTATGGTCCTCGACGACCACGCGGTGGGAGATGTCCAGGCCGAGGCCCGTCCCCTCGCCCACGTCCTTCGTCGTGTAGAAAGGTTCGAAGATGCGTTCCCGCACATCCTCGGGGATGCCAGGACCGTCGTCTGCGATCTCGACCAGTACCCTCCCGTCCTCACGGGCCGTGCGGACCGTGATGCGGCCGTGACCGTCTACGGCGTCTATGGCATTATCCAGCAGGTTCGTCCACACCTGGTTCAGCTCGCCGGCGTGACCGCAGACGTGGGGGAGGTCCTTCTCGTAGTCGCGGACGACCTCGACGTCGCCCTTCTTCAGCTTGTGTCCGAGCATGATCAGGGTGCTGTTCAACCCCGCGTGCACGTCGACCTCCCTGGAGGCCAGCTTGTCCATATGAGAGTAGGATTTCACGGCCCCGACCAGCTCGGAGATGCGGGTCGAGGCGTGCTGGATCTCGCGCAACAACTCATCGCCCGCTACCTCGGAGGCGAGCCAGAGCACCACGTCGCCGACCGAACTCTCCGAGAGACGGCCCTCGAGTTCGTCCAGCCACCCCGCGTCGAGGCCCGCGCCGACGAGGGTGGGGGAGAGGTCCCATGCCTCCGCGACGCCGCGGTCTTCCAGCCAGAGCGCCACCTCGTCTTCGAGGTCGCTCCTTTCGAGCGAGTCGAGTCCCCTGGCGTTCTCGGCCCGGGTCGCCGCCTCCTCGGGAAGGCCGGCGACGACGAGGCGCTCCTCGGGGCTCATCTCGAGCGCGCCGAGCTCGATGGCCCTCGCCGAGGACCTGCGGAAGACCTCCCGGGCCTCCTGGGCGCTCCGCCCCGCGGCCGCTGCGGGGTTGTTTAGTTCGTGGGCGAGTCCGGCGGCCATCGTTCCGAGTGAGATCAGCTTGGCGTGCTGTTGCTCGGCTTCTCCCAGGTTCCCCCAGCGTTCGACCAGGATGGCGACGAGATTGCGCAGTATCGAGGGGCAATCCGAGAGCATCCGCCAGAAATCATCCGTCTCCAACAGGTACAGACGAGTCTCAGTAAGGGCGTGTCCGCTCACCGGGTAGGGCTTCCCCGTGAGCAGAAGCTCGTGGCCCCAGAAGTCCCCGGCAGCCAGGCTCTGCACGAAAACGTCTTGCTGGCGTACTTTGCTCGTCCACTCGATCTGGCCCTCGATCACGACGTAGAAACCGTCGGGAGGATCCCCCGCCCTCTTCACGTAATCGCCGGGCCGTAGCCGAAGCTCGCTGCCCCGCTCGACGGAGGCGAGCTGCTCGTCCGAAAGTTGCTCGAAGAGCGGTATCTGGCGCAGGACGTCGGCGACGCTTTGCATCCCTATACCTCCCTCATGTACTGGTGGACGAACTGGACGGCGATGGAACCCTCGCCGACGGCGGAGGCGCAGCGCTTGACCGAGCCGTGGCGCACATCCCCCGCGACGAAGATACCTGGCACGCTCGTCTCCAGCAGGAACGGGTCCCTCTCGGGCCGCCAGCCATCGGGACGTTTCCCTTCTTGCATAAGATCCAGCCCCGAGAGGATAAAGCCGCGTTCGTCGCGCTCGACGACGCCGTCGAGCCACTCGGTCTTCGGCGCCGCCCCTATAAAGATGAACAGGGAGTGCGCAGGGACGGTCTGCGTCTCGCCGGTAGCGGCGTTCTGCGTCGTTATCTTCTCCAGGTGATCGGCACCCTCGACGGAGACAACGTTGGTGTTCAGGAGCACCTCGATGTCGTCTCTGGCCTCGATCTGGCGCACCAGGTAGTCCGACATGCTCTTCCTCAAGTCGTCGCCCCTGCACAGGAGAAAGACCCTGCCAGCCTGTTTGGAGAAGTACATCGCGGCCTGCCCCGCCGAGTTGGCCCCCCCGACTATGTAAACGTCTTCGCTCTTGCACGAGAGGGCTTCCGTCTGAGCCGCCCCGTAGTAGATTCCGCTCCCCGTGAGACGATCGACGCCAGGCGCATCCAGCTTCCGGTAGGAGACGCCGGTCGTGATGATCAGGGCGTAACACGAGATCTCCGTCCCGTCCGAGAGCGTCACGATGCGGTAAGGGTCCTCGACGCGCACCGCGCTCACCTCCTGGGGGGTCAGAATCTCGACCTTGAACCGCTTCGCCTGGTCCACGGCCCTCCGCGCGAGGTCGCCGCCCGAGAGCCCGGCGGGGAAGCCCAGGTAGTTCTCGATGCGACTGCTCGTTCCGGCCTGCCCGCCGGGGGCTTCACGCTCTATGAGGACGGTCCTTAGCCCCTCCGAGGCGCCGTAGACCGCGGCCGCGAGGCCCGAAGGTCCTCCGCCGACGATCACGAGGTCGTAGAATTGCTGTTCTGCGCGGGTCTGGAGCCCGATCTGCTCTGCTATCTCCCGGTTCTCCGGCGCCTCCGCGTAGGAGCCGTCTTCGTAGACCACGAGCGGCAGCTTCGGCGCGCCGTTGTCGGCGTTCGCGAGGACCTCGCTGGCTTCCCTGGAGCCCTCGACGTCGAGCCAGCGGTAAGGCACGCGGTTGCGTGCCAGGAAGTCACGGGTGCGGTGCGACTCTGGCGACCAGCGGTCCCCGACGACCCTTATGCCCTCGAAAGGCGGCCTGTAGTCGGCCTTCCAGTCGCCAAGCATGTCGTCGAGGTTGGGGTAGAGGTTCTCGTCCGGCGGGTCCCACGGCTTCTGCAGGTAGTAGTCCAGGCCCACCTCGTTGATCGCGCGTATGGCGGCCTCGGTATCGGAGTAAGCCGTGAGCAGGGCGCGTTTGGCCTCGGGATAGCGCTCTATGGCCTCCTCCAGAAATTCGACGCCCGTCATCTTCGGCATCCGCTGGTCGACCAGAAAGAGCGCCACGGGGTCGCCCCGCAGCTTCAACTTGCCAAGGGTATCGAGCGCCGATTCCCCCGAGTCCGCGCGCAGTATCCTGTACTCGCGCGCGTACCGGCGCCTGAGGTCCCGCTCCACGGCGCGCAGCACCTGCGGGTCGTCGTCCACCGCCAGTATCACCGGCTTCGCCATTTGCCCGCCCTTCAAATGCGATTGTTAAATGCTTGCTCTATCCCGCAAATCGCGCCCGTTCGTCCTCCGGAGGCTCCAGAAAAATTCTAACATCCCCGACAACCCGCCCGTTTGGGTAGGTGGTTACAGCCCGTTTTCTGGTGCTTTAGTACGACGCGTAAGGTGACTACAAGAGGGGTATTAGTCGACCCTTGCACTGTGCTAAAGGAGTTTCGGAAATGGGTTCACCAAATGTTGAATCTCCGTCAGCTTCAAGAGAGGTTCCTCATGATCGGGACGAAGGCCGCGGAATTAGAGTTGCGGCAGTATGCCTGCAAGCCACTGCTTCGCCTCGCGGACATCCTCGTAGGTCAGGGGGTGTCCCGTGTCGCGCCAGCGGAGGTCGACGTCGGCTCCTGCTTCGAGCAGCATGTCGGCCAGGCGTTGCGTGTTGTTCGGTGGGATCATGCGGTCCATGCGGCCTGCTCCTATAAAGATGGGTGTCCCGGAGAGGTCCGGCGTCACGTCGGGCTCGAACGGGACCATCGCCCTGAACAGGACCGCGGCCCGCAAAAGGCCAGGATGGAGCAGGAGCGTGCTCGCCGCCACGTTGGCGCCGTTGGAGTAGCCTGCAGCGACGAGCCTCGATGGATCGAAGCCGTACTCCTCTGAGGCGGCTTCCACGAACTCGGCGAGCTCGTGCGTGCGGAACAGGAGGTCCTCGTGGTCGAAGACCCCTTCTGCGAGGCGCCGGAAGAAGCGCGGGGCGCCGTACTCCGAGACCTTGCCACGGGGGGAGAGGACGGCCGCCCCCGGGGCGAGTGTCACTGCGAGTGATACGAGGTCTTCCTCGTTCCCGCCCGTGCCGTGCAACATGAGGAGCGTCGGGCCAGACTCGTCTTCGCCGGGCAGGTAGCGGTGGACGAAACCGAGGTCGGCGCTCATGCGCCGTCTCCCGATGGAACGCGTAACAGCGGGAGGACCTCTTCGAGCCGGTCGCGGCGCGTTTCTAGCCAGGGTGGGAGCTTCAGGTCTTCGCCCAGGCGTTCCGGGTCCTCGTCCACGTCGAAGCCCGGGGGGTCGGTGGCGATCTCGAACAGGACCCCGCCCGGCTCGCGGAAGTAGATCGAGCGGAAGTAGTTCCTGTCGAGCACGGGCGTCACGTTGTAGCCGAGCGCGGCGACCTCCTCGCGCAGCGCGAGCTGGGTCTCATCGTCGGGGACGCGGAACGCGACGTGGTGAACGGTGCCAACGCCCATGCTCCCATGGGGGAAGCCGGCCGCGTTCACCACGTCCACCAGATCTCCTGGGCCGCCCTCGCCGGCGGAGAGACGGATCCTACCCTCCGCCTCACCGACCCGCCTGAAGCCTAGAAGGTCGGTCATCAGACCGGCGGTTCGGTCCGTCGCCTCGACGGCGAGCGCAACGTGGTTGAATCCCCTGATGGAGTGCTCTTCCTGGACCGGACCGCCCGCCCGGCCGGGCCTTGCGTCTTCGGCGGTGACGAGCTCAATACGCAGACGGTCAGGGTCCTCGAAAGAGAGGACCGTATCCCCAAAGCGGCCGCGGGGCTTCTCGAAGCGGACGCCCTTCTCGACCAGGCGCTCCGTCCAGTAGCCTAGAGACGCGGCGGGGATGGAGAAGGAGGTGACGACGAGCTGGCCTGCTCCTATGCGTCCCCCCGGCGCGTGCGCCCACGGGAAGAAGGTCATGATCGTGCCAGGGCTACCCGCGCCGTCGCCGTAGTAGAGGTGGTAGGTCTCGGGATCGTCGAAGTTGACGGTCTTCTTGACCAGCCTGAGGCCCAGGGTGCCCGCGTAGAAGTCCACGTTGCGCTGCGGCCCGCCCGAGATTGCGGTTACGTGGTGGATTCCGGTGGTCTGTGGCATTCTGGCTCTCCTTCGCGCTACTCTAGTCGACGTGCGGATAGACCAGGGCTGGTCCGAGCGCGGCGGTCACGACCTTGGTCGAGACACTCCCCAGCCTGGTGCGTATTATCCCCGTCCGGCCCCTGCTGCCGACGGCCACGAGCGAGGGCCGCACCTCCTGGGCTGCTTCGAGGAGCACGTTGGCCGGGTAGCCGCCGGAGATCCTGGTCTGGGGCCTGCTACCAAGCATTTCTTCCAGCGCGTCGGCCCTTTCTTCGAGCATGCCCTCGTCCCGCTCTCGCATCTCCACGAGGTTCTGGACCGTGGATCTCGCCTCCCCGGGAGGTACCTCCGGTAGGTCTGGATGAGAGTAGACCAGCAAACCCTCGGCATCGTAGAGCTTGCCGATGCCGGCGCCGAGCTCTCCGGCCTTGCGCGCGTCGTCGGAGAAGTCCTCGCCGACGACGATCCGGGCCGGGGGCCAGAAGTTGTCTGCGCCGGTGAATACGAGAACCGGGACCTGGGCGCGGTGCACGATCTCCTCGGACTGGCTGCCCATCAGGATGCGCTGCACCGTGCCAAGCCCGCGGCTGCCGACGACCAGGAGCTCCGCGTCGATCTCCTTGCAGAGGGCGATGACCTCGCCTGAGGTGCGCCCCCTCCTGAGGTGCGCCTTCGCGACCTCCCCTCCCGAGGCCTCTATCCTCTCTACCTGCTCGTCCAGTATCTCCTGGCCCTGGCGCCTCAGCTCCCTCTTTACGAAGTCGTGGGCGAACCCCCGAACGTCGTGCCAGACGTGGACGACGTGGAGCTCGGCCCCGCTCTTTTTGGCCAGGTCCGAGGCCGC
>Ga0126310_10000329_pt1 | contig 15497 bp, 13 predicted proteins | sample Plot60_FD_92540 | JGI IMG/M metagenome (GOLD analysis project Ga0126310, IMG submission 92540) | Serpentine soil microbial communities from UC McLaughlin Reserve, CA, USA - Plot60 | ecosystem: Environmental > Terrestrial > Soil > Grasslands | place: USA: UC McLaughlin Reserve, Lake County... | reverse complement strand
CGATCTCAAAACCTATATATTGTTAGCCATTATCGACTTTTTGATCGTGGGCCCATAGCTCAGCCTGGTAGAGCGACCGGCTCATAACCGGTCGGCCAGGGGTTCAAACCCCCTTGGGCCCAATCCGATATCAGTCTTTAATTAGGGTTCTTACATAACAAAAGGTAACAAAGAATGAAAGAAGAAATAATTCAATTAAATTCAAGTCCTTATTCGATATTCATATTATCTATACGAGCCCCTATAACCAGAGAAAAATATCTTCAGCGGTTAGGTTATTTTTTTGATTACGTTGGTATTGAGGAACAAGGCACAATTGAAGAACGCTGCAATATTTTTAGTGAAAAAGCGAAAAATGACATTAACTGGGTCGCCAATAACATATTGAAATATTTACAACTCCAGAAGGATAGAGTAGAACGAAAAGAAATTACAGGTTCTACTCTGAGAAATTATATCAAGCCTATAAAATTATTCTGCGAACAGATGGACATCAATATTCCTTGGAAGAAAATAACACGTGGGATGCCTAAAGGAAGAAAATACGCAAATGATCGTGCTCCTACGATTGAAGAAATCAGAAGGATGTTAGAGTATCCAGACAGAAGAATTAAACCAATTATCTATACAATGGCTTCATCAGGAATACGACTTGGTGCATGGGATTATCTGAGATGGAGAAATATTTTTCCTATTATCAAAGATGGTAAAATCATTGCGGCTAAAATTACAGTCTACGTTGAAGAGGATGAGGAATATTTTTCATTTATATCAAATGAGGCCTACGAAGCATTGAATGATTGGATGGACTACCGTAAACAATGCGGAGAATTGATAAATGAAAATAGTTGGGTAATGCGAAATCTATGGGATGTCACAACTCCAAAGGGAAAAGGAATAGTGACTGTCCCAAAGAAACTAAAATCAACGGGAGTCAAGAGATTAATAGAACGTGCACTATGGGCTCAAGGAATTAGGAAAAAATTATCATCAGGTAAAAGACGCCACGAATTTCAAGCAGATCATGGATTTAGAAAATGGTTCAAGACAAGATGTGAAATTGCAGGTATGAAGTCTATTAACATTGAAACTTTAATGAATCATTCAATTGGAATTTCTGACTCTTATTATAGAGTAACAGAGGATGAACTTTTGCAGGAATACATTAAGGCTGTGGATCATCTCACTTTTGACACTGGGTATAAATTGCAAGAACAGGTTGAGGAATTAACTGAAAAAACTAAGGATAATGACTATATGATAAAAGCGAAGCTCCAAGAGAAAGATGATGCTTTGGTAACACTTTCAGATCAAGTCATGAAGCTTATGGCAGAAGTACAGGAACTTAAAAACAGAAGATAACAGATCTGCTCTTAAAATTATAAATACTAAAGAATTTTTTAAATCGATGATTTTTTAGTCTATCGTACACTATTTTAAATTTATCGTAACTGGTCTCAATTAATCACAATAATTTATAATTCTTAAATATAACTTTGAACATATATCCACTTTCCTATCATATTTTGCAAAAACAACAATATGCTAAAACTTTTATTAAATTAATATAGGAAACTCAACGGAGTCATCTTTTTTACAGTTTGGACATTTAATCGTTATCACTCCATTAGGATAAGCCTTATTTGCCATATACATATATTTATACAAATAAAAAGCCGCTGGTGTATAACGACCACAAACAATACAGTGTCCTTCAACAACAACTGATTCTGGATCATTTCTAGTTTGGAATCGTAACCTTTCAAATGTTTTAAACGCATGACACTCATCTTCTGCTTTTCTTTCAAAATCCAACTTTATATGATGACCGAAATGTTTCCTTGTATCCGGATCTAGTTGTAGAATAGAGTCATTCCATAATTCCCAAAAATCCACATCACTATCTATATTATATCCTGGCAAAATCAGCAAGTGTTGAAAAAATCCTTGTCTGTTCATTATTGGTGTATCTGATTCAAGCAATTCTCTATAACGATCAACGAAATGTCCAAATAGACCATGTTCTTTGCATTTTTGATAGTAAATTGAATTAAAAGTATCAGTAGAAGAAGAATTATTTTTAAAGCTATCTTGAAATAAATTGTAGAGTTGATTAATTGCATACTCTCTTTTATCAATATTCACGCTCTCCACAACCCATGCTATAACATGTCCAACTATTGTAAACTCAAAGATAGGAACAGTACCATTTCCTTTAGCTTCCTTCGCCCTTCCAACTTGTGCAATAAGACCCATGTTGACTAGATCTTGTACTTTACCTTTGATTCGAGGCACTCTGTCTTCTATTCTGTTAGCGATTCTGTTAGCGATTGTATAGTTTCTTGTAGATAGATCCCTAAAGTGATTTATAAATTCTGCATTTACCTCTAATAACCACTTTGTTAAATTCCATAAACGAAAAGATTTGTTATTATTTTCTTTATATTTACCGTCAATACAATATTTCAAAATATCTTGGTACAATAGGCTATTGTAGGTATAACTTCCATCTTTGTTCTTTTTAAAAATTATGCTTGGATGCCCTGTATTTCTAACATTATTTTTACCATGCATGGTATTTGTGAAAATAGATGTTTCATTAATGTCTATTATTATTATCTTTACATGAACGATAGTTCAGAACAAAAAATAGAAAACTTAAAAATACGACGTCTACAGGCCCTGACAGGTGAAAGAAGCTTGCTACTAGTTTTCCCAAAACAGTTTGCAGTTGAATTAGGTATCGGAAAAGGAGATTTTTTGAAATGCTATGTTGATGAAAATCGATTAATCGTAGAAAAGGTAAATCCATAATGTACAATTACATCCCGGACATAAAGAAAGTTGAATCACTGCAATCAGTCAAGGTTAGAGGCCAGTGTCTGATTGCAGCGGTCGCAAATCCACCATCAAGAGATGATGTACTGCAATGAGTCATACGTTTTCAGAGGATAAATCCTTTTCTAATAATACAAAGGATCAATTACATCCGCAAGCGACACAACAAAAGAAACCATTAGGTCATATAGATCGAATTGAAGCAGAACTGAATATTTTGGATGATGATTATATGATGTCTTCACATTTTCGTATTTGCAAGGAATGTGGTAATGATCATAGTTTCAAAGATACTGATCCAAAAGTTCCTAACCCATTCTTTAAGGGAAATGTTGAGTGGTTAAATAATAACAATAAAACAAAAACTTTGAACGAAACATCCTACAGACAAGAGATTTCCCATTTTGGTTATGATATGCAAGTATGCCGACATTGTAAACAATATGGGACTGACTGTGAACAAGAACATAATTACAAAAGAGGTAATTCTGAAAATGAAAATGATAGTTTAGCACAAAACAGGCAGGCATTAGAGGAGGTTTGGCCACCAGTCTCTAATGCGCTTGATGTGATGTCCTCTTCTCAGCAGATAATCCAAAAGAAAATGACTATTAATATATTATCAGAAGATAATGATAAGCTTTTTGATGTTAATGCTCAATGTTATATTTTCTGTGATCAATGTGCATGGTACGGCTTTCCTAATGAAAAAATTGTTAGGATTTTTCATGGACTAAGACCAGAAGACGAAGACGGTTTCATATATGATTATACAGAGTATGATTATGATTCGTCAGGTAAAAACAGGATTATACATATTCACAAGTACAATCCGAAGATAATTGAGCAACTAATAAGGATTGCTTTAGAAAATCAAAAAGGGGTTATTTATGTCAAGTAATTCCAAAAGCCTACCGTTAGATGATTATAATGGATGGGCTAATTTTTGGCGTTATGATATTGGTGTAAATGTCATACCTGCAGACACCAGAAATAAAGCCACATATGAAAAATGGTCTGAGTGGCAAGACAAGCCCATACCTGTCGAACTCCATAATCAATGGAAACTGGAAGGCAAATTCCTAAATGGAATAGCCATAATTTTAGGAAAAGTATGGCACAACAAGGAAAAGTTGGGCTTGTACCTAAATGGAATAGACGTTGACAACCTCAAGGCTATCGAAGAGATTTGTACATACAGTGGCAAGAGCATTTCAATTGAAGAGTTAGCGAAATGGACGTTGGTAGAGCAGCATTTAGACAATCCTAACAGAGCGCATATTTACGTATACTCACACAGACCATTTGTAAAAAAGAGCAGTGACAAAGTTGATAGCAACTTAACAAAAGAAATAAACGACAACTACCTTCCGTCAATAGAAGTAAAAGGACAGAGTTCACATGGAATATTCTATTGTTGCCCTTCACTTCATGAAAATGGAAAACCATATCAAATAATTGGAACTAGAGAACCCGTCATTGCAAATGACTTTGAACAGCACATAAACATTATTTTTAGAAAATATGGTATCAGTTATCTTGATAATGGAAAGCGAAATGATAAGTTATCGCAAATACCAATCAACGATCTATTCAAATCAGATACCAAAATCTATGAGGGTCATAACAGACATGAAGCATTATTACGTATAATGGATTCGCTTTTAGTTCGCAATAGATCTATTCTGTCATCAGATGCAATTAGAGATCTTGCTATGGAATGGAACGGAGAGCATTGTTTGCCTCCTCTAGATGAACTGGAATTTAATAAGCAATGGAAATGGGCGCAGAAGTTTGTTGCCAAGAACGCTAAACAGTCTGATAATAATGACAATAATGTAGATATTGACAATTCCAATCAAGAAGAGGAGAAGCAGAACGAAGACAAGGATGATGATGACGACCAGGAAGAAGAAAATATACTTGAATTAGTTGAGGAAAACTGCTCAGAGTTTTTCTTAGATCAGTATGGATTACCATATGCAGCCATTACTGTTAATGAACATATTGAAACAATGTCGTTAAATAGCAAGCGTTTTAGAAATTGGCTATGTAAGTTATTTTATGATATGACGGGCAATCTCTTAAGAGCTGAAAACCTATCAGCTATCTTAAATATATTAAAGGCTAGATCAGAATTTGGCGGCAATATCAAACAACTTCACCTTCGAATTGGTAATACCCAACTTGATCCAAACACAAATTATTACTATGATCTTACCAATGGCTCTTGGGAAGTAGTAAAGATAACCGGAATTGAATGGAAGATTGAAGAATCACCACCTATAATTTTTAGACGATACAGCAACCAGCAAGCACAAGTATATCCTGTAAGAGATTATCCACATGATGTATTTGATCAGTTCATGAACCTGGTAAATGTCAAAGACGAAGATAACAAACTCCTTCTGAAATGTTATATTATAGCACTATTCATTCCAGAGATTCCAAAGCCTATTCTAATGCTGCATGGCGAACAAGGAAGTGCAAAGTCTACACTTCAAGAATTAATAAAAAAGCTAGCTGATCCAAGCATAATCAGTACATTATCTTTTCCAAGAGATATCAATGAATTGATTCAGAAACTGTCTCATAATTATGTGGCTTACTTTGATAACATATCTATTATCAAGGAATGGATATCAGATGAGTTATGCAGGGCCGTAACAGGTAGTGGATTTTCAAAGCGGCAATTGTACACAGATGACGATGACATAATCTATAACTTCAAGCGTTGTATTGGTTTTAATGGCATCAATTTAGGAGCAACTAAAGCAGACCTTTTGGATAGGGGTTTAATCATTCAACTTGAACGTATACCAAAAGAGAGCAGACGCAAGGTAGAAGATATTTGGAGTGATTTTGAGAAGATAAAGGCGCAGTTACTTGGATACATATTTGATATCTTAGTCAAGGTATTACGAGTAAGAAACAATGGCAGCATTGAATTAAAGGGCCATCCAAGAATGGCAGACTTTGCGGAAGTTGCAGAGATTATATCCCATACAATGGGATATCGAGACAACAAATTCCTGACTGTATATTACAAAAATATAGGTCTCCAGACAGCACAAGCACTTGAAGCTAGTCCTGTAGCAGCATGTATAATCAAACTTATGGATTCAAGAACTGAATGGGAAGGAACAGCCACTGAATTGCTAAATGACTTGGGGACCGTTGCAGAATCCCTAAAGATAAAGACAAAAACCAACGGATTATGGCCTGGTGCTCCAAACAGTTTAAGTCGTCGATTAAATGAAGTAAAAACAAACCTTAGAGAAATAGGAATTATAATAGATAGACCTGTAGATATAATAACTAATACAAGGAAAATAGAGATAAGGAAAATATCACCGGAACACCCGGTATCCCCGGAAGACCCAAATCAAGCACAACTTCAGCTTGAAAATCCCGGGGATAACAATTCAATATCACCGGACATATCCCCGGAAGAAAACACTGAAAATCATGCTCAAAATTGTAGTTCCGGAGTACCGGTTACACCGGGGATATTATACATACTTCTCCTCCTCATATCTATCGTTTAGGGCGTTCTGACACTTTTGCATGTAGGGACTGTAAACAAAAAGGAGACATACATTTTATGAAACAGCATAAGTGTAGCGGACAGTCAAAATGATTGTAATAGAAACAAGACTAGATTATCCATATCCTTCTCGTACAGCATTGTTGGATATAATAGCATGAAGTGTACAAAGTTGATGAAAAATACACAGAATATAGTCAAAACAGTTTCCAAATAATAAGAAAGGTAGTAGCATAACCCCTTTCTGACATATAGTTACTGTGTGGGTCGTGACGATAATAATTTTACCTGATTGCTAGAGAGTATTTCAGGTGGATCATTTCCTTTAATTCGTAATTTAAATAGCGCAGTGTTGTTGTTATAATTATCCTCCTCAAAAAGTATTTTACCATTATTCTCCTTTGCAGCACGCACGGATGTAGCATTAACTATAGCTTCAAAGTCGGAGACACCATCCTTTAAACCATCAATGATTACAAACTGGCAAGGGTTAAACGAATTATATGGATCTCCTGTACCTCTTCCTATTCCTTGATATTGACAAGTAAATAATCTTCTATTATCATCTCTTCCTGCTTTTACACACCATGGCTGCTTGTAGCCTTTAAATTCATTCCCAGATCCATCTTTGAGAGTGTAAGTCATGAATTTGTCTTTCATTATCCATTGTATTGGACCTGCTGGATGAGGCGGATGAATAAAGATATCTTGATGATCCTCCGGCTTACCTAATACGAAAGCTTTAGTGCCTTGATTATGAGTAAGAATATCAAACCGGAGAACTCTATGATGACCTTCACTTATGCAGCCCAATTCAGCGCTCCAGTCCTGGATCTGTTGAGGATTAGTGGGATCCTTATGCTCATATGTTACGAATTCGGCCTCTACTATGAAGAAATTGCTTACTTTTGGAATAAGGTCAATACCCATTGTTTTTTCTAGCCGAAGATACAATATAAGGCTTTTCCACAAACAGTAACAGCAACTCATTTATTCCTTGTTAGAGTAATAAAATTATGAAAATTTTATGTAGAAAGTTTGCATCCATTAAAGGAGATGAATACACATTACGTTAGGAGATGGAATTCGTAGAAACATAGCTACTGTTTCTCCGGATGAACGAGACAGACTGCTCAATTGCATTCTTAAACTAGATTCTATGACATATCCTGATGGGGTCAGCTATTGGGACAAGCAAGAGGAAATACATAAAAATGCCCATATTGGTGGTGTAGATGTTCATGAGGGGCCAGCCTTTATTCCTTGGCATAGAGAGTTAGTTAATAGATATGAAAGGTTATTAAGAAAGGTTGATGATAAAATCTCATTACATTATTGGGATTGGACACAAGATCCTCGTCATTGTCCTGACGGGAAAGGTGGCTTTGTTAATTTGTTTACAGAAAAATTCATGGGTAGTCCCGATGGTGATGCTGGCCCTCCTTTACAAAACTTTGAATCAACCGAGTGGACCGAAACGCCGGGCGATCATCATTTTATATGGCGAGAGGTAATACCAGGCCGTCCACGAGTACCCTCTGACGAAATGATTGTTACATTTGCAGATCATCTGGACGATAAAATGGAGTTTAATGCAATTACAAGTCGAGATAGTATTAATGCTTTACATCGCGTACATGATTATGCTCACGGATATATTGGTGGTACGATTTCATTTCAACATTTTTCTTTTCATGATCCATTTGTATTTTTTCTTCATTCAAATATGGATAGATTATGGGCTATGTGGCAAACTGTTCCATCTGAATGCACATGGAGGACAGATCCTGAAAAGATATACGGGATTGAGGGGGATTCAGATGGCATTAACTCCATTATCGAACCGTGGGGTGGTAACACAGGATTAAGACCATGGTCAAACCCTGCAGACTGGCAAGGAGATCCCGACAATAAGAAGGAGACAAAGACATCAAAAGATATATCTGTAGTTACACCACCCAAATATGATACAAACCTCTCCTGATCAACTAAAATGATGCATTTTATTATAGAGACTAATTTTAAGCTGTAGAAAGATCATACATTTCAAAGCTTTATTTTGCTGATTTGCTGCTATAATTAAAACCCTAAAATGTTCAATTTAAAGAAGTATACTTGGAGATCCGTATAATACAAATAAGCTAACACTATTACTAACGACCAATAAATTTGAATAGTTTGTAATATCTATAATCGATCTAAAATATTTATTTCTTTTCGGTTTGTTTCATCTTTTGGTTATGGTAGTCCTGTGAAGTATTTTTCCCCTTTTTCATCAATGAAGGAATGAATTATTCCATAGATAGGTTTTGCCCTAAATAAATCGTTACTCTTATCTTCTATGGAAATAGGTGGTAGTAAAATGGCAATTGTGCTTAACCTATAAATCACTATATTTATATTTGCTTCTTTCTTTTCGTAATTATTATTTATTTTAATATCAGAATAACCATTAATATTTGATATAGAGCCATTTGATGTCAATTGCTTTGCTGTATCATCAAGAGATCGGAAATTAGTTATCGTTACGTGGTAACGAGGAAATGCGTTAATACTTATGACAGTAAAATTTGCTGTAAAGTTATTGACTTTACCCTTTTCAATATTCAAGTTCCAATAACCAAAAAGAATATCGGGAGGAGTCATATTAACATTATAAGAACTATCTGTATAAATTAAACCAGATATTGTTCCGCTCATAGAAAAGGTGTCTGTTGGAAGTTTAATATTCTTATTAATATCTGGTTCTTCAGTAACTTTTGCCCAAACTGATAGATTATGATTCAAATACAAAAATGTAGCAGTTAGTAACAACACTGATGGAAATATTAAATCCAGAAACAACTTTTTTGTTACAGCTGTCTTGTTAGTATATATCAGATAAATAGACAATTCGATTTTATATATTATATCTCTTTTCATCAAGGGATCATGACTTTTTTTATATTTCATATACCTAATATAGGAACCAAAATAATCTCCCATATGCAATTCAACATGATAAGACATCGCATACAAATAGTACCTTGAATGATTGAAATTAAGTAGTTAGGAATGGTAATTCTGAGAATGAAACAACTTAAGACATGTACGATCTAGCTTTAATCATTTTTCCGCGCTAGATTTACAGGTAGTACAATACATTCCAACTGCCTTGTACAGGCTTTCCGTGTTTTCATTGATAGAAATACATTGAGGTTATGAATGGATTTTCGATTACTAAAACAAAACTATTGGAATTATTACTTCTTGATAATAACTCAGATGAAAGATCCTCAAACCTAGCTCACTTTTATCAAGAGAAGGACAGGTAGGGTATGTAAAATATCGCCGGTATCCCCAAATCCCCGGACTGCTGAAAATTGAGTTCAATTTATGTTTGGTTCTACCGGTGATACCACCTGGTATATTATATTCCAATAAGTAATATATCGCCGGCTAATGATGGATAAATTCACACTTAAAATTAACAATCCGGCGATACCGGAGATTCTGGGGATATTGTCCATACTTCTTATTCTGCCCATGTTACAAATGCAACCAATAACAATAAACTATTGAAGTTATGTTGAGTTTGATTTGGAATGGTCAATGGAGGAGTACGGAGAGAAGATAATATATGCAGCTGTTTTTGTTGATAGCCGAATCAGAATAGTTCTTTAGATAGAAAACTAACAAAGGAGAATAGCATTAAGTCAATGCAACTAGAACTTATATCAGAGATGTTTTTCTTTTTAAATAATATCCATTGCAATTTTAGTCTATTAATGAATAGAAAATGTCTCTGTAAGGCAGAAATGTCAAAGATATAATGTTAATTATGCTCATCACAGAAAATTACATTTGGTCTAACGATAGGTATGTGAAAATACTAATTAATGGTTTAAATGTTTTAGCATTACATATTGTTACTAGTTACGAGTAACCATAAAACCAAATTTACAAGAAGTATATATATCTAACTTTCAATAGTGACACACGTATGATCAATAATTTAAATGAAGCTTTGCAATACTTTATAAAAGAAAAATCAAAAGAGAACTTGAACCTTGAGGTAGTTAAATCAATACAGGATGATGATAATCATGGCAATCCTATGTGCTACATAATTAAAAGGAAAGATGATAACTATTATTTTCTATTTTACAAAGAAGGATTCAGAACAGGCTTTGAAAAGGAGTTCCATTTGCCAGGAAGTGGAGACGAATGGCTTAGTTTAAATTTAAATGTAATAGCATTGGCCGCATTTGAATATAACAATGCAGTAATTGTAGTGATATTGAGTAATGGCGAAATTCGTTATACAAGATCGTTGGATGTTTATAACTTTTCTGCACGGAACAATACTCTCATAAATAAACTCAATATATAATTCTCTAATTTTTCTAATTCGCTAATATTCAATCATCAGATAAAAGAAGAATAAAGACAATATAGAGAGAACATATAGCCAATGGGGCCAACAAAAATATGAAAAATAGATTATAAATATTTGTAAATGTATATATACTCTTATTAATATGCGGTTCCCAATTAGACTATAGACAGAAATAACAGGTAATAGCAGAGATAACAAGGCGATAACAGAAAATACCAAAACAATAGCAGGTGTAACAAGTCTTTTATAGAATGATCCTTTAGACTAGCAGATTCAATATGTTCATGAGCAGAAAAGAAAAAGAGAGGTGTATCATAGATCTTTACTATAATCAGGGAAAGACTTTTCGTGAGATAGCAACAGAGCTTAGAGTGTCATTTAGTTATATAGCAGTTGTTATAAGGAAGAAGGAAGCTGAAGAAGAGAAAAAGAATAATGCTGATAATAATACAAACAAGAATCAGCAAGAACCATCTTCTTCAATTGCCGCCAAAGCATATGATTTATTTTCTAAAGGTAAGACGACAGTAGAAGTAGCCATTGCACTCAACCTTACAGAACCAAGGGTATCTAAAATGTACGGAGAATACTGGAAGCTAAGGGGACAGGACATACTCAATTTAATATACAAAGAAACAAACGGCAAAATATGGACATTTTTGAAACTGTACAAAGAATTAATAAAGAACAGACGTATGAGTACTGAGCAGGTAGTTAATGCTGTAGAGATTGCTATTCATAAACTTCCTCATATGGAAACTCTCTATGAACAAGCAAAAGAGCAGCTAGATAAGATGCAACTCACAGGACAGCATTTGTCAAATCATATAACGGTGTTGGAACGTAAAATATCAATATTAGATACAACTGCATTCTCTTCTGAACAAGAGTGCAAGAGAACAGGACAACAATTACAGGAACTTACTGCTAAAAAGGATAGACTAGAAAAATGGATTGCAAATATTCTGAACAATGATGAGTTAAAGCAGATGGTCAAAGAAAATGTTAAAGCCGCTTTATCAGAAAATAAACAAATAGTATCAGTAGCTCTTACAGCACTACTACAGACGCTAAAATCTGATCCACAAATGATCAATATAATTTACAAAATACTGACTGCGAATGATAGTGAACAACAGAAAGATGATAATAATGGTAATGCTATCAAATACTTTGAATCTAATAAGGATAACATATTAGACTTGGCCGAAAAACATTTCAAAAACCTTGTTGAAGCATTGACAAATAATGCCATAGCACTAACTGCTGCTGCTTCGTCTAATCCAGGATTATTATTGCCTTCTTCATCATCTTCAAAATTTCTAGGGCAATCCAATCAAAGTGGTCCCTACAGAATAGAAGAGTCAGAAAGCTTTCGTCAGAATAAAGGCGATATTGCTGATTGATTTAATAATAAATTATAACTCAATTACAATATTAGCCGTTCAATGTAGTGGCGGTACACGTACCAAGTAAAATTATTCCCTTGCTTTTAGCGGACAGAAAAAATATGGATTGCGGCAATAAAGATTGCCGATGTTTTTATGGACTGAACGTTATTGTACCACTATTACTACAGCCAGCGAAGCCACTACATCTGTTTGACTGTCTTTGTTTGAAACTAAAGCTTGTATCCTGTGCGCTTGCTTGTTGTATTGGTACTACGACTACTGCTGCTGATAGCATAGCTACTGCTGCTAGTACTGCAACTATTACTAGTGTTGAATTCATATTATCTTCTTTTGAGTATCTGTAATTATAGTATATTTGCTTTAAGAAAAATAATACTGAATTTCTCTTACAGAATTATATAGATTAATAGTGCCATAAAAACAATAATTAACAAGAAAGATAGCCATAATTAGGAAGAATAATAGATGTAGTTTGAAGATAGTTGGATAATGTGGATGGCATATTTGAGTCAAATCTGTCCCACATCCCACCGAACCCGTGAATTAAATTCTATGACTACCACAACGAATATTCTTCTTCGAATCCTACATTATCATTACCTTCTTCATCAACTACATTCTCAAACCATTTAATCAAAATGATACCCACAGTATACAAGAACCAGAAAGTTATCCTAATAGTGAAGGCGATATTGCTGTTTGATTTCAAAACAGCAGTAGTAGTTTCTTTTACGGTATCTATTGCTTAACCTGCAGTAGGTATATTAAAGTAGAATTATTCCCTTGCTTTTAGCGGATAAGAAAAATAAGGATTGTAGCAGTAAGAACTGCCGATACTTCTACTTGACACGGGAGCCGAATATTATTTCGCCGAAGTTACTACAATACGCATTTCCACTGCATTTGTTACTCTGATCTTGTTCGAAATCGAAATCAGTATCCTGTGCACTTGCTTGTTGTACTGTAGCCGGTACTACAGCTAATCCTGCTGAAAACATTGCTACCGCTGCTACGATTCCAACCATTAGTAAAGTTAAGTTTTTCATATTAACCTTCTTTAAATATATATTGATATATGTACTTTAAAAAAAATAATTCTGAATTATATATTAGCTTTATTTACTATAATATTATTATAAAATTATTACTTAATAAGTAGTATGTCCTTAATCAGAAACAGTTACTATCTCATTATTCTAATGAATATTTGAATGTACAGAAAAGCTACGTTGTCAAATTAAATCAAATCTATCTTGCATCCCGCTGAACCGGAACCAATGATTATCATCATCTTCATTTTATATTCAACAAGAGTAGGAGATCAAATATGACTCAAAGTTGTTCAGATCTTCTCCTTATCTACAGAGCTTGAAACTTAAATCAGTATAGCACTTAGGATATCATGACGCCCATGACAACTAATTTTCTGGTAAATTTGTGCTTAAATCACTAGTGACGTGATTTATTATACCACAGCGGCCAGAGTTGTTTCTAACGATGAGTGTTTTAGCAATACAAACTCCACTCATACATCTGACAGGATAAAATAATAATAATAATAATTATAATCATACCTTATTATAACTAATACAATACTCTTAGTAGAGATTATGTAAATCTACATACCACTCATATATATGAATAAAAAATTAGTAACATCAATTATTGGTTTGGCAATAGTTGCTGCTGTGTTAGTGGCTGCAACAACTGTTGCTGTAATAGCATTAGACGATCACAAGGCATATGCAGCAAAAGATAACACTAATAATAAGAATAGTGGCGGTAGTAGTGGAACGGAAACTGCAATGTTGCCTGTATCTAATAAAGGGAGGATAGAGTAAAAAGATCTCCAAATGACACTATAAAATCAGATGCTTGTGTAAATGCTACCCTATAGTAATGCAGAGGGTACATGTCATTTTACTCTTACCAAATTCCCATTTTTTGTTTATTTATATTGTTTTAAAGTTTCTGTCTTTTCACCTAAATGATGACTTTAATTTTCATACTTATTTGCTTTAATGAGATTGCGTGCTTGCTGAGTAGACGATGGTGTGAGAGAATATAACGTCTGATCCACTAACCATGTGAATTTATATAATTACTGTGTATGCTGGGTGGTAAAATAGAGTCAATTCTGTTCCGAATCCCACCGAACCGATGAATTAAATTCTATATCTACTATCATTGTGGATTATTCTTCTTGTTCTAAAACTGCATTATCATTACCACTCATATCTATATTCCCAAACCCATTGAATCAAAGTGGTACCAACATAGAAGAGCCAGAAATTTATCATGATAGTAAAGGCGATATTGCTGAGTAATTTTAATTACACCTAATAATTCCGTTTTCTTGGTCACTAGGCCAAGTTTTCTTTACACAGTCTATTGAGGAGAAAGAAGAACTTCTATCAGAGGCTGAGCCTGGAGACAATGAAGACACAACTATCTATTGGGATATTCAATAGAGTATGATTATCTTTCCAGCTTTAAAGCAATATACTTGATTAGAATAACTCCTGACTAGAAAATTATTATTATAATTCCATGATTATAGATGAAAATTGTATGACAATCACTAGGATACTGTATAATCTCTATTAGATAAATAATAATTATCAATAATCTTATAAATTAGTTCTTTAGTAGATATAGATGCAGAATGAGTCATAAGCCAAACATTATATCAAAATTAGGAGTTATCCTAGCTGTAATTTTGATTGTCTCACTGGCTAGCTTTATCTTCATCCTCATACAACCAAGTTATTCAACTATTATTATAAGCAATAACAACGGATCAACTACAACTAATAATAATGGTAATACGGATCTTTCAAAAGAAGTTTTTGTAGTAGATTACGCCAATATACGTATACAAAAATTTGATACTGACGGTAAATTCATAGCAAAGTGGGGTACTGAAGGAGATGGTGAAGGACAGTTCAAGATACCCCATAGTATTGATATCGATTCTTCAGGTAGTAGTGTATATGTGACAGACATGACAGATCTTGCTGTAAAAAAATTTACTAGAAGTGGTGAATTCATAACAAAGTGGGGTTCAAAGGGATCCGGTAATGGGCAATTTCTTCATCCACATGGCATCACAGTAGATTCTTCTGATAATGTATACGTAACAGATATACAAAATTTCAATATTCAAAAATTTACATCAGATGGTAAATTCATTACTAGCTGGGGTAGTGAAGGAGATGGTAATGGTAAGTTTATGGCTCCTGAGGGTATTGCTGTTGATCCCTTTGGCAATATTTTCGTTTCTGATACTACAAATAATAATATTCAAAAATTTACATCAGAT
>Ga0126310_10000328_pt1 | contig 15504 bp, 17 predicted proteins | sample Plot60_FD_92540 | JGI IMG/M metagenome (GOLD analysis project Ga0126310, IMG submission 92540) | Serpentine soil microbial communities from UC McLaughlin Reserve, CA, USA - Plot60 | ecosystem: Environmental > Terrestrial > Soil > Grasslands | place: USA: UC McLaughlin Reserve, Lake County... | reverse complement strand
CTGGTGCGCAGCGCGGTGCCCAATTTCCTGCTCGCCGAGATGACGGCGCGCCACGTGAAGGTGGTGCTCACGGGCGAGGGCGCCGACGAGCTGTTCGCGGGCTATGAGTACCTGTGCGAGCTGCGTGGCCCCGACGAGCTGCACCATGAGATCGTGCGCACGCTGGAAGGGCTGCACGCGCTGAACCTCCAGCGTTGCGACCGCGTGACCATGGCCCACGGTCTCGAGGCGCGCGTGCCTTTTCTCGACCGGGAGGTGATCGCGCTGGCGCTGCGCCTGCCCGCGGAGGACAAGCTGGCGGGCCCGGACGACCCGGAGAAGCGGCTGCTGCGGGAGGCCTTCGAGGGCTGGCTGCCCGACGAGCTGCTGTGGCGCCAGAAGGAGCAGTTCGGCGATGGGAGCGGCGCTTCCTCGGTGCTCATCCAGGACGTGGAGAAGGGCGTGCCGGAGCAGGAGTTCGAGCGCGAACGCGCCCGGCTCGACCCGCCGCTGCGCACCCGCGAGGAGCTCGCGTACTTCCGCATCTTCGAGCGCCACCTCGCCGGCGTGCGCCCCGAGCGCACCGTCGGGCGCTTCGCCACGGCCTAGTCGTAGGGCCGGGGGCCGGCCGCGGCTACGCGGGCACGGGCACCGGCGCGGTCCGCCGGCCGGGAATGGCGAGTGCGAACAGGAACGCGCCGGCCACGCCCACGGCCGACAGAGCGAACGCGGTGGTGAAGCCGGACTCGGCCGGAAGCCCCGTCCCCGCAATGACGTGCCCAGCCACGATGCTCGCTGCGATCTGGCCGCCCAGCGAGCCGCCGATGGTGCGCATGATCGTGTTCATGCCGGTAGCGACGCCGGTCTGACGCTGCTCCACCGCCTCCACGATCAGGTTCGCCATCGACGCGAACGAGAAGCCGATACCAAGGCCGAGCAGCGTGCTGCAGGCGTAGATCGGCCAACGCTCGTCGTGGAAGGCGGCCAGCAGCACGAAGCTGAGGCTGGCGGTGGCCGTTCCCAGCAGGAGTGGCAGCTTCGAGCCAAAGCGTGTGCCCAGGTAACCGGCGATCGGGCCGGCGAACAGCATGATCGCCGCCGATGGGAGCAGGAACAGGCCCGCCTCGGTGACCGTGGCGCCGAAGCCGTACCCCGCGACCGCCGGCGTCTGCACGAATTTCGGGATCAGGATGAACGAGCCGAACATGCCGAAGCCCACCAGCAGTGCCGTGAGATTGGTCGTGAGCACTGCCCGTTCGCGCATCATTCCCATGTCCACGAGCGGCTCGGGCACGCGCGACTCATAGCTCACCCAAATCGTCAGGATCACCGCGGCAGCGGCGAAGAGGGCCAGAATGCGCCCATCCCCCCAGCCCCAGCCCACGCCCTCGCTGACCGCCACCAGCAGGGCCACCAGACCCGCCGAGAGCAGCGCCGCTCCGCCCCAATCGATCTTCGCGGGGCTCTTGACAGGCGACTCGGGCACGAACAGGTGGGTGGCCACGATCGCCACGGCCACGAAGATCAACCCGAGCCAAAAGATCCACTCGTATGACAGGTGGTCGACGATCACTCCGCTTAGCACCAGGCCCGCGCCGCCACCGATCCCGAAGGTGGCGGAGATAAGCCCAATGCCCGTGGCCACCTTCTCGACCGGGAACTCGTCACGGATGATCCCGAAGGCCAGCGGGAAGACCGCTCCCCCCACGCCCTGGATCACCCGGCCGGCGATCAGCACCGCGATCGAGTGCGACAGCGCCGCCACCAGCGAGCCGGTGCCAAACGCGACCAGCGTGACCACGAGCATCCGCTCCTTTCCGAACATGTCGCCCAGGCGCCCGACGATCGGCGTCGCGACCGACGCCGACAACAGGTAGCCGGTGAGCACGAACGTGACCAGGGTGGTCGACGTGTGCAGCTCGCGCTGGATCTCCGGGAGCGCGGGCGCCACGAGCGTCTGCGAGAGGGCATAGGCCAGCGCCGAGATCACGAGGACCCCGAGGGTGAGGCCGTAATGCTGGCGCCTTTCGGGCATGGCGATGAACACTAGGGACCGTTTACCTCCAGGCTGTTGGGGTATCGCCCTGCCATGAGCTCGCTCCCCGGTCCGCGCGGGCCTCTGAGCGCCTACCTGATCGAGGCGCTGACCGAGCCGCCACGGGCGCTGGAGGGCTGGCCTCCTCCGAACGGCGAGCCACTAGCGGACGACGACCTCCAGCTGGCGCTCTACTGCTGCTACGAGCTGCACTATCGCTCCTTCGACGGGGTCGACCCCGGTTGGGAGTGGGAGCCGTCGCTGCTCGCCTTCCGCGCCACGCTCGAGGAGTACTTCGAGGCTGGCCTGCGCGCGCTCGTCGAGCACCGGGGCCTCGCGCAGGCAGGTGACATGGACCTGCAGCTGCGGGCGCTCATCGAGACCGACGACGGGCCGCCGCTGTCACGGTACCTGGCGACCCGCGCGACGCTGGACGAAGCGCTCGAATTCCTCGTGCACCGCTCGGCTTACCACCTGAAGGAGGCGGACCCCCACTCCTGGGCGCTGCCCCGGATCGGCGGCAGGCCCAAGGCGGCGCTCGTTGAGATCCAGGCGGACGAGTACGGCGGCGGCGATCAGAGCTGGATGCACGCCACGCTGTTCGCCGACACGCTGGAGGCGGCCGGGCTGGATCCCGGCTACGGCGCCTATCTCGACCTGATCCCCGGGCCCACGCTCGCGACCGTGAACCTGATGTCGCTGTTCGGGCTCCACCGGCGCTGGCGGGGCGCGATCGTGGGCCACCTGGCGATCTTCGAGATGACCTCCACAGGTCCGAACCGCCGCTACGGCAACGCCTTTCGGCGCCTCGGCTTCGGGCCGGACCTCACGCGGTTCTTCGACGAGCACGTGGAAGCCGACGCCGTCCACGAGAACGTGGCGGCCCACGACCTGGCGGGCTCACTGGCGGCCGAGAGCCCGGAGCTGGCCGCCGACGTGCTCTTCGGGGCCGAGGCGCTGATCGCGCTCGATCGCGGCTTCGCCGGGCGGCTGATGGGCAGCTGGGAGCGGGGCCACAGCTCCCTGCTGCAGCCGCTCGGCGCCGGCGCCCCGGCCTAGCCGGGCCGCTCGGCTGCGCTCTCGCAGCGAAAGCCGATGGCGGTGTGGGTGCCGTCGCAGAGCGGTCGCGAGCGCGAGCGCCCGCAGCGGCAGAGCGCGATCGTCTTGCGCCGCACCTCGATGACGTTGCCGTCCTCGTCGCGCAGCGTGAAGTCGCCGCGCACCAGATAGGGACCGTCGCGGTAGGAGGTGATTGTCGGCTTTCGCTCCACGGCAGCTGGATACCCGGAGGCCCTCGCCTCTACCCTGCACGGCCGTGCAGCCCGACGCCGTCGAGATCCGCGTGCTCGGTTGCCTGATCGAGAAGCAGCGCACGACGCCCGACGCGTATCCGCTCACGCTCAACGCTCTGCGGCTGGCCTGCAGCCAGTCCACCAACCGCGACCCGGTGGTCGACTACGACGAGGGCCAGATCCGCTCGGCGCTCGAGCGGCTGGGGCGCAGGGGCTGGACGCGGATGGCCAGCTGGTCGGGCAGCCGCGCGGTGAAGTACCGGCACCTGCTGCCCGACGCTCTGTCGCTGTCCGATCCGCAGATCGCCCTCCTCGCGGTGCTCATGCTGCGCGGCCCCCAGACCCCGGGCGAGCTCAAGGGGCGCAGCGATCGCATGCAGGGCTTCGCCTCGCTCGGGGAGGTGGAGACGGCGCTCGGCGAGCTCGTGGAGCGTGGGCTCGCACGCCAGTTGCCGCGCCGCCCGGGGCAGAAGGAGCTGCGCTACGAGCAGCTGTTGGGCGGGGGCTCCGAGGAGGCGGATCCCGCGCCTGCGGACGAGCGGCGCCCCGCGGGCCTCGAAGAGCGCGTGGCACGGCTCGAGCGCGAGCTCGAGGCGCTGCGAGAGCAGCTCGGCGGCTAGCTCAGGACGAGGTCGCGCAGCGCCTCGGCCCTGATCTTGGCCGGGTCCGTGGACTCGAAGAAGGAGGTGAGGATGCCCGCCAGGCGGTGCGGGTCGTCCAGCTGCGCGAAGTGGCCGGCGCCCTCGAGCAGCTCGAGCCGGCTGCCGGGCATCGCGTCGTGGGCCGCCTCCCCGTGGCGGACGGGGATGATCGGGTCGCGGTCGCCCCAGACGATCAGCGACGGCATGACCTGAGCGAGATGCAGGCGGTCCGTGGCGCTGACCCGCTGGCCGCCGGGGTCGATCACCGCGCGCAACGTGTGCAGGAAGGCCTGACGGGCGTCGGACTCGGCCAGCGAGCCGATGCCCGCGGCGATCTCGGAGAGGTCGTGGCCGGGCTTCAGGTGCACCGCTCCCAGCATCCTGCCGGCGGTGGCCACGGCGCCTCGCACCCGCCGGCTCGCCAGCAGCGGCAGCACGAGCTCGGCTCCCGGCAGGGTGGCGGCGCGCAGGAGCAGGCTCACCTCGCTGCCAAGGCCACCGCTCGACACCAGCACCAGTCGCTCGCAGCGCTCCGGGAACTGGTAGGCGAACTGCATGGCGATGCCGCCGCCCAGCGAGTGGCCCACGACCGTGGCGCTCGGCTTGCCGAGCGCTATCAGCAGGTCGCGGATGCCGGTGGCATAGGCGCCGAGCGAGTAGTCGCCGCGCGGCTTGGCCGATCGTCCGTGCCCGAGCAGGTCCGGAGCGACCACGGTGAAGCGCTCGGCCAGCAGCGGCAGCAGCGGCTCCCAGTGGGCCGAGCTCCCGGTGACGCCGTGCACGAGCACGATCAGCGGCCCCTTGCCGCCGATGCGGAAGGCCGTGCGGTTTCCGTAGAGCGTGAGCTCTTCGTGGCGGATCTCGGGGCTCACGAGCGGGGAGCCGCCTCGGGTGCGAAGCCGCGTGCCAGCCGGGCCAGGGCCCAGCCGAGCATGCCCACGAACACGAGCGCGATCAGTCCGACGATGCCGTAGGCGAGCGCCGGCAGGTAACCGGGCACGTCCTTCTTGCGTTCGCGCTGAAGCAGCTCGTGGTCATAGACCATGGTGCGCGTGACCTTCGGCTCGAGCGGTATCTCCTTCGCGGGGATCTCCTCGTCCTCCGGCAGGAAGACGCCGGCGCTGAGCAGCGAGTCGTCCTTGTGCAGCTGCAGCATCGTCTTCCAGCTACCGCCGGTGGGGACGGGCTTGCCGGTGCGGTAGAGCCCTGGCCCCACTTCCTCGAGCGGCTCGAGCACGAGCTTTTGCTTGCCCTGCCAGGCGATCACGTGGAGCCAGTTGGGATCCTCGGCGGCCGAGGCCGGGCTGATGCGAGCGGTGACCTGCACGGCGCGCTCTGGGCCAATCGGCCGCGACGTCGTCAGCTGGGCGCGCACGCCGGGCTGAGGACTCACGTGCAGCCCATAGCCGACCACGATCGCGATCACCAGCGCGCCCAAGGCCACGGGCGCCACTCGCGGCGGGGTCAGGCCGCCGCGACGCCGCGGGGCGCCCAGCGCCGTGCCCACGAACCCACCCACGAGGCCGGCCGCCAGACCCACGAGCGGCACCAGCGGCAGGGCCTCGCCGAGCAGCCCGGAGGGCCAAGGGTTAGGCATCCACAGGTGCGACCAGCCCCATTCGGATGCGAACCCGATGGTGCCCACTCCCAGGCCCGCGATCGCGCCGAAGAGGTAGGGCCGCTCGGGCTTGAAGCGCAGGGCGACCAGCTCGACCACCAGGGCCTCGACGACGTAGAGCGGCAGGTGCGGAGTGGTCTCGCCCAGCACCGGCCCGACGAGCAGCGAGACGATCCCGCGAATCACGATGAAGTAGGCGACCGCCATCATGGCGCCGCCCCGGCCGGTGTAGCAGCGGGCGGCGACGAGGGCCACGCCGGCGGCAGCCGCGATCAACACGGGTTGGAAGACGAGCCGGAACTGCGGCACGCCGAAGTCGAACTCGCCCTGGAACGTGGACAGCCCGATGAGGAGCCCGCCGCAGACACCCGCCAGCCGCGTGCGGGTCACGAAGCCCACCAGCCCGCCGGCGCGCTTGCGCTGGGACCTGCCCATGGCCGCCGGATCGCCGCCTTCGACCATCAGTATCGCGTGGCCGATCAGCGTCAGCCCGGCTCCGCCGATCAGCATCAGATGGGTCGGTCCCCAGAGCGTCACGTCCTGACCGAAGAGGCGGTGCCACATGTCGTCGAGCGGGAAGCCCGCGAGCGAGAATGACGCCGTCACGAGCAGCACGATGCCGCCGAGCGACGCATACCAGTTCGGGGCGATCTTCACGGCCACGCGGCTCGGCCGCTCCTCGGGGAGCGCTATGGCGATCAGGCCGGCGGCGAAGATGCCGAACAGCCCGACCAGGATGAAGTAGTGCGCGGGGTTGGCCAGCGGGCCGGGGTCGCGGCCGTCGTCGATGTGCAGTGAGATGTCCCAGTACATGCCGAACAGCGCAGTGATGAGCGCGACGGTCACGAGCAACGAGGGCAGGGCCGCCCAGCCTGGGATGCCGGTCAGGCGCTCGGCCCAGCCGGCCGCACGCCGTAGCGCGTTGGAACGGCCGCTGCGGTGGCCGATCGCCAGGGTGAGCAGAGCGACGGTGGCCACGAGGGCGCCCGAAGTGGCGCCGATCACCTCGCCGAGGGCGGCCCCACCCGCGGGGGCGGCGGCGTGGATGAAGTCGGTCATGGGGGGAAATATCCCCGACATGGCGCGGTGTTACACGCATCCATGTCGGATATTCTCTCGCTGTGACCGACGTCACGGACGCCGAGCTGACCATCGACGAATTGGCGCGGCGCGTGGGAATGACGGCTCGCAACGTGCGCGCCCACCAGTCTCGCGGATTGGTCCCGCCGCCCCGCCTGCGCGGTCGCACCGGCTACTACGGGCAGGAGCACCTGGCCCGCCTGGAGCTGATCCGCGACCTCCAGGAGCAGGGCTTCAACCTCCAGGCGATCAGGCAGCTTCTCGATCGGACGCGCGCCGACTCGGTCGGCGAGGCGCTCGACTTCGCGCGCGCGCTCGTCGCTCCTTTCGGCGACGAGCAGCCGGCCGTGCTGGATGGTCGCGAGCTCGTCGAGCGCTGGGGCGCCGAGCTCACGCCGGAGATCGCGCGCCGGCTGCACGAGATCGGCTTCACACGCGACATCGGCGACGGGCGCTACGAGGTCAGGAGCGTGCGCCTGGAGCGCGCCGCCGAGGAGCTCGCGTCATTGGGGGTGCCGCTCGAGCGGGCAGTGGCGATCACCGACGTGCTGAAGCGGCATTCGGAGGCGGTCGCCGCGAGCTTCGTCGAGCTGTTCCTCGAGGACGTCTGGCGGCCGTTCGAGGCCGCCGGCGAGCCGAAGGAGGAATGGCCGCGCGTGCGCGAGGCACTCGACCGGCTGCGCCCATTGGCCAACGAGTCGCTGCTGGCGGTGTTCGGCATCGTCATGACCGACGCGGTCGAGCAGGCGCTGGAGCGCGAGCTCGAAGCCGCTAGGCGGCGAACAGCGTGAGGTCGGGCTCGCGCTCGCCGCGCAGCACGCCGGCGTCTATCTCGACGCACTCGATGCCGCGCGACTCGGCCAGCCTGCGGGCCTGAGGCTTCACGAGCTGCGCGGCCAGCACCCCGCGGCAGCGCTGCAGGCCGGGCTCGCCGCAGATGCGCTCCAGATAGCGTGTGAGCTGCTCCACGGCGTCGATCGTGCCGACGCGCTTGATCTCCACCGCCACGAAGTCGTCGTTGCCGTCGCGGCACATCAGGTCGACCGGTCCGATGTCGGTGGGCCACTCGCGCCGCACGAGCCGAAAGCCCTCGCCGCAGCTCCAGGGGCTCTCCGCAAGCAGCTCCTGAAGCTCGCGCTCCGCGCCCTCCTTCTCGAGCGCGGCCGCCTCGCCCATGTCGTGCTGGACGTCGGACACGACGTCGGCGATGCGAATCTCGAGCCTGTCATCCGCGCCGCGCTTGCGCACGGTGATCGAGCCCGGCTCTTCCTCGATCACGGTCGGGGGCGTCATCCAGTTCTGTGGCTTGTAGCCGCCGCTGTCGGCGTGCACCATCACCGACCCGTCGTCCTTCAGCATCAGCAGCCGCAGGGCCTCCGGGAGGACGGCGGACAGGCGGCCGGAGTAGCGAACCTCGCAGCGAGCGACGATCAGGCGCACCCGGCCGAAGCTAGCCCGCTGGGCGGACGGCTCCGGCGAAATGCTCGGCGGCTCGCTCAGCCACCAGCTCCGGCAGCTCCTCCTGGATGAAGTGGCCGCAGTCGTCGACCAGCTCCACCCGCAGGTCGTCGGCCTTGCCCGCACGCGCTCTCGTGACCAGCGGCGTGAGCGCGCGATCGTCGCGGCCGAAGAGCAGGAGCGTGGGGGTGGTCAGCCGCAGCTCGTCGTAGGGCCGGCTGAGCGGCTCACCGACCAGGCTCGCGAGGTAGCTGCGGTAGAGAGCCTGTGTGGCCTGCGCCTGCTCCGGCAGGCTCAACCGGTCGGCGAACACGCGAGCGTCCGACTTCGACATCGGGTCGTGGTCCCCGCGCAGCGCGCCCGCGATCAGGTCCGGCCGCCGCTGGAGGAGCTGGGGCCCCAGCAGCGGCGAGGCCATCAGCCAGGCGTACCAGGTGCGCCAGGCGTCGAGCGCCAGCCGCGGCGACAGCTCGGGCCAGGGCACGGGCGTGTTGAGCGCCACGAAGCGCTCGAAGCGCTCGGGCTGACGCAGGCAGGCGACGAAGCCGCTGAAGCCGCCCCAGTCGTGGCCGACGAGGAACGCACGCTCGATCCCGAGCTCGTCCAGCAGCCGGACGGCGTCGGCGGCGAAGGTCTCCGGGTCGTAGCCGTGGCCGGGCGCCTCGCTCCAGCCGAAGCCGCGCAGGTCGGCGCAGATCAGCCGGTAGCGGCCGGCCAGCAGCGGCACGACGCGGCGCCAGCACCAGAAGTGCTGGGGCCAGCCGTGCAGCATCAGCACGGGCGGCCCGTCGCCCGCCTCCGCCACGTGCAGCCGCACCGGCTCGGGCCCGATTTCGACCCAGCGGTGAACGGCGCCCGGGATGTCGGGAGGTCGCTGGCCCATGGCTCAGCGCCTCCACGGAAGCCGGGAGCGCTGCCGCCGGCGGCGCTGGCGGCGCACCAGCACGCCGCCCACTCCGAGCGCGGTCACGCCGGCGGCCAGCAGCCCCTGGCGCGCCCTGAGGCGGCGGAACTCGCCCTCCACCCGCGGCCAGAGGATGCCCTCGACCAGGTCGCCGGCGGCTTCGGGGCTCGACACCATCTCCGCGACCGGGATGGGCTCGGCGAAGGCCACCTCCACCCGCTTGGGCTTGGGCAGCCCGCCCGCGAACAGGCTGTCCGTGCCGCTGATGGCCGCCGGCACCAGCGGGGCGCCCGACTCGAGTGCCAGCCGGCCGGCGCCGCGCTTGGGATCGCCGAGCTCGTCGGGTTCGCGGACGCGCGTGCCCTCAGGGAAGAGCGCCAGCAGGCCGCCTTGACGCAGCACCTCACGCGCGGTCTCGAGCGCGTCGGCGTCGGCCTCGCCGCGCTTGACGGGAAAGGCGCCCAGCCGTACCAGCAGCGGCCCGTAGCGTCCCTGGATCAGCTCGGTCTTTGCCATGAAGCGCAGGTGCCTGCGCGTGCAGACGCCCAGGAAGAAAGAGTCCCAGAAGCTCTTGTGGTTGGGCGTGAGGATGGCCGCGCCCTCCCGCGGCACGTGCTCGAGGCCTTGCACGCGCATGCGAAAGTAGAGGCGAAAGACCGGCACCACGAGCCCCCGCACGAGCGCGTACAAGGGACGGGAGACTCCCTTTTCTCGCGCGAGGCTGTGGGCCTCCTCGTTCGTCATGGCGGCGGCAGCCTATCCGCGTTTCCCGCCGCCCCCGACAGGGTAGATTTTCGTCACCCCATAAGGAAGGGAGCGAAACCCATGGGACTCATGGACAAGATCACCGGCCGCGGCAAGAAGGCAGCCGGCGACGTGACGGGTGACTCCTCGCTTCGCCGCGAAGGGCGCCGCGAAGAGCGCAAGGGCCAGGAGAAGGAGAAGCTCGACGACGCGCAGGACCGGGTCGAGGAGAAGTCCAGGGACGTGGCTGATCTCGAGCGGCGCACCTGAGGCCTGGCCGCAGACTGACGTATCTTGGACGGGCGCTTCGGCGCCCGTTCTTTTTTGCCTAGCGTGATGGAGGAAAGGGCCGACAGCCACGTCGCGTACAGGGCCGTGCTGCTTGCGGCCGCACTGCTCGTGTTCGGGCTCGTCTTTCGGCAGCTGTTCACGCTGCTGCTGGCGGTTCTGCTGACCGTGATCATCGCCATCCCCCTGGCCGGCGCCGCCGACCGGCTCGAGCGGCGACGGGTCCCGCGCCAGCTCGGCGCGCTGCTGGCGCTGCTCGGGGGACTCTCGGTGATAGCGCTGGTGGTCGCCCTGCTGATCCCGCCGTTCGTGCGACAGACGAACCAGTTCGTCGACGACGTGCCGGGCATCGTCGACAACCTGCGCGACCAGACCAGCCAGATCACGGGCTCGGAGCCCAGCCAGGTCGGCGAGCGCGTGCAGGACTTCGTGAGGCGCTACACCGACGACCCCACCCGCCTGATCGGGCCGATCACCGCGATCGGGCTCAACGTCGCCGGCGCCGTGGGAGCGCTGATCCTGATCCTCATCACGGCCTTTTACATGGCGGTGCGCCCCGGGCCGCTGCTGCGAGGGCTCGAGAGCCTCTTCCCGCCCAGCCGCCGCGCGCACCTGCAGCACGTGCTGCGACGGTTGCGCCGGGCCTGGATCGGCTGGATGGCCGGCGTGGCGGTGCACATGCTCGTGAATCTGGTGCTGCTCTACGTGGGCCTGTCGCTGGTCGGGCTCCACTTCGCGGTCTTCTTCGCGGTGCTCTCTGCCCTACTCGTGGTAATCCCCTACTTCGGCACGATCGCCGGTGGCATCCCTCCGGTGCTGTTCGCCCTGACCGACCACCCGGGCAAGGCGCTGGTGGTCCTCGCGGTCTACGTCGTGGTGCAGCAGATCGAGGGCAACGTGATCATCCCGCTCGTGATGTCCCAGACGGTGAAGCTGCACCCGGCGGTGATAGCGATCGGCGTGGTGGTTGTCGGCCAGCTGTTCGGCCTCGCGGGGCTCTTCGTCGCGGTGCCGATCATGTCCCTGATCCAGATCGGGGTGGACGAGTTCTGGGTCAAGCCGCTGGAGGATCGCGATCGCGCCCTTGCCAGATCCGAGATCGCGATCCCCGACGAGCCGCCGGCGGAGGCGGTGGAGCTCGAGCCGCCTAGAGCTTGACGATCGCGATGACCATCCCGATCAGCACGAACACGACGATCGCGGCCTGCATCACCAGCCAGGAGCGGGGCACTACTCGATGATGGCCTGGCGAAGCGCGATCGCCACGGCGTGCACGCGCGTGTCGGCTTCGAGCTTCTGGATGGCTCGCTTGGTGTCCGACTTCACGGTCTCGGCGCTGAGCCCGATCCGCCGGGCCACCTCCTCGGTGTGGAAGCCCTCGGCGAGCAGCTGAAGGATCTCGCGCTCGCGCTCGGACAGCGGCGCGTCGGCCATGCCGTCGGTCATCAGCAGCGCCGGCGACAGCGAGGGGTCCACGAACGGCTTGCCGGCGGTAACCGCGCGCACGGCCCGCAGCAGATCCTCGGGCGGCGAGCCCTTCATCACGTAGCCGCGCGCCCCGGCCGAGATGGCGTCGGACAGCAGCCGCTTGTCGCCGTAGGCTGAGAAGACGACGGTCTTGACGCCCGGCGCGTTCTGGGAGATGCGCTTCAGCGCCGAGATGCCGTCGATACCGGGCAGGCGAACGTCCATGATGACGACCTCTGGCTGCTCTCGCTGTATCGCGTCGAGCACCTGCTCGCCGCGCTCGACGGCGCCGACGAGCTCGAGATCGTCCTCGGCGCCGAACATCAGGCCGAGGCCCTGGCGAACGGCGGCATGGTCGTCGACGGCTAGGCAGCGAGTTGGTGTGCTCATCGAACCATAACCCTAGACGCCCCCACCGAATCTCGCCAGCGATTTATGATGCGCGCGGATTCGCGAGGCTCGCAATGAAGGAGGGCACTTGTTCGGCTCGATCGTGATTGGCACCGACGGAAGCGAAACCGCAAAGGAAGCGGTGCGGCAGGCCACGGAGTTGGCCAAGACGCTGGGGTCGCGCATTCACCTGGTGAGCGCGTACGAGCCCGTGCCGGAGGGGCGCCTGCGAGAGGAGCGCCAGGAGGTGCCCGAGGACCTGCAGTGGATGGTCAATCCGCGCGAGGACGTGAACGCCACGCTCGAGCAGACCGGTGAGGCGCTGCAGGAGGACGGTATCGACGTCGAGACCCACGCCCGGGAGGGGGACCCGGCCGACGCCATCCTCGACGTGGCGGAGGAGAAGGGCGCCGATCTGATCGTGGTCGGCAACAAGGGCATGACGGGTGCCAAGCGCTTCCTGCTGGGCAGCGTGCCCAACAAGGTGTCCCATCACGCCCCCTGCAGCGTGATGATCATCCGGACGAGCTCCTAGCGAATTCAGCGGAGGGCGGCGGCTGCGTCGACCAGACCGAAGCCGTAGCGGCCGTCGAAGCCGCTGGGCCCGACGTCGCGCGCGCTGCCCTCGAGCTGCAGCTCGAGCGCGTGGGGGCTGGGGTGGCTGCCGAGCCGCTTGGTAGCAACGATCAGGGCGGCGATGGCCGAGACATGCGGCGCGGCCATCGATGTGCCTTCGTAGCCGCCGGGGAGGCCGAAGTGGCGGATGCCCGACGTGAAGGTCTGCTGGTAGATGTAGTGGCCGCTGTCGTCGGGGCGGCAGTGGGAGGCGTCCCACGTGTTGTCGGCGTTCGGCGCGTCCACGCCGCCGCCGGGCGCGGACACGTCCACGTCGGAGCCGGCGTTCGAGTAGTCGGCCTCACAGCCGTTGTAAGTCGTCGCGGCCACCGCCAGCACTCCGGGCGCCCGGCCCGGATAAGCCACCACGGCGTCGGCCTGGTTGCCCGCCGCGGCCACCACCAGCACCCCGCGGGCGCGCGCGTAACGGACCGCCGAGACGATGTCGGGAATCTGCGCCGCGCGCACCGACGAGTCGAACTCGAGGCTGAGATTGATCACGTCGACCCGCCGCTTGGCCGCGTAGCGGATGGCCTTCGCGATCGACGCGGTGTCACCGGCGCCCTCGGAGTCGAGCACGCGCAGCGGCATGATGCGGGCGCGGTACGCGATGCCGGCCGCGCCCAGCCTGTTGTTGGTGGTCTGGGCGATCGTGCCCGCGACGTGCGTTCCGTGTCCGTTCAGGTCGAACGGATAGCGGTCGCCGTCGACGAAGTCGCGGCCCGGGACGAAGCGGCGCAGGTCGGGGGCGCGCCGGTAGCGCCGGTAGCTGCGGTAGGCGACGCCGGTGTCGACCACTGCCACTACAGCGCCGCGGCCGCCGGGGGCGTGGCGCGCGCGAGCGATGCCCCAGGCGTCGGGCATGTTGATTCCGAACGGGCCGGCCAGGTTCCACTGCCGGTGGAAGCCCGGGTCGTTCGGGTAGAACGCACCGGAGGCGTGCGCCAGATAGTTGGGCACCACGTAGGCCACGTCCGGATCCTGCCTCAGCTCGGCCACCTTCTGCCTGACCGTGCGACCGTCGCGGATGTCGAGTTGCTTCGAGGCGCCGGCGCCCTTGTACTTCACGATCACCTCGCCCGGCACGTAGTCGACGGCGCTCGCCGACCCCGGCACGGCCGCTAGGAGGAACAGGGCCAGTGCGGCCAGGAAAAGGAGGCGATTTCGCATTGCTCTACGGTGCTTTCGGAGTGTACGTGTGGGTGAACACCCCGCCGTTCGAGAAGTTGCCCACGGCGCCGTGACCTCCTGTATCACCGGCGCCACTGGTTTCATCGGCGGCCACCTGGCCCGGCTTCAGTCCGAGGCCGGCGCGGATGCGCGCGTGACCTTCCGCGACGAGGGGCGGCTCGAGCGGCTCCGCGACCTCAACGTGCAGCCCGTGCGCGCCGACGCGCTCGACCGGGCTGCGCTGCGGCGGGCCTTCCGCGGCTGCGAGATCGTCTTCCACACCGCCGGCTACGTGGGCTCGCGCCCGGTCGAGCGCGTCTGGCAGGTGAACGCGCTGGCGCCCCGCATCACGGTTGAGGCGGCGGCCGCCGAGGGCGTGGGCCGCGTGGTGCTCACCTCGAGCGTCGCGGGCATCGGCCCGTCTCCGCCGGGGCAGGTGAACGACGAGGACAGCCCCTTCCGCGCCGGCGGGCTCGGCCTTACCTACGTCGACGCCAAGCACGAGGGAGAGCTGGAGGCGCTGGCGGCCGGGGCCCGGCTGGGGGTGGAGGTGGTGGTGGTCAATCCCTCCTACGTGTTCGGCGTGCCCGTCGACCGCACCCAGCCCGGCGAGACCTCCACGCGCATGATCGGCAACTACCTACGCGGCCGGCTGCCCGCCGTGGTGGACGCGGACACCAACGTGGTCGACGTCCGCGACGTGGCCGAGGGCCATCTCGCCGCCGCGGAACGCGCGCGGCCGGGGGAGCGCTACATCCTCGGTGGCCACGACATCGCCTGGGTCGACCTGGTCGAGCGGGTTTCGCGCATCGCCGGCGTGCGCCATCCGCTGCTGGTGCTGCCGCCGGAGACCGCCGAGGCCGCCCGCGTTGTGGAGAGGCTGGGCCTGCCGTCGCCGGTGGCGCCCGAGGGCATCGTGCTGATGGCGCAAAGCTGGCGCGTCTCCTCGCGCAAGGCGCGGCGGGAGCTCGGCTATCGGCCGCGCTCGGTCGACAGGATGCTGCGCGATACGGTCGAGTGGTACCTGGAGCTCGTTGACCGCGGAGCGCTCGACGGGGCCCCTTCGCCGATGTCCCTGGCGGCCAGCGGCGTGCACCTCGCGGGGCGGTTCGGCCTGCTGCGCGGCCTCGGCGCGGCCCAGCGCTACCTGGGCCGGCGGCTCGTGGCCGGCGAGTGAGCGCCTTCTTCCCGCGCGACGAGTACTTCATGAGGCTGGCGCTGCGCGAGGCCGAGCGCGCGCTCGAGCACGACGACGTGCCGATCGGCTGCGTGGTGGTGAAGGGCGGCGAGCTCGTGGCGGCCGCCCCGAACGAGCGCGAGCTGCGCGGCGACCCGACCGCCCACGCCGAAGTGCTCGCGCTGCGCGAGGCGTCGCGCGCGTTGGGCGGCTGGCGCCTGACCGACACCGTTCTCTATGTGACGCTGGAGCCCTGCGCGATGTGCGCCGGGGCGATCGTGCTGGCGCGCGTGCCGCGCGTGGTCTGGGCAGCGCCCGATCCAAAGGCGGGGGCGGCCGGCAGCGTGCTCGACGTGCTCTCGGAGCCGCGCCTGAACCACCGCGCCGACACCGCGGGCGGCCTGCTGGCCGAAGAGTCCGCGCTGCTGCTGCGCGAGTTCTTCGCCACCAGGCGCTAGCCTCACGCGCGTCCCCCGGAGGGGTGCCGGAGTGGTTGAACGGGGCGGTCTCGAAAACCGTTGTGCGTCGTAAGGCGCACCGTGGGTTCGAATCCCACCCCCTCCGTCCCTAGACGAATGGCCTGCCCAGCGGTGGGTTGTCTGGCTGCGAAGGCCTGTCGGCGGCCGCGACGGCTACTGCGACCTGG
>Ga0126310_10000327_pt1 | contig 15511 bp, 19 predicted proteins | sample Plot60_FD_92540 | JGI IMG/M metagenome (GOLD analysis project Ga0126310, IMG submission 92540) | Serpentine soil microbial communities from UC McLaughlin Reserve, CA, USA - Plot60 | ecosystem: Environmental > Terrestrial > Soil > Grasslands | place: USA: UC McLaughlin Reserve, Lake County... | reverse complement strand
TATTTGATAGACATCTTGTAGCTGTATCATTTAATAGCAATTGTGAAAATAATAATGTAACATATTTTCACATATTTTGACTTAATGTGATCGTTTAATTAGGCAGCGGGCTGATGATGATGCTAGACTGACTCACTCCCCGCTGCTCGTGTTTCAATGTATTATATTCACAACACTTTGACAATATCATAAAGTTTATTTTATCGGCTTGTCTGTTTTTTCACCCCTAAGCCCCTGGTAAGCCAAACGTCTGTGTGATTGTGTGTGTTGCAAATTTATCCTCATCAGACTGTAATCTATCCGTATCAGATTGTAATCTTTGTACATAGAGTTCTTCTTGTTTTTGTTGTTGTTCTTGCAAGGACTGTTGGATGGACGGATTCTACGGGCCTCCCGACTTAACAAGCGTTTCTGGTGGAGTCATATCAAATTTTATCTGCTTCACATCAGATTCAATTGCTTCTCATCAGATTGTAACTGCCTCTTACTCTCATCAGCAGATTGTTTGCCCTTAGTATTATCAGATGAGGAGTGAGCAGTTGGTATTCCAACAGCTGCGGGATTAACTAGCATGCCAATTATTGCTATAGGAATTATTATCGCTATCCTAGTTTTAATCCTATATTCAACGAAACGAACTATATAAAGCCGCCTTATCAAGAAGGTTCGCCATAGAAAAATCTTCAACTTGTTTGCTACTATATAATGTATATGATTCATATGCTCCCCGCCCCGTCGAACTAGTGTTTCAACATATTATATTTACAATACTACGATAATCCCAAATGAATACTAGTTTTGACTTTGACTTTGCTAAAATGCTTGAAGACTCAATAGACGATAAAATAAATCGGTTTAGAGGCGAAATGCATGAATATCATAATCCTATATTCAATCAGAGCTTATTAATTGAAATACAGGCATTTGAGTGGGTTCAAAAAAGGATAAACTAAGATGAATGATCTAATACTGCTAGAGCTCCTAATATCAAAGCTGATTCTTCTGAAGTTAAAGAGGTAGTTGATTTTGCTGAGAGGGTCAGGTATATGCTAGATGTTAAAATAAACCAACTTAGAATTGCTATGCAAAAATCAAATACCCTAATCGATAGTGATATGCTAATGATAAAGATACAAGCGCTGGAATGGGCTCAAGGCCAAATACAGGATATAATGCTTAATAATGTAACAAGAGATTGGCCTATATAACAACTAACAGATTGACAGACACACATATAGATAGTCCAAAAATTGCTTTATAGTAGTTTCTAATTTTATTTTGATTCTACTATTTCTATTGCCTTGCCATGATGTTCAATTAACTTTTGTTGTTGCTCATCTGAGAATTTATCAAAATCTTTTTGATGGTACAAGCAAAAGCCTTTCAAAGGCATATTATATTTTGTTGGCAAAGATGATTCATAATCAACAAGGTCTTTGTACATGGATTTATAGGGGTATGCCCCCATGTCGGCTAGAACTGAAAGACAATTCTTTCCTATTTGCAGAGCATAATTAGCTAAACTCTTTTTGAAATACATGTGGTGCTCGTTGCCAAAATATTCTTTCAATGAATCGATAATTACAAGTGATTTTTCTTTTTCATGCCTGGATATATCATTTACACCATCATTATATTTTTCAGAAAGTGCTTGTCTAACAGAATCAGTAGTTTCGTAAAATGGGTTGATTTGAACAATCCCATTGTTCTCTTCAATTTGGTTGTATACATAGTTAGAATAAAGCTCTCTTAGTGTAAATAAATCTGGGTAAATTATAATGTAGTGAGCACCACATTCAGCTTTGTCTAGTTGCTCTATAGCCTCATTAACGTCGCAGCATTTTATTTGATTTTGTATCGTTTTAGTCGTCGTAAAACTATTGCATAACTGACATTATAAGCATTGTAGATATGCGAGTGAACTTAATGACCTAAGCTGATTAATTAAGAATTGACTATATAGTTTTATCTATAATAAGAATCAACTAGTTATGATAGCAGCGGATAGCCTAATTGTGGTGATTAGCCTTACATTTGGATCTTAAATGCGACAGAATTATCGGTACTATCAAAGCTATAGTCTGTCACTTTCATATCCTCAAAAACGTATTTGAAAAGGCGCTCAAAATATAAAGACCATCTTTTGCCCATATCATGTTGTATTACAAATATTTGTACCCGATTATCTCTGCTGCCCTGATCACGCCTGTATGGGAATCCAGATACTCTCAGCCATGATTCAATCGTATCTAAAAATGATGATAAACTATACTCTTTTGTAAGCAAAAGAGTCATATCTTTAATTTCATTTTTTGCAATATATTTTGATAACTCTTCTACTTCTTGTTCGCCAAGTCCTTCCATAAGTCTAATCAGCAAAGACTTGGGAAAAGAGATCATACCAGCCTTTGAGGCATAAGTGTCATATTCTACATGTGACTGAAATATTTGGCTTGCGAGTGTGTTTAGACTAATTCTTTTCTGATTAGATTCATTTCTTAATTGATTAAGTATCTCGTTATTAAACCTAAGAGTAACGCTGCCACTCGATGGCTTTTTCTCACTACTTAGAGATTGCATAAGCTTATACTATAATTGAAATAACTGAAATAAAAACCTTGTGTGCTTTGCAATCATTTGATTGCATCATATTCATATTATTGCAAAGTAAGTCAGATAGATTTATGCGTAGTTTGTTATCCAACTGGAATCTTTGCATGCATTAAATTCATCATACATAAGAAGCATGTCATGGCTTTAGGATATAGGTAGCATATAATGCAGTTTGATAATAATAAAAAAGCTACAAATGAAATGATGATACAAGTAGTTGATGATGACTTTGATATAGTCAATACTATCAAATTATATCTTCAAAAAGTTGGTTTGAATGTATTTGGCTTTACAGATCCCAACTTGGCATTAGAGCATTTCCGGATTAATTGCAAAGATTACACCTTAGTTATTTCTGACATCAGGATGCCGGCTATGAATGGATTTGAATTTATAAGAAAAGTAAGAGAAGTAAGCCCTGCAATCAAGGTTTTGCTTATGTCAGCCTTTGAAATTAATAGTACGGAATTATCAAGAGGTTTAGAAGGAGCTAAGGTAGAGGGTTTTATTCAAAAGCCAATATCTTTACATCAATTAAGCAGTATAGTTCAAAAACAATTAGAAATACAAATATCTTCATAATAGAGCGAATAGAAAAATAAATGAATGTAGAAATAGTAGCATACATGAATCTCATACCAAAGATAAAGATAGGTTAATGACTGAAATAAATACATGTGTTAGAATGGGTTCAAGGATGACTACAGGATTTAGTAATTACCAATGAAAGCAAAGATGCAAAGATGATGATATAGATAGCTGAGAACCTAGAATTCAAATGATATTACCAATATTTTATATGATATTTTGGTTATCAGCCACGGGCTTAGGCGTGATTTTGGCTATAAAGGAAATGAACAAACAAGCAATAATTGAAGTTTAAACACATTTATCATTAATTAAAAATTCAGCTTGACTTCAATTCAAATTCAAATTCAAATTTTTATTTTTTATGGGTTTATAAAGTACTCTAAATGTAGCTTTATGCCCCTTTAAAGAAGCTTATATTTTACCGCCTTATATCCCAAAATTGTAATTATAAAAAACTGTTAAAATCAATCAAGGATCTACCATATCGTTTTATCAAAGTCTAGAATATACTCTAAATCTGAGGATATCATAATCCTTAATAATTTAATCAACACAGACCTTTAACACTCATGGTCAGCGGTAACCCGATAAGTGAACAATTAGTGCGGTTCGAAAATGTAAAGCAAAAATTAGAAAGTCCAGAACTACAAGCTGAAGTAAATAGCAATCTGGATAGGTTAAGAGAACAAAATCGATTGATTCACTCAGATCTTTTAAAACAAGTCATCGATAAAATGGAATTATTAATAATTGATGGAGACCTAATACATGCATTAGGTTACAAAATGTATATTGAACATTTAATATCTTTGGTACAGCATCTATGAATGAGTTTTGAAATAACTCAACTGCAAAATAAGTTCTTAATAATAAAACAAAGATCAGAGGGCTAACGGTGAAAAATCGATGATTCTATAATTAAGTAATATAGTTCACTATATGCACATATGTAAATTTAATTCTAATATTGAGCTTTTTATATCTGTCCCTTCTGTTCTTGACTGGCTGTCCAATGAGGATATCAGATGTAAAGGGGTGTAAGATATACTTTATTCTTTTTGTTGTTAAAACTTGGATATAATTATACAGGACGTAAAAATTACAATATTTAGCAATTACAAATATATCATTACATTAAACCTATGTTGTATACAATATTAGAAGTTGCTGTCAATAAATAATTATCATCAAATTCGGTTTCATATATCTACGTAGTAGTTAAATAATACTTAGCATCAAAAAATTACAGGTAATGAATGACAAAATTGTGAACGAGGCAGACACAGAAGGTGAAAAATGCGAAGTAGCAAATATTTGGGAGATACTTGGAAGAAGATGGTCTCTGTTGATATTAAAGAATCTAAGTACGAAAGGAGTTATACGCTTCAATGAGCTGAAGCGACTGCTGACAGGCATTAGCAGTACTGTATTAGCCGATAGGCTATTAGAACTAGAACGAGAGAGTCTAGTATCTAAGAAAATTTATCCAGAGATTCCACCTAGAGTAGAATATCGTTTAACTTCTCAAGCAAAGGAGTTGGAAGTAATATTAAAAGAATTAGGTAGATGGGCCAATCGATGGAAGGTGTCTAAGATTACAAAGACTACGGCCACATCAGTTAGATAGATAGACATGCTACTATTATAGATGGCGTTTTGTAATGTAAATCTCTGGACCATTGTAAGACTTTAGAAATTATGGATTATTGACTAAGATTTAAAGTAACATTATATCGAATATTTTATGAAAATGAGCGTTGTTAACAAAATATATAAATGAAGAGTCGGACCAAAATTTGCAAGAACTTGCAGCCTTAAACAAATAGAATCTAAGCAATTCCATTTAACAATTATTGATTGTACTGTATTGTTGCTATTTTTCCATTGCTGTCCAGAAACATACGCTATTGTAGGTAGGTTATTTTATCCGTTATACTTATCTTGGGATGGCAGATCAAGGCAATAAGTATCCATGATTTATATTTTTGTTCACTTTTTACCTTGATATAGTAACATTATTGCATTCACAATAGAGGACGCTGCCGGACTTCCACCCTTTCTGCCCATATTAGTGATGAATGGAAGGTATGTAGTCATAAGCTCTTCTTTTGATTCATGAGCAGAGACGAAACCGACAGGAATACCAATAACAACCGCGGGCTTTGTAACGCCTTGTCGGATCATTTTAATTGTTTCATATAGTGCAGTGGGAGCATTACCAATAGCTACTATTCCTCTATCCATTTCGTTTGCTGCATAGCGCATTGCGATTTCTGATCTGGTTCTATTGGATTTGCGTGATTCATCAATAACTGATTGGTTAGAAATATAGCACGTAGCTTTCAATCCAAGACTAGCAATTGATTTTTTATTTATCCCTGAAAGCACCATATCAACATCAGTGACAATATTACATTTGTTTTCTATAGCATTGAAGGCAGATTCAATCGCGTTTCTATGAAATATTATTCTTCCTCCTTCTCTAGCAAAATCAAAGTCTGCAGTTGCATGGATAACGCGGCGCACAATGACCCATTCCAAGTTATTATATTGATGTGCACCAATTTCCGCATCGATTATATCAAAGCTTTTCTTTTCAATATCAAATGATCTTTTCGACATTTCCCTATCTGTGGAGATTACCTTCTTTTTGTTAGAAGAGATCAATTCTTTTTTCCTCTACCTCTTTGACACGCTCAACTATAAGATCAACTAATTTTTCATCTACTCCCAAATGTCTTGTCATAAATACATTTTGGAATCTATATTTCTCGAGTGCTGCATTAATATTTATAATTATATCGCGCTTGATATGAGCACCTCTGTGTAAAAAGTATGGCATCAATAGTATAATTTTCGGATCATTTTGAAATATTACGTTCTTTATGCCTTCCTCTATATCTGGTTTATCTAATTCGAGAAAGCAAAAATTTACATTTCGATAAAATGGCTTTAGAGCATTAACTGTATAAATGAAAGCATTTCTAGCGTTTTTATCACTGCTACCATGGCCAATAAGTAGAATATCACATGCAAGATCAGAATATTGAATTTTTTGCTCAGTCTTTAATTGATGGATTCTATTAATTACCACATCAGTAAGTATAGAATGATAGCTGAGTGGTTTTGTTATTATCATCTTCAAGTTCATTTTTTGACCAATGCTGGCGCTTTGTCTAACTGTATCTTTTAACTTCATGCCAGGATATAGAAAGTAGGGCATTACAGTAATCAAGTCAGCACCATTAGCAAGACAATTTTCTATTCCTTCCTTTATAAACGGCTGCACAACTTCTAAGAAACAGTAGCTTGTATAGTCGTATCCTACTTTGTGTTTTGCAATTGAGCAAATATCTTGAAGCTCAAGTCTTACATCTGGCTCTCTGCTGCCTCTATCTACGATCAAAAGTGCTTTTTTCACCAATTTAGTCAAACTTTATCCTTGAGATAGCAACTGTGAGATTTGGAGGGAATTTATGTTTTGGAACTATGACCTCGCCTTTTGAACTTAGTATTGATGATGCTTCAGATACACTTGCAGTGCCTTCAAACTTTTGAACTATACGGGATGGATTTGGGGCTGCAACTGTAGCAAGTATATCTTTATCATAAGTTTCAACTGGAATATCATAATGGTCTGAAAACTCTTGTAATCCTCTTATCTCTTTTTCTTTATTAATAGAAGATATATTTCTAATGCTCATAAAGCTCAATCCTTTATCTTTCATCACAGTCTGAATCCCCAATTCAATATCGTCTTTTCGTGTATTCCAATGAAGTCCTAATCCTGCTACAAGGCTTTTTGGCCTATATATTACTGATTTTTCTAAAATAATTGGATCAATAATCAACATATCTGAAATTATTAATGCAGCCTTGAATTCAGGCGACCTTATTTCATCAAGGTTTTTGACCACTATAACATTCTTTGGCAATGATGCGGTTGGCAGCCAATTCTTTTCTCCCGTCTGTTGGTACAGAGCTATTTTCTCTTCATTAACCATAAATGCACTCACTCGTGTTACATTTTCAGGGTTTTCGATTCTCCATCCAAACTCTCTTCCCACTAAATCAACTGCAATAGTTTCATTAACATCAGCAGCAGTAGTGATTATTGGTTGTGAATTTGGAAAAAAGGAAGCAACAAGTCGAGTGAGTACATTTGCTCCTCCTAGGTGTCCTGATAATGCACTTATAACAAAATTTGCTTTATCATCGATTACTAAGATTGCAGGATCACTTCTCTTATCAACTAACAATGGTGCAATCAGTCTTATGACTGCGCCTAATGAGAATATGCATATTAGCGCATCATTAGATTTGAAAAGATTTGTCATTAGCTGAGTGGTTTGTTCAGTAAACCAGGTTATATCAGATTGAGGTTCAGACGCAGAGATATTATACTTAGCCGGGGCGTAGATTTCCACTTCTTGCATATTCTCCTTTATTCTGCGAGCTATCTCAATTCCATGTTTTGTTATAGCTATAACAGCAGTCTTTCGTACCATTAAGGTTATTGGTAGCATGATTTAAGGAAAATAATCTTTTCTGTTGCAATTAAATATTTAATAATAATAATAATCAACCGCTGACAAACAATATCTGAGCATTACCTATTTTATTTTTGTAGGAGTGTATTTTGAACTCATAGTAATACTATACCATATAACAATTAAATCGACCATAGGTCTAGAGTAATAGCAAGACAAGATCGATTTCAGGACGTAAATCATATAGATATTCTATGTATATTGGCCACAAAGTTTGCCATCAAATCCAAACATAATTACTTCTAATTTTAACTTGCCTCCAGAATATTCATGCATTTGTTGATGTACTTTTTTACATACTAAGTCAAAAAATCCAGAAATGTTGTTTTTGCCTATTATTTCGGCAACATGTCTTGCAGTATTTGCTGCCTTTATTTCTTCTATTACCATTGGGGAAGAGTTACATTCTGCAGCAACCCTTCCCATAAATTCCAAATCTACATGGGATCCTCTTACATGTGTTTGCTTGATACCCATAGCCATTTTTGTTAATTTTCCAATGAATCCTGCTATTACTGCTTTATGAATTTTCTTGTTGGCACATTGTTTTATGGCATAACCAGCAAAATCCCCAATTTGAATAAATGCGTGATCGGGTAGTAGCTTTGCAAATAGTTCTTTGGCAAAATCTTCACTTCTTCCGCCTGTGGTAAGCACAACCGTATCTATGCCCATTGCAATCGCTACATCAAGGCTTTGTCTGATCGATGCAGCAAAGGATGCCGTAGAATAAGGCAACACAATACCGGTGGTGCCGAGTATAGATATGCCACCGATGATACCCAGTCTAGGATTATCAGTTTTTTTTGCTAATTCTTCACCTTTAGGAACGGAAATAATGACGTTTATACCACTATTATTTAATTTTTCAGAAGCCACGTCTATGACTGCTTGTTCTATCATTTTCATTGGTGTTTGGTTGATTGCGGCTTTACCAATTTCTAGACCTAGGCCCGGTTTTGTCACCTTTCCAACTCCTATACCACCATCAATTGTAATCTTTCCGACTTGATCAGTCAATGAAACAGTAGAGCAAATTTCAGCGCCATGGGTTATATCTGGATCATCTCCAGCATTTTTGATAACTGCAGATGTACAGGAGCCATTTTTTTCATTTTTTGTCCATGTGATTCTTAGCTTAGCCATACCTCCTTTGGGTAAACTAACAAAGACATCATCAGCAGCCTTGCCTGAAATCAAAGCTAAAAGCGCTGCCTTAGTCGCAGCAGTTGCAGACGTGCCTGTAGTGTATCCTGTTTTGAGCGTTCCTCTTCTTTTCTTTTCCTCAATAATTGCAGGAAGTTCTTGCTCTTGTTCGGCTAACATCAGATCCTGTTCTACATTTCCTTCATTATTGCTATTTTCGGTACACATTGAACGCCATCTCTTCGATATTACATTACCACTATCTATTACATAGTATTATCTAACAAATGAAAATTATCGCTAGCGATGTAAACAACATCTCCGCTGCTTTACCTAGTTGTCCTACAAGTGATAGTTTTTTAGTAGTCCTACCCGTTCATATTCACTCATTAAACAATATGTTTTGCTAATGGTACAATGTTAACGAGTAAAACCTTCCTATACAAGAAGAACCTATATCTATGTCTACTACCTTTCAAGCGACGGCAAAACCAGTTCAGGGAATCATGGGATATTTGTATGTACTGTGACTTTTTTCATATTTCATTTTTGGATCATTTAATAATGAAAGCCTGAATTAGTCAGATATGTCTTCTGCGGAAGTTGCAGCTAAATTAGTGAAGAACCTAGAATTCGAAGATTATAAGTTGCTCCGGGTTCTTGCTTCTGGACTAAAGCAACATGAATCACTCACCAAAGATGAAATAGTAGCTTATTCAAAAATGCACGAAGACATAGTTAATTTTAGGATTAGCCGATTACACGAAATGAAGCTAATTGGCAAGAATCAAATCGGATTTTCTTTACTTATGATGGGTCTTGACGCAATTGCATTAAAAATGCTTGCTGATAATGACATCATTGTAGGATTAGGGAAGCCTATCGGGGTAGGTAAAGAATCGGATGTATTAGAAGCAATTACCCCTACGAAAGAGAGACGTGCACTTAAATTATTTCGGATCGGTAGAACTAGCTTTAGAGAAGCTAGAAGAAAAAGAGCTTTTGCTGCTGGTCAGAATATTCATCACTGGTTGCTGATCAATATAGATGCAGCCAAAAAAGAGTGTGACGTGCTTGATCAATTAAGGCATACAAGAATTAGGAGCCCAGTCATATATTATCGTGCTATGCACTGCATCATCATGAATAGAATAGAAGATGGCTTAAGACTCATAGATATTAAAAAGCTAAATAACCCAAAAGAAACTCTACAAAATATTTTATATAATATAGGAATAGCTTATAAACACAATATTATCAACTGCGATTTAAGCGAATATAATGTATTATTAGATAGCAACAACAACATATGGATTATCGACTGGCCTCAGGCTGTTTCGAGAAGACATCCTAATGCTGCTGAATTAATAAGAAGGGACGTCTATAACATTGTAAAATTCTTTAACAGAAGATTTAATTTGACAAAGAATATAGACGAAGCGTTAAGAGAGGTCATTACAGCATCTGCCTAAGCAACGTAGAAATCCTGTCAGTCTTTTCCCATGTAAAGCCGGGTTCATCTCTACCGAAATGGCCATATACTGCAGTGTTTTTGTAGACTGGTCGTTTTAGATCCAGTGTGTTAATAATTTCTCCCGGCCTCATATCAAACGTTTTTTCTACTTTGTTTTCGATTCTTTCCTCAGACACCTTACCTGTCCTGAAGGTATCTATCATTACAGAAACAGGTTCAGCCACGCCTATTGCATATGCAATTTGTACCTCACATTTATCAGCTAATCCTGCTGCGACAACATTTTTAGCTATATACCTTGCCATATAGCAAGCAGATCTATCTACTTTTGATGGATCCTTGCCAGAAAAGGCACCACCGCCATGTCTTCCCATACCACCATATGTATCTGCAATAATTTTTCTACCTGTAAGGCCAGTATCTCCTGGAGGGCCACCGATTACAAACCTTCCAGTGGGATTAACAAAGAATTTGGTCTTATTATCAATCCAGTTGTCGCAAACTGGTCTTATCACTTTATCGATAACTTCGTCTCTTAGCTGGTTCAAGCTTATATCTGGTTCATGTTGGGTAGAGATTACGATAGTATCGATCGCTTTTGGTTTAGAATCTTCATATATAACAGACACCTGTGATTTACCATCTGGCCTAATCCAGCTCAATTCTTTTTTCTTTCTTACTTGTGATAGCTTCATAGTTAGTTTATGGGCCATTGTGATTGGTAATGGCATTAATTCTGGTGTCTCATTTGTTGCATATCCAAACATTAGTCCTTGATCTCCTGCTCCCTGATCTTTGTTTTTTGCTGCACTCACACCGATTGAAATATCAGGACTCTGTTCATGCAACGATGCTAACACAGAACAACTGTTGTAATCAAAGCCATATTCTGGCTTATCATACCCTATCTCCCAGATCGTATTACGGACAATTTTTTGCATATCTACCTTGCCTTTCGAAGTGACTTCTCCAGCAACAAAGACAATACCTGTAGTTGTTAGAGACTCCACTGCAACACGTGATTCAGGATCCTGTCTCAGAAATTCATCCAATATTGCATCAGAAATTTGATCGCATATTTTATCTGGATGCCCTTCAGTGACACTTTCTGAAGTAAAGGCAGATCTTCTAACCATCATCCATCTACCATTACCATCACATAGTAGTAATGACGTTATTTGTCATTAGAATTCTTTTTCCAATCTTATGAAGAGCACATTATTGCCTCTAATTACAACCTTGCCATAATTTGCTATGACATCAGCTCCATTGAATTCTTCTGCGTCTACAAGAATTAAATTCATATATGTGTCAACATTACTCATTCTTCCACGGTATTCTACCTCATTCTTCAATCTCACTGCAACTTTTCTGTTTAGTGAACGCTGTAATGTAGACAAAGGTCGTTTTGGTTGTTGCTGTGAAGGCGTTGAAGATGACAATTCAATTAATCACTTTTCAAAGCGACCTGGCTACAATAAAAAGGTTCCCTTATCATAGATATCATATTAAATTTATTGTAGTAATGATGATCAGTATTAGTTGACGGCAACCATACATACAGGTTCTACATCAATCGATCGTCTGCTTGGAGGCGGAGTACGTACAGGTATAGTTACTGATATTTACGGCCAGAGTGGAGCAGGTAAATCGCAATTGTGTTTCACGCTATGCGCCAATTACGCTAAATATTCTAGGCAAGAAGACAGAATATTGTTTATTGATACTGTAGGGACATTCAGACCTGAAAGAGTTTCTGAAATTGCAGGGGCTAGAAAAAACAGTACGGTACTTAATAAAATCATGTTTGTTAGAGCTCTGAGCGTATACGATCAAATACATGCAATAAGTTTAATCTCGGATTTCAATCCGCGGCTTGTAATAGTAGACACTGCAACAGCATTGTTTTCTGATGAGTTCAGAGGACCTGCTAGGCATTTGGTATTAATGAATTATATTCATAAATTATCTCTTGCAGCTATTAATTTCGATTGTGCTGTAGTGATAACAAATGTTATTCGGGATGCACCTATAAGAACAACATTAATAGATCAGGGTGGCCATAACGGTAGAGCTGCAATAAAAACTACTGCTACAAACTCATTCCAACAGCGAGAGTTTATGGGTGCTTCGATCTCAATTTACGTACATATTAAATTAAAGCTTGAGATTATTAATTTAGAAAAATCACTATTTGGTGCAAGCCTTATGCAACCTATACAAAAGGATCGTGTGCTATTTAATATAACATCGAAAGGTATTTCAGATGAATAGCTACTTTACTGGAATAAGCTTTTTACATATGAAATCAATTTAACAAAACATTTAAGACACTATATTCATTTTTTGATAATGAGCAATTTCAGAATCTGCATATATTAGTACAAAGATATCTATACAAGTTCAAGAAATGGCAATAGTGATTTCTAAATCTATGGCCGGTGCCTGTTTTTCCTCAGGATCTTATTCTAATTCAAGTTTCTGAAGTGTATCCTGTTTTTCAACATCCCTATGATATCATTTACTCCCGTAGTCAAATTCATGACATTGCAAGAACATCTCCTTGTTCTATTATTTCATCAGAATGATTCTATGCGTATCCAAATTTCATACAATCACCTAAATTTTAAACAAATTCAAACCCCTGCGTCAGCTTTTCACATATTTTTTCACATTTGAAAAAATTTACCTATTGTTGGAGATATAATATTATAGCTGAACTAGCATGGTATCTTTAGGTCTAAAAACCTTAAGCTAGTACAGATGATTTGAAAAATATTAACTGATCCAAGAGAACCGAGTTCCTGCATTCATTTTCTATTCCTTGAATAACAATTTAACAAAATACTTAGTAAATGGAATATTTGTACTGCGGATTGTGATATCATGTCTGATACTGACATCAACAATGATGCTTAAAGTAGATATAGAACAGGCGCTAATACAACTACGTGTGTCGCAGCTACATGTAGTTTTAATCCATATCTCTATTGCTAAAAATGTGTACAGAAAAACTCATACAACTTTCCTATCTGAAAACAAATTAACAAAGATGACTAAAATAAAAAGCAATAATCAATTTACAAGCAGATATACTACGCCTTTGTATGTATTGGGTCAGGATATCCGGAAAACTGATAGGTTATACACTTTTAGTTACCCTTTATGGAAACAAATTGTTATAACCTCATTAATAATCATGGCTCTGCGTAGTTAATTCTCAGCAGAATCTCGTTACTGTTCTTTTAATTCAAAAGAATGATTTATAGCTAGTTTGTACAATATCTGACTCCCATCTTCTTTTAAAAATTTGTAATGTAAGCTGAATAATACGATCTGGCTAATATTCAAAAAACAGCATAAGCATATATCAAATTTACACTGCTGAGCCTATTTCTGTTGCAATCCTTTTACTTCTGCTAGGAGTATTGCTAGGCGGAATAGGTTCTCTCTTGATGTACAGGTCTAAGTTGACGAGACAGTAGTTTAGCAAAGAGCAAGAACAGTATGATTAGCTATCATGACGCACTAATAATACTTTGTATGAGGTAGTAATACTAGTAACCATTTTTTTGTCTCTCCCTATTTATTTGATTCTTAGCGATGTAAGCAGTCAATATATCATGGGGTGTCATTTCAAGTTCCATTGAAGCATCAATTACAAAATGCCAGATATCAATGAGTTCCTCCTTTGCATGATTCTTATCAAACTCTACTGTTTTTTTCCACCATTTCCAGTTGGTCAGCCTTTGTAATTCTACTGCTTCATGAATTATGGCAGTACATAGCGCAGACAGCCTTTCCTCCTTTGATAGAGAAAGGAACTTCTTTGAATATTGTGAACCATTAGATGGCGAATGGGTTGCGAGAGTCTGATGCAACTCATTTTGCTTTCGGAAAAGATATTCTAACATATCTTGGCTATTATCATTATTCTTGCTATTAGAATCATCTGACATCATCCTTGGTTCCACTTTACTAGTAATTATATCAGCAGTAAATTTATCTTTATTCATGATTATTATCTAATAATATTAGTTTATAGCAAATATTATTAGCTACACAATTTTATCTAAAATTGTCAAATTAGATGGATAAGTGTTCGAGCAATCACAACCAAATGGAAGAACTACAAGATCTAAATAGGAAAATCGCTGTAGCAACTGAAGGTTTTGCTAGACAGATTCTGCGAGTCAGTACTAGGGAACAGAGATAAACTTTCCAAAGAAATTGCTCTGACTATTTGCGAATATATAATAGCGATGAAAAGAGAGGTTAATCCAAGGCTCAGCTATAAGAGGAACACTATTCAGTTTCTCTCAGAGTTATCAAGAGCCGTTGGGATCGAAAAGAAATTCGTTGATATGACAAGAGATGATATTGCGCTAGGTTATCTAGATAAATGCCGCAAGCTAGAAAATGAAGATCCTATGCATAAATGGATAGGCAGTTACAATTCCAAGCTTGTAGTATTATTAAGGTTCTTTAAATGGCTGTATTATCCTAACGTTGAAGATCCAAAAAAAGGAGTGAGTTATCAGCACTTGAAAGGAAGCCCGACTGTATAATGGGCATCAAACAGCTAAAGCGAAAGGAGATTAGCTGCTACAAATCTTCTGATTTATGGACACAGGAAGACGAAAAAAATAGCGAGTTGATTGACTTGCTACCACAATGGGCATACGTACGGTTTTAAAAGTAATATTATTATATTACTTTCTTCTATTACATTAATTGTATGGAAAAGAGGTGTACAAATAACTAACAAAGCTTCACCGCGTGGCGCTGCGCGATTTTTGTATACAAACAAAGGAAGGACGAGAGATTAGTTGGGAAAGCCAAATTGGGCATGTGCTAGTTGTGGGATGTATTCTTCACGAAAAAGTAGTGTTAAACGCCACATACAAAATAAACATGGAGAAAATGCCAGTTTCGTATCCTTTGTTGATTATGTAGCAGGGAGAAAGTCAGGCTATTACTGGCCAGCTATGCCCCCGACATATCAAAAGAAAAATAATGAAACGAACAGCAAGAAGAGGATAGATTATACTAACATTATGACAGAAGAACTCTTTCGGCAAACCATTAGACAAAGAATGGGAAATTCCCTGATCTAGTAGACAACACAATTTTGGGG
>Ga0126310_10000326_pt1 | contig 15514 bp, 17 predicted proteins | sample Plot60_FD_92540 | JGI IMG/M metagenome (GOLD analysis project Ga0126310, IMG submission 92540) | Serpentine soil microbial communities from UC McLaughlin Reserve, CA, USA - Plot60 | ecosystem: Environmental > Terrestrial > Soil > Grasslands | place: USA: UC McLaughlin Reserve, Lake County... | reverse complement strand
CTAATGCTTCCGCTACTCGTCGGAGTGGTCCCCCGTCGCCTCCATGGCAACAAGGGGCTGCGTATGCCACCGGTGCGGGGTATACAAAACGCATATGGTGAAGGGAAAAGGACTCGGTAAGAGAAGCCTGGGCCAGATCCCCACGTTGTTGGCCCTGACCTTGTTGGTGCTTGCTAGTGCCACCTGTGGCGGGCGAGCAGGGTTCGATAGTCCGGGCGAAGGTTCCTTTACCAGGAGCTCTTTCACCAACGAGCACGGCACGCGAGATTACCGACTGTACGTCCCGAGTACCTACGAAGAACAGGCCGTTCCCCTGATCGTCATGCTGCACGGGTGTAAACAGAATGCCGAATACTTCGCCGTCGGCACACGGATGAACGTTCTCGCCGAGCGGGACACGTTCCTTGTCCTTTACCCGGAGCAGCGCCTGGACGCAAACTCGTTGAATTGCTGGAACTGGTTCGAGCCCCCCAATCAGGAACGGGGCAGCGGAGAACCTTCGATCATCGCCGGTGCTACCGAGAAAGTCATCGCCGAGTACAACATCGACACGGATCGAGTTTATATCGCCGGTATATCCGCCGGGGGAGCGATGGCCAGCATCATGGGGGCGACGTACCCGGACCTCTACGCCGCTATCGGTGTGCACTCGGGGCTCGAATACAAAGCTACCGACAATAATAGAGCGGTCCTGGCGGTTCAGAAAGCTGGTGGGGCGGATCCCGATCGGCAAGGCTACTATGCTTTCCTGAGCGCCGGTGCGGAGGCACGAGTCCTCCCGACGCTCGTCTTTCATGGAGAGGATGACGCGGTAGTCAGCGTCGTGAACGCCCAACAAACGCTCTCGCAATGGGCGCAGACGAATGATTACGCGTACGACGGTTCGGACAACGACGATATCACCGACGAGCCGTCCGATGTTCTTCGGGAGCAAGCGCCGGAGGGCTACCATTACGTCAGATACGTTTATGAGAACCCGGAAGGGGACGTAATAATGGAGAAGTGGATCATCGAGGAGCTTGGGCATGCTTGGTCGGGTGGCGACGCCGAGGGCTCCTACGCCGATCCTAAAGGGCCGGATGCCTCCGAGCAGGTGGTTCATTTCTTTGGTCAGCACCGGAAAGGGTAGCTAGTAGTGCCCCAGGAGGCCAGGACCCATTGCCTTCCTGGGCTCTCTTATCGCTCGGAAGGACCGAAGAGATCAAGAGCCCCGGCCCTTCTTTCTGCTAACCTTCACTGGTTAAGTAGAGCTGGGTGTAACAGCCTCGGCTTTTTTGCGTCTTGTAAGGGTAGGTAGATTACAACAGTCTCCACAAAAAGGAGCGTGGTTAGGCCGTATGGGCGAGTTGAAGAAAGAGGCTAAGAAGGCTGTGAAGAAAGCCGAAGCGAGCTCGAAGAAGAGCTCTGGTGGCAGCAAGGGAGACGGCAAGAAGGCGAAAGGCTCCGGGTCCGGGGCCAACAAGGCCAAGAGAGCGGCCAAGGAGTTCTTGAAGTAGTAGCTGTTTACGTTCGCAGGTGTTAAGTAAAGGCAGGGAGATAGGAGGAACGGGATGAACCCATTGATCTACATCCTGGTAGCGGTCATAGTCATTATCGTACTCATCTACGTCCTGCAATCCCTCTTGTAAAGTTAAGGTCTCGGCAGCTCAGAGGAGCCGGGGCCTCTCATAGGGCTTCCGGCCCGCATGAAGAAGGGCTGGGGCTCACTGAAAGCCCCGGCCCTTCCCATCGGACGGAAGAAGGTTTCGACTCAGTCTAGAACCACCAACCGAGAGGTCCCCAGTAGTGGTGGTGCAAGATGGTGTCTTCCTCATCGGCGTCCAAGCCGAGGGCGTGATAATAATCTTCGAGGATCTCAGCTTGCTCTTCGACGAGGTCCGCGCGGTCGTCGTTGAACCTTATTACGTCCGCCGTTCCGGCCCTTGATTATAGTATAGGAAACGTAGTCAAAGGTGGGTTTTATGGTGGCCGACGCGCCACCCAACAGAAGGGGCGGCTTTTTGTTGCGATGGAGCCCAAGGGAAGAAAGGCGGGCTCCAACACATGGCTCAAGGAACGGTGTTAAGTGGTTCAGCGACGATAAAGCCGTAGCCTTTATCACCCCAGATGAGGGTACAGAAGACCTCTTCGTGCACCGCAGCGGGATAGCGGGCTAGGGGTTCAAGTCCCTCGACGAGGGCGACAAGGCGGCTACGAGACGGCCCAGGGTAGGAAGGGCACGCAGGCCCAGAACGTCTCTAGGGCCTAACCAACCGCTAATCCCGAGGATATTAAGAGCCAGGGTCCCATTAGCCAGGAGCCCTTCGAAACTTTCATACCAACGCCCCTTACTAGGGTCGCCTGCAACTGCTTCGTTCTGCCGCTCCTATCAAGCGTTTTATGCGTCCCTGTGAACGCTCATCTCCTCGTCGATGCTCTTCCGCAGCTCCATGAACCTCTTGGCGTACTGCTCCAGGGCCACATCTTCCTCCGTTTGTGGCTCCCAGCGTTCGACCTTTACAGGCCTCCCTTGCTCATCGACCGCCACGAAGACGATGATGCAATGCGTGGTTTGGGCGTACAGGCTCTCTTTCGGGTCGCCCGCGCTCACGTCCACGGCGATGTGCATGCTCGTTGTGCCCGTATAGATGAGCTTGGCGCGCACCTCCACCATGTTGCCGATTGGCACGGGCTTGTAGAAACCGATACCGCTAACGTACGCCGTGACGCAGTATTGCCCGCTCCATCCGGCCGCGCAAGCATACCCGGCCTGGTCTATCCACTTCATGACCGCGCCGCCGTGCACTTTGCCGCCGAAGTTGACGTCCGTCGGCTCGGCTAAGAATCGTAATGTGACTTCCCGTTCCCTTCGCGCCATGACAACGCTATATCCTACTGCACGCCCCTAAGCCGCGCAGCAGTCGCCCACGATACTACTAGATTACCTCCGCCCGCTCGGAGACAAGCGCCAAGAACGGCAGGAGGACGGGTCGTGGTTCTTAATATTAGGTGCTCAGGTCCGTTCTGGCTGCACCAAGTACACGTAGACAAATTCTGAGGAGTGGTAATAGCTGCGGAGGCTGGAAAGGCGGATCATAAGAGCCCTCAAAATAATCGTAACCCTCATTCGGTACCAAGAGCTTGGCCAAAGCATTTTCTGGGATAGTCTTCACAGTAGCTCTCCTTCAAACCTGTTGTCCTCTGGGACGATACGATCTAGCGGCCGCACCCCAGACCTAGCCCATTAACCCGCTCTGCTAGCCCACCGTTCTGGGCTTTCTCTTCACCCAACCACTCTTTCTTTCGTTCCACGATGTCCCCTCGCGGTTCTTGCTGAGCTGCTCACTATGCAATATAGGTACTTTAATTAATGTACGCGAATGACGAGCCTGTCAACTATCCGCAGGTAATGAGCCAGAAAGCCTTTTAGTCTCCATCTACCGCGTTCGTCATAACGGTAAGACAAACCGACCCGGGGTGCTCGGAGAAACCTAAAGCGCATCCCCAACAGTGACCGGCGGGATCGCCGTGCCCAGCACTCTCGGCAGGGAGAAAGCCTCCCTGCTCTTAGCTTCGGCCCTTGGCAAGATGCTCTCTATCTTTGTCGAGGAAGCTTCTTCGATGGGATCGAGGTCGGCAGAGTAGGGCTCTAAGTAGAGCACTTCGCATCTCCTCTTCTCGATCGGTTCCCTAACACCTCGTAGCAGGAAGCTGAAGGGCTGATGACCCGCGAGGAGCTTCGAGGCAAACTGTGCGAACGGGACGAGATCGTGAGGTTGGCTGAGGCAGAGATAGAGAAGCTGAGGCGTCATGAGGAGTACATCCGGACGACGGAAGACGCTGGTGAGGGGTTACTGGGACGCTATGCGAAGCTCGTCCCCGAAAAACTCGAGGATTTATCCTCCGCCAAGAAGAGGTGGATCTATTAAACGCTCCAAGTTAACGTCTCGGTACGAAGGAGGGTAAGATCACCATCAAGCTTCCCTTCTCTCCGGATGGAGAAGAAGTTTGTCGGGGACAAACCGTAAGTTGCTACCGGCTATAACACAAAGTAGGGACTCGCTTCAGGGTCCACAGGTCCTGGGATAAGGCCGCCGGGGAGCACGCTACGGTTTGGGGTTCGTTCCGGGTCTTGCCTCGGCTTTTCCCCCGGCGGAGGCTACGTCGGCGGGCTTACCAATCATGCGCCGTACGAGGAGGAGGCCCACTATCCCGATGAGGGTCGCGAACCACAGCGTGGCCAACCGTATAACGAACGTCAAGGCCACCGAGGTCCCCGCCGAAAGCCCCGCCACGGTATCGAACATCCCCGCCATACCCGCCTCGGCCGCCCCGATCCCCCCTGGCAGCATGGTCAAGGCCCCGCCGAGCGAGCTGACCACGAAGATGAAGACCACCACCAGGAAGGGTGTTTCGGTCCCCATCCCCACCACGCAGAGGTGTACGGCCAATAACTCGATGCCCCAGGAGCAAAAAGAGATGGCTGTTCCGACGATAAGCGGCCGCGTCGCCAAAAGCTCGTTGGAGGCCCCGTGGAAGTCCCCCAGGTGCGGCGCCAAGCGATGGAGGAGCGGCAGCTTCAGGAGCGTCCTCTCGGCCAGAAGCGAGAGATGCTTGGACCTCAAGACCACGATGCCGGCCGTCGTGAGGGCCAGAAACAACAGGAGGCTCTCCGGCCCGAAGCTGAAAGCCAAAGCGCCGACGAAGCCCCAGAGGATCATGCCAGTGCCGTCGGTGAGCCGCTCGGCGACCACCGCGGGGGCGGTGCGGGCCATCGGCGCACCGTTGACCTGGCGGATAAAGACGCTTTTGAGCACCTCCCCGAGCTTGGCCGGTGAGATCGTCATCGAGAGCCCCGCAGCGAAGATGGCGACGTTCATCCGAAGCGGCACCGTAACCTCGAGGACGCGGAGGTAGTACGACCACCGGACGAACCGCACCACGTAGGAGAAGGCGACGAGGCCAAAGATCACCGGCAGCAGCGACCAGCGAAAGCCAGCAAAGGCGTCTCGCAGGTTATCCAAGCCGCTCACGACGGCGAGCAGGAGGTAGACGGCGACGCCGAGGCCCAAGGCCAACACGAGGTTCTTTTTCAGGTGCTCCACGCGGTGTTTCTTACAGGAGGTAGATGACCGTCATGACCACGGCGATCCAGAGCAGTAGCGTGATCTGTAGCGGCCGGTCTTGGAGGAGCAGGGTATCCGGATTGCCGCCGCCGTTGCGGTGGACGAGGAGCATATAGCGAAAGACACCGTATATCACGAACGGTATACTCGCCGTCATATACGCGTGCTCGTAGGCCAAGAACGTGTACATCGTGTACGCGATGATCGTAGCCGATATCATGATGTTCATCATCTGGTCAAGCATCTCGACCGAATAGTCCTCCAGGTTTCGGCGGTGCATCACCGCCGCATCTCCGAGCGCCGCCAGCTCGTGTCGCCGCTTGGAGAACCCGAGGAAGAGCGTAAGGAGGCCCGTGCAAACGATGAGCCACGGGGAGATGGGCTCCCCGACCGCCGCCACCCCCGCGCCCGCCCGGATCAAGAACCCCGCAGAGATGCTCATCACGTCCAGTATGGCCACGTGTTTCAAGACCGGCGTGTAGATGGCCTGCAGCGCGAGGTAGGCGAGCCCTGCCAGGCCCACCCCGAAGCCCAAAAAGAACGCCAGAGCCAAGCCTCCAACGATGAGCAGGGCCGCATATACGGCAGCGGCGCGGACCGGAATCTCCTCGCCCGCCACGGGCCGGTACCTCTTCGTGGGATGCTTGCGATCCTCCTCGATATCCAGGATATCGTTCACGGCGTACACCGCCCCCGAGAGCGCGCAGAAGGCGACGAACGCCAGTAGCGCTTCCACCACGCTCGACGCCTGCAAGGCTTCCCCCGAAAATACCACCCCGGCCAGGACGAACCCGTTCTTCGTCCACTGCTTCGGCCGGACCAGCCGGACGTAAGCCGCAGGGAACCCTATCGAACCACCCGCTTCCATGAACGCGCTTTCTACCACAAACCGTTAAAAAAATCCTAAACCAAGCTTCGCCCTCACCTCGAGCGTATTCCCGCGCCGATCGAGGAACGGGCGTATCTAGAAGCCCGTTCTTCTCGTGACACTGGTCAAGTCCCTTCGGCCTCGCGTAGGCTGCCTCGCCTATCGACTTTTGGGTAAGCAACGACAGCTATCTTACCGACCGCTTCTAAAGGTCCCGCTCTTCCTCGTCGTTTTCTTCGTCCCCAGCGCCATCGTTCTCGTACTCTTCGCTCCTGACGGGAAGTGGTTCTTCGGGAGCGACGGGGTTGACGAAGCGGGCGATTAAGATGCTTAGCTCGTACATGAACACCATGGGGACGGCCATCAGGATCATGCTGAACGGGTCCTGCCCTGGCGTCAGGGCGGCGGCGAGAACGGCATTCACGACAATGGCGTGCCTCCGGTACCTCCTGAGAAACGGGGCGGTAATGAGCCCGAGCTGCGCCCCCACCAAGGTGGCTGCGGGGAGCTCGAAGACTATCCCGAAGGCGAGCAAGAACCGTGTGACGAACGCCAGGTAGGTGTCGGCCGTGATGATCTGCTCGTAGCGGTCGGGGGCGTAGTTGAGCAAGAACTCCAGGCCGTACGGTAGCACGACCCAGTAGCCAAAGGCGACCCCCGCCAAGAACAGCGAGGAGGACAAAGCGATCAAGACGTACGCGAACGCCCTTCCTACCTCCCCCACCGCCGGAGCGACGAAGGCCCAAACCTGGTAAATAAGCACCGGGAGCGTCAGCAAGAACGCCGCGTACAGGGCGAGCTTGACATCCGTGATAAGCGGAGAGGTTACAGCCGTGAACTTGAGGTTCTTAAGCCCCGAGGGCTCGAGCAGCCAGTCGTAGATCTGCGCACGGAAAAACCAGGCGACGACCGCGACGACGACGAAAATTACCCCGACCTTGATGATCCTCGAACGGAGCTCCTCGAGGTGCTCTATGAGGGTCATCCGCGCTTCGTCGCGCGGACGGGTGGGTAGCCGCAGAGGCCCGGCCATTTAAAGCCTCAGGCTTTAGTGCTTCTGCTCGGAGCGTTCGGCCTGCTCCGCGCGGACAGCCTCTCCTCTGCGCATGTGGCCATTGTCCTCGTCGGCCTTATCGGCCCCGCTCTTCAGCTCCTCAGCCTTCTTCTCCTCGCCCACTTCGTTGTCGACCTCGCCGCGGGTACCCTTCCTGAACTCCCGGACGCCGCTCCCGAGGCCCCTCGCGAGCTCCGGGATGCGCTTCGCCCCGAAAAGGAGCAGGATGATCACGAGCAATATGATCAACTCCGTACCACCGACGTTAGGGATCATCTATCCTCCAAATCGAGTAGCTTCTCGCACTTGCCCTTCATTATACGGCCCCCGAGCGAGGTGCAGATCACTGCTTCTTGACGCCTTCGGTGGCCTCCCCGTTCTTGAGCAGGTTGTCGATGCGCTCCTTGAGGGCGTCGGCCTGCTCGCCTTCGGGATCGCGCTCGAGGTAGCCGTTCCAGTACCGGATCGCCTTGCTCTTCTCCCCGGCTTGCTCGTAAGCCTGACCTGCCAACAGGTACGCCTGGGCATTGTCCTCCCGGATCTCCGTGGCGGCGGCGTAGGCGTCCCCGGCCTCCTCGTATGCTGCCCTGCGCTCCTCTTCGTCCGCCACACCTTGCGCTTTCCGGTCGTAGGCCTGGCCCAGGTAGAGCGCGATGACCGGATCTGCGGGGGCGGCCTCGCGGCCCCTCTTTAAAACCTCCACCGCGCTGTCCGTCTGGCCATTCTCCAGATAGAGGCCGGCGAGGCGCCTTATGATCTTGGGGTTCTCGGGGTCTCCTTCGAGGTCTTCTTGGGCGCGGGCTATCTGCTGATCGGGGCCACTCGTTGGCTCTTCTTGCCCTCCGGAGCTGCCGCCCAGGATATCTAAGATGCTGAAGTTGATGTTCGTGCCGACCCCCATGAAAACAAAGGAGCCCACGAAGACCACGGCCAGCGCGATGGCGCCGACCCTGGTCCAAAAGCTGATCTTGTCACGATCGAGCATCACGGCGGGCTCTCTCCTACGGCTCTACTACAGGCCCGCCCGATTGTATAACACCGTCGAGCGTTCACCACCGTTTCGGGTCGTTCGACAATCCCCGCAAGGTGCGTTCTTGCGCCTCGTCGCTACCCACAGGCGCTTGCGCGAACCTCACATGGCCACATCCGCCACGCCCGCGCTCGATCCGCGTTGTGCGACGATACTACTCGTCGCGCCGCAAGCGGTGGGCGGTAGGCCTCTCGTCCTCCTCGCTTCCGGGGGCAAAACCAGCTTGACCAGCAGAGCCGCCGCCCGGCCGCGTAACCTCCTACCAGATAGGACAGGAACAACGTGGCCAGGATTCCGGGGAGGCCCGTGATTCCGGCGCCAGTTCCGTCATCGTCGATCACGAGTAGCGCGACGACGAGGGTAACGAGGACTCCGATGATGCCGCTTAGGAAAAGCGCGGCACCTAAAGCCGTCAACCTCCCTATTGGCACGCCGATCCAGCCAGGGGCCCGCTCGATCCCCGAGCCCCCTTGGCTTCTGCGCGGTTCCTCCGTGCTTTGCCTTCCTTTTGCCAACCTCTCGTTCCCTGAAACAGAGGGGATCTTCTTGGCTGATATACGGATTTACCCTTCGGAAGGCCCCTGCATTCTTCCGCTAGGCGGTGGTGCTCCTCGAACCCAGGCTACCTGTCGCGTCGCTCGGTCTGGTCGTCGATCTCGACCTCTTCCTTTCGCACGTCCTCCTCGATGACCTCCTCGTCCTCGACGACCTCCTTGCGGATCCGAATCTCCTCCTTAACTACTGGCCGCTTCTCGACCACGACCTCTTCCTCGATGATGGGCACCCGGATCTCGTCTTCCTCGGTTCCACCACCCGAGGCCGCTCGGCCGCCGATCCTCGAAGCCCCGTGGCCCTCCTCTTCGACGGGTACCCTTTCTACGTGGACCTCCTCGCGCTTCTTTGGCACCCTAAGCTGTTCGCGCTCGGTCCTCACCCGCTTGCGGACCCTCGTGCCGCCGGCCTCGCGCTCGAGGGTCCGAGCACTTAGCTCTTCCTCGGAGCGCTGGATCCGCACCTCGTCCTCGCCAAGGTCCCTATCACCCTCGCGATCTAGATTGCCCCTCGCCGTCGCACCGAGAGGCCTTTCACCCGCACGCTCGCGGCCCACGCCCCCTACCGCTGCCCCGCCGAGATACCTCTCGTTGGAGCGCTCGCGGGCCTCCGAGACGCGCTCCCCCGGCCGCAGGTCGACCCGCCGCTCATCGCCGCCGGCAGCGCCAGGGTAGTACGCGCCGTAAGCTCTCCTCTCCGTGGAGGTTTGCCCGGTCTCTACTCCATAGTAGCTGTGCACCCTCCGCTCGAACTCGAGCGTTATCTCCTCGTCATCACCAAAGGTAGGTCCCTCCTTGACCATCTCCTTGTCCGCCGCGACCTCGACGAGCTGACGCTTGTCGTTTACCCGCACGAGATCTATCGGGATCAGGGTGGTCTTGGTGCCCAGCAAACCCGTTTTCACGCCGATGTACTCGGGGCGGTCACTCTCGTCCACGAAGAGATCGTCGACCTTGCCTATCTTCTCGTAGTGCATATCGTAGACCTGGTAACCCGCAAAGCTGTGCTCGGCCTCCGTAGACCGATCGCCGCGTTCCCCGTAAGCCAAAACAACCTCCTTGCGTAAGAGCCTCTACCCTATGAGAATAGATGTCCTCATATGCAGTTACACACGTGATTGTACCTAGATATAACCAAACTAACATGCGGAAAAGTTAAGATAGCAAAACGAGGAGCGGACCCGCTGTCCAGCCGGGTCCGCCCCCAAGGTTGCTCTGTTCTCCCCGAAGACCGCTGTAGAACGGGGTTACCGGTTGCGGCGCCTCGTATCGTCTGTGCCCCTATTGCGTGCGAGGCTTCCACGGCGCGTGGTCTGGTCGTCTACGTCCACCACTTTCCTGCGGACGTTCTCTTCGACGACCTCCTCCTCGATAACGTCCTTACGCAGATGGATCTCCTCCTTGACCACCGAACGCTTCTCACAAGCCGAACCGGTTGTATATCAGCACTCCATCGACCGCGGTTGCCGCCACCCCGCCGCCCGCTGCTGCCTCCAGTATCTCCATCTCTGGACTCCTGCCGGATTCGTCGGGCACGGCCTCGATCACCGCGAAATCCGCCCACTTCCCGACCTCTAAGTTCCCCGTGTCCCCTTCAACACCCAGGGCCCGCGCTCCGTACAGAGTAGCGAGCGTCAGGCCCGTCTCCCCGTCCAAGCCGTGCAAATTTACCGCGAAGAGCGTCTCCTCGAAGAGGTTTATGCTTGGGCTGCTCCATAGGCCGTCCGTCCCCACCCCGACCCGTATGCCGCGGGCGAGCATCTCCGGCACCGGAGAGACACCGCAACCCAGATACTCGTTCGATCGGGGACAGTGGGTGGCTGCCACGCCGGTGCGGGCCAGGATCTCGATGTCACCCTCCGAAACCCCCGTCGCCAGGTGCGCCGCGATCGTCCCCGGCCAGAGGAGTCCGATGCTTTGGGCGTATCGCACCGGCGAGATGCCTTTACCCTCCCAATCCGCTTGCGTGAAGCGCGCAAAAACGTCCGCCAGGATCCCCGTCCCGTTTGTAACGAACTCGTACTCCTCCGGGCTCTCGGAGAGGTGGGTGGCCAGCCGTTCCCCCCTCTCTCTCGCTCCGCGCGCCGCGAGGCGTGAGGACTCCGGATCAATCGTGTATGGCGCATGCACGCTCACCTCCACGCCTACCCGTGACGGCAAGTCCCGGCGAAGATCCAACACCCTCGCTTCGATAGAGGCAACCGCCTCCTCGGGGCTCGCAAACTGGAACGGGAAGAACTCTGCGAACACGATCCCGGCCAGTCCTGACCCAACGAGATATGGTAAACAGTCGCCGTACGGCGAGGAATCGGCCAGGAAGGTAGTGCCGGCTTCTACGGCTTCCCGGGCGGAGCTGCGCGCGGCCTCGGCAAGCCAAGTATCCCTCTCGGGGAGCCTTTGGATGAGCTCCGCGATCCATCGCGAGAACGAGCCGCCCTCCGGGGCATTGTCCCTTCGGAAGCCCAGGTGAGCGTGGGCGTTCACGGCGCCCGGGACCATCGTGCAGCGGGGGAAGTAGCGGACCTCGACGCCGGGGTTGTCGCGCCCGATCTCGGCCAGCGGTCCTACGGCGGAGATGCGACCGTCATGAACGAGCAAGGCCCCGTCGCGTATCGGCGGAGCGGAGACGGGCAAGACGAGGCCCGTCGCAAAGATCACGGTCTGCGGTGCGGGCGCCGCCACGGCCGCCTAGATGTCTTCGACGGAGATACCGGGCTCCAAGACCCGGTCGTAGAGTGTGGTGCGCTTGGCCGGACGGAAGCCGCTTCGTTCGATGACGCTCCGGAGCTCCTCTTCGCTGGTGCAGTAGCTGGCGCCGGCCTCTTTCACGACGTTCTCCTCGATCATTATGGAGCCCATGTCGTTGCATCCAGCGTGCAGGGCGATCGAAGCCGTCTTCATCGGCTGCGTGACCCAGGAGGCCTGGATGTTTGCCACGTTGTCGAGGATTATGCGGCTGATCGCCGTGGTCTTCAAATAATCCAGAGAGGACACCTTTTCGAAGTCCGGGTGCTTCTTGAGGTAGGTCGTGTTGTCCGGCTGGAAAGTCCAGTCGATGAACGCCGTGAAGCCGCCGGTCTTGGCCTGGAGTTTGCGGATCTGCAAGAGATGCTCGATCCGCTCCTCGTAGGACTCGTCTATCCCGAACATCATCGTGGCCGTGGACTTCATTCCCAAAGAGTGCCAGGCCTCCATCACCTCGAGCCAGGTGGCGGTGGAGTTCTTGGCCGGGGCGATCCGGCCCCGCGTCTCGTCCGTGAGGATCTCCGCCCCACCACCGGGAATGCTCATGAGCCCGGCTTTCTTCAGCTCTCTTAACGTGTCTTCCAAAGACAAACCACTCTTGTCGACAAGGTGCCAGATCTCCGCCGGCGAGAGGGCGTGGACCTGGATCTGGGGATACTCTTTACGAATGGTCCGGAAGAGCTCCGTGACGTACTCCATCCCGATGTCCGGATGCAACCCCCCCTGCATGAGGATGCCGGTCCCGCCCAAGTCCACAGTCTCCTGAATCTTCTGTAAGACCTGCTCGATGGTTAAAACGTACCCGTCGCCGTTCTGAGCCTGTCGCTTTGTACGATAGAAGGCGCAGAAAGAGCAGGCGACCCAGCAGACGTTCGTGTAGTTGATATTCCGATCGACGATGTACGTAACGATATTGTTCGGGTGTAGCCTGCGCCGGATCTCATCCGCCTCCGACGCGAGCTCCAGAAAGTTCCGGTCGAAGAGCCCGGCGAGGTCCCTTTTAGCCTCCCGGTCCTCTAGACCCGTGTCCAGCACGCCCTTCTCCAACAACGCGCTCGTCATGCGCTCACCTTCCCGTAAACTTCGGAGGCCAGGAACCCTCCCTCCGCCAAGTACCGTCTCAAACCTTCTTCCTCGCGCGCCCCGACTTGGTAGCCGATACACGAAGCAAAGTACGTCTTTAGATCCCCATCCGCAGCGGGCGCGCCACGGCGCCGTGCCTCCCGAACAACTATACCCAGGTTTTCCTCCGCCCACACCACTGCTCGCGCCAGCCGGTCGGCCCAGAACCCATGCCACGCCGTGTCGCCTCGTGAGGCCCACACCGCATACACCATCGGCAGTCCTGCATACGAGCTCCAGGCCTTACCAAGGTCGTGGGCTTCCACACCGCCCATGCGACGGACCTGGAGCGCCGTATCCCCGATAAACAGCGCCGCGTCGTGCTGTGCCAGCGCCTCCTCCGGCCGCGTCGAGACCACCTCGTATCGAGGCAAAGCGCCGTAGACGCGCTCCAGCACGATCCTGGCCAAAACCTGGCTCGTCGCCGACTCGCTCGTGAGCCCCACCTTACTCGCCTTCGAAAGCGCCCGTCCCTCGCGCGTAGCCAGCAGCACGCTCATCACCTTACCGTCCGAGGCTATCCCGTAACCAAGTACTCGCCCGAGACGATCGCGGTTGCGCGCCCAACTCGCCGACGAGACGAGCCCGAGATCGACCTCGCCCGAAAGTAGCGCCGCGTTAATCTCCGCCGGCGTCCCGCCTACCAACTCGACACCTTCGAGCCCACCAGTCGCTTCGAGGCCTAACCTCAAGGGGAGACAGTTCAGGTAGTTTATGAGGCCGACCCGGATCATCTAGTACTCGCGCACCACGTTGAACTCGGTGTCGCGCTCCAGGGGCACTCGGCCGGCCTCCCGGACCAATTCCGCAAAGCGCGTCTTGGTCATCGCCCCCTGCACGTGGCTCCCACCGGCGGCGTTGATTATCTCCTCATCCACCACGAGCGTGCCGTCCAAGTCGTCCGCCCCGAACGAGAGCGCAACCTGCGCGACCTCTGGCGTTTCTGTAACCCAATAGGCCATCGTGTGCGGGATGTTGTCCAGAAGTAGCCGGCCGATAGCGATGTGCTTGAGGTCGTCGGATCCGGTCGAACGCGGCAGGTGCTTCAGGCGCGTGTTATCTGGGTGGAAGGCGAGTGGGATGAAGGTCCTGAAGCCCCCGGTTCGGTCTTGGACCTCTCGCAACCTAAGCATGTGATCCACCTTGCTCTCCGGTGTCTCCAAGTGTCCGTAGAGCATCGTGGAGTTGGTCTTCATCCCCATCTCGTGGGCGGTCTCGTGGACCTCCAACCACCGCTCCCCGGTACACTTGGTCCGGCAGATCGTCCGGCGAACTTCCCAGTCAAAGATCTCCGCCCCGCCACCAGGCAGGCTCCCCAGGCCCGCCTCACACATCTCCTCCAGGACTTGACGGATACTCTTCCCGCTCAGGTGGGTGAAGGCGTCAATCTCGACCGCGGTCCACGCCTTGATGTGAATGTCTGGATACGCTCGGTGCAGCTCCCGAACGATGTCCAGATACGCGTCGAAGCCCCAATCGGGGTGTACGCCGCCGACGATGTGGAACTCGCAGACCCCCGAGAGGTCTACCTTCGAGAGCTCGTGCAGGGTCTTCTCCGCCGGCCACTCGTAGCCCCGTTCGTCCCCTTTAGAGACCCTGAACGCGCAAAAGCGGCAGCGGTACATACAGATGTTCGTCGGGTAGAGCCGGTATTTGTGCGAGAAGTACGCCTTGTCGCCGTGCAAGCGCTCCCGCACGATGTTGGCGAGGCGTCCGATCTCCGTCAGGTTGTTCGACTCGAAGAGCCTCAAGCCATCCTCGAACGAGAGCCGCTCGCCCGCGTAGACCTTCTCCCGCATCTCTTGGAGATCCGCTGGTGCACCGATCTTAAGCATCCCTACCCACCACCTCGCTAGCTATCGCCTCCAGGATTACCCGCTCCGCCCCCTCAGGCAAGAGAGCGAGTCCCTCTATCGCCGCCTCGACCTCGCTCAAAGCCCAGATTTCGGTATTCTTTATCGCGTCCGTCGCCAGAACCGCCTCTATACCGGCTTCCAAAAGCTCCGGTGCCGGGTTTGGCGTCTCGAGCACCCGCCGAATGATCGCCGCGTCGCCTTCCTTGATCGCGAAGATGACCGGTAGCGTAACGGTTCCCTCGGCGAGGTCGGCACCCACGCCTTTGCCCATAAGTCCCGGTTTACCCACCAGGTCCATCACATCGTCGGACATCTGGAACGCAAGCCCCAGAGCCTGCCCGTAGGTTGCTAGAGCGTCTATTTGCTTGAGTGAGAGGCCTCCCAGAGTCCCACCCGCGACACAAGCCGCCCGGAAGAGGCCGGCGGTCTTCATGCGGATGTGCTCCAGGTAAGCCTCAACCTCGACGGGGCCGCGCGAGGAGCGGAACTGCTCGAGCTCGCCCGCCGCCAGTCCCATCGCCGCCTCGGCAAAGGCCCGCACTAACCTCGGGTCCCCGATCTCGGCGAGGCCGTGGAAAGACTCGGCAAACAGGTAGTCGCCGGTCGCCACGGCCATCTCGCGCCCATACCTGGCCACCGTCGTCGGCCGCCCGCGTCTGTTCTCGGCCTTGTCCACCACGTCATCGTGGATAAGTGTCGCCGTGTGTAAGATCTCGATCGCTGTGGATGCCGTGAGGAGCGCCCCCAGATCCGGCTGACCCATCCAGGCGCTCAAGGCCAGAAGGATCGGTCTTAGCCGCTTGCCACCCGCTGTGAACGCCTCCAGGGCCGGCGCGACCAAGCCCCCGGGGGCGCGTCCGGCAACCTCTACGAGCATATCCTCGACACCGGACACGGTCTCGGAGGCGGCGTCGGGCAGCGCCGCACGTAGGTGGCGGGCACTCTCAGCCAGGTTTTGTCCCGACGTGAAGCGTGACGATGCCGCCAGCGAGCCCCCACCATGTAACGTCTTGTAGTCCATTACGCTTCATTATGGCAGCTAATTCGCCAGATGCTACGAACTCTTTCACGGATTCTGGAAGATACGAGTACGCCCAGGCGTCCCCTGAGACCCGGGCGCCAAGCCGCGGCACGAGCCTGTCGAACCACAGCCCGTAAAAGGCTGCGGATAGGCGACCTCGGG
>Ga0126310_10000325_pt1 | contig 15528 bp, 16 predicted proteins | sample Plot60_FD_92540 | JGI IMG/M metagenome (GOLD analysis project Ga0126310, IMG submission 92540) | Serpentine soil microbial communities from UC McLaughlin Reserve, CA, USA - Plot60 | ecosystem: Environmental > Terrestrial > Soil > Grasslands | place: USA: UC McLaughlin Reserve, Lake County... | reverse complement strand
TAAGAAGAAATGAAGTACCATATAGAGAGTACTTTTTTGATTAAATGCTAAGTTGAATTTTAAAATTCTTGCCCAAAATATAAATAGTAATATTCACTATCTTGCTCCAAAATCAATTTTGTAATAAGAGCTTTCTCTCTCACTACAGTCATATTACAATAGCATTTTAAAAAACAACTTGCATAGGACCAGGTCCCATACATCGTGCTCTCTTCTGTTTGAAAGTACCTTGATTTAATAACATCTGACTTTCACTTTTTATGCTAAAAATAATAACCTTGACTCTTTAAAATAACATAATCTATAATAGATTATATTATAACGATGCTGATAGAGTCATATCTATATTATTACAAACAAAATACTATCAAAGCTCTGATCTTTAGTATGCATATGATGATATAAATAATCTTTTTTTGATTTATGAAATGACATCACAAGACATCGTTTCCAAATAGGCAGTGGTGGTAGTAGTAGTAGCCTAGAGTGGTATAAACTCAATAATACGATTTAGTTCATCATTAACCATTCTTATCAAAGTAGATTAGAAAGCAGAGAAGTTTCTATGTAATGATACCAATGCTAGGAATAAATCCTTCTACTGTTTAATAACTATCTTAATATTTGGAATTTAAAGATAACGTATGCATATCAAATATCAACTATCGAAAATACAAGTACCCACAAAGAAATGTAAATTAGAATAGGAAAGTGAACATAATTGCATTGTTATGATTCATTTCAGGATATTAAGTTAGAGGCAGAATTTACATAACATCAATTTTTGTATGTTGCTTACCAGTGATAGACCAAAATAGGATCGATCCAAAGCCAGTTAGTCTTAAAAGTCTCTCATCATTCACGTAGACTTAGATTTTAATAGAAACAACTATGGGTTTAGTTTTCCTAATCTTGTTTACCATTCTAATAATCTTTCCTTGCAAGCCATATTTCTGTCTAAGAAGTTGATTCGCCCGTTCTGATTCTGAAGTACTTGCGATCTTTATCTCTCCATCAATCCACTCACCCTTTGGCTGTCCACGAGCATTTGATGGAGTTAGCCGTACATGTGGATTATTTCTTGCACGTTTTATCTTCCCGGAATTAGTATCAGTTCTGACATATATTATGCTGCCATCTATTGCAAACCATACTGGTGTTTGCACTGCTTGGCCATTTTTTCTATATGTCTCAAGATTAATGTAATTTTGATTTAAAAATTGTGATATCTTATTTCTACTCATTTTTATGACCTAATTGAAACCAAGACAATACCAATATTCAGAATATCATCGCGTTTCATATGCTTTTCCTTTTTTCTATTGTCGATGTATTTAGAAATCATAATGATAAGGTAATAATTTAGTTTTAAGCTTAATATCCACAAGATGTTTCCATATGCTAACATTCTAAAATTTTATAAATTCAATTTATATTAGAGATACAGAGGATATATCTGATTAAATTACAAAATAACTTCGAGAAAACACTCAAAGGAATTACCTTAAAGAACATTTGCAAGATATTGATAATGTACCTCATTAATAGAAGACTATAGTGAATAGACAATATTATTTGATTGGCAAATGAAGGGTCAGAGTGCAGATTCATCTCGAGTGGATAGTTGTCAGGGATAAACTAAATCTGAGGTACATGGTTGCCACTCCAACTATAAGGTCAAATTAATATCTCTTATACCTTAATAATGAAGAGAACCAGAACTAATTGCCTTGTAGTCTTTACAGGTTATAGTCTAAAATTAGGATAGATATAATTAAGGATCGAACTTGTGTAGACGCATTAATCCATTACCAAAACATCAAAGCAATATTCATAACCGCAACCATATTTACCACGTACCTATTTCATAAGCCGTCTCCGATAGTTTTAAAATGAGTTTATTTAATTGTAGCACCTTGTGATGTCATTACGCAATACCTGATATGAGTTCTGAATATCTCAAATGTACCTCTAGATCCTAAAAATCCAACTATTACATCAGCTAAATCTCAAATAGCTTATCGTCCTATTCATGTTCTACTCCAGCATCAACAGTAAACTTTCTCTCCACCATTAAACTAGTCCTCCGTCTCCACATCTAGAACCAAGATATATGTCATGGGTAACGAGTGTTTCAGCGGGTGTTTAATAAGAATTGGATTGTTTGGTATGACCATTAATTGTACTTGAACCGTCAGTCAGTGATCACTTATAGAAATCTCTCGATGTCACTAGTACTCGATGATGAGCCACAATGTGTTACACTTTATAATTGATCTATTAGTGTGACAGAACCTCTTTTGTAAATGCCTATATATCAACAAAATGGAGAGAGAATGAACACAAACAAGAGACAGAATTATATTCATAAATATGAGCATTTAGAAAAGATATTCATACTTGCTATACTTTGATAGTCCCCATTATTAGTTGCAGTATTTCATTGAATTCCAATAGCTCGCACAGGTGAGCCAGAAATACCTATCAATTTTAATGGTGTAATTATGAGTGTAAACCTTCTACTATCGAATTTCTCTAAATTACAAAGATTTTCTATTATCAGGATATCATTAGATAACAAGATCTTATGTACTTTAAAGCTATTGTCGATTCCAGTATCAATACTAGGACCATCTATTGCAACGGCATTAACTTTCTTTTCTACCAAATATTTTGCAGCATCTGTAGAAAGACCGGGATTATCTGATATATAATTGTCTTTTCCAATCTGGCTCTCCCATCCTGTAAAAAATACAATTGTATCGTTTTCTTTTATTTTTTCCCAATCACCATCCTTCTCACAACTAATTATATCATTACGACTAATTGTTTGATTAGATTCCTTTTCAATTTTTAGCAATAATGCATTATTGCAAACAAATCTGTTAACATCGATTTTATCTATAGTTGCTGTACCTGATATAAAATGAGAAGGTGCATCCATATGAGTTCCTGTGTGGGTACTCATAAACATCACTTCAGAATCATATCCATGAACATCAAATTTTGACCACTTTATAAAAGAAGGTTGAGGAGAACCCGAAAAGACTTTTATGTTCGAGGAAATTCCAAGAGTAAGATCTATTACTTTCATGACCATATATTAATAAATTAGGTGTTATAATTTAGCTACTCATAAATTATATCCTATTAAATGTACTTGAGCTAAATGATTACATCGATCATATCAGAAAAATGAATCATAGTAGACAGTTAAAAAGATGCAATTGCAATTAATATTACATTCATATATTCATCTTCTACTAATAAGTAATCACTTTAAATTCAAAATTATACTCTGAAAATTAAGGAACAAATTAGAGAGGATATATCCCTATTTATTTGCCCTACTGCTTGCTGAGTATATATTGTTATTTCACTATCTTATGTGGTCAGTAAACCTTGTCCTTGACTGTAGATCATACCATCAGATGTTGGAATAGTCTAATATTGTTCCAATATCTGAAACATTATGCTATCTCTTATTGTTCCATTACCTGAGAAAGAGAGACTTCCACCTTTGGTCTATCAATAACATCTATTACTCTCATACCTGTAGAATTTGTTCTCTCCTTCTAAAATGAGTCACCTAAAGATATTATATCTGAGGTTGTATTTTGATCTGATGTAGCAATAGTGTTTGTAGTAGCCATTGCTTCTTGTCTAATTGTATTATTAATAGCATATGACAAGAATGTCCATGAATTTATCATGGACTAACCATCTATGTATTTCTGTAATGAAACTGGATTCGTTAACTTTGGACACTACAGAGTGGCAAAGGGATGCTAATGGAACAAATCATTTTATCTCAGAGATCGTACTTCAGATAGACTGATAAGACCAGAATTTCAATTCTACCTGATAGGAGCTGAAGCCGTTTACATCTCAAAGTCTTATTGCTAGAACTAGCTTTTCGAAATCTTACTTATATATCAAAAACAAATTAAAAAAATTAAAAAATAAGCAACAACTTACCAGTCACCTTTTCTTATCCTCAACAGTCGGAAAGATAGGATAAAAACTGTGAATATGACTCCGGCACTAATTAGAAAAGTGGTGTTCCCAAGCAAATTATATAAAAGGCCTCCAGATGTTAATCCAATAATACTTGCGAGGCTTGCAAAACTACTTGCAATACCTTGTACTGCACCTTGATGAGTAGTTCCTGCATGCTTTGAAAGTATTGACACTACCGATGGCCACATTAGACCATTACCAACTGCAAATAATATTGCTGCCCCGTAAATTAAGGCAATATCATTTGATATAAACAAAACGAAATTTGTACCTAAAATTAGACTACCAATTACTACCAATTTTTCCTCGGAGAATTTTTTTAATGCTTTACGTAGAATAGGGCCTTGGACCAAAACCATGATACCGCTTAGTATTGCAAAAAATATTCCCATTTCTGTTACTGTCCATCCTAAGCCAGATACAGCATGAATCGGAAAGGAAGTGTAAAAGATGTTAAACCCAAGAAAAATAAGAAAATACAATAAGAGCAAAAATGAAATATGCTTTAAATGGAAAACATCTAGGAATTTAAGTTTCTGTGGGCTTGAAGTCTTGTAACACTCCTTGCATTCAAATGCAAAGACTTTTCCAACATTTTGTCTTTCTTTTTCTGGAATTACTATTACTGATGAAGACTTGGATTCCTTTAGAGTGAAGTTTATCACAACTAAGATTGCTAAAGAGAGAAACAGGGCTGCCAGTACGGGTAATTTTTCTCCATAGATTGTTGCACCTAAAATCCCTGCTAACGCTGGTCCAACAATAAAACCTAGATTAGAAGATATTGCGATTTTCCCAAAATTTTTGCTCCTGTTTTCTTCTGATGAAACATCGGAAACGTATGCATCTGCGACAGAAACATTGCCACCGGTAAGACCATCTATAGCTCTGGCAAAGAATAGTACAACTACTGGAAGAGTTATAGTAATCGTTCCAATTACTGTAGAATTAATGCTAAAGAGATTTTGAATAGGTAAAATTAATGCAATAAGGAAAATAACCCATCCAGCTAGCGTTCCTCCATGACTTAAGAGAAGAATCTTTTTCCTTCCATAAATATCAGACCATCGTCCTAAAATAGGAGCCCCAATAAGTTGTAATGCAGGATACGTTGCAGCAAGCATCCCATAGACTATAGCATTTCCACCAAAATCTGTAACTAAAAAAACCAAAAAAGGGAGAACAATACTAAAACCTAGCGTTCCGATAAAATTGATTAATAGTATAGGAAAAAGTGAGATCTGTTCTTTGTGTACTCTTGCCATTATCCAGCTGTTATCCTGGATCTTTAAGTATTTCAATAATCCTACGAAAGAATCATTTAGGACAGAACCTTCTTCTTGTAACATAAAAACGAGATTAAGAAGCGGGCAACAAATTAATAACGAAACTTAACTATTTAAACGGCTTTCTTCATATAGTTTGTGATGCTTTCAATGGCAAAATGTCAAATGCTTTAATCCCATTTATTATGCTGAAAATAAAGCAACATAACCAATTAATTTGTCTCCAGAGAGTACATTTACCAGAACTTACTGGAATTCTTTAGCATTAAGATTTGGAATTTCGTTTACTCTTTCTATAGTAGACTAAATCCTTTTTAGGCTAAAGATCATATTAATATCAGTGTCAGAAGATTATGATACAAACTCTATGGATGATGTTCTACGAGAACTAGATAGAGAGAAAACTAACATAGTCATTTCTAAAGAAATTAGAAGGTACAAGAAATCAACTACTATAGTGCGAGGTTTGCAAGATAGAACAGATATAGAATCAATAACAAGGGAGCTAAAGACAAAGATAGGAACTGGAGGGACATATAAAGACAATCAAATTGTATTGCAAGGTGATCATAGAGAGTCAGTCAAGAGTCTGCTTATATCGAAAGGATTTAATGAGAAATCAATCGAAATAATGTAAAAAGTATTATAAATACTCCGATTATTGATTCAAATTATATAAATTATAATTTTTATATCTTGTTAGTCATTATCAGAGTTTTGTTGATGTTGTTTGAACCATAGAGTTACTCCACTCTACTTTTAGCAAACAAACAAACCCTATGTCAAATAAGATTTGCAAACAATTCAAATCCAGCAAACAACATCTAATGATAAAAAGGAAGTATATTTCATTATTATCAGTGCTGTGATGAAAAGAGTCCATACATGAAGAATCTTGTGCTAATAAATCAGAACAAACAACGTGTGTAAAGGAAGAACTACTTATTTTAGTAGTTAGTTTTAAGATAAAGTATGATGTAAATAAATATACTTGGCCACAACAGCGATGAAAATATATTTTAATTATCATATCCATTACCATATATTATTGTCAAATGATATGTAACTGGATAGTCCCAGCCATATGGACCAGCAAAAGCATAATTACTGCTATTTGTTTCTGCAGTAGTCGTAGCATTAATACTTTTTAACCCACCTTTAAAGTGGATCACGTGTTTACCAATAGCAAATGGTTTTAAGAAAATCCAATTACCATCGGATACTGCTTGGGTTGTTGTTTGTGGAGGCAGTTCAAGAATATTGTTTTTTGCTAATGTAAAGTTAAATAATGGTGATTGTATACGAGATCTGGCCAAGTCTTTAATACCTATACCATTGACGTTTGCTTCTAGATAATTTACTGTATCTTCCATTTCCTTGCTGCATTGACGGAGCTCCTTTTCAGTCTTAAGATTTGGAAATTCAGCAAAAGAGCACTCAGAATTTAGGATAGGAAAGAGAATTGCTTTACCAAAAGTTATAGTACAATAACGATCGACAGGATGTCCATACGTACCTGTTAGAAACCATACTGGACCACTTTGACCTTGAGTACAGTATCTACCAGTGTCATCATAAGCTGGATTAACATCTTTGGGTATAGAATAAGCCCATTGCCACCATCTAGCCGTCCATTCTCCATATGTTAAACCATATGGTTTGGAATCTGCTTGGAACGTTTCTATTTTGATATTACTGTTTCCGCTATTATTAATAATCGTTTGGGCTTGGGAAGAAGATGAAGAAGATGAAGAAGATACCACAGCTACCGTTAGTAATAATATTAAGATACAGATAATAGCTCCACAAGATATATTTTGTTGTATGTCATTGGCATTCCTTTTAATTTGCATATGTTGTGTTTTACAATAATTTATAAGTATTAAAAAGGTCTTTCTTTAGTATCGTTTCAAGTCTTTTGTCAACGTATTGTCTAATGTTACCTTTTGTTCTCCTCCACTTACATAAAAAAATTTCCTTTGAACTGATCCAGTGATGATTATGAGGGATGACGAAAATGAATATATTTAGATGCATAAACCCTCTTATCCTGTCTTACATTTATCGTACTACTTAGAGATAAACGATAATCCCAACAATTGACCTGTAAGGAAAGCATATACATAGCTTAAATAAAGAAATAAAGAGGAATAGATTAGGAATTATTGCTAAGATTAAATAGAACATTTCTTTCCATTCTTCTTCTTCTTCTTCTTTTATAACTTAATTTTTCCTTAATATATCAAGAAAAATAATCTTGCAGCACCTTTAATTTTTGATGTTACTTGTGTTGATGAATTAGCTTAGTGCTAATGATAGTACCCAAGATTCCTGTTGCCATGGCTGGAATAACTATTAAAGGATATACCTCATCAATCATTTTAAAATATATTGAACTAGTAAGGCTTGGCCAAACTGTCTGTGGATTCAATAAAACTTCATTGTATGTATGGGTTATCAAAGGGTAATAGAGCATAAGGAACATTGATCCAAGTATGGCACCTGCTACATAATTAACTATTTTTGTCTTTGGTATCGATAACTTTGACAATATTATATCCACTGCTACAATTGGAATAATATTTAGGATGTAAAATGGAATAGTTGGAGTCAAATGTTCATTTGTAAGTATGGCAGTAGATAAGTTAATGATAATAAAGATTGCACCAGTAATGGATAGTATACCAAACATACCTTTTGTTCTTCCACTTCTGACAGAAAGTTCGAATGAAGAAAACAAGATAAAAGACACTATAAATGGAAAGGCCAGTGTTGCAATGATTGCAGCTAGAGTAGGATCAGGATTAAATTTAAAGTATTCTGTATCTGAAAATGGTAATGACACCATGTGAATTAGCCCAGAAACTATAATCCATACCGGAATAATTCCAATAACTATAAGAATTGGAGATACTGCATGACTTTTATTATTATTATTCTGATCATTATTGTTTGATAGCATTCCTAATAGAGCTCCGATACTACTTATTGCCATACCAATTGTAAGTACTGAATGTGAAGGACTTAGCAGCCCATCTAAGCCAAAAGCAGAATGCCAAGCAAAGTCAAAAGGCCCTGCCGAAACTAACATGACAGCTCCTATGATAACTAACTTCATAGGTAAAGGTAAATGTATTAACTTATTGATATAGTGATGATCATTATTGCTAATAGTAGAAGAACTGCGATAATAACGTAACATCATTATCGATCCCGAAATGACTATAGCCACTCCTAAATATAATCCAGCATGGGGAGGAGAAAAGAATGTTTCAGGTCTATTTAGAAGATGATTTGTAATATCCCAACTTCCAGAGCTTGCAGATAGTAAAACACCAAGGCTTACTAAAATATAACCAGTAATAGGGTTTCTTTTGGCCTTTTCGTTAAAATGCAGCATGAGTTGTACAGTGGATGTAATATTGCTGGTACCTCTACTACTGTCTCTTCTAAAGAATGTTTTAAAATTATTATTCATGATATATACTATTGCCTCTAATGACTATATATTCATCTACTTCTAATATAATGTTTTAATCTCTTACATTTACAGAATATACCTCTACAAATTCTTCTTGATGGTCTTTGATTCCTGTTTGAGGATAATGCGAAATTTCATTATTATGAGGTAATGATACTGCCTTGATAAATACCACGAACCTCCCTATATTAAGCGGTTTTATTTCTATCTCTGCTTGATAAATGGCATCTGTTTTCCATGGTCTGCTATAAAACTCGATAAAAGGATATTTTGCAGTAGTAGCCTTAGATAACCCTGAATATTTGGAGCCTATTTCTTCTCCTGTTTTAACAAATTCTGGTTTTTGATTAAAATTATGGTTCTTTATTGTTATAATATCACTATTATCTATACTTGTTAGATTAGGGAAGGATATCGAAACTATCTGAATATCAGCTGTATCTCCTTGATTATTGCTTGTTACTTTTATATTGAATGGTTTTCCAAGTGGAACTTCTGATGCGGACATCTGGACATTGGTTATAATAGGAACTGCTTTTGACATAAAGGGTTTTGATATATAAAAGGCTGGAAAAAAGTATAATGAAATAGAAAAATAGACTGCTAATGAAGCTGCAATCGATATACTCAGTAAGACAGTATTTTTTCTACTTCTGGTAAAATTCTTGCTGCTGTGTTTTATTTCTAATCAAGAAAGTAGATGTATATAGTACTATTTTATTGTGTTTAATTTAATATTGGAAATTGTAGAGTTATTTTATACTTTGCCTCTTCTTATTTTTATGCTATCCTGCATAATTAATATCACGATTACTATAGTGCAGATAATGCCTTTATTACCGAGGTTCAAATCCTATTGAATCTGCATTAATTCTGTTTCGTTATTTGGACCCAGTCATTATAAGACAATGACAGTATATAGTTGGCTGCAACAACTACTGACGAAAAAATTCCACTATTCTCTTGTCTCTATACATTGAATTTCAGAATTAAGAAAGATAAATTGTCGTAGACATAAATAATGATTTCCTAAACTTTCCAATTATAAAAAGCATAATACTACTATATGGTTTCCACCATTATGAGTTGTACATGTATTTCTTAGCTTGTAACGACATCAAAAAACTAACTAGTTACCAAGGTTGCAAAATATCATGGTGCCACATATGTACTTAGTATATTAGCAAACAACAAGACCGAAGGATATAAGTTATAATTATCTAAAATAGGATCATTTATGTCTTAGAACAAAGCCTTATTATTTACTTTGGCATTAATAGAAATGTATATTGATGAAGATCCATAATTCTCTTAAGAAAAAAGCTGAATTGGATAAGAATGAACCTTTTCAAATAGGTCTTACAATTGCCAAATTGCTAACATCATCATGGAGTTCCCAACAAAAGCCACCTAAAATTCACTTTTTTAATAGGAGAATTCATCATGGTGAGATTGGAGCTTTGTTAGGCTTATCAATTCTTTGCACAAAATATCCAATACCTGTTGGAATTCTCGCAGGGATAGGATCTGGTCTGGCAAAAGATGATCATGCTGATATTAAAGAATGGTTCACATTTAAGAAAAAGAAATAGATAGTATGCACTAATATGGCGCAGGGTATGTTTAGCATCTGGTTTTGCAGACAACATATGCATAATTATCAAGGAAAGATAGATTGGTTAAAATAACTGAAATAATTTTACTTTAATATAGTTACTACGATGTTAAGTAAGAGATATTGCAAAAGATATTGATAAGAGTATTTTCTTTTTTTGATAAAGTAGCTTTAACATTTTCTTTCAGGATTTGCTTTAGCTGTGAATAGCTCTCTTCATTATTCTCGTTATTTAAAATATCTATCATAAACTCTTCTATCTATGCTTTGGATCACGTATCTTTGGTGCATATGTTAAAGATTGAGTTAGATTTATCATTACTCGCTCACCCTTTCATTAGGCTTCACTTTGGCTCTTGCTACATCAAATAGGTATTTGTTTCTACTTATCTAAACACCTTAGGATAATAAAAGAAAGAATGTCGATATGCTTATTTTTGCTCCAACACTATAAATATTATTATTTTTATATGTATATCGTGCTAAAAACTATAGGCAGCTTTGGAAGTTTATTTTCAATTATTATTATTGATGCATTTATAACTATTGTAATTGAGTTTTCTCTACCAATTATGACCTTTGGCCAGTCATTAGATATTCAACAACCACAACAAAAAGATAGTAATAATAACAACAAAGTAGTAATTCTAACTTTTGGCAATGCACCGAAAAGTCAATATACCTATGCCAAACCAATTTTGGACACATATGGATTTAAGGCTAGTTTCTTTGTGGTATGCGATTGGATAGATTCGGATAAAGATAACTCACATATGACATGGCAGGATATAGAGGCATTGTATAAGGATGGACATGATATACAAGCAAAGTCTTTGAACCATGAAGATCTGACAAAGCTCTCCACTAGCGACTTAGATTTTGAAGTAGGAGAATCAAAAAAGTGCTTAGCTGATCACAATATTAATTCCAGAGTTTTTGGTACTCCCTATGGCAAAGGATGGGATAACTCAACTGTTATTGATACTATTGCTAAATATTATGATTTTGCTATTACTGGTTTTTCTAATCTAATGCATTTGAATTGTGATGGATGGGATAAGCAGGATGAGGAAGAGCAGGAATGGAACTACCAATCAAATATACAGACTGATTGTAGAACATATTTTGATGATGGTACATTAACTTATGCAAATAGGTACTCCATCAGAGAATGGAGCCATGATTCTGCAGATAAAAAGTACTTGGATAACGATCAGAGAACATTTGAAGAGTTTGTGAAAGTTGTCAATAGCCAAGACAATTTTAATAATAATAATAATAATAATGAAAATAATGAAAATAATAATAATGAAAATGGAATTATAAAGGCTATTCCTATAATAGCATATCATGATCTAGATTATGGGGAGAGAATACCTGGAAGTACTGATGTGAATTTATTTGACGCAGAAATGAAATATTTGTACGATAATGCTTTCACAGTACTTACTATGGCAGACTTGGGATACGATGAAAATACGAACCAATTATATATAAAGCAGCTTGACCAATAAGGCAAACAAGACTGAATGACCAAGATAGAGATAATGGAGAAGAGATATAGGATTAGAGTTAGACAACAACAATATCCATCATGCTAGGCTTATAGCATAAGAAGAAGAATGAGAAGTGCAGAGTTCCATATCCAACAACATCTGATAAAAGTAAGAGCACACTAATATTGATTATTGTTACTGTTATTTGTTTACAAATATCAATATCTGGTATTGATTAAATATTATTTTAAAGATGCATGACAATAAAGCGATAGTAGCAATTGTTTTGTTCGGATTAGTAACAATGTTATTTTTTTTATTATTATTATTATTTTCAGTTACTACTGGTACCACTGCCACCATCAATCACCAAGAAGCGTCAGCCTTCTTCCATGAAAAATTGTTTGGAGGAAGTAATGCCAAGCCTCAAACTACAACTGATATTAAACCCACAAATACACCTACGACAACTACTACTACCGGCAGTTCCAAACAGACTGCAAGTCCAGGCGATGATAATCTAAGAGGTTCAACTAAAAATGATGTCCTGGTAGGTCTTGCAGGTAACGATACAATTGCAGGACAAGCAGGTAATGATAATATTGATGGTTCTGAAGGAAATGATTACTTAATTGGTGGTCCTGGCAACGATACGCTCGTTGGTGGAGCAGGAATTGACGTAATTGAAGGTAATACGGGAAATGATAATATTGATGGTTCTGAAGGAAATGATTACTTAATTGGTGACCAAGGTGCAGATAATCTTAAAGGTGCAGCTGGCAATGATACTCTAATTGGTGGTCCAAGCGCTGATATTCTTTCTGGGGGACTAGGCCAGGATAACTTTATCTGTAACCAAGGAAATGATAAAGTTTTAGATTTTAATGCTACTGAAGGTGATACCAGATCAATTGACTGCGAAGCTGCTACTGCTACCAATAATAGTAATATAACAGGTGAATAAATGATTAATCTCATTAAGAATAATTAATATGTAATAAATTACTATTACTATTCCCATCTTTAATATGATGAAAGATAAATTTATTAATTTTCAAGCATGTGTTATTCTTTTTGATTATCAATTTGCTCTTTGTCATAAAAGTTAGATACATATTTTGAAATGTAGCAGTCAGTTAAGTTACTCTTTATGTAACACGTCAGACCTAATTGTTAATCTAATAGTCAGCTCTTCCATTATTTCTTTGAATTTATGATTACATGATATTGTGAGAAGCTTTCAGACAAGACTCCATCTATTCTAAATTCTGTTTGCAGTATATCTTGCAGACATATATCTTCATAAAGAGACAGATCACGTATCTATACTACATAGTACAATAATGTTGAATAATATGTTTTGCAAATAGATCTAATGATCTAATATCAGGCAAATCTGGAAAATGTATAATAAAGTACCTAACACCTATGTCTATATACATTGATATTTCTTTTAATATCTTCTCAGGTGTTCCTGTTATAAGCAAGTCTGAACTTTTCCATACTTCTTCAGCTAGAACATTTTTCATCATCTTATTCTTTAGTTCATCTTTATATTTGCCAAGCAGAATGACACCTTGCCAACTTTTGATCACATCTTCGTAATTTCTATTATTTATCATACAACAGTGCTCAAGGTACGATAGCTTCTCCAAATATTCTTTGTAGCTACAAAGTCCATAGTTCCAGGCATCAGCATGCTTTGCAACAAGTTCCAGAGTCTTTTTACCTCCACCACCGATCCATATTGGGGGATATGGTTTCTGTATTGGTTTTGGATTGCAAATAGCATTTTCTATGCTATAATATTTACCTTTGAAAGAAGGACAAGATTCTGTTAACATTTTCTTTATTATCTTGATGTTTTCCTCTAGCATATCTACTCTAACAGAACCTTTTGGAAAGCTAAAACCGTATGATGAAAATTCCCTTTGATACCAACCAGCACTCAATCCAAATTCTATTCTTCCATTACTTATTATATCTAAAGTAGACAACATTTTTGCTAGAATAGATGGATATCTATAAGGACTAACAAGGATTGCCCCAAGCCTGATTCTCTTGGTTATAGATGCAAGAGAGGATAGCGTTGTCCAGCATTCAAGCATAGGTTCTTTTTGATTTTGATCTCCTGTCTCTTTCTGGCCTAAGACATAAGATCTAGTCCAAGGAATAAAATTATCTTTAAGCCATACAGAATAAAAGCCCAATCTTTCACATTCTATAGCAATATTTTTAATCTCATTATATTCTAAGCCTTCTTGATAAAGATAACATCCAAATCTTACTACTATATTCTTCTTTGTCACAGCATTTAAATTTATGATTACGTTTCTATTAAAATGAATAAAAAATACATTAACAACTAGTCTGACTTGTTAATAGTAATTTGACTCTATTTTGAATGTGGCAATGATCACTTATCTTGGAGGTTGATAGAATACTTTTTCTGGTTTTATCTTTAAAAGAATCCGTTTCTCTTCAGATGAACGAAATGGATACTTTTCTACTCCAAGGTATTTTTTTGCAAGTTTGTCAATATTCTCATCGGCACCTGTATTTGTTTGCTCTACAACTCTTCCTCTAATCGCTACCATATGATACGGATTGTTGTGTTCAATTACTGAAACTGCTACTCTTGGATCTCTTGATACGTTCTTGTGTTTTAGTCTGCCTTCTGCAGTATTTATTAAAAGAATATTTCTATTCTCAATATCTATCCATGTAGGAGTAACCTGTGGCGAGCCATCTTTCATTAGTGTAGATATAAAAGCGAAATTTTTCTCTTCGATAAGTTTAGCAATAGGCTCTGTTATCTGTTCGTTGTCCTCTTTCCCTTGGTTCATGTTTTAATATATCTGGGATTATATATAACAATATAGAGCTACTTTAAATCCTGTTTGTTTTCATATCCTTTATATAAGCAGGTCCACTACTACTACGAAATCTAATATAGGATCTTTGCATTAAGCGAAGAATACAAATTTATATCTATCATAATAAGAACAAGATCGCACTTTTCTTTGCTCTTGTATAAGTTACAAATATTACTTATCGATATTCCGTATTCTTTTCTTTTTTACCTTTTAATTTCCTGATGATATAAGTAACAATATAGCATATAATAAAAAATTACCGCTCTTTTCTTATACCCAATACATTCACTAAAGAATAATTAAAATAGAAAGTACATATTCATGCACTTTACTAGTTAGTTCTTTGAATAATAAATAAACAATTACTTTTCAGAAAGTGGGAAAGAAAGATAACTGTATTATTTAAAAGACATAATGTTTCTATTTAATTATGAAAACGTTAGCGTGTCGTGATGCAGGATTTGATTGTGACACTATTATGAATGGAGAAACTGAAGATGAAATTATGGGAAAGGCTGAAAATCATGCCCTTAAAGAACATTCTGTGCAACCTGAAGATATGTCTCCAGAATTTAAAGAGAAAATTAAAGGACTTAATAACAATTCTTAATTGATATACTTTATCATCCAGACTACATTGTAGCATTATTATCTAGAGGATATCACATTCAGGTTATGCCATTAAACAAATCCTGGCATGACTACAATGAATCATTAATTGAACGTGGGCGTATTCTAATGGATATTGGATTTT
>Ga0126310_10000324_pt1 | contig 15539 bp, 17 predicted proteins | sample Plot60_FD_92540 | JGI IMG/M metagenome (GOLD analysis project Ga0126310, IMG submission 92540) | Serpentine soil microbial communities from UC McLaughlin Reserve, CA, USA - Plot60 | ecosystem: Environmental > Terrestrial > Soil > Grasslands | place: USA: UC McLaughlin Reserve, Lake County... | reverse complement strand
GGATCAGGACCTCATCGGCCCCGATCTCTGGGATAGGCAAGTCTCTCAGGGCTATCGGCCCACCAAACGTCTCTTCGGCTATCGCTCGCATCGCTCTCCTCTCAATTCCGGTAGGCACCAGGATCCTCTTGTGGCCCGTACCGTTCACCGATTCGGTCATCCTTCATCGCGTCACTCTTGCGCCCGCAGTGAGCCTTATGTCCAACAACGCCCTGCATCGAACTCTCACCTCGGCTCCGGGGGTCCCGCTTCCACGCGCGTCATCATCTCGTCGAGCGAGCCACGCATGCCGTGGATGCTCTCCAACCACCAGGTCGCCCCGGCGGCCTGGTAGGCGTGCGGCAACGTGGGATCACCGGGGTCGGAGTACCCGTCGACGGCCACCGCGTAGGGCGTCTCCGTCGTCCGGTGTCGCCGGATCTCGGCCACCATCTCGGCGATGCGCCCGGGGTCCTTGTCCATGATCGGGGTCCCGTCGGGGCGTGTGGTAGGCGCGAGCCAACCATCCCAGCGGGCGGCACGACGCAGAGCGGGAGGGCTCTCGCCGCCTATCCAGATCGGGACGCGCGGACGCTGGAACGGGAGCGGCGCCAGGGGTACGTTCTCGACGTCGTAGTGTCGCCCGTGGTGGGTAACCGTCTCGCCCGACCAGAGCCTGTCCAGGACCGCGAGCCCCTCGTCGAGCATCGCGGCACGCTCCTTCGCAGCGCCCGGCTCACCGAAGGCGGTAAACTCCTCCGTCACCCCCCCGAGCCCGGCCCCGAAAATCACCCGTCCACCGCTAAGGAGATCCAGGCTTCCCAAGGCGTTGGCCACTACCTGCGGGCGGCGACGGGCCAGCGGGGTGATGGCGGTTCCCAACTTGAGATGGGTGGTGGAGACTGCGACGGCGGACAAGCTGATCCAAGGGTCGGAGGAGGGCGCACCCCATACGAAGCCGAGGTGATCCCACACGAAGAAGGCCTCCCACCCGGCCTCCTCGGCTGCTCGAGCGAGGCGGACTGCCAGGCGTGGGTCGGCATAGTCGCCCAGGTTGGACGTCACGATACCGTAACGCATCCGAAGTCCTCCGCGCTCTCAACGGTCATCGACGGTGTGCCTGGATACTCGACCCGGCTGTCGAGGATCAGGTCGACGCCGTAGGGGGTGACTAACGTGTCGGCCAGGATCAAGGTTCGGGCGAGCTCGCGTATGCCGAGGTCGCCTACGGCCTCGATACCGGACCCCAGGATCTTGGGCGCGACGCAGACGACCAGCCGGTCGACCAGCCGGGCGCGCAGTAGCGCGGTGATCATCTCGGCTCCTCCTTCTACCAGCAACGAGCGGATACCCCGCTCGTGCAGCGCCGCCAGCAGCGCGACGAGGTCTACGCGTCCCCCGCTCTCTGCCGGTAAGCACAAGACGGTAGCGCCGAGGGCGCGAACCTTATCGCGCTTGGCGGCCGGCGCGCGGTCGGTCACTGCGAGGACGGTGCCGGGCGCGGCTTCCTCCGCGAGGACGGCGGCGGTGAGCGGCGTGCGCAAGGTGCTGTCCACGACGACGCGCAGAGGGTTTTGACCCGCGACGAGTCGTACCGTCAGGCGCGGATCGTCCTTGCAGACCGTGCCGACGCCGACCATGATCGCGTCGTGCTCGGCACGCATCCCATGAGAAAAGCGCAGCGACTCTGGTGCGCTGATCCATTGTGAACCGCCGGTGGGGGTGGCTAGGCGTCCGTCGAGCGTCTGGGCGTAACTCAGGGTGACGACCGGCCGGAAGGTCATCTGCATGGTGTTTGCGTCGTCCATCATTTTCTTCATGCCGACCCCTCCCATGCGACTTCGGGCGCCATGGGCATCGGGAAAAGGTGTCCCATCTTCTCCCTCTTGGTTTGCAGATACCCCACGTTCGAGGGGTTCGGCGAGATCCCTAAGGGTACGCGCTCCACTACCTCGACCCCGTTACGCTCGAGGCCTTCGATCTTTGCCGGGTTGTTGGTAAGCAGGCGGACCCGCCACACGCCGAGGTCGAACAACATCTCGCCGGCGACCCGGTAGTCGCGCATGTCCTCCGGCAATCCAAGCGCAAGGTTCGCCTCGACCGTATCCAGCCCCTGCTCTTGGAGCGCGTAGGCAGAGATCTTTTTGGCAAGGCCGATGCCGCGGCCTTCCTGCCTGAGGTAGAGCAGGATGCCGCGCCCCTGCTCCTGCAAATACCGCAGACTACTGGTGAGCTGTTCTCCGCAGTCACAACGAGACGACCCGAAAACGTCGCCCGTTAGACATTCCGAGTGCGCACGGACCAGAACCGGCTCGCCGTCGTCGATCGCTCCCAGGATGAGCGCCACATGTTCTTTGTGCTCGGGCGCGCCGTAGACGAACATCTCGAACGTTCCGTAACGAGTCGGCAGGCTCGCCTGGGCAACCCGTCGGGCGACTGACATGATCACACGCCCTGCCCCGCTTCCCGTCGAACCACCCTCTGCCCCGCACAGAACCCTATCTTCCAGTGAGGACCGTCGCAGAATGGCTTCGTCGTTGTCCCACCGCAGCGGCACAGCGCTACGGTGTTGGGTGCCATGGATTCCATCTGTACCTCCTCGAGAGTCGTTGTCGTTGCCTGCGACGCAGTCTATACTCCCCTTCTATAATATGTCAAGTATATACTTCATTTATTTGAAAAACTTGGTTTACTTGCTATACTGAAGGTGTCCAGCGGAAGGAGTGACTCTTGGCTACGAACTGGGAAGGGAAGTTCTTCGAAAGCACGCGAGGGCGGATCGTCACGCTACTCAGGCGCTCGGGGCGAACCGTCGAGGAGCTCGCCCGGGCGGTGGCTCTTACGGACAATGGCGTCCGCGGGCATCTCGCCGTACTCGAGCGTGATGGCATTGTGCGGCGGCGAGGTTCGGTACGCCGTGGCAGCGGCGGCGGCAAGCCGGCATACGTATACGAGTTGACCTCGGAGGCCGAAGACCTGTTCCCGAAGGCTTACGAACCCGCGCTCGGAGGGCTCCTGGATGTTCTGGCCGAGCGGCTTGGGCTTGAGGAATCGGGGGCGCTACTGAGGTCGGTAGGTCGTCGCTTGGCGGAAGGCAGGACCGTACTGACAGACGGCACGCGCGCGCGGCTCGAGGCAGCCGCCGGCGTGCTCAACGAGCTGGGTGGTCTTGCAGAGCTTGAAGAGCAGGATGGTACTCTCGTCATCAGGGGCTACAGCTGTCCGCTGTCTGCCGTGACGCCGAATCATCCCGAAGTGTGTCACATGGCCGAGGCGTTGGTAGCCGAGGTAGCGGGCGTGCAGGTTTACGAGCGCTGCGACCGTAGCGAGAGGCCCCGTTGCTGCTTCGAGGTGGCGCCAGCCGATGACGTTACCCGGAGATAGCTGCGCTTGCTGGCGCCGCAGCCACGGCGTCGGACCGAGCTGGAGATCGATCCTGCCCGCCTCGGGGTGCGCCTCGTGCGACCCCGTCGCAGGAGACTCCGACGAGTACAGACCGAGGAGTTCTTCGATAACCTGGCGAGCTAAGCTGCTATCTCGGCTTCGACTCCTTCAGGGGCGTCCTGCACAAAGAAAGAATCGGGGTCGAGAGGGAACACCACGTTCAAGGCGCAACCAGGGTACTGTTCCGCTGCCACCTCCAGCGCCCGCAGGATGCTCTCGGCCTTCACGGACAACGTCGTGGGGCTAGCCGTACCGCTATCCACTTCGATACAAACTCTTATCATCAGGGCCTCCATCTGCCGGCGACACGCTCTATGCCCCTTATACATCACTTCTGTTACATATCGGTAACAGCAGCGCAAAATGTAGGCAACAAGAGGTACGATCCGGGAGCGGGCCTGGATCAGAGGCATCATTGTATCGATCGCCCTTTGCTCCACGTTGCTGTAAGGCGGTGTGGTGTAATGCGAGAGCGTGTCTGGTCTCGATCGAGCGGAGGACGGTTTGAAACTGGCGAGACGGATGGAGCGTCTGGGGACGGAGACGGCTTTTTCGGTCCTGGCGAAGGCGAAGGCACTTGAGGCGCAGGGGCGCGGGATCATCCACCTCGAGATCGGCGAACCCGACTTCGATACGCCGGACCATATTGTCGAGGCCGGATGCCGGGCGCTGCGCGAAGGGCATACCCACTACACCCCCACCGCTGGTATTCCAGAACTGCGGGAGGCCATCGCGGGCGACGTTGCGCGCAGCCGGGGTATAGACGTCGACCCCGAACAGGTAGTCGTCACGCCCGGTGGGAAGCCGATAATGTTCTTTACCATCCTTGCGCTCGTCGATGAGGGGGATGAGGTCCTGCTTCCCAACCCTGCGTTCCCGATCTACGAGTCGATGGTGAACTTCGTCGGCGGGAGGCCCGTCTTCGTACCGCTGCGCCAGGAGCATGGGTTCCGATTCGACCTCGACGAGTTCCGTGCGGGCCTCAGCGAACGCACCAGGCTGGTGATCCTCAACTCCCCGGCCAACCCGACGGGCGGCGTCCTCACGGCCGATGACATCGCCGGGCTCGCCGACATCCTGCGCGAGCGTCCAGACGTTTACGTCTTGAGCGACGAGATCTACTCGCGCCTGCTCTACAGCAGCGACTTCGCCAGCATCGCCTCGGAAGAGAGCCTCGGCCCGGACGGGCGGACGATCATACTCGACGGCTTCTCGAAGACCTATGCTATGACGGGCTGGCGGCTCGGCTACGGCGTAATGCCAGCGCACCTCGCAGAGGAGGTGACCAGGCTACAGGTCAACTCCATCTCCTGCACCAGCGCGGCCACGCAGTACGCCGGGCTCGCGGCTTTGAGAGGTCCGCAGGATGCCGTGGAGAACATGCTCGACGAGTTCAGGGCGCGCCGGGACCTCGTCGTAGCCGGCCTCAATGCGCTCCCCGGTGTCGAATGTATAACGCCTCAAGGGGCGTTTTACGCCTTCCCGCGCATCACAGAGACCGGACACTCGGCCGACGAGCTGGCCGATCTACTACTCGACGAAGCGGGCGTAGCGTGCCTCTCCGGTACCGCGTTCGGCCGCCACGGGGAGGGCCATCTGCGCCTCTCCTACGCCAACTCCCGCGAGAACATCAGCAGGGCGCTCCAAAGGATGAGCGAGGCCCTCTCACCGTGATCGCAGGATCTTCGTCGCTCAGAGAAGCCGGCTGATCCACCAGCTCGTTGGCCGAGTCGTCCAACAAATCGGCTGCCCTCCGGGGTAGCCTTCTGCTACACTTCCTGCGACGATAGATCGACCAGGGAGAAGAAAATGCGCCGGACTTTCATGTCTATCCAGGAGGTAATTACCACCTACTTGAAGGACATGAAGCTCCATGAGCACTTTGAACCTGGGGATTTTGGCGCATGTAGACGCCGGTAAGACGACCCTGACCGAGCGGCTGCTCTACGCCGCCGGTGTCATCGACGAGATCGGCAGAGTCGATGACGGAAGTACCCAAACCGATACCTTAACGCTAGAACGACAACGCGGCATCACGATCAAATCTGCCGTCGTGTCGTTCGTCATCGAGGACGTAGCGGTCAACCTGATCGACACGCCCGGCCACCCGGATTTTATCGCCGAGGTCGAGCGTGTGTTGAGCGTTCTCGACGGCGCGGTACTTGTGATCTCCGCCGTCGAGGGCGTGCAGCCACAGACCCGCTTGTTGATGAGGACGCTGCAGCGCCTGCGCATTCCCACCCTCATCTTCGTGAACAAGATCGACCGCGCCGGCGCGCAATGTGAAAGCCTGCTGCAGAGCATCTCCGAGAGACTTACGCCCGCGATCATCCCGATGGGATCGGCCAGCGGGCTAGGGACCCGCAGTCCCAGTTTCATGCCGTACACCGCCGCCGACGAGGACTTTATGTCCGGGCTGGTCGATCTGCTCGCCGACCATGACGACGCGCTTCTTGCCGCGTACGTAGAGGACGAGAGAGGAGTCTCCTACCGCCAACTCCGCGGCAAGCTCGCGGCGCAGACCGGGCATGCGCTCGTGCATCCTGTATTCTTCGGCTCGGCCCTCACAGGTGCTGGCGTGGATTCGCTGATCGGTGGTATCACAGAGCTGCTGCCCGCAGCCGAGGGCGAGACGGATGGCCCGCTCTCGGGCACGGTTTTCAAAGTCGAGCGGGGTCCTGCCGGGGAGAAGATCGCGTACGTCCGTATGTTCTCGGGGACGGTACGGGTGCGGGACCGGCTGCAACTCGGCGGTGAAAAGGAGGAGAAAGTCACCGCGATCAGCGTCTTCGACCGCGGCTCGGACGACCAGCGTGAATCGATCGCCGCGGGACGGATCGGCAGGCTCTGGGGTCTCGGGGAAGTTCGGATCGGGGACGCGATCGGCGAACCGCGGACGACCCTGGAGCGACACTATTTCGTCCCGCCGACACTGGAAACGGTCGTCGTTCCCCGCCATCCCGCCGAGAAAGGCGCGTTGTATGTGTCGCTCACCCAACTCGCCGAGCAGGACCCGCTGATCGACGTGCGACAGGACGACAGCAGGCAGGAAGTATACGTCTCGCTCTACGGTGAGGTGCAGAAAGAGGTCATCGGGGCGACGCTTCAGAACGACTACGGCATCGACGTCGAGTTCCGTGAAACGACAATGATCTGCGTCGAACGGCCCATCGGCGTCGGTGAGGCCGTCGAGCTGCTCCCCAAGGCACGTTCGCCGACCACTCCGTTCCTCGCCACCATCGGGCTGCGCATTGAGCCGACAGCGTCCGACTCGGGGGTGCGATTCGGTCTGGATGTCAAGGCGGGCTCGATACCGACTCATGTCTACAAGACGGTCGAGGCCTTTCATGAGGCAATGGAGCGCACCGTGCTAAAGACCCTACGCCAGGGGATCTACGGATGGGAGGTCACTGACTGCACCGTCACCATGACCGACTGCGACTACCAGGCCCCACCACGACGGTGGCCGGGAACCGCCGCCTCTGACTACCGTCTGCTGACTCCGCTGGTGTTGATGGGCGCGCTGAAGCGGGCCGGCACCGTAGTATGCGAGCCAATACACCGCTTCCACCTCGAGGTTCCGTCGGACAAGTTCGGGGCGACTGTCTCCGCAATGGCGCGGCTGCGCGCCGCAGTGCAAACACAGGAGATGCGAGGTTCGTCGTACACACTGGTGGGTGAGATCCCGGCGGCCCGGGTGCACGCGTTGCAGCAACAGCTACCTGCGCTGACCCGCGGCGAAGGCGTGGTGGAATGCGAATTCGACTCCTACAAAGCGGTCCGCGGCAAGTTCCCGACCCGGCCGCGGACCGACTACAACCCGCTCGACCGCAAAGAGTACCTGCTGCGCGTCATGCGGCGGGTCTAGCGCAATAGGAGGTTTCCGTGAAGGACTACGAGCCAATCATGAGTTTCGGCGAGGAGGTCGCCAAGACGTACGACGAAGTGCAACGCGGCGACGAGAATGCGGCCGTCGCGTTCTTGGAGAAGCTGGCGGGTGGTGGTCCCGCGCTGGAACTCGCCGTCGGCACCGGTCGGATCGGGCTACCGCTAGCCGCTCGGGGGATCCTCGTGGAAGGAGTCGACATCTCACCAGCGATGGTCGCGCAGCTGCGCACCAAGCCGGGTGGGGAGCGGATCTCGGTCACCATCGGCGACTTCGCCGATGTGCCGGTCCCGGGCACATATCGCTTGATCTACGTCGTCTTCAACACGCTGTTCAACCTGCTGACCCAGGAAGACCAGGTGCGCTGCTTCGAGAACGTCGCCGCCCACCTTACCGACGACGGCTCCTTCGTGATCGAGGCAGGCTCACCCGCCTTCCTCTACCGGCTGCGGAACGACCAACACGTCGATGCGGAGTCCATCGAAGTCGACGCAGTACGGCTTGATGTATTGCGTCACGATCCGGCGAAGCAGATGCTCGACGAGAGCCACGTGTCCATCTCTCGCACGGGCGTGCAACTGAACCCGATCGTCCAGCGATACTCATGGCCGGCCGAGCTCGACCTCATGGCACGGATCGCCGGGCTGCGCCTGAAGGAGCGTTGGGACGGCTGGAACCGCGAACCGTTCACCGGCAAGCATAACGTCGTGTCGGTCTACGGACGCTGAAATGATCGGTATATTGACGCCGAGAGATGAGCTTGCGGCCGCCGAGTGCTGAACTGTACGCGCTACAGGTAGAGAAGGAATACCGATGGTCGCCCAGGCTCGCACCGCTCCTCCCGCTTCCGATCCTGGCCCGCTCGCGATGGGAATACCCGGCGAGGGCTACTTCCTAACGCACTCGCGCCACGTATTCGCTTCCCAGGCCTTGCGAGAACGATATAATCCACCATCCATCTGTCGGCCGCTCGGAGGTTTGTGCGCAGGGATATGCGAAAGGTTACGCTCGCCGACCGGTTGCGGTACCGGTTCGACAACACTATCTCCAGAGGTACCGTCGCGCTGATCGGCTGGTTGTTTCTGGTTCTCCTTGCGCTCGTCCTGACCAGTACCCTGTTCGTCTATCTGACCGGTCTGGCGCCGGCGAGCGGGGGCGGCAGGCCGGGCTTCTTCGAGACGCTCTGGCTCGACCTGATGCGGACCATAGACCCAGGCAACGTGGGCGGGGATCGGGGCAGCTGGCCTTACCTGCTATCGATGCTGGCCGTCACGGCTGGCGGCATCCTGGTCTTCAGCACCCTCATCGGCGTGATATTCGCAGGCATAGACGAAAAACTGGCGGATCTGCGCAAGGGCCGCTCGTTCGTCGTGGAGCGGGGACACACTGTTATCTACGGCTGGTCCTCCGAGGTTTTCTCCGTCGTGGCCGAACTCGTCAAAGCCAACGAAAGCCGCGGGAGCACGTGCATCGCCATCCTCGCAGAGAACGACAAGGTCGAGATGGAAGACGAGATCCGTGCCAGGGTGGGCAAGACCGGGCGCACGCGCGTGGTTTGTAGGACAGGAGATCCTATAAACATCGACGACGTCCAGATCGTCAACCCCAACGAGGCCCGCTCGATCATCGTGCTCCCTCCCGAAGGACCGGAAGCCGACTCGAAGGTGATCAAGACCCTCCTCGCCCTCACCAACAGCCCGAACCGGCGCGAGGAGCCTTACCACATCGTATCGAGGATCAACGATCCGGAGAACCTCGGGGTGGCGCGCATGGTCGGGCGCGCCGAGCTCAGGCTGGTCGCCGTCGACGATCTCATCGCCCGCATCACGGCCCAGACCTGCCGCCAGTCGGGCCTCTCCGTCGTCTACACGGATCTCCTGGACTTCGGTGGGGATGAGATCTACTTCACCAGCGAACCCCGTCTCGCTGGCACGACCTTCGACGAAGCCCTCACGGCCTACGAGGGTTGCTCGGTGATCGGGATCCGTAGGAGGGACGGCCGCATCGGGCTGAACCCGCACGCTGAGGCCGAGATCTCTCCGGACGACGAGATCATACTCATAGCCGAAGACGACAGCGCGATACATCTCTCCGAACAGCAGGCCCCCGAGATCGACGCCGGGGCCATACGAAAGCCTCCATCCCGTGAACCGAGGCCCGAGCGTACCCTGATCCTAGGCTGGAACGGCCGCGCACCCACGATAGTCGCCGAGCTCGACCATTACGTTCATTCCGGTTCGGAGGTGACCGTGGTGACGCCCGATGGTGAGGTTCCCTCGTCCCACTTCGACGAACTCAAGAACCAGAAGGTCACGTCCAGCGAGGGCGACACCACGGACCGCCGCGTTCTGGACGAGCTCGAGGTCTCTTCCTACGACCATGTGATCGTCCTCGGCAGTCCGGACGAGCCGGACCCCAACGCGTCCGACTCGAAGACCCTGGTCACCCTCTTGCACCTGCGTGAGATCGCCGAGGGCAGTGAGCATGGGTTCTCCATAGTCAGCGAGATGCTCGACGTCCGCAACCGCGAGCTCGCCGAGGTGACGGGCGCTGACGACTTTATCGTCAGCGATCATCTGGCAAGCCTCATGATGTGCCAGGTCTCTGAGAACAGGGAGCTCTCGAGGGTGTTCGAGGAACTGATCTCCCCCGATGGCTCGGAACTGTACCTCAAGCCCGTAGCCGAGTACGTTGAACCCGGCGTACCACTGAACTTCTACACCGTTCTCGAAGCCGCCCGCCGTCGCGGCGAGACGGCCGTGGGCTACCGCCTGGAGGCCCAGACCGGGGACCCTGACGGCTCTTACGGCGTGCACCTGAACCCGGAGAAATCCCGGCGCGTCACGTTCACCGAGCACGACAAGCTGATCGTACTCGCGGAGTCCTGACCTGGCGTAAGGCTTCCCACGGTGTGCTTCACAGCCTCGCCACTCTTCGGTATCTTGGTGAGAAGCATCGGAGATCAGGCCTCAGCGAGTGCAGCGCGAACGGAGGCCCGGCCCTGGGTATTGTGGTGAAATCTGGGAGAAGGGGAGGCACTTAGAGCATGTCGACAGGAGGACGTAGGGTCCAGGCGCAGGGTGACCCTGCGGCGGAGACGCAAGCCGATTTGCGCGCCGAGCGCGTGGGAAGGTGGCTGCGAGTACCGCTGATCATCGCCGCGCTGCTCGCCATCCCGAGCATCATCGTACAGGAGTCCGACCTCGGGAGATCCTGGGAGATCTTCGCCACGGTCCTGGACTGGTGCATCTGGGCGGTGTTCGCGGCCAACGTGGCGATCATGCTCTCTATCGTTCCGGATCGGCGGCGCTGGTTGACGAACAACCCTCTGGACGTGCTTATAGTGGTGCTCACCCCGCCTTTCCTCCCGGCGACGATGAAGCTGGCGCGCATGCTGCCGGTCGTGAGGCTGGTCTGGCTCGTGGTGGTGGCCCACCGCATGCGCGACGTCTTCTCGTTACAGGGGTTGCGCTACGCGGCGCTGCTAGTCTTCACCGTCGTGGTAGGCGGCGGCGTGGTCTTCGTAGCCGTCGAGCCGGGACAGGACCTGAGCACCTGGGACGGGCTCTGGTGGGCCGCGGAGACCGTGACGACCGTGGCCTACGGGGACATCTACCCAACGACGGCTCTGGGTCGCGTAGTCGCCACCGTCGTAATGACCGCAGGGATCGGCTTCGTAGCGTTGCTGACCGGCGCGCTGGCCCAACGCTTCCTGTACGGCGAGAGCGCGGGTGCAGCCCCAGAACCCGACCCGCACAGGGCCGAGACAATGCGGAAGCTCGACGAGTTGTCCCGCCAGATCGCGGAGCTCCAGAAGACCCTGGGAGAACGACCCGGCTGACCGGGCCGACCGCCTTCAGGCGGCCCTGAAGTACATGATGCCAGATGCGCCGACCAGCACCAGGACCAGGACCAGTATCAAGATGGCGGGAAGCAACACCACGAGTAGCGCCCTGCCCGTGCTGGTCCCGTGCATCTCGCGGATCCCCACGGTGGCCAGGTAGAGCCGGTACAAAGAGAAGATCCAGCCGATAAACGGTATCCAGCCCAGGAGACTCGTCACCGAGGAGTAGGAGACTATCCGGAAGGTCGCCCCGAACCCGGAATGCCCCGATCCCACCACCAATATCACCAGCAGGTGGGTCACGAGCGCCGAGAGGAATATACCCACGGTCCCCGCTATGGGGGCGATTACCAGCCCCCCAACCAGCGCCAGGAAGCCCTGATCGCCCTTGGCCCCGAGCAACGAGGTGATGCCCCCCGGGACGTCTATGAACGTCAGGAGACCGACGAGGAGGGAGGAGATCTCGATGCAGATCAGGGCGAAAACCAGAGGACCAAGGAAGTTTCCTTGACGGGGAAGGCCAGCGAAGAAGGTCGCAGGCTGCCCCACCACGCGCCTCACGACGTCCACGAAGCTGTCGACCGGATCTGAGAGGTTGTAGTCTCCTCCCGAGGTAGTGCTCCTGGACGCCATCGTCACGCTCCTTCGTTGGTCGGGGTATCTGGAACAGCTCTTCCCAACTCTAAACTCGTGCGCCGGCAGACGCAAGGAAGGCACCGTCCTCTCGGCTTGTCAGCACCTCGGCTTGTCAGCTTCTCGTAGTCGCTGACATCCGGTCGCTTGCAGCCGAGGGCGCGATCTGCGGTAGGTCGATACCTCTGCTAATCGCTCTTTAGAACATTTCCTTTGCCCTGGAGTATGATGCGCTAGCCATTTACACCAAAGAGATGCACCAGGCCTACCGCAAAGAGCAGGATAAGCAGCATATAGGGATACTCGAGGAGGAGCTAAGCCCTTCGTGGTGGGAGCGCCTGAGTCGTGAGGCCGGCGAGGAGTTGCCACAACCTCCCCTTTCTGCTCCCACCACCCGCTCGTAACACGCTTGACGGCCTCCAGGCCAGGCGCGAAGCCCCACTCTGGGGGTAGGATGATGCCGGTGTGGAGAGGCCGGCTTATAAGAGAGGAGAAGGCATGGCGGACGAGCAGTACTACGCGCTCTGCGTGGAAGAGGACGATGGCAGCACGGAGATAGCGTTCTTCGAACTCGGAAGAGAAGAGCTCCCCGGTGCGCTCGGGATCTCCCTGTACACCTCCCCCGACGGCGAGCTGCAGCGCAGGCACCTGCAAGAAGACGACCACGCCGTCATAGTCGCCAAGAGCCCCAGGGACCTTCTGGAGGCGCTGAGCACCGGCGTGCCGAGCAGCGTCTTCGTCGACGGGAAGAGGATAGCCGGGTCCGTCTTCAAGGCCATGCTCAAAGAGGACCTCGGCATCACGCTCCGCCAGCCCAGGATCGTCCGCCTCGACGAGCCCGATCTGAGCTGAATTCGCATACCAGCGGCACGAGGCCCCCGAAGGGCCTACTATACGGTCCTCAGCGGGACCGAGACGCGTCGGTAACTATCCCGTTGCCCCTGTATGCGCCTCGCCGGCCGGGTCTGTTCTCTGTCCTAGATAGGCGCGTGACGGTCCGCAAGACGAATCCGGCGGCCGTAGGGCAGAACTCGCTTTGCAAAGGATCCGGAGCGACCCTAAGGCCCTTGACCGGGGACGGGCTATTCGTGAAGGTCGGCCATCCCCGCGTCGAAAAAGATCGAGTACCCGCAATTGGTACATGCGGCGTAGTTGAATCGGGGGTCTGTGGGCGTGGAGGGATCCGTGGGCGTAGGGAGCTCTGTGGACGCAAGGGGATCCGAAGGGGGTCCCACCAGAGCGCCTTTGGCCTCGAAGCTCTCCGTGGCGTTACATATGGGACAAATAAGAGGCCCCGCCTTCTTGCTGTTCAGGTGGGTGGCGAACCTGGCGTACCTGGAGCTCTCGTCCATGATCTCCCCTTTGCCGGAGTACCTTGGCGGCATACTAACCGATTTCCCGTTGCTGATAAATACTGGAGAAGCTATTCAGGCTTCTCTTGTCTAGCAGGCGCGCGATGATGGATCATAAGGCCTTCCAGACACGGTCCTAATGGTCTAGTATCCCCTTGTGGGGCCCCCTCATCTGCCCCGCTTCCTCAACAGAGCCCAGTCGGCGTGCTCGCGCGAGAAGGCGAAGCGGCCGTCGGTGAGGTGGTTCTTTCCCCCTTCACTTTGTGGGTCAGCGCGGGATCGCTGAAGACTCTACTATATTCGCATGGGAGCGGCTCAGGAGGCGACAGCACGGCGTTGGAGACCCAAACTGGTGGGGAGGTAACCACTATGCAAGAGCGGCGGGGGCAGATGGTCGAAGAGCTGCGCAAGGAGGAGCGGGCGCGAGATCTCCTGCGGGAAATAGAGCGACGCCTAAGGGGAGGGGATCGCCCGGACCTGGAGGAGCACCTGACGCAACTGGATCGGCTGGCGGAGTCCTGGCCGGAGTGGCACATGCCGCGGCTGTTGATCGAATCCGCCGTGGGGGCCGCAAGGACACGGGATGCGAGCAGGTCCGGCTCCGACGTGAGCAGGTCCCGCTCTGTCATGGAGGGGCGGATCTCGACGCTGCGCGGCTCCCTAAGCCGCTTGGATTGGGGTAGGTGAAACCCCCCTTCGGGCGGCGGAGCTAGGCTCTCAGGTCGCCCACAAGACCCGAAGGACGTTGCCAGGGATACAGCCCGCGACCTCTCGGCGCCGGGAGGGGAGTTCGCCGCATTGGAGGGAGGCGCTAACATCTTACGTGTATAGAGAACAGACACGAAACCATGTTCCCTGAGGACGAAGCCCTGAAGAAGGTACTCATCGTGGGAGTGATCCTGGTGATGCTGCTGGCGGGATGCGGAGCGGAGACCGAAAAGGCCGATAGCACCGGCCCTAGTAAGAAGCAGAAGGCAGAGAATTCGGCACCCGTTATCGAGGATAAGTACGCTGCCGAGGATGTTGCCAAGGCTGCCGCCGCCGCTAACGATGAGGTGACCCTAGAGGTTCTCGACAAGATGTCAGGCGATTACGCCACCCTTTTAGGCAACTGCCAGCTCATCAAGTATCGGCAGGAGAACGGCGCGGCGGCTATGGGGCGGTGGACGGATGATGTCGCAGACGAGCGAGCCTCCGCGTCCTCTGGCGATGTTGTTTGGGTGCAGGAAGCGATGATCAAGGAAGGCTACTCGTGCACCTTCCAGGAGATGAATCAGGTTGGCGCTAGCGGGACGCTAGGGGAGCACTAATGATGCAAGGATCCCACGAACGAAAGGCAAAACGAAGGCCGCACCCCTGCCCCCTTGGGAAAAGAGAAGATCTGGCGCGGCCTAGACCGTAGGGTTAGACTGGCGGAGATGGGCAGAACGGAGTACACAAACATATTGGTAGTCGCGCTGCCCGTCCACGTCCCCGCAGGAGAGGAGTTCGTCGAGATCGTCGTGGAACGGGACACCGCGCTCGGAGGCCTCTACCTGCCCCCGCTTCTTGTCCTCGTCCCATACGGCGGTGACTTCCGCCTCGGGATGCTCTTCGGCCTCCGAGGCGTAGTCTTTTGCGTGTACGTGCCAGAAGCTCAGGACTGCTACGCCGAACACCAGCGGACCTCCTCCACCATCTCCTCGCCGGGGCGTAACGCACGTAGGAATAGTACTACTGCTCCGGCCACAGCCATAGCATCTCGGACTGCTTCCGGTCGCAGATCGGCCCGACGCGCCAGTGGCCGGGCTTTCCCATCTTCGGTTTTCCCCGCTTTGTCATATGCTGAGGTTCCCTCCGTTCAGTGCGTGAGTAAGCATGGCATAAGGCGGGATTTGCCGCCAGTTCGAGCCTTTATGAGTATCTTGATGGCCCTTGTTCACCCGAGTGCGTGGAAGGGGTCAGCCTGTTGAAAAACCCCCTCGGCGGCCACTTTCGCCTTAGGCGAGGTACCAAATACGACGATTTCGGGCCTCTTGAGCCTGATTTGGGCCTGTTATCAGCTCACTATCAACTCAATGCCGACTTTTTCAACAGTGCACTATGGCCCTTGCCGGGCCACCCCGAAGCCATGAAAATGGATCCGTCGCCTAGCTGACGTCGACCCTGACTGGTGCCATACACATAGTCGGAGTGAGCCCGTTCAACAGTGTGACGCGGGAGCCTCAGGTACACCGAATTGTTGCCTTACGAGCACGAACACCAGACTCTCTAGAGAAGAGGCTCCTCCTGGCGACGAGAAGGGAACATGGCCCCCGACCGAAGGGAGACGGATGTGGAAAGGATCGTCGAGCGATGCGCCTTATGCTCGACGTGCACAAGAGCTCGGTCACCGCGTGCGTGAGGATTCCTGAGGAGAATG